>Ga0210400_10005301_pt1 | contig 10964 bp, 8 predicted proteins | sample IncBWH26MmetaG_FD_155456 | JGI IMG/M metagenome (GOLD analysis project Ga0210400, IMG submission 155456) | Forest soil microbial communities from Barre Woods Harvard Forest LTER site, Petersham, Massachusetts, United States - Inc-BW-H-26-M | ecosystem: Environmental > Terrestrial > Soil >...
GGGGTCGATCGTTCCAGGCGGCTTCAGGAACAGAACCAGCAAGAAGAGCGGAGTACTGACAATCCCCACTAAACTTGCGTGCGCAACTATGGAAAACGCAGTGGAAAATGTTGAGCCGGCACCCGCCAGAAGATTGTAGGCACCCATCATAACGAGACCGACGAGCAGCGCGAAGCAAACTGGCACTAAGAGGCCCGAGGCATAAACGATCGCTACGGTGATCTTGGCGCCCGTCTCAGCTTGCTGCTGCTTTTGATCAGCCGAAAGCTGCGCCCCACGGGGGCTTTTTTCGATTTGTTGGACGATGTAGTCGCGCCAATTCATCCTCTGGTTCAGCGCGACGACGGCGATGATGCTCAACAGCGTGGAAACAAGAACAGGCGTTATCCAACTGGGCTTTCGAACGATGTCTTCAAAAGTTTTTCCCGGTGAGAAGAGAACGCCAAGAACCCGGCCGAACGGACTGATTGAAGCCTGCACTTCTGAGGCAGGAATAGGGGCTGTAGCCATCGAGGATTCCTCCACCACAAAGTTGCGTAGCTCGGCTTTCTGAGAGGGACTACGCACGAGCACCGGGAAACATTTCAGTGGGGGATTCTAGCGCGGAGGAAAAGAAGTTACTAGCGGTTAGAGAGAGGAATGACAAATTTCAGAGCCGTGTGCGTGGAGGAAAAACCGACCACTTTCACATCCTTCAAGCCAGTCTTGCGGCCGGCGGCGAGAACATCGTTTTCGGTGATGCGTTTTTGGCCCTTGGGATAGACGATCCAGAGGGCGGCCGCTCCTTTCATTGATTTCGAGATTTTGGACAAGGCGCCGAGGTCTTCCTGCGAATCAGCGCTGAAAAAGATCCATTCCGAATCGGGTGCAACTTTGCCCTCGATCACGGATTTGGTGAGCTTGCCTATTTCCGTGAGAAATCCGGCATCGAAGCCGCCGACCAAAGAAACTTTCGCATCGGCCTTCACCCCCAACTTTTCGATGCGCGACTTGGGATGAAGAATTTTCTCGCACCACTTTTTAGCGGCCGCACCGAGATGGAAGACCGCGAGCCCTTCCGCAGTCTGCAAGCGGAGTTCGCCATCCACGGCTTTCGCCGATTTGATCGTGGAAAAAGGAATTTTCAGCCGGAAATCACCGCGGAAAAGAATCTCGCTCGTTTCGAGCAATGCCCTTCCTTCTGACTTCTGTTCGCCGGACGAGACCGTGCATTTCACTTCGTTTCCCACGGTGGCTCGCCTCTCTTAATGCCAATTTGTTCAGGAAGCGTAACTCTTCGACGGTGCGTGTCGTCCGTCGATGGCGCCCACGATAGTAAACTATTACGTTCCATGGCAACCGCAACGACAAATCCGGTGGACTGGAAGCTAATCTGGGCGCAGCGCGGCTTCCGCTATTTCTTTCTCGCCATGTTCGTGTCGCTCTTTGGCAGCGGGATGAACTTCGCGGGCGTTAGCTGGTACATCCTGGCTGCGACGCACTCGACGGTGAAAGTCAGCCTGCAGGTCATCGTTGTGACTCTGCCGGGACTGTTCGTGCCGTTTCTCGGCGGCGTGTTGATCGACCGCTTGGACCGCCGTTACCTGGGCGTCTTGCTCGACACCGTGAGAGGCTTCTTCGTCCTCGCCACGGCCTACATCGCGTGGCGCGGCCATTTGCAGCTCTGGCATCTCTACGCCATGACGCTGATTACCGGCGTCGGCTCCGCCATGTATTGGGCCACCGTGAACGCGCTGGTGCAGGAAGTGATTCCGCCGAGCCAATTCACCGGCGCGAATGCCGCGGTGCTCGTGGGAGTGCAAAGCGGCATGCTCATTGCGGGAGCCTTTGTCGGGTTCCTTTACAACACCGCTGGAATCGAGGGAATTCTGGCCATCGACGGCGTAACTTATTTCGTGTCGGCCTACTGCCTTTATCAAGTGCGCCGCGGATACGTCTCGCCTCGGGAGAGCCAGAAATATCCGCGGGAATATAGCGAAGCGACCGAAGCGACTGCCCAGGCTCTGGAAACGGGAGAAAATCCGGAAGTCGCGGAAGCGGGCCTCTCCCTCGCCGTTTATGCCGACATGAAGGAGGGGTTCGCTTACCTGAAGCAGCAGCCACTGGTGCTTGCGCTGGGCATCACGCATGCCATCATGATGGCGGGAGTGGTCAGCGCTAACGTCGTTCTCGTTGCCCTGGCAAACGACATTCTTCAGGCTGGTCCGCGGGGGCTGGGCTTTTTGGAAGCAGGCTGGGCGACCGGCGCGATCGTCGGAGGACTCATCGCCAGCCAGCTTCCGCAGGCGCTGCGCATGCCCCTGTATGTTGCGGCATGCGCCGGGCTCGCGGCGGGCCACATGGCGACTCCGTTCGTGGCGTTTCTTGTTGGCGCGGTGATGATGCAAATTCTGTTTGGATTCTGCCGCGCGCTGGGTGGGGTTGTGGCGCAGTCTTCCTTAATGACCATCGTGCCAAGACATTTCATGGGGCGAACGCAATCCGCGATGGCGATTCTCACGACGGTGGTGCAGCTTTTCATGAGTTTTGCGCTGGGATGGGTGGCGCAGGGAGCCGGCCTGGTCGTCGCGTACGCGCTGCTGGCCGTGCTCTACACCGGAGCCACCGTCTCTGCCATACGCGCCCGGCAGCTCTTGCAATAAGCTTTGGTGACGGATTCGCGTGCGAAGTGGTGCAGCGTGACGGCCCGTCGACTGCGGGTTTGATCTAGCTGGAGGGGGGCGTGGATGCAGGGGCCGCTGGGGGAGGAACAGCCTTCGCACCGAGAAGATCCACGGCCGCTTGATTGAGCTTGGCGCGCAACTGGTAGCGCTCGTTGGCGCAGGTGATGTAGCGAACGGCGATCTCGACGCCGCCTATGACCGGTTTCACGTTGATGGCCGGCGCAGCAGAGAGAGCGCTCATCTGCCGCGAACGCGCCACGTGTTGCCACTCCTGCTCGGCTTGTTTTGCGGTTTCGGATGTCGCTTCGGCGACCTTTTTCTGAATCGCATCGATGACGGGATACGGGTCTTGCCCGGTGGGAAGCACCACCTGCAATTCGTCCCACATCCATTGCCCGGAGGTCGAGAAATTGAAGTAGTGGCCTTCGATCGCATAGCTGTTCGTGAACGTCACGCGCCGTCCCGTTGGGTGGCCCGAATCAGTCCAGTTGCCGGTCTCCAGCAAAACGGTGTGGAACATCCCGAGCTCGACCACCTCGCCGGTCACGCCGTTGATCTCCACCCAGTCGCCGAGGCGGATTCCGTTCTTTCCCATGAGCACGAACCAACCGAGGAAACCCACGATGAAATCTTTCAGCGCCACCGTCAGGCCCGCGCCTGCGAGGCCCAGTATCGTTCCCAGCTGGCTCGGAGGTCCGAAAATCACCAGCAGAATAAAGAGCACCGCGGCCACTTGCACGGCCACACGCGTCACCGTGCGGAGCGTTTCCACCTGCCTGCGATCCAGCGACAACTTTCCGAGTAAACGTTCTAGCCAGCTATCGAAAAAGATCCCGACGAGCAAGATTCCCAAAATAATGAACAGTCCCGTCAACATTCGGTGTGCGACCGACCGCTGCTTGGCCGCAACGACATCCGCCCACTTGGCATACACCTCGGCCAGCTGTTTTTGGTCGTCGATCCGCTTGCCGAATCCTGCCAAAGTTTTTTGCTCTGAAGCGCGGAGCTTCGTGGCCTTCACCAGGGCCGTCGACTCTTCACGGTTCAGATTTGAATGTTTCCGCGAACCGCCAGCGTCCGCACTCGATGCCGCTTGTTCGTTCGTCTGTGGTGTGCGGGTCTTTTCAGTGCCGATCTGCGCTTCGACCGCATCGTGCTGGGCGGTCAGCGAATTCGCCATGGACTCCGCGTCCTGCCTGGCGTGCCAGAGGAGTTGCAGCTTCTCCTGAAGCGCCGACCATCGCTGCACGCGGTGGATCAATCCCCATGCTTCGACATCATTGCTGACCGCCACGTGCATGGTATCGGCTACATGCGAAGCGGCTTCGTGTTCCTCAACCATCGTTTGAATTCGACCCTTCGGATCTCCGCCTGAACGGATCAGGTCCTGCTTGGCGTCATCGGCTTCGTCCTGGTCCAACTCCAGCTGAGCTTTTGCAACATCAAGCTGGTCGTCCAAGGCATCCTTCTTGTCCGCGCCAGCCTTTTCGAAAGCTGTCGTGAGCCGCGCGACCTCTGCCTTGTCCGCTTCGACGGCTTTCTCCGCCTGCTGCAGCCGCGCTTGTATCTCCTTGGCCTCGGCGCTCAATACCGGTGGATGCTCCTCGGCGTCGCGCACCGCTGCGGCAAAGGCAAGGTCCATCTCATGGTCCCCAAGGCGTAGGGCTTCTTCCGCGAATGGCTGCTCCTCCGCGCTGGTCGGCATCTGCGCCAGCCGCTGCGCAGTCAAGAGCGGGGATTGATCCACAATGGGTGCCTGCGCTGCCCCTCCATACCCTGCCTTGGTATTCATCGCGGGCGCACTTGCCGGCTGTCCCGTGCGGAACAATCCGTACGCAACGGCGCCCAACAGCAAGAGCAGCACAATCGCGGCAATTTTTCGCTTGGTCTTCAAAGTTCCCTGTGACCCGCGCTCTATTCTATTACGCAGGGAGACAATCCGGGCGCGGTCAGTTTAATCATTTTCGCAATCTGCACGATGTGGTTCCCTGGCGAGTCGGCGAAAGCTGTGACTACCGGAGCACTCGCGCGCGCAGAAACCTTGTGCAGTTCTCCCCGCTGGCTTAAGCTCCCGTAAAGAACAACTATGCGAGATGCCAGGCTCCCCAGATTGCTGTTCGTTGTTCTCGCTGTGGGCGCGGCGGTCTACTTTTCGTCCTACTACCCTCAACTGCCCGATGTCGTAGCTTCGCACTTCAACGGGCGCGGCGTGGCCAATGGTTGGCAATCGAAGCCGGCCTTCTTTGGACTTTTTGTCGCCATGAGTGTTCTTGCCGCGGCCGTCGGGTTTGGTATCCCGAGGATTATCGCCACGTTGCCGCCCCAGTTGATCAACCTCCCGAACAAACGCTACTGGCTCGCCCCCGAACACCTGGCGGAGACCACGGAGTTCTTGGGCGCCTACTTTGCCTGGTTCGGCTGCGCCGTCCTCCTGATTATGATTCTCACCTTCGATTACGCGATCCAGTCGAATCTGCACCCGAACAACCGGCCGGACATTTCCCGCATGTGGTACCTCCTCGCCGGCTTTTCTGCGTTCCTTGTTGTGTGGATCGCTAGGATGTTCATGAGGTTCGGTCGGCCGCCAGAAGGCGGTTCTCCCAGCCTTAGGTGATCGATACATTCTGGGAATGGTCAAAGTATTCTGAGAGAATCGTGGTTACCGGCGGGGCAAAAATAATGAAAAAATATTTGATCGTAATGGAGTCAATGCAAACAGCCTTTTCCTCCTATTCCCCCGATCTTGCCGGTTGTGTTTCTACCGGCCGGACACGCGAGGAAGTCGAACGGAATATGACGGAAGCAATCGCATTTCACATCGATGGCCTCCGCCAGGAAGGTGAGCCGGTCCCCGAACCACACACGTATTCCGCCTACGTGGAACTGCCGGCATAGCTGTCCGTCACTCTTTCAGAATTCCACAGTAAATGAAAACGCCTCCGAAGTGAACGGAGGCGCTTCGAGTTCTCGGTTATCCAATTTCGATTTTCAAATTTCCATTTTCGAAATTCGATTTTCTACAGGTAGTCGCGTGAAGGGCCTTCGAGGAACGCGCGCAGTTTGCGCGAGCGCGAAGGGTGGCGCAGTTTGCGCAGCGCTTTCGCTTCGATCTGGCGAATGCGTTCGCGCGTGACCGCGAACGACTGGCCCACTTCTTCGAGGGTGTGCTCGCTGCCGTCGTCCAGGCCAAAACGCATTTTGATGACTTTTTCCTCGCGCGGCGTCAGCGTCTTCAGCACGGAAGACGTTTGTTCCTTCAGGTTCAAATTGATGACCGCATCGGACGGCGAAACCACGGCCTTGTCTTCGATGAAGTCGCCCAAGTGCGAATCCTCTTCCTCGCCGATCGGCGTTTCGAGCGAAATCGGTTCCTGAGCGATCTTCAAAATCTTGCGCACCTTGGACACAGGAATGTCCATGCGCTTGGCGATTTCCTCGCTGGTCGGCTCGCGGCCCAGTTCCTGCACCAGCTGGCGGCTGGTCCGCACCAGTTTGTTGATCGTCTCGATCATGTGCACCGGGATGCGGATGGTGCGCGCCTGGTCGGCGATCGCGCGCGTGATGGCCTGCCGGATCCACCACGTCGCATAGGTCGAAAACTTGTACCCGCGGCGCCACTCGAACTTGTCCACCGCCTTCATCAGGCCGATGTTGCCTTCCTGAATCAGGTCGAGAAACTGCAATCCCCGGTTGGTATATTTCTTGGCGATCGAAACGACCAGTCGAAGGTTGGCCTCGATCAATTCCTTTTTGGCCTGCTCGGCTTCGGCTTCGCCGCGGTGAATGAACGTCAGCGTGCGCTTCAGTTCGGTGAGCCCGACTTCGCTGGCTTCCTCAATGTCTTTCAGCTCGGTGCGGCGCGTGCGCAGTTCCTTTCGCGCTTCCGCCGCGACTTCGCCTTTGGCCACGTCCGCGCGGCGCTCCAGGCGCCCGGCCTCGCGTTCCAGCGACTGTAGCCGCTCGACCGTGCCGCGCATTTTGTCGATCAGCCGCTTCTTTTCAAATGGATTGAAATCGATGTCGCGAATGGCGACGGAAATCTCCACACGCGTCCGCGCCACTTCCCACTTCGCGCGGATGTACGGTCTTTTCTTCGACTTCAGTGTTTTGTCGAGCTTCGCAGCCTGCTTCAGCGCCGTCTCGTACAATTTCGCAATTTTGTCGATGTACTTGAGCGTCTGTTTGGTTTTGTTGGCGATCTTCTCTTCGGTCAGTTCTTCATCGTCAAACTGCACGATCTCTTTGATGGACCGCACGCCCTTGCGCAAATCGTCGCCGACGGCAATCAATTCCTTGATGACAATCGGCGAGCGTGTGATCGACTTCATCACCACCAGTTGCCCGCGCTCGATGCGCTTGGCGATGGTGACTTCGCCCTCGCGCGTCAGCAGCGGGACGGTGCCCATCTCGCGCAGATACATGCGCACGGGGTCGTTCGTTTTTTCCAGCGAACCGGGTGTCAGGTCGAGGTCGCTGCTGCCTTCGTCGGAGTGCGCATCGTCCTTGACGACGGCGTCGCGCTCGCCGGCTTCCGTGGAAACTTCCACCGCGCGCGCGGCCTTCGCCGACGCCTGATCCTCATAAATCTCGATCCCGTTCCGCTCGAAGGTTGTGAGCAGATCGTCGATTTCTTCCGAGGAATGGACTTCTGCCGGAAGCGAATCGTTTACTTCGTCGTAGAGCAGGTAGCCGCGCTCTTTGCCCACCGCAATGAGCTGGCGTACCGCATCATATTTCTCTTCAAGGCCTACTGCTGCCACAAATTCCTCCCGCTAATTGACCGCAATCCCAAGAACTTCCTGGCATACCGGGGCTAAGTTGATTCGCGGAGACACGCGCACGCTGGCGCGCAGGCGCAAACCGCGGGGAAATTTCCCCAGAAGATCGCTCGCTTTGTTGTTTGAATAACTCTGCACCGCGCCGCTTGCCCGCCGCTGGCCCCGTGCGTTGCCCGCTTCCCGCACTTTGGGGGCCCGGCCCCTGCCGCTAAGTACATCTACATAGATGCGTTTAACGGCAAAACCGTTACTCGCCAAACCCTTTCACGCTACACGTTTAACTCCCTTCTCGTCAACGTTTTAATTCGTGGATTTCTGTGGAAGACTGCATAGCCACAGGGTTAATCTCACCTCCGATCGCAAGGGGTAGGTTTGGCGTGGCATCGGTGTTCTCGCATGCGGTGGCGGCCCTGAGCATAGGAGCCTGTTTTTACCGCCCCGGCACGCCCAAACGAGTTTGGGTGGTCGGCGCGGTTTGTTCCACGATTCCCGACCTCGATGTGATCGGATTCCGGTTCGGCATCCGTTACGGTGACTTCTGGGGCCACCGCGGATTCACCCACTCGCTTCTTTTTGCTGCTGTCGTGGCGAGCGCTGTGATGCTCATGGGATTTCGGCGGATCCTGCCCGGACTTGGCCGATTCCCCATGTGGATGTATTTCTTTCTTGCGACCGTCAGCCATGGTTTGTTGGATGCCATGACGGACGGCGGCCTGGGAGTCGCTTTCTTCTCCCCGTTCGAGAATCACCGTTACTTTCTTCCTTGGAGGCCGATTCAAGTGTCACCGATCGGCGCGGGGCGATTCTTCACCCATCGCGGCCTTGAAGTTTTTCAGAGCGAACTCCTCTGGATTTGGCTTCCGGCGGCGCTCGTGGCACTTTCGGTCTGGCTGATGCGCCAGCGAGCTGCGCCTTCCACGTAGCCAGGAATGTCGCCCCTGTTTCGAGGCGCAGAAGGCGGAACCTGTCACCGCGCTCCTTTTCCCCTTGACTTCTGTTGAATGGCGTATAGTAATTGTTAGGTAAACCTGCGCGATTCCCTTATTTAATTGATTTTGGTTTGAGACGGGGCGATCCCGGCGGCGCCATACTGCGTCGAAATTCGCGGTCCGCGAGTTGTCCCCTTCGCCCCGGGCAACTTCTTTAGAATCAACGCTTGTAGAAGTGCCCGCAAGTGTTGATTCTAAACCACTTACATGGACACTAAGCCCTTTAGATGCATCACTTACAAAAAACCCGGGGGGACGGTTAGCCGCTACAATTCGGATCGCAGGGCGTTTCGACGGTCACCTCGCTGCGGCAAGGCGGCGCATTAATTGCTGCTTCTTTTCCAGGAGCCCGCGGAGCTCCGGCGCGGCTGGGTTCGCTTCAATGCTGCGCTGCACGTCGGCCAGCTCCTGCTCCGCCTGGCGGTGCTGCAGCGCCTCGATGCAACTCATGGCTTCTTCCCAGGTCGGCTCGTTGGCCTCCTCGAATAAAATCTCGAAGAGCAGCCGCCGGTCGCGCTCTTCCAGCAGCGCTCCCACTTCGGTGGCTTGCACAGGCTGGCCGGACAGGCTGGCAATCACCAACGCTGCAAAAATCTTCTCCGTCTCCAGGCCGTGATATAAACGGGCATTTTGCAGATGCTTTGCAAGCTCTTGGCGAAAGCCTTGCGCCTCGGCCAGCATGCGAATCAGCCGCCGTTCGACCGGTTTCGCAGCTCGCCCGATCAGTTCCGGACCAGTCTTGATTTCGCTGCGCCGCTCCTTCGCTGCTTTGCCCAATGCCGAACGCAGCAGCGGCTCATCGATGCGAAGTTGTTGCGCGATCCGGGTGGCCCATTCCGAGCGCAAAATGCCGCTTGGGATTTTCTGTATATACGGCAGAAGGAAATTGAGCGCGCGTTGCTTTCCTTCGCCGGTCGTCAAGTCCATCTGCCGCGCGCGCGCAATCAAGTAATCCACGTACGGCGGCGCTTCCTTCAGCAACTTGAGGTATTCGTCTTTCCCGCGCTCGCGGATGAATAAATCCGGATCGGCCTTCTTGTTTCCGACCGGCGGCAGCGCGAGCACGCGCACTTCAAAATCATGTTCGAGCAGCAACGAAAGCGAACGTTCCGTGGCGGATTGACCCGCAACGTCCGGGTCGTAATTAACGATGACGCGCCGCGTGAACCGCCCAAGCAATTTAATCTGCTGCTCAGCGAGGCTGGTGCCGCAACTCGCGACCACGTTGCTGATCCCCGCGCGCGCCACCGCAATTGCATCCATATACCCTTCGACGAGTATCGCGAAGTCTTGCCGGCGCAGCGCTTCCTTCGCGCGGTCCATGTGATAGAGCACGTTGCTCTTGGAATAGATGGGCGACTCGGGCGAGTTGAGATATTTCGGCATGTCGTCGCCCAACGCACGCGCCCCGAACGCCACGATCTTTCCGGATTCATTCGAGATGGGAAAAGTGATGCGACGCCGGAACCGGTCGAACAAACGCCCCGCGCTTTGGTCGCGGGAGACCAGGCCGGAATCGACCAGCAACTTCTCGTTGTATTTCGGTTTCAACTGGCGCAGCAGGGCATCGCCGCCGCTGGGCGCGTACCCAATCCCGAAACGCGCGATCGCATCCTGATCCAGGCCGCGATCCTCAAGATAGGCCCGCGCGGCTTTCCCTTCCGGCGTTCCTTCGAGTTGCTTCACGAAAAACGTCTGCGCTTCGCGGTGCATTTCCACGAGGACCGTGCGCTGCTGATTTTCTTTGCGCGCCTCAGGGGAGCGCTCCTTCTGCCGAGGAAGGGCAATCCCGCATTTCTCCGCGACCACCTTCACGGCCTCGGGAAATTCGCACTTCTCCATATCCATGACGAAGTTGTAGACATCACCGCCCTTGCCGCACCCGAAGCAATAGAAAATTTGTTTGATCGGAGAAACCGTGAATGACGGCGTCTTTTCCTGGTGAAACGGGCAAAGCCCGCTGAAATCCTTGCCAGTTTTTTTCAGCCGGACGTATTCCCCCACCACGCGAACGATGTCCGCTTGTTGTTTGACTTTCTCCGCAAATGATCCCGCTTCCGCCATGGCGTTCTCTAGCGAAGGTCACTTCTTCGCATAGTCATTCTTGTAGACGCTGCCGCCCTTCATGACGAATTTTACATGTTCGAGGATGCTGACGTCTTTCGTGGGATCGCCATCAACGGCAATCACGTCCGCCCAGCGGCCTGTCTCCAGCGAACCGACGAGATACTTCGGACCGAGCAAGTCGGAAGCGTTGATGGTCGCGGTCTGGATGGCCGCCAGCGGCGTCATTCCGAGGCTTACGTAAACGTGGAATTCGCCCGCGTTGAGTCCATGTGGATATACCGCCGCGTCGGTGCCAAACGCCACTTTCACGCCGGCGGCAAACGCCTTCCCGGTGTTCTTGCGCATCGCAGCAATCACGTCGCGCATCTTTTGTTTTGAATACTCCGGCACATCGCTGCGATCCATGTTCTTTTCCATGTATTCGCCGAGGAAGAGCGTTGGCACGAGATATGTTCCGTTTTTCTTTA
>Ga0210400_10005302_pt1 | contig 10964 bp, 10 predicted proteins | sample IncBWH26MmetaG_FD_155456 | JGI IMG/M metagenome (GOLD analysis project Ga0210400, IMG submission 155456) | Forest soil microbial communities from Barre Woods Harvard Forest LTER site, Petersham, Massachusetts, United States - Inc-BW-H-26-M | ecosystem: Environmental > Terrestrial > Soil >...
TCAAATAGCCGCCGAGATCTGACCGGTGGTCCGCCCCAGCGGAGTTTATTCTTAAGCGAAAATCGATCCTATAAAAATGGACTTTTCTTAATCTGAATTCACAGCCTTAATAGTTTGATCCATTAAAAAAAATATCTCCTCGGGGGAAAATTTCTGGTCAGAGACCTAGAATAGAACTATAGAATTAAAGTTGAATAAGCTTAGTGTAATCGTTTTGTAGGTTTATGAGTTAATACGATAGGTCCAATCATAGCTAATAGTAAAATCATACTAGCAATGATTAAGAACATCATATGAACTGTATATAAAGAAGAACCTACACTTTCCAATTGTTGGAAAGAAGTAAATGCATTATCCCATAAATTGTTGAAACTTGTATAAGCTTCAATTCCTGCTGAATTAAAGGCAGTCCCTTTAAACGAAGTATTTACAGACAATAAATTAATTTCGTCAAATAAATTATAAATTGTAGAACTAATTCCAGACACAGATGAAGGTACAGATTGGAATGCTAATTCATATAAGAATAATGAACCTACAATAGCTCCTAGAGGTAAAGTATTAGTGTATTCTCCTTTGTGATTTACTTCTGTTAATTCAACCAGTTTAATATTCATCATCATTACAACGAATAAGAATAAAATCGCTACTGCACCTACATAAATAATTAAATAAGTAAGACCAATGAAATTGATTCCTAATAAAATTAAATAACAAGAAACATTAACAAATACTGAAATTAAAAATAATACAGAAATAATAGGATTTCTAGATGTAATAACTAAAATACCTGATAATACAGAACCAAAAGCTAGTAAATCTAATAAAATAGTATTCATAGATTGGAATATCATTCTCACTATATTGAGAAAATTATAGTTTAGCAAAGCTAACTAAATTAGCTCTAGATATTAAATCTAAACCCGTTTTATATAAATATAAAAGCCAGATAGACTAATTTAGTCTCTCCATAAAATAGATCTTAAATTATTCCTTGGGGAAGTGTTCTATTATAGGAAAACTATAGAATATATTAATGATTCTTCTAAAATAATGGATTTTATTTAGTTGTATCGATTTTTCAAGGAAAAATCTTGATAGATTCCTTGGTATTTTATATTACCTTATTAATAGGAATCTAATCACTTAAAATTTTTAAGGATTTTTACTTAAATAAAACATACTAATTCATTCTTTTTATTAAATGAGTAAGTTAAACAAATATTTTAGAAATAGCCGTTAAGAGGAATCGAACCTCTATTCATAAATTAACAGTTTACCGTTCTACCATTGAACTATAACAGCATAATGTATTAAATATAGTTTATAGAACCTAAATCACTGATTTAGATTTAAATGATTACTGTATTTAAAATCTTGGTGTTTATTCTTAGATCAATTTCTTAAGGTAAGAACCTAGGCTTTTAACCGGTATTCACTCCCTGGGGAAATATCCTTAAGTCCCCGGTCCCTACTAGGCCGGGGACCAGGGACGAGTATTTAACGTAATAAATATTCTACTTTACTTTTAAATAAAATTTAAGCTACTCAAATAGTATTTCACAGAGTACAACGTTTTAGGCTTTTTGATCTGTAATTACCTAGCCCGGGAGCTAAATGACTTAAGTCCCCGGCCCCAATTGGGCCGGGAGCCTGGGATGAGTATAATAATTAAAGGTCTTAGATAATCTCTCTAGTTGTTCGTATTTAGGTAAAGTTATTTATTTGGGGTGTAATAATACGAAATGATTTAAACTAAATGAATTTAATTAATAAGTCCCCGGTCTGGGCCGGGGACCAGGGATGAGATTTAACTTATAAGTAATGATCTAACCTTAATCATTGAATAATTTAGTCCCCGGTCCCGACAGGACCGGGGACGAGTGTTAGAAATAATCATCCATTGATTTTAAAGATAAAAGTTCCGGTAGCTTAAATGGTAGAGCGTATGACTGAAAATCATAGTGAGGAGGTTCAATTCCTCCCCAGAACAGATTTATTTTGAATCCATTAGATCCTGAGTTATATCAGTCTTTTAGATACCCCGCGCGGGCGACATAGGTTGCCGCCGCGCGGGGAGAAAGTAAGGAGTTGTTAAGTGAGTAATGGTTTTATTTAGTGTATTAACCATGATTGTAGCGATTGCCTTATTTTCCCTTCGAATTTCAGCTATTAATTTCAATAGAATTACAATTATTGTATTATTATATTCTGGATTTTTAGCTTACAATACAATTTATGCTGATTTAGTAGGATCAGGAATTGGTGTATTTAGTGGTTTATTCCAAATTACAACAATTACACAAAGTATTGATGTATTTATTTGTTTAATGGGTGCTTTAGTACTTTTATTAGGAGAAAACTCTACTATTGGAACTGGAGCATTTTTAAAAGATGGAGTAAGTGTGAAACAATCAAGTACGATTGGTAAATACTTACCTCTTTTAGCGGAATATCCTTTAATCGTATTATTTTCTGTATTAGGAATGAGTAGTTTAATTTCGAGTAGTGATTTAGTATCTATGTTCTTATCAATTGAATTACAAAGTTTTGCTGTTTATATTTTAGCTACGATTTATAGAGATTCTGAATCTGCAACAGCAGCAGGATTAAAATATTTCTTACTAGGTAGTTTATCTTCAGCTTTAATTTTATTAGGAAGTAGTTTAATTTATGGATTTACAGGATTAACTAGTTTTGAAGGACTATACATGTTATGTTCAACTACAACAAGTAATCATGCTATTGAAATTAGTGTATTATTAATTGTAGTAGGTCTTTTATTCAAGATTTCTGCTGCTCCATTCCACAACTGGGCTCCAGATGTTTATGATGGAGTACCAACAATGGTAACGAGTTGGTTAGTAACAATGCCTAAAATTTCATTATTAGTATTTATCTTAGAATTCCAAGGATTTACTCAATTAACAAATTGGTCTTCATGGACATATCTATTATTAATTAGTTCTTTACTATCTCTAATGATTGGTACAATTGGTGGATTATCTCAATATAGAATTAAACGATTATTAGCTTATAGTACAATTTCTCATGTAGGATTCTTATTATTAGCTTTAGCAATTAATAGTGAAGAATCAGTTGAATCTTTCTTATTCTATCTAATCCAATACTCATTAACAAATGTAAATGTATTCTTCATTTTACTTGCTTTTGGTTATCTATTACATAGTAGAGGACTAGCTCCTTATTCACCTGTTCAATTTATTAATCAATTAAAAGGTCAATTCCAAGTAAATCCTTTATTAGGAATTAGTCTAGCAATTTGTTTATTCTCACTGGCAGGTATTCCTCCACTAGTAGGATTCTTTGGTAAACAGATGATTTTATATGCAGCAACTCATAATGGAAATTTCTTCTTAGCATTAGTAGCGATTTTAACAAGTGTAGTAAGTGCTGCTTATTATCTAAGAGTAATTAAAGTCATTCATTTTGATCCATATACGGTAACTGATACAAATGTAGTGAATAAAGAAACAGTAACAACTTCAAGTAGTTTAGTGATTGCTACACTTACTTTATTATTAATTTTCTTTGTTTTAAACCCAACACCATTATTAAATAGTGCTCATCTACTCACTTTAAGTTTATTTTATTGGTAATGAATACATTAACGTTTTTCTTTCTATTTATCCCTGTATTAGTATTAGTACTATTAGTAATTAATCAATTTACAGCAGTTAATAAACCTTACAGTGAAAAAGTATCACCTTATGAGTGTGGATTTACTCCTTTAGGAGATTCTCGACAAAAATTCTCAATTCAATTCTATCTAGTAGCGATTTTATTTATCGTATTCGATATTGAAGTATTATTCTTATTCCCATTTGCTGTAACTTTATACGAAGTTTCATTATTAGGATTCTGGGTAGCTATCATTTTCTTAATCGTTTTAACGATCGGATTTGTTTATGAATGGAGTAAAGGTGCTCTTAAATTCACTCGACACTAATATACTTAATATAATCCCTTTATAAATAACTTTAATTATTATGATTCTCCTATTAGTCTTGTTATAAAATATAAGTAATGAGAATCTTCCCCCTAGGGGATAATTCCGGGCTTTTGGGTCCAGAATCTTCCAAAAAGATCTTTTTATAAGATCTAGTTTTCATTGGGAATGTAAATTTACATTTGATCTTTATCCCTTAAATAAGATTTCATCAAAATCATTTTATAATGCTTAGGAAATTATCAACAGAAGCTTTAGCTATGATTGGATCTTTAACTGTATTTACAGGAAGTGTATACAATACAGAAAGAATCGCTTATAGTAATACTAAAAATGTAGAATTAACTCATGAACTTGAGTCAAAAAGAATGAAAGTACTACAAGAAAGAGAATTAGAAATTTCAGAATCTAAAAATAAAGGTCTTGAATTAGAAATTAAATTAGAAACTCTAAAACAGTCTAATTTAAATCAATCTAAAAGTTCTCCTGTAGATATTACAGATCAAATTAAACCTATTTTAAATCCTATCTCTTCAAAATCAGAATTTTCCTCTGGGGAAGAATTTAGGGCTGGAAATTCAGAATATGGATCTAATTTAAACGAGGTGCTTCTTGATATGAATAAATCAAGCTTTTTTATTTTAGATAACTCTAGTTTAATAAATTTTAGTACTTCTATTATTTTAAATAGTGTGATTGGGCTATCTGCAGTTATTAGTTTAATTATTAATTATTATATTGAAAAATATAGTAATCAATATAAAGAAAAAGCCCCTAAATGGAGTTTACCTATTTTAAATTTTTATGTGAACTTTACGATGTACAGTAATAGATATTATATTTTTATTCTTGTACTAGCACAAGGTTTAACTTTACTGATCGGGATTTATTTAAAATTTAGGAATATTATTTAATATCGATTCAATCCCATAATTATAATTAATATCTTCCTTTTATTTATACCTTTTATTATATTCTGTTTAATAATTTTAGTACCGGTCTCTATCGGGCCGGGTATCAAGAACGAGTCATATTATATACTTTATTAAAAATCAAAAAATCATATTTATAACGTATATAGGATTTAAATAATTTTAATTTATGATCATTATATAAGTAACAATAAGATTAAAAATTTCCAATGATGAACATTGGAATGGCAAGTAAGAATTTAAACTTAGTTTCGAGTGAATGCTATCTAGGGACTTGACACATGCGAGTCGAATGCGGAATTTATTCTGGCATGGCGAACGGGTGAGTAATGAATAGGCAAGCTACCCATAGGATTGGTGGAATATCAAATAAGTCTGAAAAGATGAAATGATTAAGTTCGCCTATGGATGTACCTATTGAATGGATTAGGTAGTTGGTAAGGTAATGGCTTACCAAGCCAATGATCCATAGTTGGTCTGAGAGGATGATCAACCACAGTGGGAATGAAAAAGGCCCACACGAGCAAAGTCTCGGCAGCAGTGCGGAATCTTGGTCAATGGCCGAAAGGCTGAACCAGTCACCTAGAAGGATGGATACATTAATTTGATAAAGTCCTAACGAAAAGGAGGATAATGACTGTACTTTTCTATTAATCCCGACCAATCTCGTGCCAGCAGTCGCGGTAATACGAGAGGGGTAAGCATTATTCATCATGAATGGGTCTAAAGGGTACGTAGGCAGTTTCATAAGACTGAATAATATCAAACGAAATGAGCAAGAGTTATTCAGTAACTATGAGACTAGAGTATAATGGGGGAAAAAGGAACTCCGAGAGTAGGGATGGAATCTGTTGATACTCGGAAGACCGCTTAAGGCGAAGGCTTTTTTCTAACTAAATACTGACGCTGAGGTACGAAAGTATGGGGAGCAAAACGGATTAGAGACCCGTGTAGTCCATACCCTAAACGATGAGTGCCTTAAATTGGTTTCGAATCAGTTTATAAACGTAGGTTAAAGCACTCCACCTGGGGAGTACTGCCGCAAGGTTGAAACCCAAAAGTATAGAGGGTCTTGAAAACCAGCAGTGAAGCATGTTGTTTAATGTGATGATCCACACAACATCTTACCACTTCTTGAATGCTACACAGGCGTTGCATGGCTGTCTTCAGTTCGTGTCGTGAGATCTAAGGTTAAGTCCGCATAACGAACAAAACCCTTGCGATTAGTTATTTTCTAATCGAGCATCCAATGATAAATTGGAATAATTAGGACTAAGACAAGCCCTCATGGCCCTTATGAAGTGGGCTACAGACGTGCCGCCATGAGAAATACAGAAAGATTCAATAAGGTAACTTGGAGATAATCTCTAAAATTTCTCTTTGCGAATAGAGGGCTGTAACTCGCCCTCTTGAAATAGGAATTGCTAGTAATCGGTGAATCATCATGTCCCGGTGAAATTAACGCTTCAAGATCTACTAACTGCCCGTCACAGGCTGGGAACAAGTTGTACCTGAAGATTGTAAAATCCAAGGACAATGAGTGACTAGTTTGAAGTCGTAACAAGGTGACCGTTCGGGAACGAGTGGTCGAATGGTTATATCTGAGAGTTATCTCTCTATTAGATACCTTTAATAATAGTCAATCTGGTCTTCTAATATAAAATGATATGTCTTAATATATTAAATTGATGAAGATTATGTTTTATAAGTAACATTGATTTTCATAATTTATAGACACTGGGTTTGGACCAGTTACTCACTCTGGTAAAGAACTCAATATTAAATAAGAAGTATATTTAGTCTTTGAGGTATAATTTAATGAACGATTGTGATGGAATTGGTAGACATGATTGATTTAGGTTCAGTTGGTAGTAATATCGTGCAGGTTCAAGTCCTGCCAATCGTAATATTTGTTTTATAAACTGTATAATAATAAGTAAAAATGCGTTATAACGCGTTTCTAGAAAACTTTTAACAAAAGATTTTCCGGAAACAGCATATTTATAAATATGCGTTTCTAGCTTAATGGATAGAGCACAGGATTTCGACTCTTGTTGGTAGAGGTTCAAGTCCTCTGAAACGTTATAATAATGAGCTATTATACTAGTCTCTGGTCCCCGGCCCAATTGGGACCAGGGGCTTAATATAAATAATTATATCATTAAATCATACGGTGGAAATAGCTCAATTGGTAGAGCGTTAGTTTGTGGTACTAACGGTTCCCGGTTCGATCCCGGGTTTTCACCCACTTTATGGTGAATAAGAAATCACACAAATCTAAGAAATAGATAGCCGCCGGGCTCAGACCGGTGGCCCGCCCCGGCGGAGACATTTCAATGTTTATTCAATCTGACTTTATAAACAATAGGTTAGAGGAGTTAGCTCAATTGGTAGAGCGTTAATCTTACACATTAATGGTTAGAAGTTCAAGTCTTCTACTCCTCATTCTAAATCCATTCCCGGGCTGAGTCATTTCAGATCAAAAGGTTAGATTTAAGGAGCAGTAGCTTAACTGGTAGAGTCCTTGCTTGTCACGTAAGAAGGTACCGATTCGAATTCGGTCTGCTCCGTTTTATTGAATTTCGCTCTTGGACTGGAATTTAGTACAAGAGATTTAGAATCTGTACTCCGAGTAAAGTGAATGAGTTAAATGAATTTTCCTTACTTATTTTGTCCGTTAATGATACCTTTAATAATAATCAGAGAATGACTATCATTCTCTAGACTCATTACTATTTCACAATACCGGATAGAGCGGGACTTGAACCCACAAGGATAAAATATCCTATAGTTTAGCAAACTACTTCCTTACCGATTCGGGCATCTATCCATTATAGGTTCATCCGTAAGGGATCGACTTATTTTATATCAGGAACTATTTTCTACATTGAATTCTTCAAGGTATAACGTCTCAGGGTCTAGAAAACTTTTAACAAAAGATTTTCCGGATACTGCTTTTTATAAAATAAAAAGTGTTTTTAGAAAACTCAGCTTTCTTGATCTATTGTTTACCTTTCTTTTATTTGACTTTTTATCACCTTTAAGAAGCTTCTTAGTCTTAAAGGTTCATACTAGATCCAGGTACTATTTATTAATGGAATAATGTTCTATATTAGATATAAGTAAGATTAATGATTTGGTTATGTTAAATAGTTCTGCGTAAAAACGTTTTAATTCTTTTAAATAATGAATCGAATTAATTCCTCCCTAATTTTTTATTGGGAGCCAAGGATATTTTTAGGTCCTTTGGGGGATAGATTCTCTATAAACCTATATGATGAATATAAGTTTATAATATCTCCGTAGTGTTATGCTCGGAATTCTTTTTGAAAGAAGGATTTCTCTCTATTAATCGATTTTAAAAAGATCGAATTAATTTGAGAGATTCAGGTTTGAATAGATTATCCTTACGGGTATCCGGAGTATCATTCTAGTACTCGGGCTTAATTAAACTTTAGTTAGGATGTATCCTGAATAAAAAATCAATAAGTCCTTACATGATCTAAATTATGTGTAGGATAAGAAATCTTATGTCAATGAAATTTTTCTAAATACCCATTTCTAGTATAACAAAAGTATAAATCGTTTATATTTAGAAAATGTTTTCCACAGAATGGTGTTCTTATCATTTATGTGAAGTTCAAATGAAATAAACTAAACCCAAAATAACGAAAAGTTATTCTAAGGGAAGGATATTTCATTTTTATTCTTATACAAGAACAATGAAAATTATTTGTATGAGGTTATACTAAAATTTCATTTTAATATTATGAAATTACTAAAACGTAATTCATTTTTAAGTATTGTAAATAGCTATTTAATTGATTCACCTCAACCTTCAAATATTTCTTATATGTGGAATTTTGGATCTTTATTAGGATTTTGTCTTGTAATTCAAATTGCTACAGGAGTATTTCTTGCAATGCATTACACTCCTAATATTGATTTAGCTTTTATTAGTGTAGAGCATATTATGAGAGATGTAAATTACGGATGGATGATTAGATATCTTCATGCGAATACTGCTTCTTTCTTCTTCTTCTTTGTTTACCTACATATTGGTAAAGGTTTATACTATGGTTCATATAAAGCTCCAAGAATTGCATTATGGTCAATTGGTGTAATTATTTTCCTAGTAATGATTATTACTGGATTCTTAGGTTATGTTCTACCATGGGGACAAATGTCTTTATGGGGTAGTTTTTTGTGCCCCAAATGGTAGATATTAATAATACAAATGTTTTACTATGTACATTACCATTTATTAAACCAAAAACAAAAGCCAATGAAAGGATTGGACCACATAATGAAGATGTACTGTCTATCATTATTGGATCCATGCTTGGTGATAGTTATGGTGAAAAACATGGAATGGGAACTCGATTCACTCTTCAACAAGAAGAATCGAATATGGAATACTTAGTATGGTTTCATAATTATTTTAAAGAAAGAGGATATTGTTCTGAAACAAATCCTAAAATTCATACACGATTAGGTAAAAACGGTAGAAAAAGATATTTATATAGATTTAGAACATTCACTTACACTAGTTTTGATTGAATTAGAAACATGTTTTATCCAAATGGAATGAAATGTGTACCTAAAGAGATTGATAAATATTTAACACCTTTAGCTTTAGCTGTCTGGATTCAAGATGATGGTGGTAAGGTTTCTTCTGGATTGAAGATTGCTACAAATAGTTATACTTTACAAGAAGTAGAATATTTATGTAGAATTCTGAATGATAAATATCAATTCAATACTCGACCTCAGTCAGCAGGTGTACCTAATCAATATGTAATTTATTTTCCAAAAAGTTCAATGGAAACTTTATCTAAATTAATTAAACCGTATATGGTTCCTTCAATGTATTATAAATTAAACGGATATTAATATTTATCATAGTCCTATCCTAAATTATCATGCAATCTACACAGAGAAATGATATTAAATAGCCCCTGGTATAGGCTTAATCCCATACCAGGAGGTCATGGCGGTGAACGCCCTAGGATAGAAGATCATGACGATGATCTTGGAGATTTTATCTCTGGCGATATCAGTGAAAACGGTTAAAGAAATAGCTTATATTTCCAGACCGTCGGTGGTGTGTACCATCGCTACAGACTGGGTCACTGATAGGTGCCTGTAATGGTGCTTAATGTACAGTCGGAATCTTCATTCTACTTTATAGAATGCTCAAGGCTTTATATAAATCCAATGTGGTGATAAAGTACAGGTAAGTTAAATAATAAGCATTTAATTTAACTTGAAAGATAATTGGCAACTGTAATTACTAACTTACTATCAGCTATTCCTTGGATTGGTAGAGATTTAGTAGAGTTTATTTGGGGAGGATTCTCAGTAGATAATGCTACTTTAAATAGATTCTTCAGTCTACATTACCTATTACCATTCATTCTAGCTGCTCTAGTAGTTATGCATTTCATGGCATTACATGAGCATGGATCAAATAATCCTTTAGGAGTAACAGGAAATGCAGATAGAGTATATATGCATCCATATTTCATTTTCAAAGATATGGTATCATGGTTCTTATTCTTCTTAGTATTATCTTTATTCTTATTCTATGCTCCTAATGCTATGGGACATCCAGATAACTATATTCCAGCGAATCCAATGCAAACTCCTGCATCGATTGTACCAGAATGGTATCTATTACCATTCTATGCAATTTTAAGATCAATTCCTGATAAACTAGGAGGTGTAGTAGCTATGATTGGTTCTATTTTAATTCTATTAGCAATGCCTGTATTAGATACATCTAGAATTAGAGGTTCTGCATTCCGACCATTAATGAAAATTGCTTATTGGTTATTTGTAGTTAATTTCTTAATCCTAGTGTGGTGTGGTGGTCAACACGTAGAGGAGCCATTCATTACTCTTGGTCAATGTGCTACTGGATTCTACTTTGCTTGGTTCTTAATCTTAGTTCCAGGTATTGGAATTATCGAGAACACTTTAATGGATATTTCAAGTGAAAAATAATTCTTTCCCTTTTTCTAATAACCTTGATTCCTATTTAAAAGAAGTAGAATAATTTG
>Ga0210400_10005303_pt1 | contig 10962 bp, 11 predicted proteins | sample IncBWH26MmetaG_FD_155456 | JGI IMG/M metagenome (GOLD analysis project Ga0210400, IMG submission 155456) | Forest soil microbial communities from Barre Woods Harvard Forest LTER site, Petersham, Massachusetts, United States - Inc-BW-H-26-M | ecosystem: Environmental > Terrestrial > Soil >...
TGGGCATCAGTATGGCCAGGGCGCCGACGTTCTTGGTGGCCATCGACAGGATCGCCGTGGCGACGACGAACACCGGAACCTGGCTCCTGGCGGTCTTCAGGCGCGGCGTGATCGGCCGCAGGATCGCCTCGATCACGCCGGACCGGGCAAAGCCGGCGCTCACCACCAGGGCGCAGGCGATGATCAGGACCACGTCGTTGGAAAAGCCGTCGAAGGCCTTCTTCGCCGGCGTCAGGCCCAGCAGCACCGAGGCGAGCAGGGCCACCAGCGAGATGACGTCGTAGCGGAATCGTCCCCAGACGAACATCGCGATGGTGACGGCCACCAGGCCGAAGGCCAGGGCCTGCTGATGGGTCACGCGCCGCCTCCACTCCAGGTCGGACGGAAACGCGGCGTCGGGGATAAAGCTGCGCCTTTTCGTCAGACGGCCGGCGGAACCGGAGTTCGAATCCGGAGCGTCTTCAACGCCGCGACGCCTGAGACTGGCGCAGTTCCTCGGGCCTGCGCGTCGCGAGGAACGATCGAACCGATGATGGTGCCCCAGGCCGGACTCGAACCAGCACGCCTCTCGGCAATAGATTTTGAGTCTACCGCGTCTACCATTTCGCCACTGGGGCCCCGGCATGCCGGTAACAGGGCGGGCGCACTCTAGTCATGGGCGATGAACGGTCAACGCGGGGAAAAGAGGGTGCGGCCCCTTGCGCATCGACAGTTGCGAACCAAACTGATAATCAATCGCAACTAAGTGTTCCCCACACGGAAACCTGCGTCCCCATGCACGACATGATCGCCGACTCTGCAAAGGTCCTGGCCGCCGTCGACGAGGCGGCGCGGACCGTGCGGCTCAGCGCGGCCCGGCCCGGCGACAGGGGCGTCATCGTCGACGTGCGGGCCGAAAGCCATCCCGGCGACCACGGAGTGAACGTGGACGAGCTGCAGCGGCGGCTTCTGGAGTTCGGCTTCGTGGAGGGCGCGCGGATCGAGGTGCTGCACGAGGGCGCGATCTGGCGCGATCCGATCGCGGTGCGGCTCGACGACATGCGGATCGGGTTGCGGCGGCGCGACGCCGAGGACGTCTGGATCCTGCTGGACCCGCAATGAGCGACGCCGCCCTGCCGACGGCGCGCGTGGCGCTGGTGGGCAATCCCAACTCCGGAAAGACGGCGCTGTTCAACGCGCTGACCGGCAGCCGCCAGAAGGTGGCCAACTACGCCGGCGTCACCGTCGAGCGGAAGGAGGGCCAGGTGTTCACCGGCGCCGGCCGCACGCTCTCGGTCCTCGACCTGCCGGGGACCTACTCGCTGCGCGCGCGCAGCCCCGATGAAGTGGTCACCCGCGACGCTGTGCTTGGCAAGCTCGCGGGCGAGGAGCCGCCGGACGTGCTGGTCTGCGTGGCCGACGCCACCAACCTGCGCCTGGTGCTGCGGCTGATCCTGGAGCTGAAGGCCGTGGGCCGGCCGATGGTGCTGGCGCTCAACATGTACGACATCGCCCAACGCCAGGGCCTGCGGATCGACCTGGATGGCCTGTCGCGCGACCTGGGCTGCCCGATTGTCACCACGGTGGCCACCCGCAAGCGCGGCATCGACGACCTGGTGGCCCAGGTGGAAGGCCTGATCGCGGCCGGGGCGATCGGCGCGGAGAACAGCTGGCGCGAGCCGGACGCCGGTCAGATCCGCGACGCCCACCGCGAGGCCCAGCGCATCCTGAAGGCCCATGTGCGCCCGCCGGAGCGCCCCGACACCTTCACCGGCAAGGTGGACTCCTTGCTGCTGCACCCCGTGGCGGGCCTGGCGATCCTGCTCACCCTGCTGTTCGTCATGTTCCAGGCGGTGTTCACCTGGTCCAAGGCGGCCGGCGACCTGATGAGCGACGGCTTCGCGGCCCTGGGCGGCTTCGTGGCCGCGCACCTGCCGGCGGGCCTGATGACCAGCTTCCTGACCGACGGGGTGATCAGCGGCGTGGGCTCGGTGATCGTCTTCCTGCCCCAGATCCTGGTGCTGTTCTTCTTCATCATCCTCCTGGAAGACTTCGGCTACATGGCCCGCGCGGCCTTCCTGATGGACCGGATCATGGGCGGCGCCGGCCTGCACGGCCGCGCCTTCATCCCGCTGCTCTCCAGCTTCGCCTGCGCGATCCCCGGGATCATGTCGACGCGGGTGATCGACAACAAGCGCGACCGGCTGACCACCATCATGGTGGCGCCCCTGATGACCTGCTCGGCCCGGATCCCGGTCTACACCCTGATCATCTCGGCCTTCATCCCCAACCGCACGGTGCTGGGCGTCCTCAGCTTGCCGGGCCTCGTCATGTTCGGCCTCTATGCGGCGGGGATCGTCAGCGCGCTCGCCGTCTCCTTCGTCACCCGCCGGCTGTTCTGGCGCGGCGCGGTCGAGCCGTTCCTGATGGAGTTGCCGGCCTACAAGCTGCCCGACCCGCTGAACGTGCTGCGCAGCCTCTACCTGCGCGGCAAGATCTTCATCACCCGGGCGGGCACGATCATCTTTCCGATGATGATCCTGGTCTGGTTCCTGTCGTCCTTCCCGGGGGCGCCGGCCGGGGCCACGGACCCGGCGATCAACTACAGCCTGGCGGGGCGGATCGGCCACCTGCTGCAGCCGCTGCTCGCGCCGATCGGCTTCAACTGGCAGATGACGGTCGCCCTGATCCCGGGCTTCGCGGCCCGCGAGGTGGCGGTGGCGGCGCTGGGCACGGTCTACGCCATCGGCGCCGCCGACGCCTCGCCCGGCGCGCTGGCCACGACGCTGCAGCACAACTGGTCGATCGCCACGGGCCTGGCCTTCCTGGCTTGGTACGTCTTCGCCCCGCAGTGCGCCTCGACCATCGGGGTGGTGAAGCGCGAGACCAACTCCTGGCTCTGGCCGGCGGTGATGCTGGCCTACATGACGGCGCTGGCCTATCTCGCGGCCTTCGTCGTCTATCAGACGGCGCGCGCGTTCGGCCTCGGCTAGCCGCGGACCGGGCTAAACCTCTGGGTGCGGATTAACTCGGAATTCAACCTGCCCCTTAACCCGCCGCTAAACGAGTGGGCGCAGGGTTACCGCGTGCAGAACCCGCATGGGACAAACCCCGATGAACACTGAAGTCGCCGTCGCCAGCAAAAAGCCGGCCCGTGGAACCCAGACCCTCGCCAAGCGCGTCCGAGAAGCCCTGCTGTCGCTCGGTGGCGAGGCGCATCGCGCCACGGTGATCGAGCAGATCGCCAAGCACATGGGCCACGACGCCCGCCAGATTCCCGAGGAGCTGGAAGAGGCGGTGATCCTGTCCTTCGAACAGAACTGGCGCGATGAGCGCAGGCGGGCCGCCTACGGCTTCCACCTGCCGTTCGGCGAAGGCTCGCACCGCTGGAGCGTGCGCGCCCCGGAAGCCTACGCCCACTAACCCTAGCTGGCCAAGGCGGCGCTGATCGCCTCGCGCAGTTGCCAGGCGAGGACCGGCTTGAACAGCAGGCCGGCCGGGTGATCCTGCTCGATCCGCGCGATGGTCGCCGCCTCGCGCGATCCGGTCACGAAAATCACCTTGGACCCGACCGTCTCGTGGATGGCCAGAGCCGCGTCGATGCCGTCTTTCTGGCCGGCCAGGCGAACGTCCATCAGCACCACGGCCGGCCGTGCGGCCTGGGCCAGGCTCACCGCCTCGTCGGCGGTCGCGGCCGTGCCGCAGACCCTCATGCCCATGTCCTCGAGCTGCATGGTCAGGCCGGTGGCGATCAGGAATTCGTCGTCGACCACGGCGACGCAGTCTTCCAGCGGGCCGCTCATGCGTGCACCGGCGCCGGCAGCCGGATCACGCTGCGGGTCCCGCCTTCGCTGGAAACGGTCAGGACGCCGCGGAGCTGACGAACCAGCCCATCGACGATCGACGCGCCGAGCGAGGGGCCCCCGCTGGCCGCGGCGGGATCGTAGCCGCGGCCGTTGTCGCTGACCTGCAGCACCACCTCGCCCGCCTCGACGTCGTCGAGCGTGACGTCGATGGCCCCGGGACCGCCGCCGAAAGCATGCTTCATGGAATTGGTCACCAGTTCGGTCACGAGCAGGCCTAAAGGAATCGCGAAGTCGAGACCGACCTTAAGCGGTGCGGCGCGCACGGAAAGGCCTACCTCGGCCCGGCCGGCGCCTTCCAGCAGATGGCGCGACAGCTCTTCGAGGAAAGGTGCGACATCGAAGGTCTCAAGGTCCTTCGAGCCCATCAGCTGGTGATGCACCAGGCCCAGCGCATAGACCCGGCCGCGCAGATTCTCTAGCGCCGCCTTCGCGTCGGGATCAGTCAGGCGCCGCGCCTGCATCAGCAACATGCTGTCGACAATCTGCAGGTTGTTCTTCACCCGGTGGTAGACCTCGCGCAACAGGAGGTCCCGCTGGGCGAGGGCGGCGGTGCGCTCCTCGACGACGATCTCCAGGTCGTGCTTGGCCTCGCGCAGCGCGATCTGCGCCTTGTGGCCCTCGTCGATGTCCTCGACCACGGCGACGGCCAACAGCGGCTTGTCGGTCTGCGGCGCGCACACGAGGGAGGCCGAGACCCGTCCCCAGACCGGCGTGCCGTCGCGTCGGAGATAACGCTTCTCGCGCGCATAGCTGGCGCCGGAGCCGTGCAGCATCTCCCCGTAGCTTGTTGAGTCCCTGTCGTCCGGATAGGTGAAGTCCGAGCCCAGACGGCCCGCCAGTTCTTCCGGCTCGTAGCCCAGCATGGCCGCATAGGCGTGATTGGCGCGCAAGATCAGCCCCGAGACCGGGTCGTAGTGCACCTGGCCCACCGCAGCGGATTCGAAGCTTGCACGAAAATGGGCGTCACTGTGGGCCTGGGCCTGCTGCGCATGGATCTTCTCCTCCAGGGCCGCGGTCAGCCGGGCGTTGAGTTCCTCCAGATCCTGCACCCGGTCGGCGACCCGACGCTCCAGATCCTGGTTGAGAATCTCGAGTTGCGCCGCCGATGGCAGGGCGGCGGCCTTGGGGATCAGCGGCCACAGCAGGGCCGCGGTGGCGATCGACAGCACCGCGGTCAAGAGCTTGATGAGCCCCTCGACGCCATAGGCGGGCGCCCAAAGGGTCACGATCCCCATGAAATGGGTCGTTCCGCACGCCAGGATGAAGGCCACGAAGAGATAGGCAACCCATCCATAGCGCAGGTCGGGCCGGCGGCGAACGAACTCAGCTATGGCCAGGGGAATCGAGAAATAGGCCAGCCCGATGACGGCGTCGGAGACGACGTGCAGGGCGATCAGACTCGGTGACCAACTGAGGCAGAATCCATGCGGGGTCATGCCCGCCGGGTTGAACAGCCATTCCTGGACCGACATGCCGAAGCCCCACCACGCCCGGGCATCGACAACCCAAGGTGAGTCGCTGCACGCCCCCTTTACAACCAATACGCTCTATTCGCGGAAGGGGCGAGGATGTTGAAAAACGTCGATATGCGATCAGGCGGGGGGCGGCGCGGCGTCGCCGCTGAGCTGCCCGGCTGCGGCCTGCAGGCGCGCGAGCAGGCGCTTGAGCAGGCCGACCTCTTCCGGCGCCAGGCCCGAGATTAGCGCGGCCTCATAGGCCAAGGCGAGCGGCGCGATCTCCGCATGCAGGCTCGCGCCTTCCTTGGTCAGCGCCAGGACATGGCTGCGGCCGTCGGCCTGGTGGTCGGAACGCGCCACCAGCCGCCGCGTCAGCAGGCCCTGGGCCGCGCGGCTCACCGTCACCTTGTCCATCACCGTGCGGGCGACGATCTGGCCCTGGGTCAGGCCGCCGTCCTCGGCGAGGACGCAGATCACCCGCCACTGCGGGACCGTCAGGGCGAAGCGGTCCTGATAGGCCCGTGCGATCAGGCCGGAGACGGCGTTGGAGGCCACCGAGAGCCGATAGGGCAGGTAGGCGTCGAGCTTGAGTTCCTCGCTCCGCGTCCCCGTCCCGGTCGGCTCGGCGGTCATCCCGCGGCCACCGTCTGCTCGATGGCGCCGAAGATCGAATGGCGCTTGGGGTCCCGCATCTCGATCCGCACCGTGTCGCCCGCCGCCAGGAAGGGCGTCTTGGGCGCGCCCGACGCGATGGTCTCGATGGTGCGGACCTCGGCCAAGCAGCTATAGCCGACGCCGCCCTCGCTGACCGGCTTGCCGGGGCCGCCGTCGGGGCCGCGGTTGGAGACGGTGCCCGAGCCCACGATGGAGCCGGCCGACAGGGCCCGCGTCTTGGCGGCATGGGCGACCAGGGTCCCGAAGTCGAAGGTCATGTCCACGCCGGCGTCGGCCTCGCCCAGGGGCTTGCCGTTCAACTCGACGGAGAGCGCGCCGTGGAGCTTGCCGTCCTTCCAGCCGGGAAGCGCGTCGGGGGTGACGGCCACCGGCGAGAAGGCCGAGGCGGGCTTGGACTGGAAGAAGCCGAAGCCCTTGGCGAGTTCGCCGGGGATCAGGTTGCGCAGGGAGACGTCGTTGCAGAGCATCACCAGGCGGATGGCGGCGAGCGCCTGCTCGCGGCCGGCGCCTTGCGGCACGTCGCCGGTGACCACCGCGATCTCGCCCTCCAGGTCGAGCCCCCAGGCCGGGTCGGCCAGCGGGATCGGATCGCGCGGGCCCAGGAACCCGTCGGAGCCGCCCTGGTACATCAGGGGGTCGGTCCAGAAGCTCTCCGGCATTTCCGCCCCGCGCGCCTGGCGCACCAGGGCCACGTGGTTTACATAGGCCGAGCCGTCCGCCCACTGGTAGGCCCGCGGCAGAGGGCTCGCCGCGGCGTGCTCGTGGAACCGCTCGCGCGGGACCGCCCCAAGCTCCAGGCTCTCGGCCAGGCCGCGCAGCACCGGTTCGAGGCCCTGCCAGTGGTCCATCGCCGCCTGCAGCGTGGGGGCGATATGGTGGGCCTCGGTGAACCAGGCCAGATCGTTGGACACCACCACCAGCCGCCCGTCACGGCCGCCCTTCAGGGACGCAAGCTTCATAGGTTCTCCTTCAGGTCCCCGGGCAGGGGATTGCGGCGAATCTCGCGGGTCAATTTGACGCCGTCCTCATAGGCCTTGGGCTCATAGACCATGACTTCGACCCGGATGTCGCCGCCCGGATCGCCCTCCCAAAGGTAGCTGCGCTCGAAACAGACCTCGCGGCCGCCGGGCGTGAAACCCTCGAAGGTGTCGCCCCAGGGCGTGTGCCGGGCGAGCTGGGGCCAGCCCAGGCTGAGCGCGCGGTCCAGTTCCTCATGGGCCGCGGCTTCCAGGTCGTCCTGGTTGCTCACGCGCCCTTCCAGCTATCCACGTAGGCCGGGTTCTCGACGCCGGCTGCGGCCTCGCCGACCTCCAGCGGATCGCGGGTGTCGATCATCACGGCATATTCGTCGGTCGCGGGCTTGGGCTGCGAGAGCATGTTCTTCAACGCCTTGGGATGCGGCCCGTGGGTGAAGCCGGACGGGTGGAACGTCATCATCCCGGCCTCGATGTGGTCGCGGCTGAAGAAGTCGCCGGCGTGGTAGAACAGCACCTCGTCGAAGTCGTCGTTGTTGTGGAAGAACGGGACCTTCAGCGCGCCGGGATCGGTCTCGAAGGGCCTGGGCGCGAAGGTGCAGACCACGAACCGGTCGCTGAGGAACGTCGTGTGGACGCTGGGCGGCAGGTGGTAGCGGTGGCTGGAAACGGGCCTGAGGTCCGCCACGTTCAGCCGCACGGGCGCGAGGTCGCCGTGCCAGCCGACGGCGTCCAGGGGATTGTAGGGATAGGTGACGGTGGAGACCTCGCCGCGCTTCTTGATCTCGACGCGGAATTCGCCGGCCTCCTCCTGGTGGGCGCGGAAGGCCTCGTCGATCACCGGCGTTTCCAGCATGGCCGGGTCGAACAGGGCGTGGCCGCCGAGCAGGCCCTTGTCCGGCAGGGTGAAGTGGGTGTTGCTGGCCTGGATCATCAGGACGGCGGTCGGTTCGGCGGGCTTCAGCCGCCACATGGTGCCGCGCGGCAGGTAGAGGTAGTCGCCGCCCCGATAGGCCAGGCGGCCGTAGTCGCAGAAGAGTTCGCCCGAGCCCTGGTGGATGAACAGGAGCTGGTCGCCGTCGGCGTTGCGGGCCAGGGCGGGCATGGCCGCGGCGAGCTTCCAGAAGCGGATCTCCACCGCCGTGTTGCCGAGCACCTTGCCGGACGCCCAGGGGCTGGGCTCGGCGGCGTTCAGGGCGTTGAGGTCGAAGGCGCGGGGGCGAAGCGGCCCCTGGAAATCCACCCAGCCGGTGGGCGGGCGCCGGTGGTGGATGAAGGCGGCGGGGCCGAAGAAGCCCTCCTTTGAGATCTCCCGCTCGTAGGTGCCAGGCGGCATGTCGGCGTGGGCCTGGCGGGAGTGCTCGCCTTGGGCCGCGCGTACGGGGATCCAGTTGCGGGTCGCCATCAGGGTTCGTCCTTGTAGATCGCCACTTCGAGCGGCCGACCGTCGGCGATGCGGGCGCGGTACATGCCCGAGGTGTTGAAGCCCCAGGCCATCTGGCCGTCCGGGCTGACCGCGATGACGCCGCCTACGCCGCCGAGGGCGGTCAACTGGTTGTGGATCACTTCGTCGACTGCGGCCTGCAGGCTCAGGCCCTTCAGCTCGACCAGGGCGCAGATCTCGTGGGCCACGGCCAGGCGGATGAAATACTCCCCCTCGCCGGTGCCGGAGACGGCGGCCGCGCGGTCCGTGGCGTAGGTGCCGGAGCCGATCAACGGCGCGTCGCCCACCCGGCCCCAGCGCTTGCCGGTGGTGCCGCCGGTGGAGGTGCCGGCCGCCACATGGCCTTGGGCGTCGCGAGCCACCACACCCACCGTGCCGCGCTTGCCCTCGTCGTGGGCCAGCGCCGCGTGGGCGAGGTCTGTGCAGGCGCCGTGGGGCCGAGACGGAACCGGCAGGCCGTCGCGAACGAGCTGCGCCTCCAGCGCGCGCCAGCGCCGTTCGACGAAGAAATAGCCGGGGTCGACCTGCGCCAGGCCCTCGGCCGCGACGAAGGCGTCGGCGCCGCTGCCGGCCAGCAGGACGTGGGGCGACCGCTCCATGACCGCGCGCGCCGCCGAGATCGGGTTGCGCGTCCGGGTCAGGCCCGCCACCGCGCCCGCGGCCAGCGTCGCGCCGTCCATGATCGCGGCGTCCAGCTCCACGCGGCCATCGGCGGTGAAGACCGCGCCGCGCCCGGCGTTGAACAGGGGGTCGTTCTCCAGGACGTGGATCGCGGCCTCGACCGCGTCGAGCGCCGCCCCGCCGCCGCCCAGCACCGCCGCGCCGGTTTCGGCGGCCTGGGCCAGGACCGCGCGGTAGGCGCGATCCTGCTCGGGATTCAGATCGGCGCGGTCAATGACGCCGGAGCCGCCGTGGGCGACCAGGGACCAGTTCGATGTGCTCATCGCCCTTACTTAGGCGGAAGCACGCCGCGGCGCATCTGGTCCATTTCGATGGATTCGAAGAGGGCCTTGAAGTTGCCCTCGCCGAAGCCTTCGTTGCCCTTGCGCTGGATCAGCTCGAAGAAGATCGGGCCGATCATGTTCTCGGTGAAGATCTGCAGCAGCAGGCCCTGGCCCTCGGTGGGCGCGCCGTCGAGCAGGATCTTGTCGGCCTTCAGGCGCTGGAGGTTCTCGCCGTGGCCGGGCACGCGGCCGTCGAGCTGTTCGTAGTAGGTGTCGTTGGTGTCCTGGAACCTGACGCCCAGCTCGCGCATGGACTCCACCGAATGGAAGATGTCGTCGGCGCCCAGCGCGACGTGCTGGATGCCCTCGCCGTGGTAGTCGCGCAGGAACTCCTCGATCTGCGAATGCTCGTCCTGGCTTTCGTTCAGCGGGATGCGGATCTTGCCGTCCGGGCTGGTCATGGCCTTGGAGAACAGGCCGGTCTGGGCGCCCTCGATGTCGAAGTAACGGATTTCCCGGAAGTTGAAGATGCGCTCGTAGAAGTCGGCCCATTTGACCATGTTGCCGCGCTGGACGTTGTGGGTCAGGTGGTCGAGGTAGGTGAGGCCCTTGGCGTTCTTCGCCGCCGCCTCGGCCGCGCCGGGGATGGGCACGAAGTCCACATCATAGATCTCCTGGGCCCCGTAGCGGTCGACCAGGTAGAGGTTCGAGCCGCCGATCCCCTCGATCGCCGGGATGTTCAGCTCCATCGGCCCGACCGGGCCGGTGACCGGCGTCGCGCCGCGCTCGATGGCCAGCTTCAGGGCCTTGGCGGCGTCCTTAACGCGGAAGGCCATGGCGTTGGCCGAGGGGCCGTGCACCTGCCGGAAGTCGGCCGGCTGGCCGGAGGCCTCCATGTTCAGGATGAAGTTGATGTCGCCCTGGCGGAAGCGCAGCACGTTCTTCGACCGGTGCTTCGAGACGGCGGTGAAGCCCATCAGCTCGAACAGGCCCTTCAGCCGCTCCGGCTCGGGCGAGGTGAATTCCACGAACTCGAAACCGTCGGTGCCCAGCGGATTTTCGAAGAGGTCGCGGCCTTGGGCCTGAGTCTGGACGTTCATTGCGGAATCTCCTGTTCGCGGCGAAGTCGTATCATATGAAACTAGTTTCCGGTAGCGGGAAGACAAGACTCGTCTCGCCTGATAGCTGAACGCCGGACGCCGCCGCTGGGACCCCCATGCTCCGCAAGCTTTACGACCAGGTCCTGGCCCTCGCGGCGTCGAAGCATGCGCCGTGGGCGCTGGCGGCGGTGTCGTTTGCGGAGAGCTCGTTCTTCCCGGTGCCGCCGGACGTCATGCTGGCCCCGATGGTGGCGGCGCGGCCGCAGCGGGCCTTCCTGTTCGCCGCGATCTGCACCGCGGCCTCGGTGCTGGGCGGGCTGCTCGGCTATGCGATCGGCATGTTCCTGGGCCCGCTCGCCCACGCCATCCTGGCGTTCTTCGGGCATGCGAACGGCCAGCAGGAATTCCAGGCCTGGTTCGCCAGGTACGGCCTGGGCGTGATCCTGTTCAAGGGCCTGACGCCGATCCCGTTCAAGCTGGTGACCATCAGCGCGGGCCTGGCGCACTTCGACCTCTTCACCTT
>Ga0210400_10005304_pt1 | contig 10960 bp, 12 predicted proteins | sample IncBWH26MmetaG_FD_155456 | JGI IMG/M metagenome (GOLD analysis project Ga0210400, IMG submission 155456) | Forest soil microbial communities from Barre Woods Harvard Forest LTER site, Petersham, Massachusetts, United States - Inc-BW-H-26-M | ecosystem: Environmental > Terrestrial > Soil >...
GCGAGCAGACCTGGACCTGTCCCGGCGCGCCAAAAAGTGATTGCGATTGCGATCAAGGTGAAGTGGGAGATGAAGTGAGCCGGGAAATTGTAGTGCCTCAGAATGAGGGTTGTTCCGAGCGCCGTCGTGACCGAAGCAACAGCCAGTCCATAACGCGCCACAACAGCGAATGCCGGCCGCCGGGTCAACCTCGAACTGCCCCAAAAGGCCATATTTTAAAGTCTCTCACGTCCTGTGGCGAAAGATCAGGGACTGCTGGCTATTCTCCTATACTGCGCTTCAGAAGCAGTTTGTGGAACTCAGTAACGACGAGGCCTTGCCGATACCAGAATATCTGGAAACGAGCACCAACTCCGGCGTGCCACCGGCTGTCACGTGGTCCAGTTGACGGGCAAGGACTGAGGTCGCGTGCTCGCCCGTACATCTGATTCACCCGGCAAAAAAAAGCCAGGGAGCAAGACGGACGGGCGACTGTCCTTAGGAATTCGGTTAGCCCGAACTGACTGCCACCAGCAGCGCATGCTTAAGCGAAGTCTCACCGACGGCGAGGGTCCTGACGTCGAGGAAAGCTTCCTGACCAAGTTGACTTAGCACGTGGCCTGGAGGCATCTCGAGAAACAGGCGACAGCCCAATTCCATCAGGACCGTTGTCGCATCGTACCAGCGAACACCATGTGCGATGTTGCTTGCTAAGTCCCCCGAGATAGCCTCTTCAGTTCGCAAGGCTCTTCCCGTTACGTTGCCGACGTAGATCAACTTCGGCTCATGCAGGCGTAATGCCTGCAAGCTCTTAGTTAGGGTATCCGCCACGGGTTGAAGCAACGGACAGTGTGAGGGTTCGGACACATCGAGGCGTACTGCTTTACGGGCACCGCTTTTTCGGGCGGCTTCCAATACATTGTTCATACCTTCATTGGACCCTGCGATGACGATTTGGCGAGGAGCGTTGATGTTGCCCACGTACACAGGGTCTTGCGCCGTATATGCTTCTTCGACCAGTGCGGATACCTGTTTCTCTGTCAACCCGACTATGGCTGCGAGACCGTATCCATTGGGATAGAGTTCCACCATCCTCTCCGCCCGCAACTTCAGCAGCCGAACTCCATCGGCAAGGTTCAGAACGCCAGCCACCACCGCGGCGGCAAAGGCTCCCGCGGACATACCTGCAACCGCTTCCGGCACTACACCTTCTGCGACGAGAGCGCGTGCCACCGCGACACCGGAGGTCAGCAATGCCAATTGGACCGAAACCGTCGACCGAAGAGCCGCTGGCGAGTCGAACTCCAGCACATTTTTTCCCAGAGCTTCGCTCACCTCATCAAGCGTCCGCGCGATGGACGGATGATCCGGAAGGGCGTGCAGCATGCCCGGAACTTGCGACCCTTGTCCTGGAAACAAAAACGCCACACTCATAGCAAACTCGATCCTATTCCCCTGTGAAAGCAGGTTCCGCCGTACGTAAAAGCGCGCAGTCGGAGCCACGTGAAGCGACGCGATACCCGCCATTTGAAGTTTTCTGTCGAACGCGCGCTGCGGCCTCTTCAACTGGATCTGGAGCCTCCTTTGGCGTGGGGAGTTTTCAGGGCATGACTGCTGCCCGTTGTCCGACCATATATGCCGCCCGGCCCGTCGGGGACTTTTCCTCCTTGGAGACAAGCCTTCTCAAAGGTGAACCGCCATACAGGCAATACAGGTAGGTCCCCCCGCCATCCTGGCCGGGCTGCACTTCGAGAAACTCCACGGTTCGCAGGTTGCCCGGTATGTTTCCACCGAACCATCGAGGGTCCTCCTCTTGAGACCATGTGATTACGGATAGGACCGATCCCGACGGATACGCATGCGCGGCGTTCCTCCGTGCGTAGGCGATGGCTTGCTCATTGCCCAGAAGAGTGGCCAACGTGTGATCGTTATGGTTGAGCGTGGATGCAATGACCTCCCACTGGAGCGGGTTGTAGGGCAGTTCTCCGGATACCTCAGCGTTGCGATTCAACCGCGTTGTCACCCGCGCATTGGGTTCCGAGCATCCTATGAGCATCAGCAGAAGAGCAGGGGCCAGCACGCGAATTGTTTTCACTGCGCACCTCGTTGCTGATTCCTGATCGGCATGGTGAATACATAGTCGTTTCGCTCAACCGCGTGATGACAGTCGACGCAGTGAGTATTTGCGAAGTCCAACGTTTGGCCGTCGGGCTTCAGGTCCATACCGATCCATCTGCCCCAGCCCCATCCTGCCGTCGTGCGGTACTTCTCGTGATCTCGAATCATTAATTCGACTTGGACGAACTGTCCGGGCTCAACTACCCCATCGGGACCCGGCTGTTCATGCCATGTGACCTTTCCGATCATTGCTCCGTCCGGCCATGGATTGATCCGGTTGTTAGCGATTGCTTTCACGGCGACATCATTACCGAGAACAACGCGTATGGTGTTGTTTTCGATTCGCTCCGTGCTGCCAATCTGTTTCCAAGTCTTGTACTCAGGATGAAAAGGGACACCTCCAAGCATGTTCTGAACGCTGCGGACTGTCCCGTTGTCTTCGATCCACCGCACGTATTCGCGATCTGCTGCCTCGACTTCCGAGACAGTGGCTGGAGGTTCCTGCGATCTAGGCGCCAGATAGTTCCGTAGGATCGCCAACTGTTCCGGAGTAACAGCGGAGTTCGGGTGCGCCGCTCGATACGAGGGCAGCGGCATTGCGCTGAGTCGAATCTGATTGAACGCGTCGAATAATGCCAGCTTCTGCTGCTCTTCCGGAAGCGCTCCCATCTCTGAGAAGTTCAGGTGCGCCCGAGCCCGACGTACGTCTCGTGAGACGATCCAGTAGACAGGCACAATTCGATCAAACCACACCAATTCCGTTTCGTTGGAATGGCAGTTGTAGCAGGAGTGTTTGAAGATCGCCTTGACTTCAGCGGGAGCCTTTATCTCGGCGGTGACGGGCGGATTCCTCAGCTCGGGCCGGACGAACTGCAGTCCTGCGAACATCAGGAATCCAATTCCGCAGAATCGAAGCAGCAGTCGGAAGTACGGAGTCTTTGGCATACAATCTCTCTCCTAATCGATAAGTGAAGATGTCCGGGCGACCGGTTCTTGCCCATTGCTGTCCTGTTTGCGGCCGCCGCTATCGAACCCATCGACATCGACCAAACTTTCCTAGTGAACGTGCGCTGCAGCCTCTTCGATGACAGCGGCAACTTCTTTCGGCCTGGAGACGTAGACCGAGTGGCTGGCGCCGGCGACTTCGACCTTGTGGCCGTTGCGGGTGTTCATTGATCAGGCGAAGGCAACAGGCGGCGCGAACCGGCCGCCACCGAATGATCCGCTCGCACGATCGGTCTCCAGAAAGAACACCATTATGTCGTTTGGGTCGATGCCTGCTTCGGCAAGTTTTTCGACCAGGGCGGCAACAAGGTCTTTTTTCTTATTGGTGTCAGTCCCCGAAGATACCAGCACTTCAATCATCAACATCTGGTCGGTGCGCGGCCTGGGCAGTGCGGGATAATTCAGATCAACCCTGAAGTCACTAGGTCCCAACGAAAGGAAACGTTGGAAAAGGTCGTCCTCTGGATATCCAGCAACAATGCTTGCCGCGTGGATAGCTCCGGAAAGGCGGTCTTTCTCGTTGGTTGACCTGTTGGACTTCATCGTTACGGTAAACAAGGGCATAGAACCCTCCTGATTGCTGGATATTTCTGCCTCGGACGGTAACTTGGTTCCTTCGGGTGTGGGGACTCCTTGCGGAGTCCGAGCTACTTCGAGACCGCACGTGCTGCACTCTCAATCGCATCTGCGACTTCCTTGGGATGCGAGATGTAGACCGAGTGGCTGGCGCCCGCAACTTCGACCTTGTGGCTGTTGGCTCGCGTGGCGTACCAGCGTTCGAGGTCGGGGTTGATGGTTCTGTCCGCCCCGGCTACCACCATCCAGCTTGGTTTGCTTCTCCACGCAGCCGTGGTGATGACCGCCTTGAAATTGTCGGCAAAGTTGAATACCTGCGATCGCGCCATGAGAGCGGCCTGGTCGGCAGAGAGATCGGCGGCGAAGTACTCATGAAACTGCGCGGGGTCGAGGTAAGTGAAACCGTCCGGTGTCTTCCTTATCGCACCAGACTTGCTGAGGTCGCTTGGGAAGCGCTTGCCGTCGTCCGCCTCATTCTCTCCAGCGTCGGGCATGTGCGCCGCGACGTATACAAGACCGGCCACCGATGAATCCGTCCCGGCTTCGGTAATTACAGCGCCCCCGTAACTGTGACCGACAAGAATGCACGGCCCATCCTGCAGAGCAAGGGCGCGCTTCGTGGCAGCCACGTCGTCTTTGAAGGAGGTTTCCGGTTCCTGGACAATACTGATGTTGTACCCATCCTTGACCAAGATGTCGTAAACACCCTCCCAGCCCGAACCATCCGCCCATGCGCCGTGAACCAGAACAATATTCCGGATCCGATGCCCCTCGTTCTGTGCTGACCCCGCGCGACAGGTCAGTAGCAATACCGCTATGAAGAGGGACAGAGACGTTCCTCCTACGAAGCGTACACATTTCAATGAATTGCTCATTTTGCTGCTCCTTTTCGTCGATTCATTTGCACATCGGTACGGCGAAACTCGTTTTTCAGGAGGCGCCCGCAGTCTCTGATGGGGAAAATTGATGTTCCAGCGGCGTATTCCGGATCCATGCTTCCGATTTCATCCCCCCAGGGATCTTTCGCGAGCACAAACCCTCTCGGTAGGCGCAGGAGGATCGCTGCGGGGTCCCGGCCAGCAAACTCTTTCAGGGAAAACCCGCATATGGGCGTTTCCACACGAATATCAATGACTGCAGAAAGGTTCATCGCGCGATCGCAGAGGGACTTCGCTTCCTCCGCCGTCATGCGCCTTTCTGCATAAATGACAATATCCAGATCGCTTTCCGGCTTTGTCACATGCCTGCCGCTCGCAAGCTCGAAAGCAACGCTGCCTCCTGGGCCCCAAGGAAGAACGTTTCCCATCCAGCGTTCTTTGAGAAGGTCTAAGGCGCGAAGAGCAGGGATGGCATTTGCTCTCGAAATGGGAATCGCGCGGGTTAGCAGCTGCGAGGGCGTGAGTATTCTCTCTACGAGCTTCGGATGACAGAAAGCGGCCCAGCGTTGATTCCTTCCCGTTCCACGAACACCGATCGGAATTTGGTTCCCTGGGGCAAGACCTCGGCGGACAACCGCAAACGGGCTCTCGCGCAACTCCCCTTCGACCCATTTCGGCGCAGACGCTTGGGAAGAGAGGAGCTGATTCGCGTCTATCTCGAGCAGATCGTGCGTTCGAACAGAATGTCCTTCGCCGTGAAACATGAAGTGTCCTAATGCAGGTGGCTCAAAAGAACGATCCATCCAGCCAAGGTGAAAATACTGAGCAGGGTGCTCGCAATGAGACTCGAGCTTGCGACTTCCGGAGTTGCATCGAAGCCATTGCCGAAGAGAATCCCAAAGAACCCGCTGGGAATCGCGCTGAGCAGGACTACGAATCTGGTCTGTTCGAGAGGTATACCCAGGAGGAGAGCTACCGCAAGGCAGAGAGCCGGCTGGAGCACATTTTTGCCCAGGACAGCCCAACCCACGCCCCAGTTCAAATTTATGCGCTGTGCCGATGCAATTAGGCCTGTCACAAACAATGCGGTGCCCTCCGTCGCCCCGCCGAGAATCGTCAGACTCTTATCAACATAAATCGGCATGTGAAACTTGATGATAGAAGCGATAACGCCGAGCACGGGCGCCCAGAATACGGGCTTCCGAAGAGCTCTCCCCAGAGACGTGCGAATTCGAGCCGTAGTAGACAGTGCCGCGCCCGCACTGGTTTCGCTTTCGAGAATCGCAAGCGTGATAGGGGTGATCGTAATCGCACCGACTGCGAGGCCGACGGCAACGCTGACGGATGCCTTGGGGCCATAGACAGCCAGCAGAAGCGGAATACCTATTCCCGCGTGATTCGGAAATCCAAGCGTCAGCGCCAGGACAGCACTGTTTGCGGGAGTTTCTTTGCCGAGCTTCCGCGACGCATAGTAGGTCGCAACAAAGGCAACTAAAAACACTATGGCCATCACTACGGCCGCCCCGGCTTGTTCCCACAACAGGGGACGCGGTGTGAGTGCAATGACCACAAACAAAGAGCTCGGAAGTGCAAAAGTCATCAGGAAGCTGACCAGGCTTTTTACGTCCTTGTTGTCGACTACCTTGAACAGGCCGGCCGCATACCCAAATATGAGGCCCACAAAGATCGGGACGAGTGAGTTGGCCAGAACCTGGATCACGTTCGATGGCCTACTTTTCCAGCCATTGCGCTTCGAGCTTGCTGCGAACGAGAAGGGATGCACTTCGCATTTCGCGCGCCGCCGTGGATTCGAGTCGATTGCGAAGGTCCACGGGACCGCTGCGGGCATCCGCAATGGCTGCGACCAGTTCGTTCTGTACGTTCCGAATCTCATGCTGTAAAGGTTTCACTGGATTTTCAACGTGAAGCAGTTTGTGAAGGAGGCCCAGCTTCGCGTAATCCCGAATGTCGTACGACATGGGAGCGATCTCCTTCGCGAGCTTCTCCAGTTCGTCCACGGAACGCCTCGTAACACGTGCCGCTGCTTCCTCGTGCATCGCGTGGATCATGACGCCATCGTCGTCGAACGCCAGAATTCGATTTGCCTGGTAGCCGTGCGTCAGGAAAGCGCCCGACAGTGCATGGCCCACCACCAACGCAATTACGGGATGACCCGCGAGTCGTGCAGAGCCGTAGGCATCTGCGGCGGCAGCAGCGGCAAGAAAGATACCGGCAGTCTCTTCGCGCCGGCCGTAGGCCTGGCTCTTCACGTCGACGATGGCGATGATTGGCCGCTTGATCGTGTTCTTATCGTGCTCGATGACTTCTCGGACGCGCGTAGCGAGAGCGGCAGCCTCTTCCAGTCCCACTTCCCCGTGCCGGGCACAAGGAAAGCGCGCGTGGGAATCTGGAACAACGCAGAGGAATCTTGCGTGGTCGTTGCCGAGCGGCGCATCAGCCGTCAGCACGGATTTAGTGTCTCCGGACATGGGTGACGTCTGCCCGGTAAGCGAGCGGAACCAGACCGCTCCTCGAATGCCGGTATATTCGCTCATCGTTTTCCTTCCCCAAGGCCATTCGTACCCCAGAGTGCGCGGAACTCCTTGGGATCCCATTGTTGCGATGTGTCGAGTGTCGCGAGACGGCCGCGATAAAGTTCAACCTGAGCGCTCCGATGTACCGCCGGAACCCCCTTCGAAGTGAAATGCCGGATAACGTCAGCAACCTGCGGCGTGTCGTCATCGACGAGTGCATCGGCGAGGCCCATCGCGTATCGCTGCTCCCCACCATGGATTGCCCAAATGAGTGCGCGATCGCGCGAGTCGAATTCTTCGACGCCGTTCTCCTGCTCGATCACCTCTGGACCGTTCATTCCTAATCGAGCTTCGCGTGTCATAACGACGTAGCTTGCGAGCCCCGCAGCGAGCGACATTCCCCCGAAGCAGCCGACCGTCCCGGCCGTGAGACAGATCACCGGGGCATATTTTCTAAGTGCCAGAATGGAGCCCATGAGTTCGGCAATCGCAGCCAGACCAAGATTGGCTTCCTGAAGACGCACACCGCCGGTTTCCAGCAGCATCACCGCGCTGGTCCGTAACCCTTTCTCGCTGTCGGCAGAGGCCAGATCGAAAGCGGCAGTCATCTTTGCGCCGGACACCTCACCGATGCTGCCGCCTTGGAACGCGCCTTCGAGCGCGACGACCACTGCTGCTTGCCCCGCGATCTTTCCTTTCATCACCACGCAGCCATCGTCTTCCTGCGGAGTAATGCCCTGCATCGCGAGCCAGGGAGATTCCACGCGATCGAAGGGGCCAACCAGCTCCCGTGATGTTCCTTCATCGAATAGCGCTTTGGCCCGCGCTCGCGCGTCGAGTTCTATAAAGCTCTGTCGGTTGATGAAGTCTGCTGAATATCCTTTGCTGCTCATCGTTCGCTCTCCTCCACGGCTTGCTCAAGCCGCAGATAGACGATGCCGGGTGTTGCCCCCGCGTCGTTGATTTGAATGCGGACGGCCCCGTCGTACTTCGCGAAGAACCGGTCGAGAACGGCTTTCCAAGTGTCACGGAAGCCATCCACACTGGTCCGAATGAAAACGCTGGCGCCTTCGCCTTCGCCAGGTTCCAGCAGGACTTCAAGATCCCCGGAACCCACCACGCCGACGTGGGCTTTTTTATTTACGTTTCGGCGTGCCGGGTAAGTGAGTTCAATCTGCTCCACTTTGATTCTCCAATCCGCTTTGGTCCGCTTGTACTTCGTCCTGTTTCCGCCCCACTGCATCAAGGAATAGAGTTGCCGCCAAAAGATCTCCACTTCCACCCGGTGAGACTCCCAACTCCAGCAGCCGGCGGTCGAGATGAGATAACTTCTGCCTGCCGATTGCGGTTCCACTGCTGCCAGCTTCCTCCACGGCAGCCGCGCCTGTTTTTGCCGCGACGAGGGCTTTTTCTCCTCCGCGATAGAGCAGACAAGTGTCGTCCAGACGGGACATGATGCTGAGGAGTGTGTCGAGCCGGGCCACACTCTCCGTCGCGCCCTTCGCGCGCTTTGCGCGAAGCGTCGGCAGTCCAATATCAACGACGTGAGGGAAACCGCGAAGAGCTTCACCGCGCGCTCCCGCCGCGCCATATCTCTCCCTTACGATGTCGCCATGCGAAACCAGCCGAGGTGTGGCGCGGTCCGCAAAGGAAGCAATCTCGTTCGCAGTTGCCGCAATTTGGGAAGCCTCCACCTCCTCATGGACATGCAACGCGGACGCCGAAACCAGCAGTCCCAGGATCCAAATTGCGCCCTTATGGGAGTTGCTCCCATTCGTTGCCTTGAGCATGGCGCGTTCTGCATCGCGTCCAATGAGTGCGAGCTGTTCCCGTAACGCCTGGCTTGGATGACCTCCTTCGGAAACGAGAGCCATCTCATGGAAGTATGGTTCAATCGCCAAAGCAGAAAGTTTCATGATCGAGAGCGACAAATCGGTATGAGCTCCGGCGCCACGGCGATCGACGAGGCCGGGTTTCGGCGTCAACTCGGCCTCGGCAATTAATGACTGGGACGCAAGGCGCCCCAGGCACACCGCTTGAGCCTGATCACGGGAAAGAGCCCAGGGAGTCCTGACGGCAGAGTTGGATGAGAAGTCTGTCCTCATTACCAGCCCCTGAATCGTGCGGGTGGGTCATAGAGCCCGCCCGACCAGGCGACGAGATCTTCCATGCTTCTGGCCGCCAGCAGAGAGCGCTTCGCTTCCAGGCGGTGTACTCCGACATCTTCCGGATAGGCGACCACGCCCTTCTTTCGAAGCGCCGCAGTTTCGGAAGGAATGGCCTTCAAACCGATCGGGCTCACTCCCGCCACCGCTGCGAGAGCGCGACGGCGCTCCTCCTGCCCTTCGGCCTTGTATAGATACGCGATGCCCTCTTCGGTTACGACGTGGCTGACGTCGTCGCCGTAGATCATGATGGGCGCGATTGGCATCCCTGCCTGCTTGCCGACTTGCACCGCGTCGAGAGTTTCGACAAACGCAGGAACGCCGCCTTTCTGAAAGGTCTCCACCGTCTGCACCACGAGCTTTCGGCCGCGAACGATCGGTTTCTTCTCCGTAATCAGATCCAGCCACGCCGCGGTAGTGTGTCGCCGGCCATGCGGATCGTGTCCCATGTTTGGCGCGCCGCCGAACCCTGCAAGACGCCCCGTTGTCACAGTCGAAGAGTTTGCGTCGGCATCCATCTGCAGGGTCGAGCCGATAAATCCATCGACCGCGTACTGTCCCGCGAGTTGACAAAGCACTCGATTCGAACGGAGGCTGCCATCCCTCCCGGTGAAAAAGACATCTGGACGAGCCGCAACGTATCGATCCATTCCGACTTCGCTGCCGAAACAGTGAATGCTTTTGACCCACCCGCTTTCGATAGCGGGAATCATGGTCGGGTGTGGATTGAGCGCCCAGTGCTCGCAGATCTTTCCGCGCAGTCCCAGCGACTCCCCGTAGGTCGGCAAAAGAAGTTCAATCGCCGCGGTATCGAACCCGATTCCGTGATTCAACGAGCGAACCTGATGCCGTTCATAGATGCCGCGAATCACCATCATGCCGATCAGAATTTGCAGTTCGTCGATGTGGCGAGGGTCGCGCGTGAACAGCGGTTCAATGGCAAATGACCTGTCGGCCTCGACGACGACATCGATCCAGGAACCCGGGATGTCGACGCGCGGTAATTTGGCGACGACCTGGTTCACCTGCACGACGACGATCCCATCGTGGAAAGCGGCTGCTTCCACAATAACCGGCGTGTCTTCCGTGTTGGCTCCGGTGTAAAGATTCCCTTGGGAGTCAGCCTGCTCCGCACACACGAGGACCACGTTTGGCACCAGGTCAACCAGCAGCCGGGCATAAAGTTCCACGTAGGTGTGAATGGCGCCGATGGAGAGCTTGCCGTCCTCCAGCAGCTGCGACACGCGCAGGCTCTGTGGACCGGCGAAGGCGAAATCCACCTTCTTCGCGATACCCAACTCAAACAGCGTGAGATGCTCCGGTCGACTAATGCTGGAAATAATCAGGTGTAGATCGTGAAGCTTCTTCGGATCGGCCTTGACAAGTGAACGTGAGAGGAAATCAGCCTGCTTCTGATTGTCTCCCTCAAGCACAATCCTGTCACCGCTGACGATGAGGGTTTCGAGAGCCGCGATAATTCTCTCCCTGGGCAGGATCGGCCCCGTCATCCAGGGCCGGATCAGTTGCATGCGTCGTTGTTTCTCATCGCGCCGCGTCGTCCACGAACGCGGCACCTGCTCCATCGTCTGCTGTGCCAACGGGAAACTCCTTGAGAGAGGATTAGTCATGGGCATACCTTTGGAAAATACGCGGCAAGAGACTCAGAGCGTCAGATAGACGATTTGGATCCACTGCTCGGAGTTGA
>Ga0210400_10005306_pt1 | contig 10959 bp, 9 predicted proteins | sample IncBWH26MmetaG_FD_155456 | JGI IMG/M metagenome (GOLD analysis project Ga0210400, IMG submission 155456) | Forest soil microbial communities from Barre Woods Harvard Forest LTER site, Petersham, Massachusetts, United States - Inc-BW-H-26-M | ecosystem: Environmental > Terrestrial > Soil >...
AGCGCACCGCTGGCGGCGAGCCCACCCAAAGTCGCTGCCGCCGCGACCCCGCCGACGATCGCAATGGTGGTTACTCCGACTCCAATCCCCACACCTGCAGCCGCACCTCCCGCTCCTGCCGCGGCAGCACCGCCCGCGGCTCCTCCCGCGGCTCCGCCCGCAGCCGCACCAGCGGCCACCGTCTGCACCGAGGTGGCGACAATCACCTGGGATGCACCAGCCACGGGCGTCGCGGCTGCGTTCATCGTGCCGGTCACCTGTACCACCTGGCCAACTTGCGCCTGAAGGCCCTGACCTGTGACCTCGACCGTCACGTGAGTGACTTGGTCCGTCAGCAGGAAATGCCCGCTCTGCTGAGTCAGGGTTCCCGTGATGTGAGTCGCGGCTTCGGGAGCCTGCGGCTCGAACGCCAGAGCAGATCCAGCCGCTACCTTCGCCACCAGCACGCCGCGCGCGTTCAGCACCCGGAAGGAGCCCGTCAGCGCTGCCACCCGCACGCGGTTGCTCCGCAGCAGCTCGATCTGGACGGCGGCAATTCCGGGATCCGGACGGATCGTCAGACCAAGCGCCATCAGGTAAAACCCGGCGCCGTTCTCCACGCGAGTCTCGATCAGGCGGGTTTCGCCCTTTTCCAAGATGATGTGGTCGCTGGATAGTTTTCCGCGCGAGTCCGCGCTGAGGGACAACCGCGCGCCTGCCGCGAGCCGCACCGATGAATTGCCGCGCCCGGTCTCCAGGACAGCGCCCTCAGTGATCGTGCCATTCGAAATGACGGTATCGCCGTTCAGGCGAAACGCACCAGCGGCCGTCACGGTGCCAATTATCGGAGGCGCCGCAATTGCCAAGCCCAACGTCGAGCCCCATACCAATACGACGGTCAGTACGGTTCGTAATTTGAAGCTTTTCACTCTGATCTCCCTTCTCTTTCCAACGCGCCAACTAAGATAAATACCCACGCGGCTACTCCGAAACGGGCAAACGGATAGTCCACCAGTGCATGCACGAAGATCGCCGGCACGCCGATCCCCCAAACGGAGCGAAGCGCCGGACGCATTGCCGAAATCGCGAGCAGCATCCACACCGCGGCGTACGGCCAGCCGCCTTCCGCGGCCCACTCCAGCCAGTCGTTGTGCGCGTGCTCGACCACCGCACCGGGATCGAAGCGCGCGAATTCCGGATAGACCATAGCGAAGGTTCCCAGACCATATCCGGTCCAGGGCCGCGCGGCGATCATGGCCAGCGACGATGCGAAGATTTCACGGCGGTCGCGGAACGGGTCGGACTCCTGCATGCGTTGCACCAGGACCTCGCCGCCCGCCAGCGTTGTGAGCGCGATCACAACCGTCGCATAGAGCGGGATTACTCGGCGCGGAGTTGGAGGCCGCGCCAATACGAAAACCGCCGCTGTTTCCACAATCAACAACACCGCGCCCGCTCGCGACGCCGACACCAGCCCGCAGGCCAGCATCGCGGCACTCATCCATAGATAAGGCGCCTCCCGCCGGATATAAGGCGTCCCGCGGCGGGTGCGACACACCGTACAACCCAGCCACAGATTTACAGGAAACGCCAGTTCCAAGAATTGGGCGAAGTTGTTGCGGCTGAGAAACGGTCCCCATACATCCGGGTACGGACTCGTGAACAACCAGAAAACCCTTCCGGACGAGCTATAGTATGCCACCACGCTGGCTATACTGAGCACGAATCCAAACCACGCAAACCATCGCAGCAACCGGTCGCGCGCCTCCACTTGCCGGAAAACCTCGGAGGCCACCAATGCGGTCGCAGCCAATGCCGCGACGCGCGGCGATGCGTTCAACGTCGCATAACGGTAGACGGTGGTACGCGCGGCGAGTTGCCAGAATCCCCACACAGCCAGCAACGCCGCCGCGAGCAGGATCGGTCCAAATCTCACCTGGCGTCGCGCCGCAACCCAACCCGCCAGCAGAAACACACCAACTTCATACGCCCATTCAGCAAAGGGCTCGGCGCTCCAGATCGCTAGGGTCGCCGCAGCAGCCAGCGCCAGGAGGAGCAGCATCACTCCCGTGCATTCTCGCTGGGACTCCCGTCCTACTTGTGCTGGTAAGAAGGTCCTGTTTTTCCGCTGGCCGATCGTCCTGGTCTTTCGTTGATTGATCGGTCTAAGCCCTGGACTTATGCTCATTACACGATGAAACGGATTTATCTTGCACAGTTCTTCATACTCTTCTCGTCAGCGGCTTGGGCGGCCGATGTGACTCCCGTGATCCAGCCCTTTACCGTGGAATCGGCCGCGCGGCGCGCCGCTGCCGACGACGTTTTGAATCGGGCCTCGTTTAAGACTTGGAAGCTCAGCCTGGCGCCGGTGTTCGCCAGCCAGACGCTCGATGTCGCCAGCTCCTATGGGATGCGGGAACTCAACCCGATGCTCGCCGGTCCCGACGGCCGTTTCGGCGCACAGGGGGCGGGGATCAAGCTCGGAGCCACTGCGGCGATTGTGGGTATAGAATACCTGATCGTGCGGAAACACACCCGCGCGGCCAACATTTTTTCCAAGATCAACTGGTCCGTGTCGATCGTCACCACCGGCTTCGCGGCCCACAACTTCTCGATCCGCTAGAACCACGGCCCGCTAGAACTCTGGCCCGCTGCCCTACACGGCGACCGCCTGGCTTCGGGGAACTTGCGCTTCGCCCAACGCCACCATGCTCGGCGTATAGCCGGGAATCATTTTCTGGAGACAGGAGACAACCAGTGCCGTATCGCGATCCTCGGTCGCCTGCTCCAGTTCCTCCAGCATGCGCCGCATAGTTCCCGGTGACGGGGCCGGGCCGGAGAAAACCCGGATCTGGGCGTGTTGCGTGGTGGACGTATTCTCTTCGAGCGCCCTCACCTCCTCGTATAGTTTCTCTCCTGGCCGGGTTCCCGAAAATACTATCGGGATATCGATATCCGGCCGCAAGCCGCTTAGCAGGACCATTTTCCGCGCCAGATCCAGAATGCGCACCGGCTGGCCCATCTCCAGCACGAAAACCTCCCCGCCCGAACCCATGGCGGCGGATTGCAGCACCAACTCCGCCGCCTCCGGAATGGTCATAAGATAGCGGTGCATGTCGGGATGGGTCACCGTCACGGGACCACCCGCTTCGATCTGCCGCCGAAAATGGGGGATGACGCTCCCGCTTGACCCCAGGACGTTGCCGAAGCGCACGGCCAGGAAACGCGTGGCGCCGGAAGGTTCGGCCTGGCAGATCATTTCCGCCACGCGCTTGGTCGCGCCCATCACACCCGCCGGGCGCACGGCTTTGTCCGAGCTCACCAGCACGAATTCCTCGACGCCGTGCTCGGACGCGGCGCGCACCAGGTTGCGCGTGCCCAGCACGTTGTTTTCGACGGCCTCAAACAGGTGCGCCTCCATCAGGGGCACGTGTTTATACGCAGCGGCATGGTAAACCGACTGGGGATGGTGCTCCAGAAACAGCTCTTCGAGGCGCCGCCGGTTTTGAATGCTGCCCACCGCGGGGCGGAACTCGAGCGCCGGAAACCACTCCCGCAGTTCCTGCTCGAGCTGATAGAGCGCGGTTTCCGCCTGATCGAATCCGATCAGCACACGGGGACGGTGCCGGGCAATCTGCCGGCACAGCTCGCTGCCGATGGAGCCACCCGCGCCTGTGACTAAAACAGTCCGTCCCGATAGATGTTCCTCGAGGTCACTCTGCTCCCAGCGCGCTGGAGGGCGTCCCAATAGATCCTCGAGACGGACCTCGCGGAGTCGCCTCATCACCGCGCATGGGTCGGCCTGAGTGGGATATTCCATCACGATTCGCTCGGCCCCCGGTGGCGGCCAAGCCAGCAGCGGCTCTCGTCTGGCGGCCATGCGGCGAAGCAGCGGATCGGCGTTCCAGGAGTCGAGCAGCCGCGCGACTCCCGTCAGCGCCCTCTCTCGCGAAAGCGTTCCGAGCAGAGTTAAGCCCAGAATTGTGAGATCGCCGACGAGGGTTTGTCGTTCTACATAGAGGAGTCCCAGCCGGCTCTTCCACGGCCGAATCGTCTGGTTGTAACCAAGGTCGGGGCCGGCCGCACCCGCGAGGATTTCGCCTTCGTCGGCGAAGACAATCGACGCCACGTCGGTGATGCCGGGACGAACTTCAAACAACCGGCGTTCTTGGGCGGTGTAGAGCGCCGCATCGGGCTCCACCTGGGGCCGCGGTCCCACTAGGCTCATGTCGCCCCGCAGTACGTTCCACAACTGTGGCAGCTCGTCGAGCTTGACGCGGCGCAGCAGTTTTCCCACGCGCGTAATCCGGCGGTCGCCGGAAGAGGTCGAGAAAACTCCCGACTTCCACGCATCCGGAATCATGGTGCGGAACTTGACCATGCGGAATTTTCGGCCGCCGTGTCCCACCCGCACGCCTCGGAACAAGGGCGAGTGCCGGTCTTCGAGCCACACGGCCAGCGCGATCAAGCTCAGCAGCGGCCAGAGCAGCATCAGTCCGCACATCGCGGCAAACAAATCGAACCATCGTTTCATGCAGCGACCCCTGCACGCCGTCCGAGTATTCGCCAGGCGGCCTCGACGATGGCCTCCGGGCCCGGGTAATACGCCTGTTCCTCCGCGCGACTGGTGGGCGCAGGGGTGTCTGGTAGGGTCACGCGTTCGACTGGCGCATCGAGATCGTGGAACGCCTCGGCCGCGATGGTCGCCGCGATCTCGGCCGCGGCCCCTGCCGTGCGCCAGCCCGGATCCGCGACAATGAGCCGCCTGGTCTTGCGGGCGCTCTCGAGCACCCGGGACTGATCCCAAGGCTTGAGACTCCGGAGATCGATTACTTCGGCTTCGATCCCCTGTGCAGCCAGCTCGTCCGCTGCTTGGAGTGACTGCGCCGCCATCCAGGAGATCCCCACGATGGTCACGTCGCCGCCGGTGCGTCTTATTGCCCCTTCGCCGATCGGGGTTCGATAGGCTTCTTCGGGAACCGGCCCGATTTGACTGTACAGCCACCGGTCATCGATATAGAGGACCGGATTGGGATCCTCGATGGCAGCCAGCAACAGTCCTTTGGCGTCGGCCGGAGTCGCCGGCATCACCGTCTTAAGGCCCGGCACGTGCATGAACATGGCATGCAACGCCTGCGAGTGCTGGGCGCCCTGCTCGCCGCCACGATTGATCACGGCCCGGATCACCAGCGGGACGCTGGCCTGCCCGGCGAATAAGTACGACCAGTTGGCCGCCTGATTGACCACCGGGTCCATCGCCAGCAGCAGAAAATCCAGGCGCGGATGGAACACAATCGGGCGCATCCCGGCCAGCGCCGCGCCCACGGCCATGCCGGTGACCGCGTTCTCTGAAACCGGACTATCGAGCACGCGCTCGCGGCCGAACTCGCGGTCCAGGTCCTCCAGGCTCCCTCCCGCATACCAGGGGCTCCACAATCCCTGCCCGATCAGAAACACTCGGGTGTCGGAGGCCAGAAGCTGGCGGTGGGCCTCATGAATGGCTTGCACATAAGTCAGCGTGCGCATACGTGCTCCCGAACTCGGTGCGCATCCGGCGCATCCCCGCTGCGTGCGGCATCGAGCGCCCGGCCGATTTCCTCGTCGACGGCTGCGCGATGAGGCGCCAGATTCATCCCGCGCAGTTGATCTTCGGCTCGCCGGATCGGATCGTGTTCCAGCCACGCGGCCAGTTCGCCGCGCCGCCGCACGCCGACGTCTTCATCGGTGCTCGCGCCCACGTGCCCGCGCCAGCGAAACGTCCGGCATTCGAGGAACGACGGTCCGCCGCCCGATCGTGCGCGCGCCACGGCTTCCCGGGCAGCGTCATAGACGCCTTCGACGTCGTTGCCGTCGACGCGCTCGCCGGGAACCGAATGAAACGTTCCGGCCTGATCCAGGTTGTCCGCCACGCGCCGGTCGGTCCAATGCAGATGGCTGGAATACAAATTGTTTTCACAGACGAAAATTAACGGGAGCCCGTACAAAGCCGCCAGATTCAGAGTTTCGTGCACGCTGCCTTCCTCGAGCGCCCCGTCGCCAAAAAACGCCACGGCCACGCGCGCTTCCCCGCGTAATTTGTACGCCAGCGCCGCGCCCGCGGCCAGCGGAACGGTGCCCGCCACAATGGGCACCGTTCCCGGGATTCCGCGCTGAAGCGCGATCAGATGCATCGATCCCCCGCGCCCGCCGGCACAGCCGGTAGTCTTGCCGAGCACCTCGGCGAACAATCCTTCGAGCGATCCGCCTCGCGCCAGATAGTGCCCGTGCGAGCGGTGCCCACCCCAGATGGTGTCGCCTGAACCGAGTGCCGCGCACACGCCTGCGGCGATCGCTTCCTGTCCGATCGAAAGGTGACAGGGACAACGTACTTCCCCTTTCTCCAACATTCCAGCGATCGCCTCTTCGGCGCGCCGGATGCGCAGCATAGTCTTCCAGCGGCCCAACGACCAGGCCTCAGCCGAGCCGGTAAAAATCTTCGATGGCGTTGCAAGTGTAGTGGACATCGTGATCGGTGAGTGAAAGGTTCAAAGGCAGCAGCAGAACGCGTTCTAACAGGCGTTCGGTGAAAGGCAGGCGTGTCGCAAATCCCAGGCGGACCCACTGATGCACGGCCTTACCGCCCCAGGGAAGCGCTGTGCCGATTTCCCGGGTCTTCAGGAAGGCGCGCAGTTCGTCGCGCCGTTCCGCCTCGATCTCGTAATTTTGAAAAACATCGAAGTGGTTCCGGTCGTCGTCGGGCCCCGGAGGCAGTTTGACGTGTGGGATTGCGCCTAGACGATGCTGGTAAACACCAGCCAACGCCCGCCGCCGCGCGACCGACGTGTCGTAGGATGCCAGCCGGAAATCGAGAATCGCGGCTTGCAGGTTATCCAAACGCGAGTTCAGGCCCCATCTCGCGATCTCGGCGTCCGCGCCGCGGCCATGGTCGCGAAGCTGGGTTACGCGCTCATAGACGTCGCCGCTGTTGGTCAAAATCGCCCCGCCGTCTCCCAGACACCCCAGCGTCTTGGCAGGAAAAAAGCTGAACACGCCGGCTGCCCCGAAGCTTCCCGCGGCCCGTCCCTGAAATCGCGAGCCGAGCGCCTGGGCCGCGTCTTCCACGATCACGAGGTTGTGGCGTCCTGCGATGCTTTCGAGCGCCCGCATGTCCGCCGTGCGCCCGTTCAACTGCGTAGGCAGGATCGCACGGGTGCGCGGCGTCACGGCATCCTCCACCGCTTGGGGGTTGATCAGGTGATCATCACCACACTCGACTGGAACGGGTGTCGCTCCGGCGAAATGAATTGCCGAGGCGGTGGCAACCATGGTGTGCGAACAAAAAATCACTTCTTCGCCCGGACCTACGCCCGCCGCACGCAACGCCAATAGCAGGCCATCGGTGGCGTTGCCCACTCCGAGCGCATGCTTGACTCCGAGGTAAGCCGCCAGATTCCGCTCGAACCGGACCAAATCTTCCTGCAGAATGAACGCGCCGCGCTGACCCACGTCGCGGAAGATCGCGGTCAGCTCCCGCTCGTCGGAAAGAAACAGATGCCGGTAGTCGAAAAATGGAACGGACCGAACCGGCGCGGGGGTCATGCTCTTTTTTGAGCCGTCGCGTATAACACGCGATAACGGCCCAAGCTCCCCCGGCCCTCCAGCTTTTCAAGTGTGGGAGGCTGGCTCGAGGCGCCCACCAGTGGTGCGAGCACGCTCAGCCGTCCGTAGAAAAGCCGTTTGAGCAGTGCCTTACTCCGCATCGTTCGCGGGATCAAGTTCAGCGCCACCGCCGTGCGCCGGACCAAGCTTATCGGCCGTGTAGTCCAACCGGCCGTTTCCGGAAACGCTCCCTGAACCCCGGCCTCGAAGTCCGCTTCCCGAAGCGCCGCCAGCAAGTCGTCCGCGGACCAATACCGGGCGTGAAACGGACTGGGATTGAACCCCGTCCACCCCGGATTCACCGTGACGATCAGCAGCTTCCCTCCCGGCCGCAACACGCGCTGCGTCTCTTCGACGAATCGGCGGACGTCGGGGAGGTAATAGATCGCTTCGAACAGCAGCACTAGATCGAACGACTCTTTTGGGAAAGGAAGACGCTCGGCGCGGAACGCGCGGAGCTCGACATTGGCATACCCAGCGCTTGCCGCTCGGGCCGCCCGCAGATTCTCCTCATCAACATCGCCGGCTTGAACCGAGCGGGCGACACGACCGAGAACCGGCAGGCCCAGGCCTGCCCCGCAGCCAGCCTCGAGAACATCCTTTTCACGAGCCTGGTCCACCGCCCACGCGTAGCGCGACTCTAACATTTCGAGCTGAATGCGGGAAGCCGGTTGTCCCGGCTGCTCGGTGACGGTGATGTAGCTGGGCGCCAGTCCGCGGTTCAAGGTTGGGTTCATCGCACGGCCTCGGTCGCCATTCGAGATTTTGTTAGCAGCATCGCCGCCCGCGCGCACCCCCACAGGCTGCCGATACCATAGGCCAGGTGCAGGCTGGCGAACACCACCGGCAGGAGGAACGCCAGCGCCAGGCGCGCCGGCAAAGTGATGCCGCGCTCCCTCCAGGCCGCCAACACCGACGCCGCAAGGTTTGCTGCTAGATACGGACCCGCCACACTCCCTGCGAGCCACCCGACCCCGGTCGACGCAGTCGCGGCAGCCGAACTCATCAGGCCTAATGCCAGCGCCAGGGGCGCGAGGTGCCGCCAGCGGACCGCGATCCCCGAAGCATACGCCATCGGGAGAATCGCCCACACTCCGTTCGACCAATTCTGTCGCCAGAAACCACCCCACGTCGCGGGCGCGAAGTAGTCTATTTTCATGTCAGGCGACATCAGGATTCTTCCCCCCGCGCGGCGCAGCCGGGTGCTGAACTCGATGTCCTGACTGCGTTCTAACCGCTCGTCAAAGCAACCGATCCGCTCGAACACGTCCCGTTTCCAGCACGCTCCAAATACTGCATCCACCCAGCGCGGTGAGCCCGAACCAGTTCTGAAGTGGGCGTTCCCTACTCCAAAGGGCTGCGAAAGCCCGATCCGGATAGGTTCGGCAAACGCCCCCGAGCCTCGCGCGAGCGTCCGCATCGCCCCACCCACGCAATCCGCGCCCGATGACTCCAGGTTTCGAACGGCCCGCGCGATGTAGTCCGGCGAGATTCTGGTGTGCGCGTCCAGTCTCAGGATTAAATCCCCCTGCGCGGCCGCAATCGCGCAATTCAGGCCCTGCGGAGTGGTCCGGGCCGGATTGTCGATCCGCCGCACTCGCGGATCGCGCGCCGTGAACCAGTCCACCTGCTGGCGGGTGCCGTCCTGGCTCATCCCGTCCGCGACGATCACCTCCAGCCGATCGCCTTGATACTCAGAAGTCAGCACTGAACGGAGACACCGGTCTATCGAATGAGCTTCGTTGCGGCACGGGATAATCACGGAAACCAGCGGCGTCACTGGGTTACTTAGAGGGCCGTGCTCCAAATCCAGCCGTGTTCCGGATGCCAGGCGAGCGGAGCTCGGATTCTATTGGAGCGGCAGGCACAAGCCAGCACGCCCACCGGAATCAGCACGCCTTCGATCAGGAAACCTTTGTAGCCCTCCGGACCGGCGCGGATCAGCGGTGGCAGAAAAGCCGCGAACAACCACGGCGCTACCGTCGCAAACAGCCGGAACACATGTCCCGATCCGGCGCGGCGGCGCGCGTTCAGACAATACGCCCATATCAGTCCCATCACCACCGCGCCCAGCGCCACTCCCAGGTATCCGAAGTTCAGGTACCAGCCGGTGGCGTGATGCAGCGAGTATCCCTGGTTTTGAATCGCGCCTACGCTCTCGCTGTAGTACAGATAAATGTCCCTCGGCCGGTCCGGCCACAGCACCCGCGGGATCACCGAGCAAGCCAGCGAATACAGGCTGTAGCCGAAGCGCGGCTCCACGCCCCCCGCCAGCACGCCATACATGGAAAAGTGCGCGCCGTAAGCCTCGTTGCTCGAGGTCAGGAAGCGAGCCACGCCCGTCGCCTCCGCCGCTCGTCCGCTGACGGCGTTCCGCAAACCCGCCAGCGGGACGGAGCGGAACAAGTCGATGGTATAGAGCAGCCAGAGTCCGCCCGCCACAACCAGCCCTGCCCGGATCCAGTTCGGTCTCCGCACCGAGCCAAGATAGGCCAGCACTCCCGCCACCAGCGTCGCCAGCACCTCATTCTTGTTTCCCAGGATGAAGGTGAACACGAGCATAGCCGCCAGCAGCGCGAGGTAGGCGGAAAGCGTATAACGCCGCCGGACGCCCACCAACAGGCGCGAGCGTTTCCCGGCCGCCAGCACCGCCAAGCCAATGGCCGGGGGAAGCAGCGCGACGCGGTTCAGAACCTGGTGCAACGTGAACCATTCATCGGTTTCCGAGCGCGTGTACATGTACGCCGACGCATTTAGGGTCCAGGCCGTGCCGAGTTTATCCGCCACCAACAAAAAACTGGCCACGCCCGCGGCCAGGCCGATCAAAAGAATCGGCCCGTGGCGCAGCACGAGCGGAGTAGCCGTGCGATCCTGCGCAACCGGCGACACCACCGCCAGCAGTGTGAGTTCCACCAGGATAATGAAGCCCGCGTATAAGCCCAGCGTGACCAGGTAGTCCCGGTCGAGCGCGATCGAGAACAGTTTTCCTTCCAGGTACTGATAGTTCTTGCCGCTGAATCCTCCGGTCTTGTCGATCACGATGTACCAGGCGCCAAATAAGGACCAGTAATAGAGAGCGGCGATACCCACCAGCGTGCCCGCGTCCCGGCGCTTGCGGTAGAGGGCTGCTGCGAGCACCACGATTATCGTCGTCGCGATCGCCAGCACAGCAAAGTACTCCATTTACGTTCTCCTCTCGGCGAGGACTTCCTGGTACAACTGCCCGAGTTCCCGTCCGATACGCCGGGAGGAGAATTCCTCCACTCTCTTGCGCCCGTCCGAACGTTGCCGCGGATTCAGCACTTCAGCCAGGGCGCGCCCGAGCGCTCGCGGATCGCGCTG
>Ga0210400_10005307_pt1 | contig 10957 bp, 7 predicted proteins | sample IncBWH26MmetaG_FD_155456 | JGI IMG/M metagenome (GOLD analysis project Ga0210400, IMG submission 155456) | Forest soil microbial communities from Barre Woods Harvard Forest LTER site, Petersham, Massachusetts, United States - Inc-BW-H-26-M | ecosystem: Environmental > Terrestrial > Soil >...
ATCCTTCAGGCAATTAAAGGCTATATAGATAGGAACGCGCCAAAGATTCGGCTCGTATCCGCTATCCAGCTTGAAGGAGCATTCAAGCGGCTCCGCGAGTATGGGCTGCTGAAACAACGCCCGATACCGGAACCGGCCCCGCGTCCCGCGCCGGTCAAAGTGAATCTGACGATAACTCCGAGTGTGGCACCTTCAGGACCAGCCTCGGAGAGCCGCAAGGGGTTCGATCCGGAGACCGGACTTGAGAGAGAATACACGCCGCGCGAAATAGACAAGATGTCTGCGGACCAATTTCGCAGGATTTTCAGAATCTACCGTGATGAACTGACGCTTCCGAATGTTGGGCCGGGCGCACGGAGGCAATTGTGACAACTTCTCACGACGAACAGGTGGGCCGTTACTCCGAACCGTACAGTGAACCGGACCAAAACGCGCCAAAGTCTTCCGGATATCCAACTCAGCCCTCCGTCACAGAACTCGCAAAGAAGATTATCGAGCTGAGAGATTCGATCTCGCGAGAACAGCTCGCACAAATCGAGAGTGTGCTCGCCGGAAAATCAAAAGGCTAGGGCGCGTCCCCCGCGCGTCCTGAACCCCGGTCTTTACTCATTCGCCGGGGTTCATTCCATCTGCCCCATCTGCCGAAATAACCGGAGCGACCGGGGCAGCGGTTTGAGTGACCGAAGTGTGTCGCTCCGCTTTTGAAGGAACACCTTAAACAAATGCCAATTCCAGATCAGCAGACGCCTCAGGCGTCGCCCGCGCCCATACCGAGTACGTCCGACAATTCCACTCCTCCCCCACAGCCGACTACGGCTCCCACATCCGACGCCGGGAGCGTGTCTGCACCTCCACAAGCACAGCCTTCACAGCCTCAGCAAACACCCCAAGCTCAAACGAGCGTCTCGAACGCTCCTGCTGCGAACGACGTTTCGCAGCATCCCTCGGTTCAGCGTGCGAGCATTCTGCACACGATTGCTCAGACTTTGGCGGGCGGTCCTCGGTATGTCGCCACTCCTAACTCTGACGGCACGGTGACTCGGACCCGAGTTCCGCTGTCGCGTGGGGATATTTTGTCAGCAATTGCGCTTGAGGCCTTGTCCGGCGGACTGGCGGGCCTTGGACAACGTGGTCCCGGTGCTACCGGTCGCGCGGCTGAGGCAGGATTCCAGCAAGTTTCCCAACAGCAGCAACAGGCACAGCAGCAGCAAGAGCAACAGGCTCAGCAAGACGCAAAGAGCAAGTCTGACGCCTTAGTTCGTCAGGCGCAATCCTACGAGCAAAATTCGCGTGTGATTTTGAATACGATGCAAGCGGAGCGTTACGGCGTCGATTCTCTGAAAGATGCTGTGCAACAGAACGCACAACTGCTGAGTGATTATGACGACGCGGGCGCTGTTCAGGAACGGAACGTCCCACAAGATACGCTTAGTGCGGGCCTTGCCAGCAAGAAGTATGACGCTCTGAAGCAGATTGCCATTCCCGATGGGTTCACGACCATTAACGGGAAATACGAACAGACGTTCTCTATCGTGTCCGACCCCAGAGCAAAAGTACCTCTGACTCAGGAGCAAGCTCAGGCGCTCGGTAACGCCGGTATTCAGGGCTTTACAGCATTCGCCGATGGAAAGAGCAAAATCCCCGATGGGACACTCGTTCCCGGCACAATGGTTGCCCGCGCGAATCAGCAGCTCCAAGCGAATAACCTGATGAAGCTCGAATACTCCGGTGTTGTGGATGCACTCCAGAACTCCAGCGATAAGGGTAATCAGGCACTCGCAAAGAGCATTCCATCTGTTCAATCGTTGCTAACCGATCCGAACAACGGGCCGGTGTTTCAGAACGCATTGAGTAAATTCCAGCGGTACGTTTCGCATTCGGACATGCACGGTATGGACTTCTATGAGTCCCTTCAGCAGATGGCCGCTCCGTCCAAGCCGAATCCGCAGAATCCGAAACAGTTCATTCCTAATCCTGATGCGCAGCAAGCGAGCACAATCGCTGGAGCCTTCGGGAACGGTGACCCTCGGAAGGGATGGGCGATCCTTCAGGCGTATCACAACGAAGTCACGCCCACCAGCATCAAGGACGAAAGTGAAGCAACAAATATTCTCGCCGATCCTGACAGCTCTGCTAAGCAGATTGCACAGGCGAAGAAATACCTAGCAATCAGCCAACAGCAGAAGGCCGCAACAGCCGGAGCTGAGGCACAGGCTAAGAAGGCCGCTGAAGGCGCTGGGACCGGTACAGGCAACGCCGCACAGTTCGCGAACGAGCAACCCGTCAATGGTGTTCGTCAGAACTACTTGAGCAACCTCCCTCCAACTCAGTCAGAGCTGGTGCGCTCCATTGGTGAAGGACGTTCGGAGATTTCATCTCGCACGGCCTCAACCAAGGAGGGCAAAGCTCTCATGGAGCAAGTCACGACCGCTTACCCCGGTTACGACTTCAGCCGTGCCCCAGAGTACGCCGCTACGAGAAAGGCGTTCACATCAGGAAAAACAGCCGATGCAATCAACGCCCTGAATACGGCAATGGGGCACATGCTCGTGATGTCACAGAATGCCACTCTCGGAGGCTCTCTCCCCATTCTTGGCGGGGTGGAACGCGCTGCGGGTAATCAGTCTGCAATCGACCTTGCGAATGCAAAGACGGCCCTTGTTGACGAACTAGGCAAAGCGTACAAGGCTGGTGCGCTCACGGATCAGGATGTGAAGAGTTGGAAAGGCCGCATCGACGCGTGGTCCCCGTCTGAGATTCAAGGGAACGCAAAGTCATTCGTTCAGTTGCTTGACTCCAAGTTGAGTTCATACGAACAGCAATGGAAGAACGGCTCACCTCCGGGCGCTGTTGCTCCCATTCAGATTCTTTCGCCTGAGGCCCGGAATGCTTACCAGACAATCACCGGCAGGCAGCCGATCACTGGGAGTCAACAGACGCAGCAGCCGCAATCGAGCACGTCACAGCGCGTGGTTCCCGCTGGTGCTACGCCGGGCCGCGATGCACAAGGAAATATCATCGGCTATCGGACGGCTGATGGACAGGTAGTGAGGTTCTAATGGCAACTCCCGCACAAAACAATCCGGGCATGACGTTTGACTCCGCACCTGTCAGCCAAGCAACCGCTGTCAGTTCTCCCGCCGCGTCCTCTGACGGGATGACGTTCGACTCGTCTCCCGCACAACAGGCTATTCCTGTGAATGCTCCGTCCCCGGCTCCGCAGTCAGATGAGCTTCATTCAAACCCGAATGACAGCTTATTGACTAAGGCCGGTAAAACAGTTGGCGGATTGTTTGAGGGAATCGGGGAGGGCGTATTCGGTACGGCCTCCGGTGCGTCTGACTTGTTCGACAAAGCAACGGGTATGCAACCGGGCGCGGTGAATCGGGAGCTTCATTCACTCGCAGGAGATAACAACACATCGCACGGCCTACCGCAGACAGCCGGGCGCGGTATTGAAGACCTTGCCGAGTTCGTTATGGGCGATTCTGCCTTGAAAGGGCTGTCCGTAAGTGAACGCCTGATGAAGGCGGGCAAGTTCGCTCAAATGGTAGAGGACTCGCCGGTACTCAACCGCATCTTCCAAGCGGGCGTCAGGGCGGTTCGCGGCGCAACAGTCGGAACCGTGCAGGGCGGAATCAAATCAGGCGGAGATGCTTCAGAGGCCCTTGCGTCAGGTGCGGCGGGTGCAATCGGAAACGCAGTTGTGCCTGAAGCCATAGACGCAGGAAAAGCTGCCGCTAAGGCCCTCCCCGGCGCGTTGGACACGATCCGTACAGCCATCAAACCCGGTATCATCCAAGACGCATTTCAGGGGCGCATCCGGGATATCGTCAACGACGCGGCCAAAGAGTTCGGAGTCAATCCCAGCTCAGCAACTTCGATTCGTGACGTTGCACAGGAAGTATCGAACTCACTCCAGAGTAAAGCTAAGGCTTCGTATCAGGCCCTTGACGATGCGACCGGGGGACGCGTGCAACGGTTCTCCGATGCCATCAAAGCAGTTCAGCAGAAATTGCGGAACCTGAATGGAATCCAAACGCCGGATGACGAGGGCGCGTGGATTGAAAAGCTAAACGACCTCACTGATGCCCATGAGCAAGCGATGCAAGAGGCAGAGTCACAGGGCGTACCGCGCTCGCTGTTAGATCAGGCTAATGGGGACTTCCGAAAGTCCAAGGCCATGCTCGACCTGTCGCGAGCGGTTCGTTCAAGCTCTGAAGGACTACGCCCCGAGCTGGCGAACGGCGCAAAGAACCCGATCCCTGAGAAGGTCAACACGGGCAAACTGTTCTCACGTGTTCAAAAGCTGTATGACTCGGGACGCCTTCAGGATGCGGTTGGACAATCCCGCGCGGCGGATTTGCTCCGTGCGGTCAATGACTCTCACGCCGCATCCCAGCTTGCAGACAGCGTGCGCGGGATGGTGAAGAAGTACGGCGGATACGCCGCTGGTGCAGCTCTGCCTGTTGGCGGGTTTGAGCTGGTGAAGCATCTGCTTGGGGAATAGCAATTCAAGAGGAGATTAAAACGTTAAATGGCTACATACTTAGGAAGCGCACTCTGCGACAATTCAACACTTGCAAACTTCATAGCGTGGGCACAGCCGATAAGCACGGCGCTAGGCACAACCGCAGGATGGCTCCAAAGCTCCGATACCGGACAGGTGAACTGGAGTACCATCTCAGCTCCTCCCGGTTCGGCTGCTTATGTCTATGAGGTTTGGCAACCTAACGACGGACTCGCGAACTTCTATTTGAAGATCGAGTATGGCAACTTCACGGGTACCAATTCTCCCACGGTTCGTCTCACCATCGGTACCGTGACAAACGGAGCAGGCACACTAATAGGCAGTGTCGTTGGCCCATTCACAACGAATCTAGGCAGTATCCCGACAAGTACTTCCACGCCATATGAATGCCGTTTCTCCGGGGCACCCGGAAGGTTTCACGCCATGTTATGGCGGCTGAGTGGTTTATCTACGCAGTTCTTCTCAGTTGAAAGGAGCGTCAATTCGGCAGGAACGTACACATCAACACACGTCACTCTGATTACGGCAGGAGGTACGACACCATCTGGCGGTGCCCAAAACTCGGTCAACCAACAGACGTTGCACTTAACCCTCGGTCCTGCTCCGGCCCAGAGCATCGCTAACAACGGTGCAATTGGGGGCCTTGCGGCAAGGTTATTTTACCCGGGGAATACTACTTCAAGCGGGGTCTTCAATGGATCGGCTGGGTTTGATACCGTGTCTCCTTATGTTGGATACTTTGATTGGCCGCTTACCGGTGTCGGACTAGGAAATGAGAACACCTATACCGAAGGGATGGTATTCACCACAACCTTATATGGGGCAACGCGAACATACATCACCACACTAAGCGGCAGACTTGCGAATTGCGGGGCATTAGGTTCAGCTTCATCGTTGTGTATGAGGTATGACTAGATGACAACGTGCATTGCCTCAAACAATGCACCGATTTATAGTGTGGCAGCGGGGCCGACGCCATTGTTGAATACCACACCTCCACGACAGGGCGGTACGTTCTTCCAGCCCGTCCCGGTTGCATGGTGCTTCAGGGAGGCACGGTAGGTGCGGCGTATTCCGAAACTGTATCGTCCCAAGGTGGAACTTCGCCGTTCTCATATTCTGTTTACTCTGGGTCACTGCCAGCGGGCCTTGCCCTGAGTTCCTCCGGGAGTTATCAGCGGAACGCCTACTACGCCGTCAGCTAACTCGTTCGTTGTCGTTGTGACCGATGCGAATGGGTACCTAGGGTTCCAGAACTTCTCGATTGCGATTGTAGCCCCTACGAGTGGTGGCGGTTCAAACTTCGTGGTCATCTCGTAATTGTGTTGGATATCGGACCGGCAGACTCCACCTATCCGTAGGAAACTGCCTGTCTATCCCCACCTCGTTAAACTCTCACATCACCAAGTCTCAGTGTAATGTTGTACCAGAGGCAGAAATGTCGGAAATGACGAAGCTGTTGCAAGAGACTGGCCTGTTGGCGTTCGCAAGTTCAGATATTGGCAAGAAGATTTTCTCGCCCATCGCAGATGAGGCTGGAAAAGCTCTGGGTTCCTTTGGAGAGATTTACAGGTTCTATCAGGACGAGTATCTTCGTAGCGTCTTCAAGAAATGGGGAAACAATCGTCACGGAAAGGAACTCTGCTCCGATGATCTGAAGAAGATTATGCCATTGCTGCAACTCGCGTCTGTACAGAGCGAAGATGAATTGCAGGATCGGTGGGCCGCGTTGCTTGAAAACACGGTCTCAGGCTCGCAGGGTGTTCTTCCGTCTTTCGGACAAACTCTATCGCAACTCACGTCGGAAGAAGCGCGATTCTTAGATCGCTTGTTCAAAGTGGCCACACAGCCTCAGCCTTATCTGGCGCCGCACCGTCCCGGCATGGGGCCATTTAGCCGGGTAAATCTCATAAACATTTACGACTCGTCAATCCATACCGGAATCAACCCTGCTGAGAGAGAGTTCTTCAAAGAACAACTCAGTCACGAACAAGTGGAGAACTACGACAAACTCACTCAGGCAGAGCTTGTCATTCGGGACTTGATTCGACTTGGGATTATCGCTGAAGAAACAGCGGGGGAGATAGACGACTACATGCCCTCTGAGTTTGGGATAAGCCCAGCCGGGCCTTTCACCCGCTCTCCGATTCACATGGAGTCGCGGTATTCACTATCCCACTACGGAGTGTCTTTCATTCAAGCAGTGGCGCCTATGAAACCACCTGCGAAGTGAGTTCATCTTCCTGTCAAAGAGTTGGCTGTAAGTCCATGTCCGCATTACAATTACGCTTGACATTAAATGTCTGATTCTATATGCTTCTAGTGTCAGTGATTTGCCACTTCGCTCACGAAACCCATGTCATCCTTGCGAGTCACTGACCTTACCAATCCAACGCGGTGATGCAGTGACGAGCACCCCGGCCCACGTCCGTAACGGTAAGCGCAACGCCCGGACATCAGACCTCAATTGAATCCTGAATCAGAAAGTGAGCGCTATCTAAACCCCATCTTGTACGCAGCGCGGGTATGAGTCACTTTGTAGGCATGAGAGAACTTGACGCGGAGTTGTGGGCAAGATGGCGAGGTTTGGTGTCCGAGCAGCAGGCGAGCGGGCAGAGCGTATCAGCGACCTGCCCGCTCGCCTGCTGCTCGCTGGAAAGCTGCACAGAAAACACGGCTGGACCCCCGGCAAAATCAATTTCCGCGCGCTTGATCAGGACTGTGGTTCACGTAACGCTCACGAGATTCTCGCACTGAAAGAAGCGGTATTGAATTTCGCAACAGAACTGCGCGACCAAATAAGGGGCATTGGACAAAGGCCCAACAAGCGAATGAGATTTGAGACAAAAAAGAAAGTCTGATCGGCTCAAGCGGCAATGACAGATAGGGGCTTCTAGTCGCAATCTTCAATTTTTCTTTGCCCGAGATGCGATGTATTTTGGAGCGCTAACCTTGATATTCCATTGCGCGCCTAACGCTTGCATTGTCGGAAATTCATGCTCGAAAAAGTAAAGGTAATCAGCAACAACTTCTCGAATCACCGTGTAGGTAAAATTGTTCTTACGGACCATCTCAGAGAGAGCGCTCAATTCATCCAACGGCGTTGCGGTAAAGTGGTCCAGACGAATCGCAGTATCGATGACCTTCACTGATAGGCGCTTATCTTTTTCCAGCACCCTACGGTAGGTTTTTGTCAGGTCGATGTGACCAACAGCGTAAGAAACCCTCTTAATCATGGCGGCGGATGCCGCAGTGCCCATCCAAACGATTACATCCTCGGTCTTTGAGGCCAACTTTTTGGGATCTGTTATTCCTGTCCGCTCTGCAATCAGACTCCCAATGTATTGGCGGAGTCCGGGTACGTCATTTTCGCAATACGATAGCAACGCGCTGATAGTCCTAAGTGTCAGTGAATAGCATTCACGCGTAATATCGAGCTTCAACGGCCCCTCAAGTGAAGCCGTGAAATTGCGCAATATTTGTCCTAAGACTTGAAGTGTCTTGATTGAAATTAGAATTTTCGTTATTTCTTGAAGCTTCTCACTGTAGCTGATTTCGTTGTCATCAACCCCCTCCAGAGGGACATCCTTCTCTACTGCTTCATCCCTTCGCTTGTTGTATTCGTCTCGTCGGCCGCTAGCATCATCTCTGTATTCCAATTCAAGTGGCGGAGGCGTAGTTGAGGACAATCGATTCATAAACTCTACGTCTGCCTCCAGATCACACTCACGATGATCCCTGAAGATCTTCTTCGCGTTTTCGATTATATGACGAATGAGATCGTCATCTCGGGTAAGGTAGACATATACGATCAGCACATTTGCGTTTCGTTCTCCATAAAGATGGTCAGCCATTGCATACAGTTCTCCTCGCTGGAACTCAACGTGATTTTCAAAGTATTTTGCAGTTGAGTAATAGAACTCGTAGGGATACTTGAACCTGAACTCGCCCTTCGATTCCACAATGACGGATGCTTTTGCAAGATCGTCCATCATCTTCGAGAAGTCCCGAACCATATCGTACTTTTCACAGTAACCGTCGTGCTGAGCACGCATTTCCTCTTCGTTTAGACTTGGTTGTTTTTTGTGAAACATTGCATAGCCGATTCCCGACAAATATGTGATTTTTTCATCGACTTCGCGTGGGTTAACAGTCGCCAAAGCTTGCTTTAAAAGCATCTCGTAAAGATACCCAAACGCGCCACTCGCCGTACTAACAGTTTCCGTGCTTTCGAGAAGCTGCAAAAGGCTCAAGATCGTGACTGGATGATGCGGCAAAGTGTTCTTACCCATCAGAGTTGAAATCGTTTTGTCTGTCCTCACAATGAGCTTGTGAATACCTTCGCCGCTGTCCGCGCTTAAATCCCGCCCGAGCTTTATCCACATCTCAATCAGCTTTACCCTATGGAAATGACCGAATTCCTTGATCGTGCACCGTTCAAAATGAACGAACGGATCCGTTTGCGCATTAGCAAGCATGTCCTGAATCTCTAGAAAATCTGGGGCAATGGCAAGAATTCTGCTGAACCTATCTCTTACCAAGGCAACGAGTTTACGCTGTCCTTCTTTTGACAATCTTGTCTTGTCAATATCGTCGATAAGCAGCACTCTTCTATCTTCGTCAACTTGCAAGTATGCCGTGCCCGATTTGGTGTTGTACTGTTCAGTGATTGCGGTGGATAGAGCGTCCACCAAAGAATCGTCGTTGTCTACGCGTCTTAGCATTTCTCCGTTGACTAGAAGCGGGAGATCTCCTTGACTCTTCAAGTCCTCAAAAATCACTTTCGCAAATGACGTTTTTCCAGAGTCGTCGGCACCAAACAACAAGACTTTTGGATGAAAGGCAAGGAACGCGGCAAAAGCCTTCCCGTTGATGGGCTGTTTCTCTGCCTGTCTATTTGTTAAGACTTTCTCTATTTCCCTATGCTTTAGATCGGGATAAACGTATAGATCTCTGAGACGTAGCTCACAGTGAGGCGCATTGCAACGCGGATGGCGAAACGCGGCACCGATATCCCTCAACTGCGTTACAAATTCCGGACGCAATGCCAAAGGATCGCTCGGGCGTTGGACATTCCTTTGGAGTGTCCATCTCTTGCGCTGAAAAGCAACAAAGCGGTCGATTTCCCAATAGAATATTGTCGCTATCTGTCTCTTTTCGCCGAAATCAATTGTCAACATCTGAAACCCGTTCCCTGAGACGCTGGGGTCGTTGAAAGCAGGTGCCATGAGGAAATCAAGAGTCGTTCCTGTTATAGCCTCATGCCGTACGATGTCCGCGTCATGCTCATGGCCGGTCAGTACAACATCGGCTTGTGCATCCACGTACTCCTTGAGTAGCTTCTGATTGTTTGCGTCTAGCCAGTTGTACGGATGGTGGAACATGGCGATACTTAGATCGATGTCGGCTGGTGTACTGAATCTATAGATCTGCGGAGGAAGGAAAAGCTTTGCTTGCTGTTCGTTCCTCCGCGAGAGCCACGATGTATTAAAACAATGGAACATAATCTTGCGATCTTCCGCAGAAAACAAATGACGAAAATATAGTTTTTCGCTATTTGCAGGTTTCGGTTGATCCGTCATATCAGAACAAAAGTCGAAGAATGGGTCCTGTACCGAAATAACCGATTCGAAGTTTGAATTGTCAAAATCGATATCACCCAACAAATATTTATCCAACGAATCAAGGAGAAACTTCCTCGTGTCATTTTCCGTGCGCAAATTCAGGTCGTGATTTCCCGGTATTGCGATAGCGTTGAATTGCTTTATCCCAGAATTGAGAAAACCTATCTTGAGCCGAGCCACAAATTCCTTCGCCGACCCATACTCAGGCGCATTTCCCGTGTTCGCAATGTCACCTGTTAGAACGACGAAGCAGGCCGCCGGATTCGGTGCTTCGGCTTTAACCGCTTGTACAACTGACTTAGCCCGAGACGCAATGGCGTCTCGGGGGCCGCTAAAATGAATATCACTTATCTGTACGACGACGATGCTCATTGCTCTCCCCTTAGAGCGGAATTAGCTACAGTCTTTGCGACGAACTGATGCTCACATTGTACCTGTCTGGTATCCCCGCACTAAAGAAAGTCAGGTTGTCTACAGCCATTTCGCTACCCCGCCATGATGTGAGCAGGTTCCCTGTCTGTGCTGACTGAAGCTGTACGTTCCGTCTGCACACTGAGCGGTTGCACCCGCTGGAATTCCTCCAGAAGAATGCGCAGGTGAATGAACCGATTGACCGTCAACATTCGTGTAGTGGTTGTCATTGCTCAGTCTCGCTTGTGGCGCTGACCAGTCCGAACGACTGAGCAGAATAATCTCGGGTCGTCCGTGATAATCAGTAATCGTTCCGGTGACGCAGAGCACGCCGATTCTCGGTAGAGTTCCCACGTTCGATTTGTCGCGTTCCCAAACGACCGCCGTGAAT
>Ga0210400_10005308_pt1 | contig 10957 bp, 18 predicted proteins | sample IncBWH26MmetaG_FD_155456 | JGI IMG/M metagenome (GOLD analysis project Ga0210400, IMG submission 155456) | Forest soil microbial communities from Barre Woods Harvard Forest LTER site, Petersham, Massachusetts, United States - Inc-BW-H-26-M | ecosystem: Environmental > Terrestrial > Soil >...
TGTGCGGGCCGATGGCGTAGGGGCGCGGGAGAAAATTTTTGGGATTCGGTCCATGCGGAGTCATCGCGCTGGCCTCATGTTCTCGGTTGTCGAGAATGCAGGCGCGGGCGGTTGAATGCCGAGCGTGAGATCGTATGCGGCGCGGCGCTGCGGGTCCTTCAATGCCTTGTACGCCTCATTTATGTTTCGCATGATTGCTTCGGCACGCGGGTTTCTGTTTTGGTCGGAGTGAAATCCCATCGCCTTGTCTCGATAGGCTGCGTGAATTTCATCCTGCGTTGCATCGCGCGGGATGCAGAGTAAGTCGTAGTAATCGGGCGGGCGCGGCGGCGCTACAATGACAGGATTACGCGGAGGTTTGGGATGCTTAGGCACTAGGCCTTTTCGCGAGTCGCTTGATGATGTGCTCGCGCTCCATTCGTGCGCCTTTTGGTGTTTCTTTTGAACCTCGGATTGCGCCAAGGTTATTCATTGTTCCGAAAACGAATCGGTTTGCGTGTTCGCCTTTCATCCCGCGCTTGCGGGCTTCGTGCCGAAGTGCGTTCTCCAAAAACTCAGGCACTTTGGATCACCCCCAATCGGTCGCCACGGCGCACCGTAGTAGTCTGACCTTCTGTCAGGGCTTCCTCGGTTTGGTCTGCTCGTGTGACCTTCACGACATAGCCCTTCGGCACTGTAAGCGTTAGCGGTCGATCTGGCGGCAGGGTATAAAATCCACCGCGTTGTGGGCGTGCGGGAGCGTTCACGATAGCACCCCGCGATGAGCAAGCCTCGAAGTAATCGGATGGCTCGGAGCATTGAGCTGAGTCGCGCCGTGCCGCACGAAATTCAATCCTGTACCGATTGGCTGATCCGATTCGATGGGGTTTGATTCCAGATTCGGCTTACCGTCTCGCGCCTTACCTAGTCGCAAAATTTCACCCGCTGGTTTCGCAACATCGTGTTCTGATGCCATTTCGGAAGGATCAGAATGATGCAATCCGTGTTTCAGTGAACCGCGTACCGCGCGAATGCCTGAGTGGTGCAGGAGTATCAGTTTTTTCTCGCCGGGGTGTAGAGTTTTTAGTTCGTGATGCGTTGCTTGAAGCACGCGCCGCGCATGTTCGGAAAGTGATTCTCCGGGGATGCCTGAAGGTCCAGCGCCGGGAATGCGTTCCTCGGGATGTTGCGCGAAGTGCTGCATTGCGGGTTGAACAACATCATGCGTCTGCCCTTCGAGTCCAGCTTGATGAAGCGGCTCCAGCATTGGATTCACGCTCAATCGCGCTTGAGGATTATGGCGCTGGATTGCTGCTGCTGTTTCGAGCGCACGTCGCATGGGTGAGCTTACGATGGTGTGTACGCCGCCCTTCGCTGCGATTCTGCGTCCTAAGTGATCGGCCTCGGCTTGACCTTGCGGTGAGAGCGCGACATCGAGCATCCCTCTGGCACGGTCTTGCGGAGGCGCGGCAGTCATGGACGACGCACCACTGGAAGGAACATCACAGTAGGGCCATTATCAATCTTTTCAAGTTCACGGCACAGGTTTTCAATTGACTGGTTCGAGCACTCCAGTGGATCGTAGGTTAAAATATTGATCCTTCCTGGATGAAGCTGATGGACGGATACTGCTCCCTTGGCAGCTTTGAGTGTCACTCGCCGCGAAGGAAGAAACAGATTCAGGATGGGAGTCATTGGCCGAAATAAGTCCCGGGAGTGTCGATGGCCTTCCATTTATCCCGGTCAAGGATTGTTGCTCGCTCGCCGTATTCGAAAATTGCCGCCCATCGACCGCCATCATCCGCACTAACGATACGTGCCTTAATTCCAGGATGCGCGTTTGCCGCCGTCACAATCCTGTCCGCTTCTTCGCGATCACGCGCGTCAATCCATAACGCTGAGTCCGTGCCGCGCCTGAATGTTCGTTGTGCAACCTCGCGCGCAAGTAGACCCAATGCTTGTAATTCGGAGATGCCGTGATATCCGATGCGAACGGTAAGCATTTTATGCGGCGCGGTTCATTGGACTGCCAGCAGGCTTCGGAAATGCCGCACGGAAGGCCGCTAGTGCGGCATCGGCGGAGGCTTGGCACTCAGCATCTGTCATCGGACGCTGCACGGCGAATTGCTGCGCCGGCTCAGCCTCAACGTTAATCTGTCCGATGCGTGCATGGTACACGCTCATCCATAGGTCCATTTCTCTCGCTTGTTCTGATCTGTCCATAAAGGTCTCCTCTGCTGCGGATGATCTTAATTCTACCGCCTTGCGCTCCACGTAGGCTCGCGCTTCTTCCCTCGTCATGCTTCCGCCGTCTTTCCGCTTCCGCGCACTCCACGCAAAGCCCACACATGACCAGATGAAAGCTGCTGTTCAAACGCTACACCACGATTGGATAATGGTGAGCACGACGCCCGCGCACGCTCAATCACGCAGCGAATGTTTCCCCGTCGATTGCGCTGCAATTGCCAGACGCCCTTATGTGCAAGCGCTTCTTCGACGGTTACAGAAGTGAGGTATCGTCCCGCTGGTGATCGAAGGGGGATTTTATGGAGAATATCTTGAGGCAAGGGGATTTCCACGGCCCCAACGCGATGTTGCTGCGTAACTGCTGGCCTTGAAGGGCGGTGGCCGTAAAACGAAGGTTCTTTTGCAATCTTACCCGTGCAACCGTTTCTTGTCAAGCATTTATGCGTTATCATGCAGCCGTAGCGCCACCGCATCCACATCCACCCCATTCGTCCTTGGCGAACTTCTCGCCTGATTCGATTCTGGAACGCAGGTCCGACAACCATAGGCTTTTCGTTTGACCACCGCGTCGATCTTTCAGGACTGACAGTGGCTCAATACCTCGCCGTATAAATTCCGCGCGTGTCGCGGCTTCTTCATTCTCCCATTCAAGGAATCGCTCAGGTAGAACGTGGTATAGGTGAACGAAATGGCTGATGCCAGCGCGGACGCATCTACCACCGCAATTGTTGTGAGGGAAACCGAGGTTATAGAGTGTGGGGATTATCAATCCCAGTGCGCGCGCCTCGCGCTCCATGCGGCATTTATCCCATATCGGCGCCTCCAGCATTGGAGCTTCCCATCTCCATTGTGGTTTTTCCCGCCTAATGTCCGCTAGTCGATTCCCTTCGGTCCAGTCGAATCCAAGGTATGCAATAAACGGACGTTTGCCGTCATCCCAAAAAGACCCCTGAGAGCATTCCTTTAGGGTCCTTCCGTTCTGACGTTTCCACTCATCTAATGGCTCACGCTTCAAGTAAACAGAGCAGATCGGATACAGCGAGTTGCCGATTAACCCACGCTCTCGAAATAATTCCCACGGCGTAACGTTGATAGATACGCGGGTGATTGGTACGCCAAGAAGACTGGACGCCTGCCGATTGAACTCATATAAGTCGGGGTCTTCGATCAATGTGTCAGCGAACAGTAGAACCATGTTTTTGGAGCCATATTGTTCTTTTACGCGATGTGCTGCCCAAAACGAGCATAAGCCGCCGCTGAAATTAATCACATGCAGAATTTCATCTGGCATGGCACTCGCTAGGACCCTGAGCATAGGCGCAGCGTGCGAAACGCTCACCACCAACGCGATAGTAGGCCGCGAAAAGCCCCACACCGCCGTGAATGTTTTCGCGAGCGTTGAATGGATCGCGGACGCCTAAAACGCGCACCGTTAGCGGCATCAGTTGCATCACGCCCATCGCTCCCGCACTGCTTATCACGTCAGGATTGAATCTTGACTCACTCCACGCCACACCCAATACGAGATGCGCGGGCACGCCGAAAGCAACTGCCTCCGCGATAATCATTGTCTCAATTGTAGGGCGCATTCTCACATCTAAGATCATCAGTGGATTGGGATCTTCAGCGGGTGCGAATAGCGGACATGCAGGAAACGCGGCGATGACGACCAACATTAAACCGCGCCGGATCACGACTCAACAATCCTCACATGCCCGATCTCAATACGCCCTGAGAATCGAAAGCAGTTCACAACAAACCGCAGAATTGTTTCGCGTGGATTGAGAACATTCCACAGCGTAAGTGATTCCGCATTTGCTTCGATGTAGGTGCCGCGCTCGAATGAATCCCACGCATTGACTGGCTGGCTTTCAACTGTGCCTGATGCGTCTCGTACTTTGAACAATATCGGATCATCCAGAAACATCTTGGTACTCCTCTTCTTCGAATGCTAGAACGTGGTTTTCTTCCATCCCCCATCCGTCATTGGCCGCAACTTCGGCGCAGTTTTTGCGGGACTGCTTGAAATAGGACGGCTTAAGTTCTATTCCAATTCCACGACGACCGTTAGCGACTGCTCCACAAACTTCACTCCCCACTCCCATGAACGGTGTCAACACATTCTCGCCGGGGTTGCTCCACAGCGTCAGGACGCGCTCTATGACGTCCAGTTGGAGGGGATGAACGTGTTTCTCGTCGTCAGAGTCCCGCGCTTCCTTGAACGGCAACACGCGGCCAATGCGGATGTCATCCCAGAACGCAGAGGCGTATTGTCTCCAGATCCAATGTGAGTAACGGTTCTCAATCTGATTTCCCTTCCAGCCCTTGTATCTAAGAAGTTCCGCTGGCATCTTTCGTTCACCCGCATAAGACGACAGGCCGGTGGGGTGCTTGATCGGGATTGGGTTCTGCCCCTTGCGCCGAAAGACAAGTAAGTAGTCCGCGCTTGCCACGCTGCACCGCGAGGAATCCTCCACAATAGTCTTGTGCGCGAGGTTCTTTGCCATGGTCCGATTGCGAACGGCTAGCGGCTCTTTCCAGATGGCGTACCGGGCAATGTAGTTCCACCCATGCGCTTCATGGTGTCGGATGATGTCTCCAGGGAAATCAATCAGGTGATCGGTCCCGCAGTTTCCAGACGGGATGTCCATGCAATGCACGGCGGTCATGCGACCGGGAACCGTTAAACCCAACGCCAGAATGGAATTTCCGCGTGGCCCTTGAAGCGCCACTTTTCGACCATCGGCGCGGGATCGCGGAAATTATTCCCGATGATGTGCTTGCGCATCGGCTGGATAGTGTTCTGATCGTTTTTGAAGAACCGATTCAGCATGTCCAGATGCCCTAGTTCTCCAAGGGCCTCGGAGGACGTTCCCAGTTCGATGTAATCGTTCGGCGCGGCCGTGGCGGTGCAGAGCAGCCGGTATTGCTGCTTTCGCATAAATTCGGTGATCTCCGCGCGCCGTGCGCCATTGAAGGATTTCAAGATGCTTGATTCATCCAGCACTACCCCGCCGAAATTATCAGAGTTCAGTTGGTGTAGTCGTTCGTAGTTGATGACATGAATCCCGCCCGTGGGCTTACCAACCGCCTTGTAGCACTCAATTCCAAGCGCATGAGCCTCGGGAATGGTTACTTGTGAGCCAACCGCCAGCGGCGTGATGATGAGCACTGGCTTGTTGGTCTTTCGCGCGATGTTTTCCGCCCAAGTGATTTCCATGCGCGTCTTGCCCATTCCGCAGTCCGCGAAGATTGCCGCGCGGCCCTTGACAATGGCCCACTCCGTCAGAACCTTTTGGAAATCGAACAGTCCGTCAGGAATCCAGACTGGAGCGAATCCGCACCCGTCGCCCTGTTGGGACTTGGCGTCAAGAAACTCCTGATACTCCAAATGCCGCTCGGCTGCTTGATCTGCTTCACCCATGGATGCAAGCCAAGCAGGAGATTCTGGACCCGGTGTGAATCTTGGATCGTCAAGGATATTCACAACTTCAAACCGCCTTCAAGAGCAGTTTACAAAACTCACGCGCGTCCACGTCGTACTCCCATTCAAAGGGGATTTTACCACCCTCTGCAATGGAGGATACAAGCTCGTAAAGGATGCCGACCTCCCTGAGAACGCCGCGTTGTTCGTGCCCTTGTCGAAATGCTTTGCCGTATTCATCCGTGTAGACCGCCTGTTGATCTTGGTTTGGATGCAACCCGAATCGCTCGGGATTGGGAACGCCGGGAGTTCCTTCGGCTAATGGGATCTGTGCAGGTACGGATTCTACTTCATCCGCACCTGCTATGTCCAGTAGCGACGGCTCTTCGTCCGTTTTCTTCTTTGGTTTTTTAGGGCGTGCTTCTTTCAGGGATGCCGCTGTGATCTTCTTGCCGTCCTTCTTCGCTTGCTTTACCACGAAGTTTTGCTGCTCGGCTGAAAGCTCGGCAAGTACCTTTACGGCGCTTGGCTTGATGATCCCGTCTTTCACGGCCTCGGTGGATGATTTTGACAGCTGGGTGAGCGCGAGGCGATCCTTCACCCACTTCTCGGCCTGCTTGCTGTCCAACAACACCCCGAACTCATCCGTAGGGTGATAGATTTTTACAATATCCTCGACTGATTTTCCCCACCGCTCCAGCCGCGCCATATTGTAGGCGTCATCAATTGCCGTGGTGCCGTTGCGCTCGCGATTTTCTGCGATGTTGGCGAGAAACCCAGCTTCTTCGTCCCCCTTGAAGTAAACGCAGCGCAGTTTGAAATCAGCTGGTAGGCGCTTCTGTTTGATGCCTTCGACGGCGGCTCGCCACCGCGAGAAGCCGAACGCGAGAACGGCATCGGTGCCATCTTTTCGGATTCCAATGGGGGTGATCTGCCCGATAGTGGCAAAGCTTTCAATCATCCACTCGATGTCTGGTGCTTCGTGTCTACCGTTTAGTTCTGGAACGAACTTGATGTCGCGTGGAGCGAGCAGGTATTCCGAGGTTCGCGTTAGTGACGGTGCTTTGAACTCAACAGCCATGCATGAACGTTAGCATTACACATTACACATTGTCAATCTCTTTTTGCGCGCCATATTATTTTGGCACGACCGGCGCGAACAGCATGGCGAAAGGCTATCGCGGATCTATACGCCGCAGTGGTGACTTGGCGGGTCCCAAAAAGCAACATAAGGTCAGAAGTTCTCAATTCATCCCTAAGCCACCTTACAGCCAACAACTCCTGCCTCTTGGTGATTGCTTTCCCGCCGTTCGTGTTTGCCATTGAGGGTGTAATGAATGTTACACCATCAAAAGGAGTTATGTCAACTGTCAATGGAAAATTTATGTTGACTTTAGGTTTCGTTTGGGTTTATGATTCAAGGCGTCCCCTTCACTGTTACAATGAAGGGCGGGCGATCAGGTCTTTCGACGAGACCGCGACCGCCCAGAAGCTGTGAGTTTGGTCTAGCGAACATGCAAACTCGACAACCCGCCCTACTGTATTTTACAGCAACCCCGACCATCCCGCAATACTTTTTACAAAGGAGGGTCGGTGTCTAATCGACTTCTGCCATTCTACAAAATGTACCCCGCCGACGCAGATACAGACGAGAATTTCCGATTGATGACTTTTGAGCAGCGCGGCATGTACTGGACGCTCCTAAATCATTCTTGGCTCAATAACGGCCTGCCTAGCGATCTGACTGATCTGAGAGACCTTTGCAGGATGCCACAGGAAGACTTTGAGCGTTGTTGGTTTAGGGTGTCTCGATGCTTCGAATTGGTGGATAACCGCCTTCGAAATCCACGGCAGGAGGTCGAAAGAGTCGTAGCCAAAACGAAGAGCGAATGTAATACGAACGCAGTACGTAAACGATGGGACAACGCTACAAACGTAGAACGAATGAATAAAAACCAACAACTTACATACGAACGTACTACAAACGAATCTATACACGCGATCGCGCGCGCGTCTGCATCTGTATCTGTATCTGTATCTGAGGAAGAGAGGTTTGGAGAGAAGGAGATTTCGGAGGCAGTTGAGCGCATGTACTCGCTTCATCCCAAAAAATCGTACCTGGCTTTGATACCGGAAGCACTCCTGAGAGCAGTGAACGGTGGACCAGATATCTCGGTCAAGTTGGCCGAAATTGAAAACTGTCACGCTGCTTGGGTCAAAACCGACAACTGGAAAAAATCGCACGGTCAATTCGCACCACGGTTGGACCTTTGGTTGTCGGATCGCGGATACACGCAATGGCCCGAAGGGACTGGTCCTCCAAAGCCTCGGCAGCAAATCGATCCCTCTAGGCTGTCCGTTTACGACCCTACTGAATTTTTAAAAAAGGAAAAGTGATGGAACGAGAAGATAATCTGCTTTACCGTAAGGGCCTACCGGCGAACCTAGACGCAGAGCGTTACGTGCTCGGATCAGTTTTGCTAAATGACGCAATGTTCGTGCAGATGGCCGAAATACTCGCGCCGGACGACTTCACGCTGGAAACGCACCGAAGAATTTTCGGCATCATGAGCAATCTCTATCGCGACGGTGAACGCATCGACCGCGTTACTGTTGGCGATGAAGCCGTGAACACAAACAGCGGAGTCACACTGGGCGACCTGCTTTCGCTTGACGACGGGCTTCCTGAAATCGTGAACCTCGAAAGTTACATCCGCATCGTGAAGGAAAAATCCACCTTGCGAAAATTGCTATCCCTGACGCGGTTGATCTCCGAGCGCTGCTTGATGGCAGGCGAGGAGTCCAGTCAGATTATCGAGAGCATCGAAGCCGCACTATTGCGTTTGGCGGGCCGCACAGCGAGTGAGGAAATCATCAGCACGACGCAGATGGTCGAACGCGAAGGAGTATCTGGTTTGCTCGCTCCGCCCGCAACCGGAGCGCTCAAGTTGCCGTTGCCAAAACTCAACGAAGTTTTGCGCGGACTCGGCGGCGGCGACGTGGTAGTGCTGATGGCTCGGACGGCGCGCGGGAAAAGTTCCCTGTCGTACCAGATCGCAACATCCGCCGCGATGCAGGGACATACGCCGATAATCTGGACGCTCGAAATGAGCCCGCGCCAAGCCGTGCATTGCATCATTCAGCAACTATCCGGCATTTGGCCTGCCAAGAATAACCCAACACTCGAAGAGAACGAAGAATTGCACATGGCGGTCGGGAAGATTTATGAGCACAAGCTGTTTTTCGATGACCGTGCTCGCACCATCCCGGAGTTCATCGCCCGCTTGCGGCGCGTCCAGCAAAAGAACCCAGTAGGACTTGCTGTGGTGGATTATCTGCAACTAATCCGAAGCGGGTCGGGACGCAATCGAGCGCAGGAAGTTAGCGACAACAGTCGCGCGCTGAAACTCGCCGCGAAGGATCTCAATATCCCATTCGTTGTACTCAGCCAGGTTGACCGTGCCTCTGTGAAAGGCGATGCGAAAATTGGCCTGCACTCCGGCAAAGAATCTGGCGACATCGAAAACGACGCAGACGTGGTGATGTGGATCGACGCCGAAGAGGAATTTTCCTGGGAACGCGATACCCTAGCCTCACTGACAATCGGCAAGAATCGAATCACCGGGCGCGCTGGCGTGAAAATCCCAATGATCTTTCGACCAAAGTTCCGCACTTTCCTGGAGGTTCTCGATGAATCAAGAGCAGCGTGATTCACTCCAGGGCGCACACAGCATCCTGCGGTTTCTGATTAAAACACTCGAAAACGAGGTAGGCATCAACGAATCTTTCCCGGTGACAATCGAGTTGCTGGAGGCGACGACGACTATTGAAAAACTTCTGGAGGCGCAATGAACTGGGACGCACCGCGAAAGTGCCGCTTCTGCAAAACCACCTTCCGCCCGAAGCGTCCGCAGGATTCCGAGCAGCGCTTCTGCTGTCCAGAACACCGCGCAGCATTTAACGCTGGGAGCCGATTGAAAATCACCGCTGTACTACGTGCGGAGTTTCAAGAAACGCTGCTGGCGCTTGAAAAACGCATCGCGGCCCTCGAAAAAGTACTTGACTTAGGTAATTCTACTGATGTAACATTGCGGTCAGGTAAAACGCAATGAGCACAGCAGATTTAGCCGAGCAAGTTCTGAAAGTTCTCGACAAACAAGCCGAGTACTTCAAAATGCGGGATCGGTCGGTTCTGATCATGTCGAAGCAGATGGAAGCCGCGCTGCGGCAGGCGTGCATCGCCGAAATTCGCGCCGCCGTCGCGAACAAACCAAAACAGGCAATTCTGGATCACATGCGTCGAACAGACACCGAGGTGGAATTTTAAAATGGGCATTCTTGCAGCTTTCCGCAGGCGTGGCGCGTGCGCTGAGGCATGGATGGTAGTAAGTGGCCGACAAGTACACCCGATTGCACCAGGGGCGCGCAAATGCAGATAGTTGGCGGATTAGCTGTTTTATTGGCGCTTGGGGCGCTTTGTTCCGTGCTTTTACAGGGCTATCCTGCGACCGTAAAGACTGTATCGTTAATGCTTTACCGTCATGCGCGGCGTGCTCAGGCGGTGCAGGATAACGCGGTTGCGAAACTCAATGAGCAATGGATGCGGGAACTGGATCGGAATGGCTGATGCGCTCCGCTACTAGAAATAAGGTGGGTCGAGATTCGGCGCGTCTCGCTTGGGTTCGAACCCTACCATGCTGTGCGTGCTTCGCTTCGTTTTACCGCAACGGCATATACATCCATGAGATAGATAACGAAGCGCTGCGGTTTCAAACTTCTCCTACCGAGGCGGCCCATACCGGAATGCATGGGTTGAGCGCTAAATCGCCCGATGACACCACCATCCCTCTGTGTGGATACCAGCATCACCGCGAAGGTCCGTTATCGTACCATGTGCTCGGTAAGCGGTTCTGGACGTATTGGGATCTTGACCGCGTGGCGCTGTTGACCGCCCTGAGAAAACGTTTCGAGGAGCAAGCAGGATGACTCAGCAACCCTTCAATCTCTGCGATCCATCCGTAGACATCAATCCAGAAAAGAAACGGTTGGTGGGTCAGTGCGCGGCGATTATGGAGCGATTGAAGCGCGGCCCAGCAACGAATCGGGAACTGGCGGCGATCAGCTTGAAATACACGAGCCGTGTATCGGACCTAAGAAACTCTGGCTTCAAGATTGAAGTGTCGCGTCGAGATCATGCGACTGGATTGACTGAGTACACATTAAAGGAGCAAGCGGAATGAGTACCAAAACAATCGAGGTGGTTTTGCCGGTCGTCAAGATTCGGATCCAAGATTTGGGGTACTTGCG
>Ga0210400_10005309_pt1 | contig 10956 bp, 12 predicted proteins | sample IncBWH26MmetaG_FD_155456 | JGI IMG/M metagenome (GOLD analysis project Ga0210400, IMG submission 155456) | Forest soil microbial communities from Barre Woods Harvard Forest LTER site, Petersham, Massachusetts, United States - Inc-BW-H-26-M | ecosystem: Environmental > Terrestrial > Soil >...
CGCTGGTTCGATCTGGTCGGATTGCAACGGCACATCAAGGTGCTGGGGATTTTCGCGCGCCTGTTCTATCGGGACGGCAAGTCGCAATATCTCAACGATCTGCCGCGCGTGCTCAATTATGCGCGCGGCACTGCCGCGGATTACCCCGAGACCGCGGCCTTCGCCGAGTTCATCGTCAGGCGCATCGACCCCGAGTTTCCGGGCGCTCAGCGGCGCGTGCTCGCGTGAGCACGGCGCCCGCTGGCGTGAGCACGGCGCCGGAGCGCCCTCGGGCGGCGATGATTCTGGCCGCTGGGCGCGGGGAGCGCATGCGGCCCTTGACCGACACGACGCCGAAGCCGTTGCTGCGTGTGCACGGCGAAACCTTGATCGAACGGCATGTGAGTGGCCTGGTACGCGCCGGATTCGAGCGCATCGTCGTCAACCTGTCCTGGCTGGGGAGTCAGATTCGCGATTACTTGGGAGACGGCGCGCGGTATGGCGCCCCCATCATGTATAGCGACGAAGATTCCCGTGCACTCGAGACGGCGGGCGGCATATTCCATGCGCTGCCGCACCTGTCTCCGGGCCCGTTCGCGGTGGTCAACGGCGATATCTACACGGACTTCCCATTCGATACCTTGTCGCTGGCGTCGAATCGCGACGCGCACCTGGTGCTGGTGCCGACGCCTGGTTATTTGAAAGGCGATTTTGGACTCGAGCGCGGCGAGGCGCTGGCGGCAGCCGACGTGCGCTTCACGTTCTCCGGCATTGGGGTTTATCGGGCCGCGTTTTTTGACCGCTGCGTCGAGGGCGTATTCCCCCTGTTACCCTTGCTGGTACGTTCCATGGAGGCAGGCCGCTGCTCCGCGGAACTTTATACCGGACTGTGGGAGGACGTTGGGACGCCGCAGCGGCTTGCGGCTCTGAACGCGGCGCAGCCAAGGCGGAGTACCCAGGCAGCTTCCTAGAGCACCTGACTCAGGCGGCGCACGCCTTCGCGAATGTCGCTCTCCTTCATGCGCGAATAGCCCAGCATGAATCCCTTTCTCGGCGGTGCGGACAAGAAATAAGGCGAAATGCCGTACACGGCGACGCCACTCGAGGCTGCGTTTGCGATCACATCGGCCTCTGAAACTCGCGCGGTCGGCCACAGCGTGACATGGGCGCCGGCACCATAACCGGTCACTTCCACGCGATCGCCCAGGTATTTGCCAATGGCATCGCGCAGTGCTTCCCGGCGCGCGGCGTTCCTGCGCCGCACACGCCGTAGGTGGCGCTCATACAGGCCGCTGGTGATGAACTCCGCCAGCGTCTCTTGCTCCAGCGTCGCAGTGTGCCGATCGCAAAGCCATTTGGCCGACGTGAACACGGCGATGAGCGGCTTCGGAACCACCAGGTAGCCGATGCGCAGCGAGGAAAATACGGTGCGCGAAAAGGTGCCGATGTAAATGACGCGTCCCTCGGCGTCCAGGCCCTGCAGGGATTGCAGCGACTGATCTTCGAAGCGGTATTCACCGTCATAGTCGTCCTCGACCACCAGGGCGTCCCTGCGTCTGGCCCAGTCGACCAGATTCAAGCGGCGGGGAAGGGAGAGAATGGCGCCGGTGGGAAACTGGTGCGAAGGCGTGACGAACACCATTCGCGTCCCGTCCGGAATCTTGGCGGGATTCAAGCCGTCCCGATCGACCGGCACAGGCAGTAGGCGTGCGCCTACCGTGCGCAAGACTTCGCGGGTGCCTTGATAGCAAGGATCCTCGATGGCGATACGATCGCCGCGTTCGATCAACACGCGCGCGACCAGATCCAACGCCTGCTGCGAGCCGCTGACGACGATCACCTGCGATGGGTCGCAAATGACCGCGCGTGAGCGGCGCAAATGCACGGCGATCGCCTCGCGCAGCGCCGCGCTGCCGCCGGTAGGGCCGTAGTCGAGGCGCCGCACCGACGCCTTGCGCGCATTGCGCAACAACATGCGGCGCCACATTTCAAAGGGAAACATTTCGACATCGCTGCGGCCGTAGGCAAAATCGTAGCGTAGCGGCGGGGCCGGCTTGCCCAGAAAATTGGCTTTTGCCGCGGCATTCACGGCACGCCCATACCGGGACAATCGAACCCTGGCGCGGCTGGCCTTGAGGCTGGCCCGGCCGGCGGCCAGGACATCCGCCACGTACGTTCCGGAGCCGGCGCGGCCCACCACGAATCCTTCCGCGAGCAATTGCTCGTAAGCCAGCACCACCACGGTTCTGGAAACGTGCAGCTGTTCGGCCAATTCGCGCGTCGAGGGCAGGCGTTCGGCGTTGCTCATGACGCGGCGCAAGATCGCTTGACGGAACCAGAGATAGATCTGGCGCGAAAGCGGCTCCTCGCCGTTCAAAAGTGGTATGACGAATGACACAAATAGTGGACCTTTTAAAATACCATAGCATCCCGCACGCTTGGCCGATGAAATTCTTTGCAATCTTGGGGGCAGGCGCGCTGATCTGCGCCGCCCCCTTGACTTGGTCCGCACCGGCCGCGGCGCCGTCGCCGGCGGCCGAACGCCGCGATGGGCTGCATGATTTCGACTTCGCGATCGGCGTATGGAAAACCCATTTGAAGCGCCTCGTTCATCCTTTGAGCGGTTCCACTACCTGGATGGAACTCGATGGCACGACCGTGGTGCGCAAGGTGTGGAACGGTCGGGCGAATCTGGCGGAGCTCGAAACCGACGCTCAATCGGGGCATCTGCAAGTACTGTCCTTGCGCCTCTACGACCCGCAGTCGCGACAGTGGAGTCTCAATACGGCCAATGCCAACGTCGGAACCTTGAGCGTGCCGACCATCGGTGAATTCAAGGATGGCCGCGGCGAGTTCTACGATCAGGAGCCATTCAACGGCCGAACCATTTTGGTGCGAAATGTCTGGTCGGACATTTCCGCCGATTCATGCCGCTTCGAGCAGTCGTTCTCGGATGACGGCGGCAAGACCTGGGAAGTAAACTGGATTGCGGTCGACACCCGCGTGAAATAGAAGGAAATGCCATGAATATTCTCCGTATGTCCATCGCCGTACCCGTCATGAGCGCTGTATTGGGCGCCGCCTATCTGGCGCAGGCGTCGCAGGATTACCCGCAGCCTGCGCCCATCAAGCCGAACTTGAGCGGCCTGCATGATTTTGACCTGCGCGTGGGCGAGTGGGTGTCGCATAACCGCCGCTTGAAAGAGCGCTTGGCGGGCAGTCACGAGTGGGTGGAATTCGACGGCACGCAGAGCTTTCGCCTGCTCATGGATGGCTATGCCAACGAAGACGAAAATGTTCTCAACATGCCGGGCGGCGGCGCATACAAGGGCGTGACGCTGCGCGCATACGATGCCAAGAGTGGACAGTGGGCAATCTGGTGGTTGGACGGCCGCACGCCGTTCGGCGACCTGGATCCCCCGGTGAAAGGCCGCTTCGTCAACGGCGTCGGCACGTTCTATTCCGACGACACGCTGCGCGGCAAGCCGGTGCGCGTGCGCTTTGTCTGGTCGAACATCACCGCCGACTCCGCGCACTGGGAGCAGGCTTTTTCGCCTGACGGCGGCAAGACCTGGGAGGTCAACTGGATCACGGATTTCAAGCGCGCGAGGTAGGGTACAATTGAGGGCATGTCCGAGTTCAAAGGCATCCCCGTGACCACGGAACCGCGGCCGGCGCGCAGCGGTGAGAAATACACGACGCCGCAAGGCTTTACCGCCATCAAGGACGGCGTCAAGCAGTCGCATGCCAGCGCCGCCAATCCGCGCAAGCCGGCGTGGCTGCGGGCGCCGCTGGCCACCGGCGCCGCATTTGGCGCGGTCAAGCAAATCGTGCGCGAACACCGCTTGAGCACGGTGTGCGAAGAGGCAAAGTGTCCGAACATCGGTGAATGCTGGAACGCCGGCACTGCCACCATCATGCTGATGGGCGCGGTGTGCACGCGCGCGTGCCGCTTCTGCGCCGTCGATACCGGCAATCCGCGCGGCTGGCTGGATGCGGAAGAACCGCTGAACGTTGCCAAGTCGGTGCAGCTCATGCGCCTCAAGTACGTCGTGCTGACCTCGGTGAATCGCGACGACCTGCCGGACGGCGGTGCGGCGCATTATGCGGCTGCGATCCGCGCCATCAAGAATCTGAATCCGGACACCGCGGTCGAAGCCTTGACGCCGGATTTCCAAGGCGTCATGGCGGATGTGCGCACGGTGCTCGACTCAGGTCTGGATGTCTTTGCGCAAAACGTGGAGACCGTTCGGCGCTTGACGCATCCGGTGCGCGATCCACGCGCGGGCTACGAGCAGACCATCGGTGTGCTGCGCGCGGCGAAGGCCTATAAACCACACGTGCTCACGAAAACCAGCTTGATGCTGGGATTGGGCGAAACGGATGCGGAAATTCGCGACACCTTGGTGGATCTGCGCGCCGCGCACGTCGATGTGCTGACCTTGGGCCAGTACCTGCGTCCCACGCCGAATCATTTGAACGTCGAGAGGTTCGTTACCCCGCAACAGTTCGACGAGTATCGCCAATGGGCTCTGGGATTGGGGTTTCTCGAATGCGTCTCGGGTCCGTTGGTGCGATCGAGCTATCGTGCCGAGCAGGCGTTGGCGCGCAACAATGCGGGACTCGACAATGCCAAGCTCGCGGTCAAGGCAGCTGGTGCCTGAGGGTTCAATGTCGGTGCTTACAGGGCCTTTGAGCGAGGCGCCGCTGATCCGCCATCTCGGGCTGGCACCGTACGAGCCGACCTGGCGCGCCATGCAGAAGTTTACCGACGAACGCCAGGATGCGACGCGCGATGAAGTGTGGTTCGTCGAACATCCGCCCGTGTTCACGCTGGGATTGAACGCCAGCCGCGAACACTTGCTGGCGCCGGGCGATATCCCCGTAGTGCAAATCGACCGCGGCGGCCAGGTGACTTACCACGGCCCGGGCCAGCTGATGATTTATCCGCTGCTGAACCTGCGGCGCCTGAAATTGGGGGTTCGTGATTTGGTGATGGCGCTCGAGAACGCCGTCATCGCATACGCGGCCGGACTCGGCATTACGGCGGCAGGTTCCAGAAAGGCGCCGGGCGTCTATGTCGACGGCGCGAAGCTCGCCAGCGTCGGCCTGCGGATTCGCCGCGGCGCCTGCTATCACGGCATGGCGCTGAACGTGTCGCTCGACCCGCAGCCTTTCGAGCGTATCAATGTGTGCGGCTTTAAGGACTTGCGCGTCACGCGGCTCGCCGATTTGGGCGTCAATGCCGGCCTCGATGTGGTGGCGCGGGATCTGACGCCGCATTTGTTGCGGCAATTGGGCTACCCATCGAGCGACGAAGCGCCGCCCCTCGCGCGCGGCTACAGCGCCATCAACACCGACTTGCAGGCGGTCAGTTCGCGATAGATCTTATCGAGCTGCTCGCGGCTGGTGGCGTGCACCACATAGGTCAGCGCCAGGAAATTGCCGTCCGCGCTGGTGCGGGTTTTCACGCTGGAATCGGCAATCGGTCCGGCGTGCCGCTCAACGATGGCTTGCGTGAGCGCCCGCAGATCGCTGTCGTGCCGGCCCATGACCTTGATCGGAAAGTCGCTGGGGAAGTCCTGGGGCGTGCTGCTCATAGCGCGGGTGTCTTGCCCAATTCGCGGATGTAGTTGACAAAGGCCAGATGGATTCGCTTGAACAGGGGGCCGGGGAGGCCGCTGCCCACGGCTGTCCCGTCGAGCTTCGTGACCGGCAAGACACCACGGGTCGAGAAGGCCAGCCAGATCTCATCGGCGCCGCGCAGCGCCGATTCCGGAACGGCCGCGCTGCTGTTGCGAATGGACAAGAGATCGGCGAGCTCGGTGACCACATCGCGCGTCGTGCCGGGCAGGATATGGTGGCTGTTCGGCGGCGTGTGGATTGCTCCGTTCTTCACGATATGCACGGTCGTCGATGACCCCTCAGTAAGCTCGCCGTTTTCCAGCATGATAGTTTCGAAGGCGCCGGCATCCGCGGCCAGTTTCTTGAGCAAGATGTTGGCCAGCAGCGCGGTGGCCTTGATGTCGCGGCGTGCCCAGCGAGTTTCCGTGGCGGTGATCGCGGCAACGCCGTTCTCGAGCAGGGCCGCCGGCAGCGGATCGAGCTCGGTGCAATAGGCGAACAACGTCGGCTTCAGGCCCTCCGGCCAGGCGTGGTTGCGGCCGAACTCGGCGCCGCGGCTCACTTGCATGTAAAGATGGCCGTCGTAGGCAGAGTTGCGTGAAATCAGTTCCTGGCAGACATGCGCCCAGTCGCCATGCGACATGGCGGGCGGCATGCGGATTCCCCCGAGGCTGCGGTTGAGCCGGTCCAAGTGCTGGCGCAACCGGAACGGGCGCGCGCCGTACACCGGCACGACTTCGTAGACCGCATCGCCAAAAAGAAAGGCGCGATCGAAGGGCGACACCGTGGCCTCCTGGAGCGGCAAGTAGGCACCGTTCAAGTAGCAGATGGGCAGCGGGCCGCTCAAGCGAACCACAGGCGGATGGTGTCAATGAGACGCCGCCACCAACCGCCCGCCGCCACGGGTTTGAGCGGATGCAGCGCTGCGCTTGCCAGGATCTGTGTGCCACGCAAGACGCGCAATGTGCCGACGTTCGCGTCCAACGCCAGCGGCGCGATCAGCTTGGGTTGAACGTCTGTTGCCGTTTTCACATCGGACTGGCCGCGGGCCAGCGTGATGTACAAATCATCCTTGATTCCCAACTCCGCGGTAGGCTGCGCCGCCTTCCACACGTGCGTGCTGGCGAGCGCCACGCCGCCCTTGGCAACGAGTTTGGTGTCGTAAAAAGTAAAGCCGTAGCCCAACAGCGCGGCGCTGGCATTCTCGCGACCCTTCATGCTGGTGGAACCCAGCACCACGGATACCAAGCGCATGCCCTCGCGATGCGCCGAGGTGACGAGGCAGAAGCCCGCGGAATCCGTGTGCCCGGTTTTCAATCCATCGACGCTCGGATCCTTCTCGAGCAAGCCGTTGCGATTCTGCTGCTTGATGCCGTTGTGTTCGAACTCGCGCACCGAATAATATTTATAGTACTGCGGGTAATCCCTGATCATGGCAATCGCCAGCAAGGACATGTCGGCCGCGGTCGTGTAGTGCTGCGGCGACGGCAGCCCGGAGCTATTATCGAAATGCGTTCCGACCATGTCCAAACTCTTGGCGGTCGAATTCATCAGCTGCGCAAAGGTATCCTCGGTTCCGGCGATGCGTTCGGCCAGAGCGATGGTGGCATCGTTCCCGGATTGCACGATCATGCCGAGAATCAGATCGTTCACCGACACCGGCTTCCCCAGTTCGATGAAGGTGCGCGAGCCCTCGGAGCGCCACGCATGCTCGCTGACCGTGACCATGTCCTCCAGTTTGAGCTTGCCTAGCTTAAGCTCGTGAAAAACGATGTAGGCCGTCATCAGCTTGGTAAGACTGGCCGGTTCCAAGCGTTCCGTCGGGTTGCTCGCCGCGAGAACTTTGCCGGTCTGGTAGTCGACGAGAATATAGGAGCGCGCATCAACCTGCGGCGCGCCCGGTATTCCTCCCATCGCCGGGGCGGCGGCGGCGGGAGCGGCAGCGGCGGCGGGCGCGGCAGTCGAGGCGGCGGCATGCTTTGAGTGAGGTTTGGCGGCCCAGCAGGTGGCGGCGCAAATTGCCAAGGAAAGACTCGCAAGAAAAAAACGCAGCATTTAGTACATACCCCAAGAAAGGCCGGCTAGTTTACGGGAGTATCGTCGCGCGGCAACAGCAATTAGTCGAGCGCAAGATGCGCGTCGTTGACGCCGACGTGCTCGAGAGCCGCGACGATTCGATCGAACTCGGCCACGCTCGAAACGGGACCGATGCGTACCCGGTACATCCTGCGTCCCGCAATTTCATTATCGCGTATGAATACCTTGCCATAGCCGCCGCCTCGCAATTTATCCATTAGCCGCTCGGCGTTCTTCGGATCGCTGAAGGCGCCTGCTTGAATGAAGAGCGCGCGCGGAACGGCAACGCTTGACACGCCGCCGGCCGATGCATCCGAGGCCGCCTCGGGCGGCGGCGGCGCGGATTGCGCCGGCGGCGTGGTCTCGGCCGCGGTGAGCGGCGTTACGGTGAGCGGCGCGGAGACCGGCGCAGTGAGCGGCGTCGCGACCGGTGCGGGGGCCTGTGCGGTGACCGCTGCGGGAGCCTGTGCGGCGACCGGTGCGGCAAGCGGCGCACCTTGCGAGCCGGACTCGATGCTGCGTACTTCGACCATGGCGGTGCCGTTGCGCAACATGTCGAGTTTGGATGCCGCGGTGTAGGAAAGATCGATGATTCGGTTGCCGACGAACGGTCCCCGATCGTTGAGGCGCACCACGATGCTGCGTCCGTTTTGCAGATTGGTCACGCGCACATAGGCGGGCAAGGGGAGCGTCCTGTGTGCGGCGGTCATGGCATACATGTCGTAGGTCTCGCCGGTCGAGGTCCGCACCTTGTGAAAGCCCGGTCCATACCAGGACGCGACGCCGCGTTCCACGTAACCTACGCTCGAGGAGAGCACGAAGTAGCGCTTGCCCATCACATCGTAGAACGGTGGGTTGCCGTTGCGCGAGCGTGGTTCGATTCTCGGCACGACGTCGGGCACGGACTCGGGCGGCGGCCGTTCCGCCGGCGGCGGCGCCGCCACCGGGGCGCCCGGCGGCTCGGTGCGCGGCCGCGCGCTGAAACACGCGGCCATACCGACCGCGACCACCACGCAGAACGGTACGGCCAGCGCGCGCGAGAATCTCACGGCGTGGGCGCGGGTGCGGCGGAGGTGGCGAGCTCTGCGGCGTCCTGCGACAACACGCGCTGCTTCACTGCCGTCGCGAGCTCATAGACGGCCATGGCATACAGCGCGCTGTGGTTGTATCGGGTAATCACGAAGAAATTGTTGTAGCCGACGCGCCAGTGAACGCCGTCCGCCTCGTCGGCGGCGATCAAGATGGCAGGCGCGTCAGGTGCAAGCGCCGCATCGAAGCTGACTCCTTTCGCCGCGAGTGAGCCCACCGTCTCCGACAGGGCCAATTTGCGGCCATCCAGATCGCCGGCCTTTTCCGGGGCAACCGTGGCCTCGGCCAGGACCGGTTCGCCGGCATTCCAGCCGTGCTCCTTCAAGTAATTGCCGACGCTGGCGCAGACATCCGGCCAGTCGTTCCACAGATCGATGCGGCCGTTGGCGTCCGCGTCGACGGCGAAACGCCGGTAGTTCGAGGGCATGAACTGCGGCGCGCCCATGGCGCCGGCGTAGGAGCCTTTCAACGTCTTGGGGTCGAGATGCGCATCGCGCGTCAGCAACAGAAATTGTTCCAGCTCGTCGCGAAAGAATTTCTCGCGCGGCGGGTAGTCGAAGGAGAGCGTGACCAGCGCGTCCAGCACCCGGTAAGTGCCGGTAAGGCGTCCATAGTAGGTTTCAACGCCCAGGATTGCCGCGAGATACTCCGGCGGGACGCCGGTCTTGACGCTGGCCTCATCGAGTGCCTGGCGATGGGCCGTCCAAAATTCGGTGCCTTCGCGAATGCGCCGTTCGTTGATGAAGATCGGACGATACTCGTACCAGAGCTTGGCTTTTTCGGCCGGCTTGGCCATGGCGTCGAGGATGGCCGGTTGGCTGTCCGCCGACTTGAGCAGCTTGCGCAACGCCCGCTTCTTGAAGCCGTAGGTGTCGGCCATGTGAGCGATGAATTCCTTGACCTCGGCGCGCTTGATGTCGAGGCCCCTTGCGGGTCCGGTACCGAGAGTCAGCGCTGCACAAGCGACCAAGGCCGCCGCAAATGGAATTCGCATTGGCCTCAAGACCCAATCAGCTTGCGATGCGAATGCAGCGACATGAGGATCCCGAATCCGGCCAGCAGCGTGACCATGGAGGTGCCGCCGTAGCTGATCAGCGGCAAGGGCACGCCGACCACCGGCAGGATGCCGCTGACCATGCCGGAATTGACGAATACATACACGAAAAAGCTCAAGGCGACGGCGCCGCCCGTCAAGCGCGCAAACGTGCCTTGCGCCTGCACCGCCAAGTACAGCGCGCGGCCGATCACCACGCCGTACAGCGCGAGGATCAACAGCTGTCCCAACAGCCCGAATTCCTCGCCGATGACGGCGAAGATGAAATCGGTGGAGCGCTCGGGGAGAAACTCGAGCTGCGCCTGGCTGCCGTTCATGTAACCCTTGCCGAACAGGCCACCGGAGCCGATGGCGATTTGCGACTGGATGATGTGATAGCCGGCGCCGAGGCGATCGTTCTCGGGATTCAGGAACATCAAGATGCGCTGACGCTGATAGTCGTGAATGAAATGCCATGCGCCCCAGGCCGCAGCACCCAAAAGCGGAATGGCGGTCAGAATCAGCCGAATCTGCAGGCCCGCCAACAGCATGACGATGAGGCCGGATGCCGCGATCAATAGGGCCGTGCCCAAGTCCGGTTGCGTGACGATCATGGCTGTCGGGATGGCGATCAACACACCCATGACGACGAGATCGAGAAAAGTCGGCGGCAGGGGCCGTTCGTGCATATACCAGGCGCATGCCATCGGCACCGCGAGCTTCATGATCTCGGACGGTTGGAATCGCATGAAGCCGATGTCGAGCCAGCGTTGCGCGCCCTTGCCCACATGCCCCGTCACGTCGACCACGATCAACAGCAGCACCCCGACCACATAGGCGATCGGCGCGAACATGCGCAGGTATTGCGGCGTCGCGAACTTGGCAAGCGCCACCATGGCCGTCACCGCGATGCCGATATTCACCAGATGGTGCTGCACCATTTTCCAATTCTGACCCGAGGCGCTGTACACCACCAAAATTCCGATGAATACGATGATGGCCAGCACGCCGGTCAAGGTGCCGTCCAATCCCAGCGCACGCAGGGTGCGGCCGCCGGCGGTGAGCGTGCGCCGCGTGCGCGAAGGCGAGAATTCATCGTAAATCATTTATCAACGCTCATGTACTTTGCCCATGACACCGAGGAGCACCGGCCA
>Ga0210400_10005310_pt1 | contig 10953 bp, 12 predicted proteins | sample IncBWH26MmetaG_FD_155456 | JGI IMG/M metagenome (GOLD analysis project Ga0210400, IMG submission 155456) | Forest soil microbial communities from Barre Woods Harvard Forest LTER site, Petersham, Massachusetts, United States - Inc-BW-H-26-M | ecosystem: Environmental > Terrestrial > Soil >...
CGGCATCGTGCATGTGACCGCCAAAGACAAGGCCACGGGCAAGGACGCCAGCATCACGCTGACGGGCAGCACCGGCCTCTCCAAGGAGGAGATCGACGCCAAGGTGAAGGACGCCGAGGCGCACAAGGCCGAGGACGAGGCCCGCAAGGCCCTGTTGGAGGACAAGAACAAGCTCGACCAGCTGGTCTACCAGGTGGAGAAGCTCCTCAAGGACGGCGGCGACAAGCTCCCGGCCGAGGACAAGCAGGCCGCCGAGACTTCCGTGAGCGAAGCCAAGGCCGCCCTCGCCTCCTTCGAGAAGGAGCAGATCCAGAAGGCCCTGGACGACCTCAACGCCAAGGCCCACAAGCTCTCCGAATCCCTGTATCAGCAGGGCGAGGCCTCCGCTCCCGGCGCCGCCCCGAGCGAAGAGCCCAAGAAGGACGACGGCGTCATCGACGCCGAAGTCGTGAGCTAAAAACAGGGGCGAGGCATGAGGTGGTGAGGTCTGAAGGCAGGATGATCGTCTTGCCTTCGGACCTCGTCCCTCACCACCTCGCCCCTTTTTTGCGCGTGCGCGATCTGAGTGAAAGGCACGCAAATCTGCTAGCGTAAACCCGTGTCCCACCCCGACTACTACAAGATCCTGGGCCTGCCCAAGACCGCCTCCGACGAGGAGGTGAAGAAGGCCTACCGCAAGCTGGCGCGGAAGTACCACCCGGACCTGAATCCTGGCAATGCGGCGGCAGAGGCCAAGTTCAAGGAACTGGCCACGGCCAACGAGGTCCTGTCGGATCCCGAGAAGCGGAAGAACTACGACCAGTACGGCGACCCGGCCGGCGCGCCCCAGATGCAGATGGGACCGGGCCCCAGCAGTTTCAGCGGCACGCCGCCCGGCGGCTTCGATTTCGGCGACCTCTTCGGCACCTTCATGGGCGGAGCTGGACGCCAGGAATCCCAAGGCCCGCGCCGGGGTGAGGATCTGCTGCGCCGCGTGCAGCTCAGCTTCCAGGACGCCTTCAAGGGCACCAAGCTCACGCTCCAGGTGAACCGCACGGAGCCCTGCCTCACCTGCCAAGGCAGCGGCGAGGCCGCGGGCCGCGCCACCACCTGCGCCCAGTGCGGCGGTAAGGGCAAGATCCAGGGGGGCATGTTCTCCATGGGCCGCGTCTGCGCCGCCTGCCACGGCAAGGGCACGATCTCGCCGCCCTGCCCCGAGTGCAAGGGCCAGGGCCGCAAACCGAAATCCGAGACCGTCACCGTCGCTATCCCGCCGGGGATTGATGACGGCCAGCGCCTGCGCGTGGCGGGGAAGGGTGAGGCGGGCCGCCGCGGCGGCGGGCCCGGCGACCTCTTTCTGGAAATCGCCGTCCAGGCCGACCCCCGCTTCGAGCGCAAAGGCCCGAACCTCTATGTGAAGTTGCCCGTGAGCTTCTCCGAGGCCGCGCTGGGCGCGAAGGTGGATGTGCCCACGCCGGACGGAAAGGCCACGTTGAAGATCCCGCCCGGCGTTCAGAGCGGGCAGAAACTGCGCCTCAAGGAGCACGGCATGCCCCTGGGCAAGAGCGGTACTCGCGGCGACCTCTTCGCCGAGGTGGCCGTCCTCACGCCCGCCATCCAGGACGAACGCAGCAAGGAGCTGCTCCGCGAACTGGCGGAATTGAACGACGCCGCGCTGCGCGCCCAACGGGAGGGCGTGTGAACTGCTTGGGCTTCAGGCTTCAGGCTTCAGGCTTCGGGCCGCGGACGCGAGCCTCCCGCTCCGCTGTTGCGGCCCGACGCCCGACGCCCGATGCCCGATGCCCGTCCGGAGGACGAAATGGCTAAGGACCGCCGCATGGGCGCCTACATGATCGGCGTCGTGAGCACGCGCTATGAGGTGCACCCGCAGACGCTGCGCCTCTACGAGCGCGAAGGACTCTTGAAGCCATCGCGCACCGAGGGCAAGACGCGCCTCTACAGCGACGAGGACCTGGAACGCCTGGAGTTCATCCTCAACCTCACCCGCGACCTGGGCGTGAACCTCGCCGGCGTGGAGGTGGTGCTTAACCTCCGCGAGCGCATGGCCCAGGCCCAGGCCGAGATGGAACGCATGCTCACCATCCTCGAAGCCCACGGGCTCGGGGATCAGGCCGGACCGAGCCGCGGGCTGGTGAAGCTCACGCCACAGGGGTTGAGGAAGCGGGAGCCTTAGGACGCCTTCGCCGGTCCCCAAGCCTCCGCCAGCCGCGAGGGGTGGAGCTGGCCGCCCAGCCCGTAGAACTCACAAAGGCTCATGATGAGCGGCCGCCAGCGTTCGGGGTCGATGTGGGTGTCCGTGCCGGCCATCACCAGGGACTCCTCGATGTGGACGCGCAGGATGCTGGCCTCGAAGGCGGCCAGCATCTTCTCCGGATCGCCGACCTCGTGTGTGCGCTCGATGCGCGCCTCTAGCTGCACAGGGCACTCTGCCACGCGGGGCGGGGCCACGAGATCCGAAGGCGCAACGCTCAGGCCCGCGACGCCGAACTTGTCGCGCTCGAAGCGGTAGCCCATCTTCGCCTTGTATTCGGGCACCGGATCGCGGCCCGTGGTGAGCGCCAGGCGGTCCACCACATCCACCATGTCCGCCGAGGGCAGGTTGAGGACGCAGGCGCCATCCCGCATCAGGTTCTCAGCCGTCTTGGAACGGCGGCTCAGGCCCAGCACGCAGGACTGGCCCAGCCACCACGCGGAAGACATCGGCGCGAGGTTGGGCGAGCCATCCTCGTTCAGGGTGCTGATGAGGACCACCGGGGTCCCGAAGTAAAGCATCTTGGGTTGCATGACGCGGTGCATGGGCGCTCCTCCTGAGCTGGAGGATGTGCCCCCGCCCTTGAAGGCTCGACCCGGTTCTTGCGGTTACTTCGCAGCGACTTTCGCGGCCAGCTTCCGCACAGTGTTCACGCCGCGGAAGGTGATCTTTCCGCCGATGGCTTTCTCGATGCGGACATTGGTGAGCTTGGATTCGTTCTGCTTCACGCGGCTGAGCCAGTGGAGCTCGCGCCCCTGGAGACGGAACTCATCATCGGGCGTCTTGAGGGCCAGGAGGGCGCGTTCGGCCTCGGCGTCCAGGGGTGCGGCGAGGAAACCGATGTTGAGGGAGACGGCCTGTTTCAGTTCGGCTTCGGTGAACGGCGCACGGGCGGCGACTTCGGCCAGCTCCGCATCCACCCGCAGGAAGGTGGCGACCTCGTAGCCCAGGGAGGCGCGGAGATGGGCTTCGATCTTCTTCTTCAGCGCGGCTTCAGCCTTCGACGATGTCTCGAAGATCACATTGCCGCTGGCAATGAAGGTCGACACTTTCGTGAAGCCCAGTTCCTCGAAGAGCCCCCGCAGGGCCTCCATGGTGACGATGCGGCCGCCCACATTCACCGCCCGGAGCAGGGCCACATACCTAGGCACCGATGGCCTTGCGGATGCGATGCAGCTGGGCCAGATGGAGGAGGTCGTGCCCGGCATACATGGCGATCATCTGGCTCAAGGGCTCGTCGCCCCGCTCGGAATGGCGCATGACGCGCTTGAGATCCTCCGGTGTGGCGCGGCGCAGGAGGCGGAGGTTGGCGGTGCGGAAGGCGGCGAAATCCGCGATGGAGGTCGCGCTGTCCATCTCGTCGTAGTGCAGGCGCTGGGCCCAGGCGTCCTGATCGTATGCCGGCAGTTCCGGCGCGTCGTGGGCGAGGATCATGCGGAAGCGGAAGGCGCCCACCAGTTCGGAATCCGCGAAATGCTGGAGCGTCTGCCGCACGGACCATTTGCCAGGCGCTTCAGGTCGCTGCTCCTGTTCAGAGCTCAGCCCCGCCACGGCCCAGCGCAGGGCCTCCGGCGTCCCCGCGAGCACCTCGAAGGGGTCACGGGCGCCAAGCGCGTCGAGCAGGGTCGCCACATAGGCCTGGAATGGGGAAGGCGCGTCCGCCATGCGGGCTCCTTTTCTCCGGACTACTACGGTAGCAGTTCGCGGGGAGCCTCCTTGCTAGACTGTCCCCTTCCGATCCGGTGATCCCTTGCCTTTCCGGCACCTCGAAGAGCGCGCGCTCGATAAGTATTTCGACTCCATCCGCCACCTGCCCCTGCTCAAGCAGGAGGAGGAGCGGAGCAACGGACGCCTTTGGCGGAACGACCGCAACCCGGAAGGCCTCCGCAAGCTGGTGGAGGGCAACCTCCGCTTCGTGGTGAAGGAGGCGCGGAAGTTCGAAGGCATGGGCCTGGACCTGCTGGACCTCATCAGCGAAGGCAACCTCGGGCTCATCGAGGCCGCCAAGCGCTTCGACCCGGAGCGCGAGAACAAGTTCCTCACCTACGCCAGCTGGTGGGTGCGCCAAGCCATCTTCCATGCGCTAGCGGAGCACGGCTCCAAGATCAAGCTGCCTCAAAAGGTGGCGGGGCACATGGTGAAGCTGAACAAGCTCGGCCAGCGCCTCACGCAGGACCTGGGCCGCGCGCCGACCTTGCAGGAACTGGCCGCCGCCGCCGGGTTCAGCGAGGAGGAGGTGGACCGCCTCCAGCGCCTGCAGCAGACCACGAGCACCATCTCCACGGAACAGGGGCTCGGCGACACGGATCTCACCGTGGGCGACAGCCTGGAGCAGGAGGTGGAGCCTTCCGCCTTGCAGGCCCTGGACCATGAGGCCTTCCACGAGCAGATGGAGATGAGCCTCGCCTCCATCTCGGAGAAGGAGCGCCGCATCCTGGAGCTGCACTTCGGCCTCCACGGCACGGAGCCCATGACCCTGGAGCAGATCGGCAAGAGCTTCGACCCGCCCATCTCCCGCGAGCGCGTGCGGCAGCTGGAGGAGCGCGCCTTCGCCAAGATCCGCGACCGGCGCCGCTCGGAGCTGGAAGGCTTCCTGCACGGGGAGCTGTCGTGAAACCCCGGGCCGACTGCCCCCGCTGCCTGGGCCGCGGCGTGATCCTGGAGAAGGACCCGCTGAAGCCCGCGCGCCTCTGCGACTGCGGCGGCACTGGGCCGGATGCGGACGCCTTCGGCCTGCCCGCGCGCTACCGCGACGCGTCCTTCCCGTCGTTCTGGAAATGGTGGCGCGATTGGGAGGGCAGCCAGAAACGGCAGCGCCTCGTCATGGACCGCCTGCCGGAACTGGAATCGCTGCTGGCGGCCGACCCTGCGAAGGTGGGGGAGATCCCGCAGCGCGACCGCCTGGAGAAGATCGTCGGCCACGCGAAGAAGAACATCGAGCACGGCACCAAGGCGCTGGGCGGCGAGGACTTCCAGGCCTGGGCCACCAAGGGCCGTCACCGCTTCAAGGGCGGGTGGGAGGTCTGGTGGATCCATGGCTCGCCCCAGAGCGGCAAGACGACACTGGCCTGCGCTGGGCTTCGCGCGCTGGCGGAGCGCGAGGGCCGGGCCGGACGCTTCGTCTCCGTGCGCACGCTGTCCCAGCAGATCAAGAACACTTATTACGATCAGCGCGGGTGGCAGAACGCCGACTTCGTGAGCGTGCGCGACCTCATCGAGCCCCTGAAGATGCAGCCGGCGCTCCTGCTGGACGAGATGGACTGCCTGGATGGCGATGGCCGCGTGGGCGCCGCCATGGCGGAGCTGCTCACGCACCGGTACCACGAGAACCTGCCCACGGTCATCACGGCCAACCTCGGCCCGCAGGCGCTGGAGCAGCGCGAGGGCTCACCCTTCGCGCGCCTCAATGACGACAGCCTCCTGCGCCGCCTAGGCGCCGCGGAGCGCGTGGAGATGGTGCCCGCCCTCGCCTGGTGGCTCGAACGGCTATGAAGCGTCTGCTCCGGGCCCTGCTGCGGCGGCAACTCGCGCGACCCTGGAGCCTGCTGGCTCCCGCGCTCCTCGTCGCGGTCTTCCTTGCCGCAGGCGCCACGCGGGTGGAGCGGCAATTGGATTTGATGAGCCTGTTGCCCAAGGGCGATCCGGCCGTGAAGGCCAACCTCGAAGCGGGCGTGGGCCAGCAGGAACTCATCTGGCTCGTGGCGGAGGGGAACGCCGACAACCTGGACGCCCGCGAAGCCTGGGCCGAGGGCCTGTTGGACAAGCTGCTCACCGGCTCGGGCCTCTCGCTCAACGGCCTCGCTGCCGAAGGCCGTCTCAGCGATCCCGTCTTCATTCCGTCCAAGCAGGGCGTCTCGCCCTGGCCCGCGCTCCTGGCCGCTGGGGCTGTGCCCGATGGCGACGCGGCCGTAGACCGGCTGCTGACGGAGACGCTCTACGCCCTCGCCCCCGCATGGCTGGGCGACAGGCTCGCGCCCTTGGAGGACGCTGCCGTGGTGAAGGCGCGCCTCGCCGCCACGGCGAAGGATCTCGCCTCCCTCGACCCCGTGCGGGCCAACCTCGCGCGGCTCGACCCGCTCAATCTCCGCGCCCTCGCGCCCGAGGGCACGTCAGGCTTCCGCCAGGCCCAGACAGCCGCCAAACATTTCTCGCTCAAGCTCAAGACCGGCTACGTGGAAAGCAAGGATGGCCGTTTCGTGCTCGTGCCGCTGGTGGCGGGCTTTCCCACCACCGAGACGCGGACCACCACGCGCGTGCTGAGCTGGCTGGGCCGCGGCGCAGAAGGCCCGTTGCCATCGCACGCCTCGCTCAAGGAAGTCGAAACCGCCTGCGCGCCGAACGCCACGCGCGCCTTCCCCATCCAGGCCACGGGCGCTCACGCCGTCACGGCCTGGGAATCCGCGCGGCTCACGCGCGAGGTGCTGGTGAGCCTGGGCCTCAGCTTCATCCTCATCGGCCTCGTCTACTTCATCGGCTTCCGCACCTTCGCGGGCTACGGCTTCGTGATGATCCCACTGCTCGTGGGCATGGTCTGCGCGTTGGGTCTCACCGGCTGGACCCTGGGCCGCCTCAACCTCATGGCCGCCGGCTTCGGCGCCGTGCTGCTGGGCGTGGGCGACGATGTGGGCATCCTCCTCTTCAGCCGCTATCGCGATGAACGCCAGCGGGGACGCAATAAAGCGCGGGCTCTGCGCGAAGCCTTGCTGGGCACGGGTCCGGGCGTGGTGGCGGGCAGCTTCACGACGGCCGCGGCCTTCCTGGCCCTCGCCATCGCGCCCTTCCCCGGCATCCGCGATCTGGGCCTCACGACGGGGCTGGGCCTGCTTTGCTGCCTCGTGGCCACCTTCCTGCTGATGCCGCCGCTGCTGCTCCGCTTCGACCATGGCAAGGGAGCCTTCGCGCCACAGACGGCGAAGATCGCAAAGGCCAAATCTCTGCATCGTTGGAAACCTGTCGCCGCACTGATCCTGCTCGGGCTCGCCCTCCTCGGCGCGCCGCGCACGCGGTGGGAGGAGGACCTGCGCAAGTTCCGCATGGCCGACAATCCCGCGCTGGCCCTTCAGGAGCAGCTCCAGGGCGTCCTGGGCGCGAGCCTGCGACCCTTGGCGCTGGAGATCCCGCTGGGCGATCCGGACCGTCTGCCCCTGCGCTGGAACAAACTGGCGCCTCTGCTCCGCGCTGAAGGCGTGCCCGTGCCCGATTGGCAGAACCCCGATCCACGCCTTCGCGCGGTGCTGGGCTCAGATACCTGGCGCCAGCAGGCTCTCGACATCGCCAACAAGGAAGGTCTCGATCCCGTGGCGCTGGAGGGCCCGCTTCGCACGCTGGGCGAAGCGGCGCGCGATCCCAAGGTGCCCGTGGCCGCGCTGCTGGCCCTGCTTCCGCGACCTTCTTCAGAATCCACCGCCGCGCAGGCCCTCACCCTTCCGCTGCGGATCGATGAAGCCGCGCAGGACCGCCTCGCCGCGAAATTGGATGACACCGGCGCGCGGCTCGTGGGCACGCGGCCTCTGCTGCAAGTGGTGAAGGCCATCGCGAAGAGTTCCATCCAGGAGGCCGTGCTGCTCTCGCTGGCGGCGGTGCTGCTCATCATCGCCCTCTTCGGCCGCTCCTGGCGCTTCGCGGCGCTGGCGCTCCTGCCGCTGCTCGCCAGCCAGGCCGGCGTCTTCGGCGCGCTGGGCTGGACGGGCGAGCCCCTCACCTTCCTCAGCCTCACGGCCATCCCCATCGCACTGGGCGTGAGCGTGGACACGGCCTTCAACCTTCTCCACCGCGCGCGGCACGAAGCCGACGCCGCGGCTCGTGTGGCCCGCGTGAACGCCGTCTGCGCGGGCACGACCCTGGCAGGCTTCGGTGGCCTCGCCTTCTCCGGCTACCGCGCCCTCCGCGGCGTGGGCATCGCCTGCCTGGGCGGCGTGGCGCTGGCGCTCCTGCTCACCCAATGGCTGCTGCCCGTGCTTCTGAAGCGATGGGATCTGCGGAGCGGAAAGTGAACCCACTGGGCGCGCGCGTCGCCGAGCGCGTGAAGGCCGCTCCCATCTCCGCGTCCGAGGTGATGGCGCTGGCGCTCTACGATCCGGAGCATGGCTACTACCGGCGGGCGGAGGGGCCCTGGGGGTTCGAGGGCAAGGACTACTACACGGCGCTGGATCTGGGCCCGTTGCTGGGGCAGACGCTGGCGCTGCGGATGCAGGCTGCGTGGACCCGGCTCGACCGGCCCGCGACCTTCACGGTGCTGGAACCTGGCGCGGGGCGTGGCTGGCTGGGGCGCGATCTCCTGAGCGCGGCTTCCGGCGATTTCGCGGAAGCGTTGCGCTATGTCCACCGCGATGACAACCCCGCCGCGCGGCGCATGGCGGAAGAAGCCCTAGCGCCCTGGCTTCCTTCCGGCAAGGCGCGGTTCATCACCGAGTCCGAGTCCATCGCGCCCTTCATCGGCGCCGTCATCTCCAACGAGCTCTTCGACGCCCTGCCCGCCCAGCCTTGGAAGTGGGATGGCACGCGCTGGGTTCAGGAAGTCCTCACAGCCTCTGGTCCCGAATGGCACCCGGCGGAAGATGCGGCACCTCGCGCCTGGTTCGAGGACGTCATGCGATCGAAGCGCGAAGCGTTGGAAGCCAGCGATGGCAGCATCTGGTGCGAGGCGTTGCCCGCCGTCACGCGAACTCTCACGAATGCGCTGGAACGGGGCCTCTTCCTCGCCATTGATTACGGTGATGCGGCCGAGCGCCTCCTGGCCAAGGGCTCGGACTTGCGTCGGTTCAAGGGCCACACGGTGGACGGCAAGTGGTGGGAGGACATTGGTGAAAGCGATCTCACGGCGGATGTGGACTTCACGCGCCTGCAAGCTTTGCTGGAAATCGCAGGCCTCACCGAAGCGGAACACCAGGAACTCTCGAAGTGGGTCCGCACCCACGCGCCGCTCATGCAGTGGGAAGCCGGGTGGCAGGCGCTGCCTCCGGCCGATCGCGTGAAGCGCATGGAGAACCTCCTGCAGCTCACGCTCCCAGGCCTCATGGGCGCCCGTTTCCGCGTGCTGGAGGCGTGGCGCAGCTAACTGAGATAGAGCTTTCGCACGAGCTCCGGCCCGTACGCGAAGCCCGCGCCTAGGACGAAGAGGGCGAGCCCCACCACAGCCAGCACCCAGCCCACGCCGAACAGGCTGCTGAAGAGCAGCAGCACGGGCGTTTCGCCCGGACCAACCCAGGCCAGCTTCACGGCCTCGCCCTGCTTCGCGGCAGGCGGATTCTGCGCCCAGCCCGTCGTGAGCACGCCGGGGTTGCCCGCCGGGTCCTGGTACGCCACGCGGAGCTTGTAACTGGTGCCGCCCTTGGATCCGCGCACGGGGATCAGTTCCGTCACCTCGCCCTGGATGACGGGTCGTCCATCGACCCGGTTGTGGGCGCGGAAGAGGAGGAACCAGCCCAGCCCTGCCAGGGCCAGCCCGATGAAAAGCAGGATCACGGAACCTTTCATAGCGCCCTCCGGAAAGGATTGCTTCAAGCCAGCGAGACCCGCCACTTCGGGCTGAGGGCCACGACCTTTGATAGCGCCTGCGCTTCCGCTTTGTTCGACGCCACGCGCCACCGCGCATGCAATGCGCGGGCCACGGTCCAGTCGGGATGGGGGCGTTCCAGCAGGCGCAGCTCCTGGCCGGGCGCCACGAAACCTTCCTTCAACACGCGGAAATACCAGCCGCCGCGCGCGGTCTCGAAGACCCGCGTGAGGATGTCCGGGCGCCCGTGGCGGCGCACAAGGGTATTGCAGGGAACGCGCGGACAGGAGACCTGGAGCCGCGCCTCGCCCACCTCGAAAACATCGCCGATGCAGACGGTCTGATCCGAGAGACCTGTCACCAGCAGGTTCTCGCCGAAGGCCCCGCGCTCATCTGTGAAACCCTCGGCCTTCCACTCCGCGTAGTGCGATTCCGCATAGGCCAGCACCGCCTGCTCGGGACCTCCGTGATGCTTCGTGTCGCCCACCGTGTCGCCCACAAGGCCCGTGGCGGAAAGCCAGAGCGGATGGTCCACAGCCTCCTTGTAGATGGCGCTGCGCCACCCGTCCAGCTGGCGGACGGGACCCGCGCGGAGCTGGAGGAGGCGCGGGTTCACATCTTGCCTTCCGCGTGGAGCTTCTGGGCGATCTGCATGCCCAACTGCTGACCCCAGGCCTGGCCCGCCTGCATGGCCTCCGAAGTGATCTGGGGCATCTTCTTCATGATGGAGGCGCCATCGGGCGTGGAGGCGAAGGCCAGGTACGCCTTCACTTCTTGCGCGGTGAGATTCTTCTCGTAGACCGGGACGGAAATCTCGGTGAGCTTCTCAGGCGTGGCTTCCTTCAGGAATTCGTCCCAGAACTCGGCGGGCAGCGCCTTGTTGGTGGCCTTCATGGCCTCCGCCATCTTCTGCATGCTCTGGGCCGCCACCTCGCCCGCGTGCATGGCGTCCAGAAGCTTGTGGATGTCGGCCCGCTTCGCGATGGCGGCTGCGTCATCCACCGCAGGAACAGGAGCCTGGGCCATCAGCAGGGCCGCAGGCATAAGGAGGACGGTCAAGGCGCGGCGCATGGGGGCTCCGGAAGAGCACCCAGCTTGCCATCAATCGCCCTGGGCCTTCCACCAGGCTTGGCCTTCCGCCACATCCTTCGTGATCTGTTCGCGCAGGGCCTCGGGGCCGTTGAACTTCTGCTCGCCGCGGATGCGG
>Ga0210400_10005311_pt1 | contig 10952 bp, 8 predicted proteins | sample IncBWH26MmetaG_FD_155456 | JGI IMG/M metagenome (GOLD analysis project Ga0210400, IMG submission 155456) | Forest soil microbial communities from Barre Woods Harvard Forest LTER site, Petersham, Massachusetts, United States - Inc-BW-H-26-M | ecosystem: Environmental > Terrestrial > Soil >...
AAGTCTCTGCCTGTTGCTGCTGTGCAATTTCATCCTGAATCGCTTATGACACTCAAGGACAGAATCGGCATCAAGCTGATTCAAAATGCGCTAAATGTGCTAACCGAAGACCGATCTCCTATAGCCGCTTTGGCTCCAAGTTGCTGATGCAAAGACCGAGTATCTGCCAGCACCCCTAGCCGTTGCAATAAGCCACTAACGCCTCCGCCATAACATGCCGATATTAACCATGTTCGCCATGACTCGTGCTGCGGTGAACAATATGGCGCTTTAGCCGAGAGGCTAAATCGCCGCTACGTCCCCCAAAGGATATTCAGCGGCTATAGCATCTTACTTTTTAGTGTAGGCCGTGCGCTGGCGAGACGAGTAACAGGGCACTGCTCGTCCTCGATGCGAGCGCGGGAGCCGAGGGAAGTTTACTCGTGCCACCAACCGTTTAAAATCAATCGGGCTTTAGAGCGTGTGTGAGAACTCACGGAGTTCTTTGGTCGGTGCATTTATAGATGTGTCATCCTGAACGAAGCGCAGCGTTTTGGTTAAGGCAACGTGCCTGATGGGCGTAGTGAAGGACCCCGATGATGTTTGAAACCGATTCTGCATCAGGGAGTTCTCTCGTTTGAACTGTACGTGTGTGTTGCGCCAAGTCGTCCTCGTGAGAACGCCTTGATGCCGCATCGTACAGCAAGGATCCTCGGGGTCCTTCGGCTCCGCGCCATTGGCTCGTGCTCGATCGATGTAATTCGTGGCGCTACGCTCAGGATGACAAGTCGGTTGGGTTGACGGAGGATTTCGACAATCTCTAGTTCTCACACACGCTCTGTAGCCCCTGCAAACCGTTGTTCCAATCAAGATTGATTCGAGTCCACCAAGAATGATGGGTACACTATTTCTGAAGCCGCTCTAGCACGGTTGTAGAATTGGTGTAGCCCTGTCGTAAAAACGTGGCAGGGGCTAAGCCCAATTTCTTCAGGTGCCTTTCGGCACGAGTAAACTTTCTCTTCTGCTCACTACGCTCACCTCTAGGACAAGCGTGCCCTGACACAGATCTTATCTACACTAACTATGAAAATGCTCTAGCACGGTGGGCCGGTCGTCTTAGGGGCTGCATTCAACCACTATTCTCGCAAGACGCCATCTCGATCACAGCCTGCCGATCGACTTATTCCTACCACTCAATCATTGCTGACAACACGCTGGCAGCATCACAGCACCCCGGCAAACTCAATTGCCAACCCGTTGACAGTAGCTACCTCGTAGAGTGTGTTCTGGTCGGAGACGCACCATATCAGCTAGACAAGAGTAGAAAAGAGGCTGACCCATGGCTAAGCTCGTTACCTTAGTTAACTCAAACCAGGTTAAACCCGCAGTGGCGCCAATTGCATTCGATTATCTTTGCGAGCCTCTGGTCCGGGCAGGCTTTCGGGTCGATCTACTAGACCTATGTTTTACCACTGACTTCAAATCAGACATCGCCGCATATTGTCAGCGGCAGAGGCCGGACTTCTGGGGCGTAACAATGCGCAATACCGACGATGTGTACTTCTCCAGCCAACACTCCTTTCTGGAGAAGGTGCGCGAGATAATCGGCGCGCTACGCAAGCAATGCCCTTCACCCATCACTATGGGTGGCGTAGGTTTCTCTATTATGCCTGAGAAGATCTTGAACTACTGCGGTGCTGATTTTGGCATCATTTGCGAAGGAGAAGTCTCATTTCCGCAATTGCTCACGCGGTTATCAACAAACCAGCCTTATCACGATATTTCAGGTCTGGTCTATCGGACGCCGAGTGGAATGAAGCGGAACCCAGTGACCTTTGCAGACTTGGCTGAAGTGGGGACACATACCCGGAAGCTTGTAAACAATAAGAAATATTTTGCAGAAGGCGGCTTAGCTGCGGTAGAGACCAAGCGTGGGTGCACGCGGCCATGCATTTACTGTATTGAGCCTCTGGTCAAAGGCAAGAAGGTAAGACTGCGCGAGCCAAAAGACATTGTCGATGAAATAGAAAGCTTAGTGGAGCAAGGCATTTATGCGATCCACATCAATGACTCTGAATTCAACTTGGATGTCAACCATGCCATCGCCTTCTGCCGGGAACTCATTGCTCGGGGCGTGAACCGTCATATCCAGTGGTACGCATACGGAATGCCATCGCCATTCCCTGAAGTGCTTGCAAGCCACATGAAAGAGGCCGGCTGCATGGGCATGAATTTTGGCACTGATAGTGCGAGCGAAAAGATGCTGCGGATCTTAATGCGCACCTTCAAACCAAAGCACATAGAGGAAGCCGTGAGGCTGGCAAAGCGATATGGACTTCGGCACATTATCGAGATTCTCTTCGGAGCTCCTGGGGAGACTGCTGAGACGATAAAGGAAACCATAGACTTCCTTAAAAACATCGATCCAGAGCGGGTTTCAGTGACTGCCGGCCTGAGAGTATTTCCCGGAACGCGACTCGAAAAGATGGTGCGGGAAGAAGGCTTTACTCGCGACAACCCGAATCTGTCCGGCGCTATCGATGACAACGAAGATTTATTGAAGCCGGTGTTTTATCTCCCGGCACAGATCGGGCCAGAGCCACTCAAATACATAGCAGAAGTAATTGGCGATGATCCGCGATTCTTCGGCGTTAACACCGACCGGTTTAATTACAACGCGAATGATTTGCTTGTTGATGCAATTGCAAGAGGAGAGCGCGGGGCATACTGGATGATTTTATCTACATTGGTCGATCGTAACCCATCACTGGTGCTAAAGGAACCATCAGATGCGCTTGTAGCCATTTAGATCTGAGTGCAGTTGCCGGGACGCGAAGATTTGATGACTGCCTGCCAGGCCGTCATACATTGCAAGGAGACGACAACCATGAAGCAACCTGGAATTCGTAAGATTGTGAACGCTCTACTGGCCGTAGCTGCTATTGGAGCGTTTTGTGTGTCCACTCTTCCCGTATGGGCAGCAGACGAGAGAGGCCGGACCGGTTCTAACCCTCAGCATCCCAGGGCCCTGCATTTTGAGGACATCACGGCCAATTTCAACCCACCACCTGAAATCAAAGGTTTTTCTTTCATGCCTGGAGTGGCATTTATTGATTTCAACCACGACGGATTAATGGATATCTTTCTAGTCGGTGGCAGAGGGCAGGCAAATGCTCTATATAGAAACAACGGCGATGGTACATTTACGGATGTAGCGGCCGAAGCGGGTGTCGCCGATGTGGGTCAAACGGGTATAAGGTCCGGCGTTGCGGTTGGCGATCTCAATAACGACGGGTGTGATGATATCTATGTCGCAGTGGGGACCTCAATTATTCCCGGAAAAGAAGTAGATGATGGGCCCGATAGACTGTACATTAACAATTGCAATGGCACATTCCGCGAGGTTGCAGGAAAGGCTGGAATCCATGAGGATGGAAATAATACGAGCGTTGCCTTTGCCGACGTGGATGGCGATGGCTTCCTTGACATTATTGTTGGCCGCTGGGTCGGATTTGGCTTAAATGATCCCAATGTTGGCCGCAATGTTGTGCCGGGACGGGCAAGCCGGCTCTATCACAACAATGGCAATCTGACCTTTACCGACATCACGGAAAAAGCGGGTTTCGGAAATCCCGATTTCAACACCTGGTCGATTGCTGCCTTTGACTATGACAATGACGGTTTCATTGACATTTTCCTGGGCTATGAAAGAGGTCCGATTGATGTATTCCATAACAATGGCAACGGGACCTTTACAAAAGTCACTGCATTGTCAGGCGCCCTGAATGCTTTTGGTGCTTGGATGGGCCTTGCGGTCGGCGATTTTAACCGAGACGGGTGCTTTGACCTACATGCTTCTAATATAAGTGATCTGCGGCTAACCAGAGATTCTTCTCTCCCTCCTTTGCATGTTCCCCCTCCATCAACGTGGGATAATCCGAGGCCGACCCTTTTCCGGAACAACTGCGACGGCACCTGGACTGACGTGGGAGAAACTGCTGAAAACTCTGGTACCTTGAAGTTCTCATGGGGTACCGCATTCGCAGACTTTAACAACGATGGATTTGAAGACATTTTTCTAGCGGAAAACATGGCTCCAGTTGGTGTCATCGGCAGGGAGCCTCAGGGTGCAGGGCCCAGCGCGCTACTTCTGAGCAACGGGGACGGCAGCACATTCACCGAACACATCTTCGACGCCGGCCTCGCCAACTTCGGGGCTGACGGCAACTACTTAGACGCCAGAGGCATGGGCGTGGCAGATCTGAACAACGACGGAAACCTTGATCTTGTTCTGGTCAACGTACCGCAGTTCGTGGAACCATTCCCCTTTGGAGCAACGCCCATCGCCGGCAAAGGTGCGCCAAAAGTATTCCTGAATCAGGGCACTGGGAACAATTGGATCGAGCTGAACCTGATCGGCACCGGCAAATCCAACCGCAACGCAGTGGGGGCCCGTCTGGTTCTAACATCAAAAGGCGGCAAACAGTGGCGCACGATTGCCGGAGGCACCAGCGTCTATTCCGCTCCCAGCCGTCTCGTGCACTTTGGCCTGGCACAGGACAAAGTGGCCGAAGACCTCACCATACGCTGGCCCGATGGTCGAGTTGAGACCTTCCACGATGTACGCGCCAACACGGTCTTTACAGTCACCGAAGGAGAGCACCGGCTGGTGCGTTCCGATAGGGACCATGACAGAGATAAAGACGGTGGAAGCTGCGATTCCAAAAACAGGGACTAAGGACGACAGAAAAGTGTAGTCGCCAATAACACATCTGCACTCTGGCGGGCCGACCGCCGGAGTGCTTCAGAAAACCCAAACTGCTGGTCACAAGAAAGGGATGAATATGCGGTTAAGAAAGATCTTCCAACTCATGTTTCTTAGCGCGGTGCTTGTCGCAGCCAGTCAAGCCATCGAGAAAGACGCGTCATTACATATCAGAGCACATGTAGCATCCGGCACAAACCGATTTCTTGGCCAGCCGATCAACGATTTTGGTTCACGATTCGGTACAGCCGGATTTTCGAATGTTGGAGTGTTCAACCCGTCTGGGAGCCATCCTCTTCCTCTTACTCCGCAAACTCCAGAGTCTGCGTTGCTGGCAACATTTGTTGATCCGGATTTTCTAGCGCTGGTAGGCAAGACTGCTTCAGATGTAAACCCCAGTCTCGTCAATCTGCCGTTGCGCGATGTTGCTGTGAACGCCGACCTTGCAGGCAAACAAAGGGTCCCCACGGTTGGGATCAGGTCAGCACAGCAAACCCAGCCGAGCCAAGCCGAGCCCGCAGGTCCGATTCGCTTGGCTGATTGGGCCCGCGCTGAAGGCTCTGCATTGATTGAATGCGAAGATGGGGTTGCGGATGTAAGGCTTCGATTGACCAATCTGATTCCGAATCGCCTCTATTCAGTGTGGGGGATCTTCGGCGGCGCCGGCGGTCTTTTCCCCTTTCCCATCGGCGGCGTGCCCAACGTAGTTGTCACCGATGGCCGTGGCAACGCTACTTTCAGTCGGCAGCTGAACTTTTGCCCAACTCAAACGAAGGCGGGCGAAAGCCAGTTGCTTGCGATCGATGTGGTTTTCCATTCCGACAATCAGTCCAACGGACTTGTCCCCGAGTTGGATTTTGCCGGCTTTTTCACTGGCACGACCACCAACACTCAACTGGAGTTCCTGGTAACTGGCAAAGAGCTGCAATGAAGCCATAGAAATCTGGCGCCAAAGAATGCCGGCACGTCCGGTGCCGGCATTCACCAAAAGGAAACAGTCGTTATGAAGGGTCAATTCTGCAGGGAAACAATTGACAAGTCTCTGGCCGAGGCCGGAATCGACTTTGAACGGCTTGATATTCAAGAACTCTGGAAGCAGATCAGTATCTTGGAACAGAAGCTGAATGTTCAATACCTAAGAATGGACTTCGGGATTCCGGGACTTCCTCCTCCTGACGCAGCAATCAACGCTCATCTGGAGGCACTTTCAGACCGCAAAATCGTATCGCGCTATCCGCCATCTGAAGGAGTCACGGAACTGAAGGTGGAAACCGCCGAATTCTTGAATTTATTTCTCGGAATCCAACTTGAGCCAGAGTGGTGCCTGCCTACCTGCGGATCAACCGAAGCCGCCTTTATTGCACAGGCGATCTCAGGGCGGCGATATAAGGAAAGACGACAGATCTTACATCTGGAACCAGGCTATCCTCCAATCAAGGCCCAAACTCAACTCCTCGGCCTGGAGTCGTGTGCAGTCGATCTATACGCATGCCGTGGCCGGCAGCTTATCGATGTCATTCAATCACATATAAACGAGGGTCACCTCGCTGCAATATCTTGGTCAAGTCCAAACAATCCAACCTCAATGGTGCTGTCGGAAGAAGAATTGCGAGACATAGGAATGCTGTGCGAATGGAACGATGTCATAGCCATCGAAGATGCGGCCTACCTGGGAATGATCAAGGGCGGGCGTAGTAGCGGGCTTCGCCAGTGGAACTCGATCTCGCAATATACAGACAACTTCTTTCTCTTGTTGAGCGCCTCCAAGATGTTCAGTTACGCGGGTGAGCGTATTGGCATGCTCGTGAGTTCAGCCGCATTGATGGGCCGTGATTACGAAGCGATGGACGAATTCTTTGGGTGCAAAAACGTAGGCCGTGCGATTAAGCGCACGATTTTTAATCTTACCGCGGGGGCCCCGCACACCGCTCAATATGCAATCGCCCGGGTCCTAAAAGCTATCAATCAAGGCCAGTATGATTTCGTAAAGATACTTGGCGAATATGGCAATCGGGCCAGAGCAGTCAGAGACATTCTTCTGCGCAATGGTTTTTATGGGGTTTACGAGCCGATTCACGAGGAGAGCGAGGGAGGATTTTATCTGACCTTCGGTTTCCCTGGACTCACAGCGGCGCAACTACTCAAGGAACTCTTGTATCACGGAATTACCGTGCTCCCATTGTCTGTATTCGGGAGCCGCCATGAAGGCGGCGTTCGGGCCTGCGTTGGACTGCTCGAACAAGAGGACATGCCCTGTTTTGAGCACAGAATCAGCGAGTTCTCCAAGTCGCGAGTGGCATGCCCGGCACGATTAATGCAATGAAAATAATTCCGATAAAGATGAGGAGATAAAATGAAACAGCAAAAAACAAAATGGATGGTCAAACATGTCAGTGAATTGCCGGCCGAGCGGCTGGAGGGCGTGAAGATAACGCGAGTTCTGGAAGGGACGGCTTTTGATAATCTCGGATGCGAGTATGTAGTTCTCGAAAAAGGACAGCACCTGGAACCTCACGTCCACGAGGAGGCGAACTCATTCATCTTGATCCTTAGTGGCGGGGGCTTCGTGAGCATGGAGAACCAGGAGATCGCAATTGAAGAAGGTTACTTAGTCTACGTGCCGGCTGGTGTGCTTCATGGGTTCAGAACTATCGACCAGCCGATCGTCATGTATGGATTTCAATCGCCGCCAATCATCAAGAGCAAAGACAACGTCGACATCGTCTTTGAAAAAACTGGAGCACAAGGCAGACTCATTACCACTTAAGTTGTCAAGCATAGAAATTGATCAACCGGGACTTGAATGCAGGCGGTCTCGGCGGGGCCCCAGCGGTTTATATCGAACCACAGGAGAAAGCGAAGATGCATGTAAGGACAGATGCAGAGGAGAGTCTAAAGAATCTCGAGACAAAAAATCAACAGCCCGGTCGGGGACTCGGTCGGCGCAAATTTCTTAAGGGTGCTGCAACGGTTGGCATAGCTGCCGCTGGCGTAGCCTTCGAACCGCTGCTCGGGCCTCACACATCCGTTGCCCGAGCTGATGAGCGCAGGAATGGTGAGGACGATGATCGCGGCTCAAACGGCGTCAGAAGGGCTGATCGGGCATTCGAAATCCGCGTTGAGGCTGCAATGCGCGAAAGAAAGCTGCCCATTCCCGAACACCCAACCAACGGTGATGAGCAACGCTTCGACAATAGAATCGGCAACTTTTCCAAAGGATTGCCCCACAATGAATTTGGCGAAGTGGATCAGCGCGCTTACAAGTCGCTTCTTGCCGCAGTCGACACGGGGAGGCACGCGGATTTTGAAAGAATTATTCTAGGAGGGAACACCAAGCTGGTAAATCCGCAGTCGGGCTTGGCCTTCGATCTTGAGGGTGCGGATTCTCACCAGCTCGTTATTCCGCCTGCGCCTGCACTCGCCGGCGTCGAACGCGCCGGTGAAATGGTAGAAAACTACTGGATGGCTCTGGCACGGGATATCCCATTCAGCCACTACGGAGAAGAGCCCATTACTCAGGCGGCGATCGATGACCTGAACCGTCTTCCTCACTTTACAGGAGTAAAAGACCCAAGGACCGGTAAAGTAACGGCCAGGACATTATTCCGTGGCCTGACGGCGGGTGAAACGGTTGGTCCTTATGTTTCTCAATTCTTCGTTATGCCCGCGGCCCTGGGGGCGTTGGCGGTTAATGATTCCAACGGTAACCCTGCCCAGCAATACAACGTCTATGTGCCCGGGAAAGACTATATGACCGACAAGGATTCTTTCTTGGCCGTTCAAGACGGACGTGGACCGTTCGGAAGCAATGTCATTCTGGGTCCACGATTCCTTCACACCGCTCGCGACATTAACGCCTTCGTACATGTCGACGAATTGTATCAGGCTTATTTCATGGCGACCCTGAACTTGCTTGATCGAATGCAGATTCCCTTCAATCCCGGTAATCCCTACGTTAACTCACGGACCCAGGTCGGTTTTGGCACTTTCGGTAATCCACATGCTGTAACTCTTCTGGCTGAAGTGACAACCCGCGCGTTAAAGGCTGTTTGGTACCAAAAGTGGTTTGTACACCGGGCCTTGCGTCCTGAAGCATATGCAGGTCTGGTCCACTTCAAGCTTGCTGCAAATCGTGACTATCCACTGCATTCGGCAGTACTCAACTCAAAGGCAGTACAGGCCGTCCTTAGCAGGAATGGTACTGCTTTCCTTCCAATGGCTTTCCCCGAGGGATCACCGACGCATCCATCTTACGGTGCCGGACATGCCACCGTGGCGGGTGCCTGTGCAACCTTCGTTAAAGCCTTCTTTGACGAGAACGCTGTCATACCGGAGCCGGTAGTCCCTTCGGACGACGGTATATCGCTGTTGCCTTATAACGGACCCGACGCTGACAAGATCACGGTAATGACAGAAGCCAACAAGATCGCCGGGAATGTTGGACTCGCTCGCAATAGTGCGGGCGTTCACTGGCGTTCTGATCAAACTCAATCAATCCTGCTCGGTGAAGCGATCGCTATCAGCATTCTTAGAGATCAGAGATCATGCTATAACGAAGACTTCTCCGGGTTCACCTTTACCAAATTCGATGGCACAAAAATCACTATCTAGGCATTGCCCGGGCAAGGCAGTCGGGCTGGCTGTCATCTTGTCCGCGGCGCAAACAGAGACAAATTAACTGACACATGTCTCTGTCAAAGAGGGTAGCCACCTAAGGCGGCTACCTTCTGTTCTAACTCCGGTTGGGCCTGGATGTGTCTATTTTGAGGTTCCGCGACGGCTCGCTGTAACAATTTAAGGGAGCGACAATGGTTCTTGACGCGATACACAGAATTGTCGTAGATAAAGCGTCTCTTACTCGGGAAGAGGCGCGCGCCGTCATGGCACAAATCCTGTCGGGAGACGCAACAGATGCTCAAATTGCCGCGTTGTTAGCGGCCCTCCATATGAAAGGTGAAACCGTAGAAGAAATCGTTGGTTTCGCAGAGGCTATCCGGGCCGTAGCGATCCCGGTGCCATTCTGTGAAGGCTCGGCCGTCGGTGTTCAACAACCCGAGCACAAAGTGCTGGTTGACACATGCGGTACTGGTGGCGATGCCAGAGGAACATTCAATATTTCCACTGCCACCGCCCTGGTCGTTGCCGGTGCCGGTGTCCGCGTGGCAAAACATGGTAATCGCAGCATAACGTCAAAGTGTGGCTCGGCCGATGTCATGGAAGCGCTGGGCGTGAAAATTACTCTTCCTCCGGCAGTCCTGGCAGACTGTCTCCACGCAGTGGGCATAGCATTCATGTTTGCGCCCTCGCTTCACACGGCAATGAAATATGTGCAGGCTGCCCGCCGGGACGTCAAGCTGCGCAGTGTCTTCAATCTTCTCGGGCCTCTCACGAATCCAGCCAGGGCCACCGCCCAGGTAATAGGTGTCTATTCAGAAAAAGTGGTAGAGAACGTTGCACGAGCGTTGATTATGCTGGGGATTAAACGCGGCTTCGTGGTGCACGGTGCCGACGGGTTGGATGAAATCACTATCACGGGTCCTACGAAAATTGCTGAAGTGCGCGCCGATTGGCTCCGAGTCTACGAGATTGCTCCGGAACAATTCGGCCTGAGTAGAGCCTCTCTGGAGTCGATTTCTGGGTGGAATGCCACGGAAAACGCCCGGATCATACGTGCAATTCTGGCCGGCGAGAGGTCTCCTCGTCGTGATGTGGTGCTACTCAACAGCGCTGCTGTACTGGTAGCAGCAGGGAAGGCCGACTCTATCTCCGATGCTATCTCGTTGGCGGAGGAATCGCTGGACTCCAGCGCTGCTTGTGCGAAACTGGATGCTTTGATAGCGTTCACTAACGCGCAGATCGATCTGGCCTCAATATACACTGACCGCCAACAGACTAGTCTGGAAGTAATGAGATAACTTAATCAAGGATCTATCGCCTGAGACCGGATCGCGACATTGAGGATCCCAGCGCTAAGGCACGTGGATCTTTCTCGAAGTATCTAGGTCCGTAAGAAACTTGTACGCGGGATGGCTTACATACGCCTTGTAACGCGCAAGCACAGCGTAGATGCCTGCACGGTTGCCCCCTGATTCCTCAAATTTCCGAACATCGCCGAAGCCGCGGTCTGGGCAAGAGCATGCCCCTGCATATCGAAAGCTCCTTCTCTCAACGATGTTGCTCACAGTGACCGGGCCTGCCACCATCGCCG
>Ga0210400_10005314_pt1 | contig 10948 bp, 13 predicted proteins | sample IncBWH26MmetaG_FD_155456 | JGI IMG/M metagenome (GOLD analysis project Ga0210400, IMG submission 155456) | Forest soil microbial communities from Barre Woods Harvard Forest LTER site, Petersham, Massachusetts, United States - Inc-BW-H-26-M | ecosystem: Environmental > Terrestrial > Soil >...
GAACAGCAGAAAACGTGCCTCCGGATAGCGCGTCAGCGCGATGTCGGCGCCCTTCAGCACCACGCCGGGGGCGTAATCGCCGCCCATCGCATCAAGGGCGATCGTGACGCTGACGCTCACCGCCCGCGTATCCCGCGCCGCCGGCTGGAGTTCAGGCCGCAGGCGATGGTTGCGACGTCACCTCGCGGCCATCGTAGTACCCACAGGCCTCGCAAAGGTGGTGTGGGCGCTTCAGCTCGCCGCAATTCGGGCATTCGACATAAGCCGCCGAACTCAGCGCATGATGCGAGCGGCGCATTCTGCGCCGCGACGGGGAGACCTTCTTTTTCGGTACGGCCATGATCTACTCGTGTAAAGCGGCGCGGGGGAGAGGGGTACTTAGACAAAATCGGAGGCATCGGCAACAATATTGGCCCGGCCGACCAGCGCCGGGAAGACATTGCAACGAGTGCTGCCATAGCCCTCACGGCTTTTGCCGGTCGCCAAGGTGCGACAGCGCGGCAAACGGGCCGCCATCGGGCGGTGTCTCGTCGATTTCCAGGATCGCGCCGGGGCTGCGCGGGAATGGCGGCAACGCGAGCGAGAATTCCTGCGCCACCGCCTCGCCGACATCGATAAAGTCGGCGACGAGCGGCTCAAACGCCTCTTCCGCCTCAATTCCATCCTCGCTCTCGGCATCCGGCGGGCCGTAGCGCAGCGCGAAATTGGCCGCCATCGCGCTTTCGACCGGGTCGAGCGTCACGACACACTCCTGCGCAAAGGCGGCTTCGAAGGAGGCACGCAGCAGGATTGTGTCTTGACCTTGCCGGACGAGTTCAACCTCGGCCATCAGCCGATCGAGGGTAAGCAGGCCAAAACGCCTGGCGAGCGCTTCGCGCTCTGCCTCGGTCGCCGCGATTTCCTGGCGGAACGGCTCGGTTCCGAGCTGAGTCAGCGGCACAATACGGGAAAATTCCGGACGCTGTGTACTCATCCGAGGCTGGCCCGTTGCGGTTCACCGGCCCCCGGCGGGCCGCCGAACGACACCTCGCCCGCCAACAGCCGCGCCGCCGGCTCGTCGCGCAGCCGCCTCGCCTCGCGGCGCACAAATCCCGCCATGGCATCGAGCGCCGGCTCCACCGCCGTCACGGTACCGAACAGGTTGCGCGCGAGGGCCGCTTTCAGCGCCGCATCGCCGCCGGACAGCCCCTGTTCATAAGCCTCGATTCGGCCGTAGAACGCCTGCGCCATCCGCTTCACCTGACGGCCGACGCTGAGGTCGCCGGTGCCCATCTCGCGCAACGACCGATCGAAATCGGCGAACATCGCATCGACAAAGCGCTGGCCGAATTGCGGCGCCGGCGGCGGCTCGCCCTTCAGGCGGTGGAGAAACAGAAACGCATGCAAGCAGATCAATTCGAACCGGCCGTCGATCGTGTCGGGAACGCCGATATCGCTGAAAAAGCCGGTCTGGCGCGCCAGTTCTACGATCCGGCAATAGGCCAGCTCGGCAGCTTTTTGCAGAGGGTTGCGTCGGAGTAGCGAGATCATTGCGCACAGGCCGTTGTCACGGCTGGGGGGCAACAGGTTGACAGTAACCGGCCCTGGGCTAAAGTCGCGTGCGAAACATGGGCTCCGTCCGGGCCCATTTCAACGGAAACTGGCCGCCTCATCCCGTGCTCCGCAACACTCCTCATCGGCTATCGTTTCCCGCCTTGGTCGCGGGGCTGCTCACGATCGCGAGCCTTCCCGGCTGCTCGCCAACCGTCGATAAGCGAGGCAACCTCCCCGAGCCCGACAAGCTCGCCGAGATTCGCCCAGGCGCGACCACCCGGGACGAGGTCTCCAAGATCCTGGGGACGCCATCGAGCACCTCGATCTTCGACGAGAAGACCTGGTACTACATCAGCCGGCGCACAAAGCAGGTTGCCTTCTTCGATCCGGATGTGACGGATCAGCAGGTCTATATCGTCAATTTCGACGATCGCGGCGTCGTCAAGGCGGTCGACCATAGGAACCTGAACGACGCCCGTGACATCGAGCCGGCGCCCGGCGCGACGCCGGCCCCCGGCCGCGAGCTGACATTCCTTGAACAGATCGTCGGCAATGTCGGCCGCTTCACCAAGAGCAGCAGCAGCGGCGGCGGCGACTCCACAAGCCAGCCCGGCCGGCCCTACGAACCCAACAAGAATTAGCAGCGGCTCGCGGCGCGCTCGTTACTGGGCCAGCCAGCGGCCGAGCACCGCCAGCAACAGCAACGCCACGATGTTGGTGATCTTGATCATCGGGTTGACCGCCGGCCCCGCGGTGTCCTTGTAAGGATCGCCGACCGTATCGCCGGTCACGGCCGCCTTGTGGGCTTCGGAGCCCTTGCCACCGTGGTGCCCCTCCTCGATGTACTTCTTGGCGTTATCCCAGGCACCGCCGCCCGAGGTCATCGAGATCGCGACAAAGAGGCCGGTGACGATCGTGCCCAGCAGCATCGCGCCTAACGAAGCAAACCCGGCGGCGCGGCCGGCGATCAGGGCGACGATGGCCCAGAGAACGATCGGCGCCAATACCGGCAACAGCGACGGCACGATCATCTCGCGGATCGCCGCCTTGGTCAGCAGGTCGACGGCGCGGCTGTAATCGGGTTTGCCGGTGCCTTCCATGATGCCGGGGATCTCGCGGAACTGGCGGCGCACCTCGACGACGATAGCGCCCGCCGAGCGGCCGACCGCCTGCATGCCGAGCGAACCGAACAGATAGGGCAGGAGGCCGCCGATGAAGAGGCCGATCACGACGTAGGGATCCTGCAAGGTGAAATGCACGTCGAGCTTCGGGAAATAGTGCTTCAGATCCTCGGTATAGGCGGCGAACAGCACGAGCGAAGCGAGCGCCGCGGAGCCGATCGCGTAGCCCTTCGTCACCGCCTTTGTCGTGTTGCCGACGGCATCGAGCGCGTCGGTGGTGCGCCGTACCTCGCGCGGCAGATCGGCCATCTCGGCGATGCCGCCGGCGTTGTCGGTGACGGGGCCGTAGGCGTCGAGCGCGACGATCATGCCGGCCAGGGCCAGCATCGTCGTCGCCGCGATCGCGATGCCGAAGAGGCCGGCGAGGATAAACGACGCAACAATCCCGATGCAGATCACGATGACCGGCAATGCCGTCGCCTCCATCGACACCGCCAGGCCCTGGATCACGTTGGTGCCGTGTCCGGTCGTTGAGCTGAGCGCGATGCTGCGCACCGGGCGGTATTCGGTTGCGGTGTAGAACTCGGTGATCCACACGATGGCGCCGGTCACCACCAGGCCGACCACCGCGCACCATAGAAGCCGGGTGCCGTTGATCGTAGCGCCGCCGATCACCGCAAGCGGGTCGGCGAGCCCGACCAGCACATGGATGACGAGCGCGATCGCCAATACCGACAGGACTCCGGTTGCGATCAGCCCCTTGTAGAGCGCCCGCATGATGCCGTTATCGGCGCCCAGCCGGACAAAATAAGTGCCGATCACCGAGGTGATGATGCACACGGCGCCGATCGCCAGCGGCAATACCAGGAGCTTGTCGCGCAATGGCGGGGCAAAGAAGATCGCCGCCAGCAGCATCGTCGCGACGATCGTCACGACGTAGGTCTCGAACAGATCGGCCGCCATGCCGGCGCAGTCGCCGACATTGTCGCCGACATTGTCGGCGATGACCGCCGGATTGCGCGGATCGTCCTCGGGGATGCCGGCTTCGACCTTGCCGACGAGGTCGGCCCCGACATCGGCGCCCTTGGTGAAGATGCCGCCGCCCAGCCGCGCGAAAATCGAGATCAATGACGCGCCGAAGCCGAGCCCGACCATCGCCTCGAGCACCCGGCGCAACTCCTCGGCGGGGAGCCAGGCGCGCAGGATGAAGTAGTAGCCGCCGGCGCCCAGGATGCCGAGCCCGACGACCAGGAGACCGGTGACGGCGCCCGCCTTGAACGCCAGGTCGAGCCCGGCGCCTAGGCCGCGGCGCGCGGCCTGCGCGGTGCGCACATTGGCGCGTACCGACACGTTCATCCCGATATAGCCGGCGGCGCCCGACAGCACCGCGCCGATCAGGTAGCCGAGCGCGACATGCAGGCCCAGCAGCACGCCTAGAATGATCAGGATCGCGATTCCGACGATCGCGATCGTGCGGTATTGCCGGTTGAGATAGGCATTGGCGCCGAGCTGGACCGCGCCGGAGATCTCCTGCATCCGGGCGTTCCCGGCATCTGCCGCCAGCACGACGCGGCTGGTGATCAAGCCGTAGGCCAGCGCCAGCACGCCGCAACCAATGACAAAAATATACGCCAACGACATCCGCAGTTCCCTCAGTGGCGGTCGGAATGAAAAAACTGCCGCGAGCGCGCGCCCGGCGCGGCGGCAGGCATCCGCACCATGCCAGAAGCCCAACAATGAGGCAACCGCGCGATCGGGGCCCGGTTCCCTGCAACCTGGCGTATCGCTCCGCAGCGCGTCGTAAATGACGCACGGCTCAGAAATGCCGGTAGCCGGCGGCGGTTATCGCGATGGTTTTGCCATCGGCGTCGACAAGGCGCACCCCGGCGCCGCTCTCGATGGTCCCGATCGCCGTGATCGGCAGTTGAAGCTCCGCCGAAAGGGCGAGGATCCGGTTGCTCGCCTCGGGTGTCGCGGTGAGCAAAAGCTCGTAATCATCGCCGGCGGTGGCGAGACGCATCGGCAATTCCGGAGCGGTGGCGACGAGCTGCTGTGCTGCCGGAGACAATGGCAGCTGCGGCAGCGCGACGGTGGCACCGACCTGCGAGGCCTCGCAGATATGGCCGAGATCGGCGATCAGGCCGTCGGATACATCGCACATCGCGTGGGCGATACCGGCGAGGCGCGGTCCCAGCTCGGTGCGCGGCTCCGGCAGCTGGAAGCGCCCGATCAGCGCGGCCCGCTGGTCAGCCGGCAGTGTCGGATAACCGCCGCGCAACACGGCCAGACCGAGAAATGCGTCGCCGATCGTGCCAGAAACCCAGATCTGGTCGCCGGGGCGCGCCCCGCTGCGGCGAATTTCAGCGCCGGCGGCGACCTCGCCGATCGCGGTCAGGGACAGCACCGCGGGGCCCTCGGTCGCGACCGAATCGCCGCCGAGAAGGTGGATCCGGTAACGCCGTTGGTCTTCGCCGAGCCCGGCCGCGAAGCGTGCCACCCAATCATCGCCAAGCGCTGCGGGCAACGCCGTCGTCAGCAGGTAATGGCACGGTCGCGCGCCCATCGCGGCAAGATCCGACAGATTAACGCGCAGCAATTTGCGCGCGACGAGCTCGGGCGGATCGTCCGGCAGGTAATGCACCCCGGCGACGATGGCATCGACGGTCACGACAAGCTGCCGCCCCGCGCCGCAGGCGAGGAGCGCCGCGTCATCGCGCAGATCGAGCCCGCCCGGCCCGGCGAGCGGCGCGAAGAAGCGTCGGATCCGGCCGAATTCGCCGAGCCCCTCGCCGCTCACGGCCAGCTATAACTCGGTGCCGCGCAGCGTGCGGGCGAGGTGGTCGAGAACCCCGTTCGCCAACCCCGGCTCGCTGCCGGTAAAGAACGCATAGGCGATGCCGACATACTCGCTCATCGTCACCCGCGGCGGGATGTCGGGGCGGCGCGCCAGCTCATAGGCGCCGGCCTCGAGGATCAGCCGCAGGATCGTTTCGAGGCGCCCGAGCGGCCATTCCTCGCTGAGCGCGGCCGACAGCGTCTCATCGAGCCGCTCGCGATCGCCGTCAACCCCGCGGACGATGTCGGCGAACAATTCGACATCGGCCTCGCCATAGAGCTCGCCGTCGATCTCGCGGCCCAACCGGTCGCGGACGAATTCGCGGATCGCGGCTTCGACCCCGAGACCGGGGTTGAGCTGCAGCTGGTAAAGCGCCTGCACCGCCGCCAGCCTCGCGAGGCGGCGCCGGCTCGCGCCACCCTGACGGCCGCCGGAACCCGCGACCTGATGCGCCGTCGCGCTCACCGGCGGTCCCCGGCAAACCGGCGCTTCAGCTCGACCAGCGCAAGACAGGCGCGGACCGCCCGGCCGCCCTGATCGCGCCCCTCGGGCGAGGCTCGCACCAACGCCTGCGCCTCGTTCTCGCAGGTCAGGATGCCGAAGCCCACCGCCAGGCCGTCGCGCGAGGCCAATTCCTGCATCGCGCGCGCGCTCTCGGCGCAGATATGGTCGTAATGGGTCGTCTCGCCGCGGATCACGCACCCGAGTGCCACATACCCGTCGTACGGGGCGTCCGCCCGGGCCGCCAAGGCGATTGCCGCCGGGACTGCGAACGTGCCGGGGACAGAGATGACTTCGCAGGTGGCGCCAGCCTCGGCGATGGCCCGTTCCGCGCCGCGCCGCAAATCGGCGGCGAGATGCTCATAGAACAGCGCCTCGACGAGCAGCAAATGGGGGGGCTTGGCGCTCATGCACTTGTCCTTTCGGCGCCGATGAGGCGGACGACGTAGCGGGCGATCGTGTCGATCTCGAGATTCATGCGTTGCCCCGGCACGGCTTCGCCGAGGCTGGTGTGGGCCAGTGTGTACGGAATGATGTTGACGCCGAACGTGGAGCCCTCGACCTCGTTGACGGTCAGGCTGATCCCGTCGAGCGCCACCGACCCCTTCGGCGCGATATAGCGGATCAGGCTGGCGGGCGCCTCGATCGTGAAGCGGACCGAGTCGCCCTCGGGGCGGCGGTCGACAAATTGCGCGACCCCGTCGACATGACCGGAGACGAGATGGCCGCCGAACTCGTCGCCAAGGCGCAATGCCCGTTCGAGATTGACCGGCGTGCCCTCGACCCACGCGCCCAGCGTTGAGCATGCCAGCGTCTCGGCCGAGGCCTGCACCGTGAACGCCCCGGGCTCCACCGCCACGACCGTCAGGCATGGACCGCAACAGGCGATCGAAGCGCCGAGCGGGATCTCGCCGGTGTTGAAAGCGGTGGCGATCGTCAGATCGAGGCCGCCCGCCGGCCCCGCGCCGCGGCGGAGCCGGCGCACCCGGCCGAGATCGGTGATGATCCCTGTGAACATGGCCCTAAGCTAGGAGCGCGTCCGGCGATAAGCCAGCACGTTTCGCGGCGGCGATTTCGGCACGATCAGTGCGCTCCAGCGTTTTTTAAGGCAAAGCACCTGATTTCAAGCGGATAGCTCGGCGAATTCGCTGAGCCAAAACCAACGATATACCGGCCGCCAAAGGCGCCCGGCTTGTGGAGGTAGTGCGCATGAAAAAACATCTATTTGTTGCCGCGGCCCTGCTGCTCGCCGGCGCCGCCGCGGGCCCCGTCCAGGCCCAGATGTCGGTCAATGACGTCGACGCGACCGCGGTGAATTGCGGCGCCTTCCAGCGCTGGGGCGCCGGCGGGTGGACCGTCACCAGCCCGACGAGCATGGCCTTGAATACCGGGTCGGCGATCAGCCTGGCGCCAGGCATGAGCTTTGGTCCGGGCACCACCCAGAGTGGCGTTGCGATCCCGGTGATCCTCGACCGGCACTGCGGCAATCTGTAGAGCCGCTACTTCCGCTCCGGCGCGTCGCCCTTTCCGGGGCGGCGCGCCCGGAACACCGTCAACCCATCCTCACCGACGATTTCGGCCGCGACACGCTCGAAGCGCGGCATGGCGGCGATCGCTCCTGGATCGAGCGCCGCGACGGCCGGAACCCCGTCGCCCCCGAGCAACACAGGGGCATGCAGCCACACCAGCCGATCGACGAGTTGCGCTCGCAGCAGCGCCGCGGCCAGCCGGCCGCCGCCTTCGACCAGCAATCGGGTCAGGCCGCGCTTTCCTAGTAATACGAGAACAGCCGAGAGATCGATCATGCCCGCCGAATCCGGCTCGGCGGCGATCACCTCGACCCCCGTGTCGCGCAAGAGGTGCTGACGCCCGGGATCGGCCGCGCGCAGCGTCACCACCCAGGTCGGAACCTGCGCCGCCTCGGCGATGATCCGGGCGGTGGGCGGGATGCGCAATTGCCGATCGATCACGATTCGCACCGGCGAGCGGCCCGCGAGTCCCGGCAGGCGGCAGGTCAGCTGTGGATCATCGGCCAGGACGGTTTCGGTTCCGACCAGGACCGCGTCATGCGTCGCGCGCAACAGATGCGCGCGCTCGCGGGCGAGAGGGCCGGTGATCCAGCGGCTTTCGCCGGAGGCGGTGGCGATACGCCCATCAAGCGAGGTGGCGAGCTTCAGCGTCACCAATGGCCGGCCGAGCCGGATCCGCTGCAGGAAACCGGTGTTGAGCTCGGCCGCCTCGGCGGCGCACAACCCGATCTCGACCGCCAGCCCGGCCGCCCGCAGACGCTCGATGCCGGCGCCAGCGACCCGCGGATCGGGATCTTCGAGAGCAATGACGATGCGGCGCAGCCCGGCGGCGATCAGCGCATCGGCGCAGGGCGGCGTCTTGCCCCAATGGCTGCATGGTTCGAGGGTGACGTAAGCGGTGGCGCCCTGCGCCGCGGCGCCGGCCCGGCGCAGCGCCTCGGTTTCGCCGTGCGGCCGGCCGCCGCGTTGCGTCCAGCCGCGGCCGACGACATGCCCGTCCTTGACGATAACGCAGCCAACTGACGGGTTGGGCCAGACCGTGCCGAGACCGCGCCGCGCCAGCGCCAGCGCGGCTCGCATTGCGGCAAGATCAGTCGAGGCGTGTTCCGGAGCTTCAGTCGTGGTCGGCAGGCCGGCCTCAATCGTCATCCGCCGCGATCCGCCCGACGAATTCGCCGAAATCCTTGGCCTCGCGGAAATTGCGGTAGACCGAGGCAAAGCGGATATAGGCGACCTGGTCGAGCGCCGACAATGCCTCCATGACCAGCTCGCCGATCATGTCGCTCGGGATGTCGGTTTCGCCGGCGCTCTCGAGCTGGCGTACCAGCGAATTGATGATGCGCTCGACGCGGTCGGGCTCGACCGGCCGCTTGCGCAGCGCGACGTAGATCGAGCGGGCCAGCTTGTCGCGGTCGAAGGGCTCGCGCTGCGCGTTCTTCTTGACCACTGTCAGCTCACGCAATTGCACCCGCTCGAATGTCGTGAAGCGGGCGCCGCAACTGACGCAGAACCGGCGACGCCGGATCGCGCCGCGGTCCTCGGTCGGCCGCGAATCCTTGACCTGGGTGTCATCGGCGCCGCAGAACGGACAGCGCATTTCCTCCTCCTCATCCCCCTGCCGCGTTGCCGCGGGCGTTCATCTCATCGTCGGTCCAGCGGCCGATAAATCGGAAAGCGGGCACACAGTGCCGTGACGGCGCGGCGCACGCGCTGCTCGGTCGCCGTGTCGCCGCCGGGGTTGCTCGCCAGGCCGCGTAGCACGTCGCCGATCCACAGCCCGACCTGACGGAACTCCGCAACCCCGAACCCGCGCGTCGTCGCCGCAGGCGAGCCGAGCCGGATCCCGGAGGTGACCGTCGGCTTCTGCGGGTCGAACGGGATGCCGTTCTTGTTGCAGGTGATGCCGGCGCGCTCCAGCGACTGTTCCGCGTCGCGGCCGGTAAGTCCCAGCGGGCGCAGATCGACCAGCATCAGATGCGTGTCGGTGCCGCCGGAGACGATCGCCAGCCCGGCCTCGACCAGCGTGGCGGCGAGGGTTTGCGCGTTCTCGACGACGGCGCGGGCATAACCGGCGAATTCCGGCTGCAACGCCTCGCCGAGCGCCACCGCCTTGGCGGCGATGACATGCATCAACGGACCGCCCTGCAGACCGGGGAACACCGCGGAATCGATCCGTCGCGCGATCTCGGCATCGTCGCTGAGGATCATGCCGCCGCGCGGGCCGCGCAGCGTCTTGTGCGTCGTCGTCGTGACGACATGAGCATGCGGGATCGGGCTCGGATGGGCGCGGCCGGCAACCAGCCCGGCGAAATGCGCCATGTCGACCATCAGGTAGGCGCCGACCCGATCGGCGATCGAACGGAACCGGGCAAAATCGATGATCCGCGGATAGGCGCTGCCGCCGGCGATGATCAGCCGCGGCCGATGCTGTTCGGCCTGCCGCTCGACCTCGTCGAAATCGATGCGCGCGTCCTCGGCGCGCACCCCGTAGGTCACCGCGTGAAACCACTTGCCCGACAGATTGGGCGGCGCGCCGTGGGTCAGATGCCCGCCGGCGGCAAGCGACATCCCGAGGATCGTCTCGCCCGGCTTGAGCAGCGCGAGAAGCACCGCCTGGTTGGCCTGCGCGCCGGCATGCGGCTGCACATTGGCAAAGCCGCAGCCGAACAGGCGCTTGGCGCGGTCGATCGCCAGGCGCTCGGCGACATCGACGAACTCGCAGCCGCCGTAATAGCGGCGGCCCGGGTAACCCTCGGCATATTTGTTGGTCAGCAGCGAGCCCTGCGCCTCTAGCACCGCCTGCGAGACGATGTTCTCGCTGGCGATCAGCTCGATCTGCGATTGCTGGCGCTCGCGCTCACCGTCGATCGCCGCCGCCAACTCCGGATCGGCTGTGGCCAAGTCATCGCTGAAAAAGCCGGCGGCGCGGTCGGCCAATGACGAAACAGCTGAGGAGATCGCCAGGACAACACCTCTCGAGATCGGGGACGGGCGCAAATGGCGGCGCCAAATTCGCGCCAATCTACCATATGTCGGTCGAGCGTGTCAGCCGCATACCATAAATCGCGTTTCACGGCAGCTCGGTGGAGAATCCTGGCCGAAGCCGGCCAACACCCGATCTGACAAATATCGACTGAGCCGCGATTAATACTATGGCAAGGTACAACCGGCTGCGCGATGACAAAGGCCAACGTCGGATTCTTTACACGCGCCAAGTCGTTGGCGATCCTGTGGCCAAACGATTACTATTCTGTCGCAATGGTTTCGGTTGACAGGCTAAAATCGCTCTGAAATTATGACTCTTTGGCGAAACCGGCAGACGATTGAGGCAGCACATGGCGGAACCAGCGGCACCCAAGACTCCCGAAGATGATTTGCTGCGGATGACCGCCGACGTGGTGGCCGCGTATGTCAGCAACAACACACTG
>Ga0210400_10005316_pt1 | contig 10948 bp, 16 predicted proteins | sample IncBWH26MmetaG_FD_155456 | JGI IMG/M metagenome (GOLD analysis project Ga0210400, IMG submission 155456) | Forest soil microbial communities from Barre Woods Harvard Forest LTER site, Petersham, Massachusetts, United States - Inc-BW-H-26-M | ecosystem: Environmental > Terrestrial > Soil >...
GGGGTTCGCCACGACCGATGGCGATGCTGGCGTTTCTGCAAGGCGCTGCGCCGCCCCCAGTCGTGACGCCGCCCAGCCCACCGCCAGATCCGATTCCGCCTCCTGGACCGGCACCGAGCGGGTTGACGGTGGCGCAGTTCCAGCAGAACGTCTTTGATAATTTGGCCACGGACTTTGCAGCCGACAAACTCGGCGCGGAGAACTGGCTGCAACGGTTGAACAACGGCTATTTCGAGAACCTTTCCATGAAGTCCGTGCGGAACACGCCAACCGAATGAGTTTCATGGCATACATCCTGATTTGTGTCGCCACACTTGCCGTTGTGGGATTATTTGCCTGCGCGGTGCATTGGGTGCTGAACTATTGGGGAGGACCGATAAGACGTGCGGCGGAAGTGGAGCGGAGCGACGTGGTGAGCAAGGGGGTCGTTTACATCGGGCCAGCGGACGTTGAACCAGCCACGTTCAAGGAATTAGCTCACGCCATGACAAAGCTTCCTAAGTCTCCCGATGAAGAGCCGCTAATCTTGAATATCGAGGCCAGCGAAGTAATCGAGACGCCTGCTAAGAAAAGCTACCGGGACGGACTCGGAAGGGCGGTTGTCGGACCATGAACTCCAAACTCCGCGAACTCCTAGCCGGTCTAGCGGTCATCCTTGGTGGGCTGTGGCTGGCGATATATGGGTGCGGAAGATGAGCACGCTCGAAAGAGTACGCATGTATTCAGAGGAGCCGTTTAAGTTCGGAGGCGATCCGGTTCGCGCCGAGGCTTTGTCATTGATGGTTCGGCACGACAGTTGGAATCGCGTATTAGCCAAGACTACTTCGCCAAAATTGAAACGCGAACTGCGGGAAGAATTGCAAGAGAACGCCGAGAAGATGGAACGCTTTATCGAGAAGATCGGAAAGTGAGATGAGCGGACAGGCACCGAAACTCGAATGGACAGTCACCGAAGTCACAAGCGGAGATTACAGCATTGGACACGATGGCGTTGGCTGTTGGGAATTGCATTTTCGCGGCGACAGGGTGTGCGCGTCTGTCCATATGAACGACTGTTACAAAGCCGCCCAAGCGCACGCCGATAGCCTCCGTGCCGACAAGATGGCCGAATTTACTAGGAAAGCAATGTGATCGATTTCAACTCCTATCACGCAATTTCCCTCGTGTCCGTGACCGTGCTAGCTGGCATCGCTGGAGTTTTTTTTAGTTTGGCCGACCTCAAAGGCATCAGATCGGTCATTTTATCCGCGGTGTGCGGGATGGCAGTCGGCGCTGGGATTTGGGGATTCATGTACTCTATGTTCAAGCTGATGCCAAACAGCAGCCGGCAGCAAATCGGCTCGGTCGAGAAAGCGAATCCATGACAAAACACGAACGCAAATGATTGCAACAGAAATCACCGTCGGTCAGATATGGCTCGTCGCCGGCATTGCTGGCGTCGTTGGCGGTGTCGTTGGCGCGATTATGTGCATTAGTCTGCGCCGGTTCATCCCTTTATTGATGGCTGCGATTCTGGCACCATTTGCGGCCTACGGGCAAGAACCGCAGAAGTTTCATTCGGTTCTGAAGCGCGAACGGGTTCCCAGTGTCGCCGAATCTGTAGACGCCTCTTGGCAGGACGCGAGCCGGATTACTGCGTTCGATGCGCCTTCAATTCGCTACGTCTGGTGCCCGTCATGGATGCCTGCCAACACGCCGCAAATTGTGAGCGGCGTTATCAATTTGGCGCTCAGCCGTTCGGAGACGATCTATCAGCCGGTCGTGGCCCGCATGACGGACGGCGGTTCAATCGTCCGCTACGATGCGAGGATGCTGACGGCAGACGTGGCGCAACTTGAAAACCTTGAAATCACGTTGGGAAAATTGACACCACAAGAGCCGTACTACCATTCGACGATTGCGGGCGTGACGGCGTTTTCTTCTCACGTCGGCATTGCGGAAATGACTTCGCTGGCGGCGAAAACTCAATCGCAGATTCCAATCGTGCGGGCTGATTGGTTTATCGTCAAGGCACTCAGCACCCTGGACGGCGGGAAGTATTACGACTTCCAAGGGATCGAACGCAACCCGAAAGGCAAGACGGCGCAAAAGGCTTGGTTCGATTCTCAGCGGGCGAGCGAAGCGGAGATCGACGCGGCCCAGCGGTGCTTGATTATCCACTCCCTTGTCGCCGGAAGGAAGTGGCGGCGAACGGACGTATCGCCGGCCCGCAGCGCCCGACCGGGAACGGCGGCCGGCGTCGTCATGTTGACCCACGATATCAGCAATGAACACGCCAAGTCGATCGCCAGCAACCCAGGGGCGAACTTGATCGACTTCAAAGACGATGCCCGCGAGGCAATCGGCTTCAAGACGAACGGGCTGCAACAGTTTGCTTTGTTCAAGGCCGATGGCAGCTTGCAAGACTCGGCACCGGAGAACGTCGTGCAGGACGACGAAGTACCACGGCCGTTCACCAAGCAACTCCAAGGGGCCATTTCGTGCATCCGCTGCCACGGCCCGCAAGATGGCTATAAGCCGCTGGTGAACGATGCCCCGCTGTTGCTCAGTGGCCGATTCGACAACTTCGGCGACTTGTTGCTGGCGAACAAACAGGACGCCTATCAGCAAGCGCAGACGATTGCCGGGCTGTACGCTCTGCGCCCCGACAAGCCGATCAGCCGCGCCCGCGACGACTATCAGGAAGCGATGTACAAAGCGACCGGCGGACTCGGCGTCAAGGAATTCTCGGCGGCGGTATCGACGATCTATGCGAACTACGTTTACACCGACGTGACTCCCCGGCAAGCTCTGCTGGAATTGGGAGTTGTCGCCGACGATGCGAGTGCCCCGATAGCTCTGCAAAACCTACTCGGCGATACGTACCCGCTGGAAGACGTTCGTGTGGCGACGTTGAAAAAAGGGGGCACGTTGTCGCGGGCCGACTGGGAGCTAATTTACGGGGACGCGGCATCAAGGGCTTTGATTACTCACAATTAAGGAGGTCGACGGATGTGGCGATTTAAGCACGTTTTCATGATGTTGATCCTTGTTTTCTCGACGTTTTCACAGTCGACCGCCGAGGCCCACTACAGCTACTGCTACGGCACGCCTTACTGCCAAGTCTCGCAAGGCGCCCGCTACGGCGTTGTCTACCACAATGACGACGGCACCTATTGGAGCCAAGACGGCACGGTGCAGTACAACATCGGGAAGATCCAAGACGCTTATTCGCCGACCGGCTGGACGACTTGGTATTACGCCGTCCCCCGGAAGTCGGCGACGAACGCGATTCAGAACTACGCCCCGCTCGCGGCGCAAGGGACTTCGCTTTACGGCTACCAGCAGACCGACACCGTGACCTACGGCGCGCAGCCCAGCTACCAATCTGCGGCCACGGCATACGTCCCCGATTACTCGCAATTCCTCAATCAAGCGGCCCGGCTCGCAGAGCAGAGCCAACAGCTTTCCGCGCAGGGCTATCAAGGCTTTGTCGCCAGCACGACGCTGTTGAACTCCCAGCAACTCGACTTGGCCAAGATCGTCGCCACGAAGGACGCGGCGGTTGCGGCCCTCAATGCGGCCAAGGGCAACACACCCGAAAGTATCCAACGAAGCGTGACACTGACGCTGCATCAGGATTCGGCCGGAAATGTGACCGTGACTCCCCAACAGCCAGCAGCGGCGGCCAGAAGCCCGGCAGACGACTTTATCTCGGTCGTGGCCAACAATTGCTCGCAATGCCATGCTGCGAACGCCAAACGATCCGAAGCGGCCGAGGCCCGGAAGCACCTTCGCTTGGAGGAATACGCCCAATGGACGCCAGATACGTTCAAAGCGATCTCCGACGCGGTGGATACCGACAAAATGCCGCCCGGCCACAAACTGAGCCGGGGCGACAAAGGCAAAGTATTTGCGATGGAGGATTTTGTACGCGGCGGAAACCAACAGCAATTGCCGCCGGCCGATCCGCAACCGGAACAGCCGGTTCCGCAACCGCCTCCGGTGCCGCAACAGAGTCAACCGATGGTGCCCCCGAACCCGCAACCAGAACATTAGCCATGAAATATCCATTTCAATTTTCTCTGCGTACCGCGTTTTTAGTCACGACGTTATTGGGCGTCGTGATGGCCGTCGTGCGTTGCATTTACATTCTGCCAGAACCGCCGGAGCGTCTTGTAGCTTGGGTCAACTGCAAGAGCGAGATATTTCCAGAGCTTTCGTCTCGAATCAAGCATTCAGGATTTGAGGGTTGGGAAGTGTCTCAGCATGAATACGAAATATCAGACGGCGGATATCTGAATCTCTACGACACGGAAGTTTCGCCGTGTGAGTTCGCCGTTCATCTCGCGCAACCGAAGTATATTGGAACGAGCGCAGACCAAGTGGCGATTCTGCGAATTGCCGATCAGCGGTTGCAGGCCAAAGTCCGCAATCTGGATGGCCAGTTAATTGCAATGTTTGGGAAGTACGTGGGACAGTGGAATGACCATCCGGTGTTCGATGCCCGTGATGTGCTTAGCAATGCCGACTACAATGAACCGCCGCGCTACATCTGGATCGGCAGTTGTTCAAAGAAGCCGCCGCCCGAAACCAAATAGCGTCGTTTTACTATTCTCACTCTTTTAAGGAGGTGATCCATGAAGTATCTCATTTCCATCGTCGCCGTACTGCTGGCCTTGTCGGTCAGTTCGGCCCGCGCGTGCAACACGGCGCAGATTGCGTTCTTCACGACCGGAACGGTTGTCGAGAGCCCGCCGCAGATCGTCGTGCAACAGCCGTCCGCGTTTGTGTTCCAGACTCAGCCGGCATTTTTCTTTCAGCCGAGTTTCGGATTCAGTTCGTTCGGATTCAACAGCGTCGGCGCTAACTTCGTTGTCAACAGTCGCCGTGCGAATATCGCGGTGTCGGCCGGCGCGGGAAGTCGCGTGAGCGTTCGCCGTGGATTGTTTGGCGGTCAGGTGATTCACGTCCGTTAGGCATGATGCCACCCGCCGCCCCTGGCTTATCCTTTCGGCACGGGGGCGGTGGGAGTTTTGAAACAGCCGAATAATTGAGAGAGAGTTGCGATGGACAACACGCCACACGTTCGCCGATTCCGACCGTCAAAGATGCAGGGCGCAAAATACATCGAATGCGTCGATGGCGAATGCCGCCCCGTTGATGGCCTACCGATGACCAAGACATTCCTGCCAATCGAAATGGCAGAGAAGTTGGCGGCGGAAGGCTATTGGGTTGAGCAGCCGGACGGCGAAGATTGGTCGAAATAATTCGGCGGGGGCATAGCACAGGGGCACGGCCAGCAGAACAAGGAATGATGTACGAACTACTCCTTGCCGACATTCCGAATGAAGTCGTCGCAACTTGTGAGGCGATCGTGGCCACGTCGATCCTAGCCGGTGGATATTTCGGCGCACGGAAGTGGTTCGCCAGATGGAAAGAGAACCTGCGCCAAGAGGGTGCTATCGCAAGGGACCATGCCCAGCAAGAGAAAGACGACTTGGCGCGATGGACGAGAATCGAAGCCAAGACCGATATGGTCGATGCGTTGAAGACGCAATTGCAAGAGCAGGACGAACGCAACCGGCAAATGATCCATGAGGCGGTGGCGGTCGAAATTACGCGAGTTTCAAAGGACATTGACACGGCAGAGTTGTGGAAGGCGACTAAGAAAAATGCCGACGACATTACAAATGATCGGCACGCGACGAACGACAAGCTGCAACAGATCCTCATGGGGATTACCGAGATTAAGGAAGCCGCGAAGGCGCACGAGCAAAGCGATACGAAGAACTTCGGCGAAATCAGGGACGCCTTAAAAGAACGGGCGGCGTAATGGAGACGATGGAATCACGACCGATCCCCGATCCTACAGAGAGGACGTTGGACCAATCGCGGCGTGAAATCTCCATGCTCCGCGAGTTGCTCGAATCGCGGATGGGCGGCGCGGAATCGTCCGCTCAGTTATTGCGAGAATTCAATACAGCAATTGCGGCTCACCTCCGGGTTGAAATCAGCGCCCTCAAAGAGTTAGAGGAGGAGAAGTTTAAGGGCATCAACGGACAGTTTGCCCAACGAGACGTGGCTTTGTCGGCCGCCCTCCAAGCGCAGAAAGAAGCGGCAGCCGCGCAGCAAGTAGCGAACTCAGAAGCGATTCAAAAGAGCGAAGCGGCCACAAAGAAACAAATGGACCAAACGGGCGAAACGGTCAAGACGGTAGAAAAAACGATGGGCGATAAGATTGACGACTTGAAAGACCGGGTATCGGCCATCGAATCATTTAAGAAGGGCGGCAGCGAAGTTTGGGGAGTGGTGATGGGCGTAATCGGCATTGTGGCTTTGATTGCGGCGGTTGTGGTGGAAGCGGTTCGGCATTAACAACAGAAGGGCGGGTAAGTTTATGTGGCCTGGAATGTCTGGCTGGAAAATCGCAGCGGCAATCATCATCATTGCGGGACTTGTGGCCGTGGTGCTGGTAGTGCTGCCCGCAATCGGCATCGCGCTGCCACCGATCTTCATTACTCTGTTTTGGATCGTGCTGGCGGTCATCGCGGGCCTCGTCGCAATCGGCATCATCGCCTCATTTTGGAATAGGCTGCCATGAGCGAACCGCGCATCAGACCCGAAGAACCTCCGGCGGTCGCCCGGAACACGACCGATATACTCAGCCAGCAGCACTGCCAAGCGCCGGACCTCGTGCAATGGTTCAAGTGGGCGGTGGCTCAAATCGAGCATGACGTACTCACCGAACTCGACAAGCGGTGCGATTCAATCGACAAGCAGTTAGTTCAAATTCTTTCCAACCAAGCGACTCTTTTACAAGGACAAGCGACAATGGCAAACGAACTCGCAGACCTCCAAGCGGCTCAAACGAAGATGGCTCAATCCGTCTCTGACATCGGCGCGGCAGTCAAGGCACTGGCGGCGAAGATCGTCCCCGGCATCGACCCAGCGGCGGTTGAATCGTTGGCTCAAGAATTCTCGGCACAAGGCGACGCGCTCGAGGCGATTGCCCAACCGATATTGAACCCGGTGGCCGCCCCGTCCAAGAAGAAATAACGGCCCGTCCGGGCGCAGGAGCATGAGGTTCCTGCGCTCTTTTGAAATCAAAGATGCGACAACGAATAACAAGAGGGCTTTATGAGTGCCAGTAACGTGCAGGTTCAGAATTTCTCCGACCAAGTGGCTCGGCCGCTCTCGGAACAGGCCCGCGCTTTATACCTCTCCTGTAAGGCGTTCACGGCCTCTTTCACGGACCTCTACAACAACCTGACGAGCAGTCCGACGTGGATTGACGGCCGCACGGATGGACCACCGCACCTCGCCGCGCCCAGTGATTTGCTGGCCTTCAACACCTTCGCCGTGGGCTTCATCGCGTTCATCGAGAACGGCAGCACGGCGACGATGAGCAACGGTTCTGCGCAGTATCCGGTCGTTCAAAACCTTTGTGTCCGCAGCGTGATTGGGTAAACGATGGCGTTCACTGAATTCTATTGTGATCCCGTCAATGGGAGCAATATGAACGGTGGGTCCGATACTGGATCATCACCGTCATATAGCGCCACGGGCGGCGGCTGGAATTCGGGGACGGGAGTTTTCACGCCGACCAGCGGCAATCCATCGTCGTCAGTCACAGTCGGGCAGTTTGCTAATGTATTCACCGATGGCAGCACGACGCCGGTTTTCGTGGGTCGAGTGACCGCTGTCAACACGACAACGGTGACTGTTTCGACGACGGCTAAAAGCGGGACCGCTCCAACGACATCCGGGAGCGGAATCAGCATTAACGTCGGCGCAGCATGGAAGGGGCCGAACGGGAGCGACACGAATCCGTTCTCACTTGTCACAGGTGTCTTGACAGATTCCAGCGGCGATTTGCCGAGAGTCAATCTCCTCAACTCCGCGAACTATACGCCCAATACGAATCTGACAACGCCGAGCGGAAACGGTCACGTGCGATACGAGGGGTACACGGCAACAGCCGGTGACGGGGGACGGGCGACAATTGCGTTTAGCACTAACGCAGCAGGAGTTAATCTTGCGTCAAATGGGCAGGCTAGCTGTGTCAACATCATTGCCACTTCGAGCGCGTCGAGCGGCACGACGGCGGGTTTCAGCGGCGGTAGCGGAACCTATTGCATCGGGTGCGTGGCAACTGGCTTTCGTGGCGCAGGATTTACTGGCTTTCCGTTGGTGATTGAGTGCGAAGCCTATGCGAACAACACCGCTAACACGAGTCAGAAGGGAGGCTTCGTCGGCTGTACGGTCTGTATCCGCTGCTGGGGACACGACAACACTGGCAGCAACTCCGCTGGATTCTTTTTCAGCGGGACCGGCTATCTGATCGACTGCATCGCGTCTAAGAACCAATGGGCGGGAGTTGCCACGAACGTCACTAATGGATCAATTCTGAGTCTTGTTTCCTGCGACCTCTATAACAATACCGGCGACGGAATCAATGCCCAGTTTGGCGGCGGCAACGCTTGCCTTATATTCGCAGAATCCTGCAACTTCGTGAAGAATGGTGGCTACGGGATTAACAATCAAAACAATGCCCACTGTGAAGGCCGCATCGCCAACTGCGGATTCGGTAGCGGCACGATGGCGAACACCTCTGGAAATTTCAATCATCAATTGGAACTACTCACGACTGGAACTGTAACCTATGCCAGCGGAGTCAATCCGTGGAGCGATCCTGATAATGGGAATTTCAATATCACTCTCGCGGCGGCTGAGGGAACGGGACGCGGCGTGTTTACTCAGACGAATAGCGGCTCGTATTCGAATCTGAACACTGTCGGCTATCCCGACATTGGGGCGGCGCAGCATCAGGCGAGCAGCGGCGGCTCAGTCGGTCGCGGAATTCTTAGCGGGGGTAGATGCTAAATGGCGAATACGGGATTCAAAGGGATTGATTGTCGGCAGACGGGCAACGAACTCGTCTTCGAGGCGCTACTGCAATCGTCTGCCGGTGCGCTTGTGACGACCGGCACGACCAATCTCTACCTCTGGGAATTACAGAGCGACGGGACGATCAAGACCTACGACTTCGCCAGCACCGGCAGCACGCCAAATCAATTTACGACGGCGACGGTGACGACCGAAAATCTCGGAATGACTTACCGCAAGAGCAACAACGGCGCAACAGATACTGGATTCTGGACCGCGGTGCTCTCGACACTCACTGGCTTCACCATTGGAGCCCGCTACTTCTTCCGCGTAAACAACAGCGGGGCGTCACCGACCGACCAAGTCCGCGAATTTCAGTACGGTGGCGCGGAAGGGGATTTGCTTGTTACGGCGGGATCGACAGGACAGGCGACGATGGGGGCGGATGCGCAGAAGATGAGTGGCACGGCTCTTACGGCCCGCGACATTGGCGCAAGCGTGCTCATTTCCAGTGGCACTGGCGCGGGCCAGCTTGACGTAACGAGCGGCTTGGTGAATGTCGGCAAGATCAACGGCGTTGCGACCTCATCCGTCACGACGATTAACGCCAACATCGGCACGACAGGCGTCGTCGGCTTCACGGTCGCGGGCTATGTCGATTGCAACCCGTACTATTGGACCGGGGGACTCATTCCCGCGACGAGCTTCGCCGGCATCCCGAAAGTCGATGTTGCCGATTACGCGGGCCATGCCGTGGCCGCTTCCAGTAATGGGATTCCCAATGTCAACATCGTGGCGATTGCCAATCAAACGGCTTCGGCGAGTGCGCCGGTGACATTCCCCAGCGGCACGCTGGCAAATACGGGGAATATCGCGGGCGGCACGATTACCACGGTGACGAACCTCACGAACTTGCCAAGCATCCCGGCCAACTGGCTGACGGCAGCGGGCATCGCGGCAAGCGCCTTAAATGGCAAGGGAGATTGGGCTTTATCGACGGCTGACTTCAACGCCACGCAAAAGACGAGCCTCAACGCAGCCACGCCGGCGAGTGTGCAGAACACCGCTGGCACGATCGGCCTCATCCCCAACGATGGCACCGGAAATCTTAGCTTGCAGAGCATCGTCGCCTTCAATGCGAACGACAACGCGGTTACGTTTTACTCCTCGAACGGCAGCGGCTTAATCGTCCAGTCAACGACGGGCGATGGCGCTCAATTCAAGGGTGCGGGCGGTGGCCATGACATCAATTTGACTGGCGATGGAATCCTCGAAGGCACGGTTAGCGGAAACGCCACCCTTGCCAACCAAACCACTCAAGGCACCGGCACGCTGGCCACGAGTGCGCAGGCCGGCACGATCCTCACCCAAACCGGAGCAACGGCTATTGCGGCAGCGGTGCTGAATCCCGCCAAAACATCCTACAATCAAAGCGGATCAATAGGCGAGGCGATCAACGATGCAGGAAGCGCCGCCGATCCGCTCACGAACGCGCCAAGCAAATACACTGAAGGCCAAATCGGCTGGAATATGGCGCAGATTCCCTTGGCTCTGCAAGTCAGTATCAGCCCGGCGATTATCACGATCCAGAACAACACGGCCACAGCCACGCCAATCGAAATGTTCTACGGATCGGCAAAGTCGCAAGTCTTCATCCTTCAGGATGCCAACGGCAATCCGATTACGCCACCGAACGGCGCGACATTCGAGCTTGTCGTGTTCACGCCAGGCAATAACAATGGGCTGCCGGATGTGGACCTGTTCAAGAGAAGCGGTACGTTCAGCGGAAGTACGGTTACGATTCCGGTGGCGAACACGGACCCATCAGCGGTGGGCAGTTTCACCTACGGGCTCTGGGACTCGACTAACAACAAGTGCTACGGCAGCAACACCTGCCAGATCATCAATGCGGGGGTGCCGTGATAGCCCGCAACAACAATCCACCGACCGGGGACGGCGACGACGAGAAGCCGAAGCGACGGAAACGGGGGAGGCCGACTAAGAAGAGCCGCGACGAAAAACCGGGGTATGGGGCGATTTTGCCTAGCCTAGCATCCGGAGAGAAGCAAACGCCGGCCGA
>Ga0210400_10005317_pt1 | contig 10944 bp, 6 predicted proteins | sample IncBWH26MmetaG_FD_155456 | JGI IMG/M metagenome (GOLD analysis project Ga0210400, IMG submission 155456) | Forest soil microbial communities from Barre Woods Harvard Forest LTER site, Petersham, Massachusetts, United States - Inc-BW-H-26-M | ecosystem: Environmental > Terrestrial > Soil >...
GTTCCGCGAAAGGGCTCGCCGGGCTTGGTGCGGATCTGTGCAACATCGATCGTGGGAGTGAATGTGCTGGACTCGGCTGCGGCGGATTCGGCGGCGTCGGCACGAAATGCACCGGACTGCACGGAGAGGAAACAGGGGCCGTTGCCTGCTGATTTGTAGTTGCCGCTGAGGCGGCCCTGCATCAACTGGCGCGTGAAGACTGGGCCATCGCCAATGGCAGTGACGTCACCGATGAGCACGCGGCCCAGGCGGGCTGCTAGGGCCGGGACGTAGTCCCGAACCTGGTAGGAGTGCGGGAAGACGAGGTAGTCGGGCGACTCGGCTCGGGTGAATTCTTCGAGCGCTGCGGTGAAGCCGTCGGAAGTGTACTGGGCCAACAGCGGATGCTCGATGCGCACAACTCTGGTTACGCCCCTGGTGGACGCTTCTTTAGCGAGGGCATCGGTATGTGCGCCGATGACGACTGCGGTCGCCTTCGTGCCCGATTGCGCAGAAACGATGTTCGCTGCCGCAACAGCTTCCCAACTGATACGGCTGATCCGGCCGCCACGATCTTCAAGAATTACGTAGACGCCGCTCATAGGATGCGTACCTCGAATTTCAGTTTTTCAACGAGAGTTGCCGCCGCCTCTTTGGCGGAGCCAGGAATGATCTGGGTCGATTTCTGTTTTTGCGGGAGCGTGATTTTTTCGAGCGCCGCTGTGGACGCGCTTGCCTGTCCGAGCTCTGTCGCATTCACTTTGCGCAGTTCTTTCGTCTTGGCCTTTTTGATGCCCATGAGGGTCGCATAGCGAAGCTTGGTGCCGCCGGATTGGATCATCAGTACGGCGGGCATGGGAAGTTCGATGTTCTGGAACCAGCCTTCTTCGAGTTCGCGCTTCACAGTGAGGCCGGTGTCGGTCTTTTCGACCTGCAGGATGAGCGTGGCATGGGGAAGCCCAAGCAATTCAGCCATGATGACGCCGGTTTGTCCGTACCCCAGGTCATCCGATTGAAGCCCTGTGAGGATCAGGTCGGGACTTTCCGGTTTGACCGCAGCCGCTAAAAGCTGTGCGGCGCCCAGAGCATCGCGCTTATGCAGGTCGTCGACTTCCACATGGATGGCTCGGTCGGCGCCCTTGGCAAGGGCTTCGCGAATCGTGGTTCCAGCGCGCTCGGGCCCCGCGCTTAAGACGACAACTTCGCCGCCGTGCTTCTCCTTCAATTGCAATGCTTCTTCGAGGGCATAAGCATCGGACTCGTTCATAGCGAATTGCAGGTCGGCTTCTTCGATCCATTTGCCCGAGCTGTCGATGCGTACCTGCGCATCGCGCTCGGGCACTTGTTTGATGGCGACAATGATTTTCATGCCGAATGACTCCAGATTACGGTTGTTCTGCTTTAGGAATGTTCTTTGGCAAACCTCTGGCGGTGAGTTGAGCAATGTCCAACAATTGCGGTGCGGGTTGACCAGTCGCGGAAAGCGCATCGCGAAACATGGTGTTGCAAAAGGGGCACGCTGTGCCGATGGTGGACGCGCCCGTTGCGACAAGTTCGTTCGCCCGTGTGTGACTCACACGATCTCCTTTTTCTTCACCCAGGAAGGCGAGGCCGCCGCCAGCGCCGCAACAGAAGCTGCGTTCGTGCGAGCGGGGCGCCTCGACGACTTCGCCGGCGAGTCCCGCCACGGTACGCGGTTGTTCGTAGACATCCCGATAGCGGCCCAGGTAGCAAGGATCGTGATATGCGATCTTTTCCGTAGCAGCGCTATTGGAGGATCTCTGGTTGGGCAGTTTGTCTGCGAAGCGCGCAAGGAATTCGCTGTGGTGTTCGATCTCCGGCGGCGTGCCAAATTCTTTCCAGTCTTCCTGAATGGTTCGGACACAGTGTGGGCAGATGGATACGATTTTCTTGACCTTGTTTTGTGCGAGTGCCTCAAGGTTCGATTCGGCGAGTTGCTGAAAGAGCAGATCGTTGCCGAGGCGACGGACGGGGTCGCCGGTACATTTCTCCTTGCGCAGGACGCCGTAGCTGGTGCCGAGGTAGTTCATCACGCGGGCGAAGTCGGCGACAATTTCCCGGCCTTTCGGGTCGTATCCGCCCATGCAACCCAGCCACAGGCAATACTCCTGCGTGCCGTCGAAGATAGGGAATTCCTGCTTCTGAATGAACTTATCGCGTTCGAGAGCGCCCATGCCGAGGGCGTTCGATCCACGCTCGAGGGCGAGGAAGAGCTTCGCACCGTGATCGTCTTCCCACTTGCCGGTGTTCACAGCGCCGCGCCGCAGGCCAATAATGATAGGAAGATGCTCGATGCCGACGGGGCACTGGTATTCGCATGATCCGCAGGTGGTGCATTGAAAATCAGCAGTCATGGAGTTGAACTTGCCAATGAGAGATTCCTGCGAAGCGGGCCCGAATTCGTTCAGGTAGCCGCGCAGTCCGAGGATAATCTCTTTGGGATTTAGTTCTTTGCCGGTGTTGGTGGCAGGACAATGCTCGCTGCAGCGGCCGCATTCCACGCAGGAGTAGGCTTGCAGGCTAACCAACTGCGTCAGGTCCGTTCCGGCAACCAGGCCGAAGTCTTCATCGCCGACCAACGGGGGAATTTTGCTGAAGCCGCCGCGCGAAAGGAAGATCGTAGCCGGGCTGAGCACGAGATGGAGGTGCTTGGTGTGCGGAATGATGGGGAGGAAGATCAGCAGGGAAAGTGTGTGTGTCCACCAGAGGACGCGGGCAGTTGGGCTGGCATCGGTGACGGCAAACGCTGCGAGGTAAGTCACCATGAGAAGAAAGATCAGGAGCGCGATCACTCCCGATTCATAGGAGACTTTGTTGCCGAGCCATCGAGGCCGCACCAAAAATCTGCGGACGAAGAGACCGAAGATGCCGGCCGCGCAGGCGATGGCGAACGCTGCGGCGAGGTAGAAATAGAAGCGGCCGACGAGCCCCTGAGGATCGAGGAAACCAACGCCAAGCCCGACCGCAATGTGGTTCAGGGTTACGATGGCGAATGCACAGAAATCCCAGAAGACGAATGCGTGCGCGAGGCCGGGGAGGGGGCGCTCCCGGATCACTTTAGCCTGGCAAAGGACCTCCCAGAAGAAGTCCCATATCCGCTTGCCTACAGGGGAGATGCTGAAACCAGGGTCTCTCCGGGATCTGAGAATCTTCTTGAGGATGGGACCGAATCGCTTCCAGAACAAGGCTCCGGAAGCAACGATCAAAACTACGAGGAGGAGTTTCTCCCACGGCGAGAAGCTTTGCGGTTCAGCCAGCGTGGCGGAGAGGAGGTTCATATCGAACTCACTCACAATACACGATTAGGCCCAGGGTCGGCAGGTTGCCGCAGCCGGGTTTTGAGGGCCTGAATGCTTTCTGGAATTGCGGGGTACATGAACGCACCGCATAGCAAAAGGGCGGGATCCCTCGCGAGACCTCGCCCCAGTGCTTTCCGAATTTTCGAAGATCCGGTACGGTATCCGGATCACAACTCGGGTGTTAAGGATAGGGTGGTTCATTCGAGCTCAGCCCGCGTTTCCCTCCCTTGGCCCGTACAACCCTTGATGCACGAGTGTTCATGTTGCCATTCGTGAGTTTCGTTGCCGATTCTCTTGAAGGCCATAGACTACTCTCTCCTTCTGGAAGATTTCTCTTCCGTTCTAGAATTAGAGGCGGGGATTTTCCCGAGAGTTGTCGGCCGAAGAGACGCAAAAGATTTCGACTGTCACATTGTGGGAATCACAAAAATGCGCCGAGACAAACTCAACGATTCGAACGTTGGGCGTCATGGTTTACCTATCTATTCTTCATGAAACCAGGTGCAAGGGACACGAAATCCTTAACTTTGGCTGCGTTTCTCGGCCTCGGCGAGCCAGCCGCGGCGAAGTTTCTCGGCAGGAATGCTGGACATGTAAGGCTTGATATCGAGAATTGGAGTGCCATCGAGCATATCGACGCCATGCACGTGCAATTGCCGGGCGTCGCGGCGCAGCAACTCAACAACAGTGAGCGCAATGGGATTTGGGCGTCGAGGAGAACGGGTCGCGAAGACACCGTGCGGCCGCTCGTCAAAGGGCGGGCTGCCGACCAATTCAAAGCCTTCTGACCGATCGAAGGCCCAGATTACGAAAAGGTGAGAAAAGCCCTCGATGTCAGTGAGGCCCAGTTCGAACTCCGGAAGAATCTCGAGGATGCCTTCCGCGTCATGCCGGGCGCCAAGTCCCTTGGGAATGGCCTTGGAGTCGGTATAGGGGCTTCGAATAAATCCGATGGCTTGCGGGGTAAACACTGCCATAGTGCTCCGCTGTGAGAATGAAGAGCGCGGCCGATTGACTATTGGCCGCACTCCGATGGTAGCGCAGATGGATCCTCTGCTGTCTCATAGTCGAATTTGCGCAGGTTCCGCATGCATTCGCCGAGCGCTCCGAAGAGTGTTTCGCTCCAGCCACAGGGCTGGAATCGCAGGGTTTTCTGGTTCGTTCCAGATCGGCCGTGGCATAAAACTGCATGTCGCTGGTTTTGGCGCTGGCAAATTCTTTCACCGTGATGCGGGCTTCGATCTCGCCTTTCGCATGCTTCTTTGTGACGGAGAAGAAATGCAGGCGAGCAAGTGCTTCGGAGGAATCCTTCTGTACAAGCTTCCATTCGTTCACGCGGCTTGACCTCAAGAGAGATTGGGGGCTTGAGTGCCGAGTTTAGCGGATTAGCTGCGCGGAAGGACAGGGAATTCTAACCACCGACCGTGCCAGCCCAGTCAAGCACCCTATGGACTTTAGCGCCCGATAACTAACAGCGCACGATCTTCGGCGACTCGATGCCCTTGGTGGCGTTCCGGGTATCGACAACCAGCTGCGACTGATTCACGATCGCGTGGTAGTCATAGGAGGAGTGGTCAGTCACGATCATCACGGCGTCGTATTGGTCGAGATTTTCGAGCGGTGTGTTCGTCATATTGAGGGCGTAGTGGCGCCCCTGGCCTACCGTGGGGAAGTAGGGATCGTTGTAGGCCACGTCTGCACCCTTTTCACGCAGCAACTCGATGATGGTGAGTGAAGGCGATTCGCGCAGGTCGTCGATATCGCGCTTGTAAGCGAGGCCGAGCACGAGAATCTTGGAGCCGTTGATTGCTTTACGATGGCGATTGAGTCCGTCGGCAAGCTGATCGATTACGAAGTAGGGCATGTTGATGTTGACTTCGCCGGCGAGCTCGATAAAACGGGTGCGGAAATCGAATTGCTTTGCCTTCCACGACAGGTAGAACGGATCAATGGGGATGCAGTGGCCGCCTAGGCCGGGGCCCGGATAAAAGGCGTGAAAGCCAAATGGCTTGGTCCTGGCTGCGTCGATCACTTCGTGTATATCGATCCCCATGCGCATGCAAAGCTGCTTGAGCTCATTCACGAGTGCAATATTGACGCATCGATAGATGTTTTCGAGTAGCTTGGTCATCTCTGCGACCGACGGACTACTTACCGGAACAATGCGCCGGAAGATTGCGCCGTAGTAGGCGGCAGCGAGCTCAGCAGCCGCTGGACCGCATCCACCGACGACCTTGGGGATGTCATGTCGTGCGACGGTCTCGTTGCCCGGGTCTTCGCGCTCCGGAGAGAAGGCGACATGAATTCCCACTTCATCCATCGTGCGGGCGACCTCTAACTCGTGGCGGTTTCCCTTTTCGATCAGAGGAACGACGATCTCTTCGGTGGTTCCAGGGTAGGTCGTGCTTTCGAGAATCACCAGTTGCCCCTCGTGCAGATGAGGTGCGATCGACTCGACCGTTCCAGTGACGTAACTGAGGTCGGGCTCGTGGTACTCATTCAGCGGTGTCGGAACGCAGATGATGATTGCGTCCATTTGCGCGATCTCAGAGTAATTGGATGTGGCGCGGAAGCCCGACCCCTGAGCCTGCCGGATTGCATTGGGGAGAATCCGGACAATGTAGGAACCGCCTGCATTCAACGTGCTCACTTTTCGTTCTTCGATATCGAAACCAGTGACAGCGAAGCCTTCGCCGCTGAACAGCAACGCGAGGGGCAGGCCGACATAACCCATTCCCACGATGCCGATCCGCGCCTGCCTGGTCTCTACCTTCTTCTTCAGTTCCGAGAGGGTGGTTGTTGCTGCTGGAGTCATATTCATCATTGTAAAACCGGCACCGGGACGGCGATCTGTATGAGGCCGACGATAGTATTCTTACCTTCGGCGCAGCTAATACGCGATTTGGGAGGAATGGTTGACGAAATATCTTGTTACCGGAGCAGCAGGATTTATCGGCCGCTCGATCGCTGCCGCATTGTTGAAGCGGGGGGAATCCGTTCGCGGCATCGACAACTTGATCACCGGCAAGCGAAGCAATCTGGCCGGTCTCGAGGGCATGGAGTTCGTTGAAGGCGATCTGACTGACCCGCAGCAATGCTCGCGAGCGTGCGCAGGCATCGAAATTGTATTCCACGAGGCTGCATTGGCATCGGTCCCGCGCTCGGTCGCCGATCCTGCAGGTACAAACCTGCACTGCGTTACCGCGACGCTCAACCTGCTTGTGGCTGCACGCGCCGCCGGGGTTCGCCGCGTGGTGTATGCCGGCTCGTCATCGGCATATGGAGACACGCCCACGATGCCCAAGCAAGAAGACATGCTGCCCAATCCGATCTCGCCTTATGCGGTGGCGAAGCTTGCCGGCGAACAGTACATGCGCGCCTTTTCGCGCGTCTATGGACTTGAGACTGTAGTTCTGCGCTATTTCAATGTTTTTGGCCCCTTCCAGGATCCGACATCACACTATTCCGGGGTTCTTGCGATCTTCTGCCGGCGAATGCTCGCGGGGGAACAACCCACTATCTATGGCGATGGCGAACAAAGCCGCGACTTCACTTTTATCGATAATGTGGTTCACGCTAACCTGCTGGCCGCCGATGCCGCAGCAGAAAAGGTTGCCGGGCAGATGATGAATGTGGCAACTGGCTCGCGATGCACTCTCAACGAAACCTTTCGCATTCTTCGTGAACTGACTGGATATAAAGGAGAACCGGCATACGTAGCGCCCCGCTCGGGGGACATCCGCGATTCGCTTGCGGACATTCGCCGCGCTGGCGAACTCCTGGGCTATAGCCCCATTGTGGACTTCCGGGAGGGCCTGTGTCGGACCGTGGAGTGGTATCGGATGGGAGCATAAGGCGGGGACGCATCAGGTTAAAGATTGGCGGCAGATCCGTTCTTCTTTCATATGTGACGCGCCTCACTAACAAGTGGCTGTGGATTGAGGACACTGATGATTGTTCAGTCCGCTGCGGCCCTTCGTCGTGTACTGCGCGATTGCCCTTCGGAACAACGGGAACTGAGGAAGCCAACCCTTGCCGGAGACCATCGCCGCCCAGGAAGACTCAACGACAGATCGCGATGTTCTGCGTGGACAACCTTCACGGCAGGACTCGCGCCTTTTGTTTCGCGAACTTTGGTTTGCAGTCCGGCGCAATCTGGGCCTTTTTCTGACAATAATGGGGACGTTGCTGGGCGCTTGCCTGCTCTATTGCCTGATTGCACCCAACGAGTACGAAGGCACGGCGCGCATAGCGTTGGGTGGTACGCCGGTTTCGGTTCTCACAACGGATCGTGGCGAGGGCACTTCGGGATCTTTCGCGTCCGGCCAGGTTCAACTGGAGACGCTGGCCAATGTGTTGCGCAGCGACCAGCTTGCCTGGAACGTGATGGCTCACCTCGCGTTGTACAAGGCACCCGGGTTCATGGGTTCGTTTCCCCGGAGATTTCCGAACTTCAATCCAGCGCAGCCAAGTCCCGACGCCCGGGCGTGGCTGCTCGATAAGTTCCAGCGCGACCTGACAGTGCAGACGATTCCGCGCACGCTTGTTCTCGAAATCCGTTTCCGTTCGCAGGATGCTGCGCTTTCAGCGGCGGTAGTAAATGCGGTCATTGCGGCTTATCAGCAACAGGACACAGACGCACGCGTTGAGGCCACAAGGAACGCAACCACGTGGCTGGGTGTACAACTGGGCGAATTGAAAACGCGTGCGGAGAGCGACGATCTGAAGCTGGCAGAATTCCAGAGACAGCATGGAATCCTGGATACTCCGGAGACGCTCGGAAACGGCCAGCCAACCGAAGTGGAGCACATTGCTGAACTGGGAGAAGTGGACGCACTGAGCCGGGAACTGGTGAATGCCATCACCGAGCGCATTGTGCGCGAAGCAGCGTATCGAGCAGCCGCTTCCGGCGATCCGGAACTGGTGCTCGCCTCCGATCCCAGGCTGCAGGCCTCGGGCAACTTTGCGTCGCCACTGCTGCAGCAACTCCGCGCCCGGCGCAGCGACCTGGAGCAGGAACAGGCGCAACTGCGTATTGAACATGGGCCCAATTTTCCGCGCGTGGTCGAGATACGAAGTCAAATGCAGGATCTTGATGCGCAGATCAAAGCAGAAGATGCCGAGCTGATTAAGCGATTTCGGGGCGCGTGGAAAACTGCCGCAGATCGAGAGCAACTGCTTCGAAAGAGTTTGTCCGACGCCACGGGCGCAGGACTGAAGGTGAATGAAGCGGCGTTGAAGTACGCCGTTATGCGGCAGGAAGCAAATGCGAATCACGATGTTTATTTAAAGGTTTCGCAGCAGGTAGAGGAGGCGTCCCTGGCTGCGGGCAGCCATAGCTCCGAGCTTTCGGTTATCGATTACGCGCGTCAGCCTATAAAGCCTGTCTCACCTGATTTGTTGGTGGATTCGGGAATCACCCTGTTTGTCTCGTTATGGCTGGCTCTGGGAGCTGTCCTCACGCGGGAGTCTCTCCAATTCAAGCCAACACGCGCCGCCGTTATGCTGCTTTTGGTTGCGGTGGTGACAGTCATTAGCAGCGCGCAGGCGCCGACGCCAAGCACATCAGGGTTGCCTACGGGAGTCGCCCACATTCCGCAATCAGGGGAGACGAAGAGCCAGCCATATGCGAAGGATGCGCCCGCAGTGTGGGATGTTTCGCAAGGCGCAAACCTGGCCGGCGTACCTCCCGGCGCATCTGCGCCAGCAGGAATGCCGATGGCTGCTCCGATCGGTCCTGGTGATCTGCTCGAAGTTTTCGAGGCACATACGTCGGATATGCGCGCCTCAGTTCGCGTCTCAGAAGCAGGATCAGTGACACTGACTCTGGCCGGTGAAGTACATGTGGGCGGGTTGGATGAAACGGCCGCCGCACTCGCCATTGATGCTGCGCTGGTCGAGCGCGGTATGTTGATTCATCCGCAGGTGACCGTGCTCGTGACCGCGTATGCCGGCCAGGATGTATCGGTTCTCGGTGAGGTGGCTCGGCCGGGAATCTATAGCTACACGGTTCACCATCGACTGCTTGATCTAATTTCGGCGGCATCGGGTCTGGGTCCAAATGCAGGGCGTCTCGTCACCATTGAGCATCGCGACGACAAGGCAGTTCATCCGGTGGTGCTGGACCAGGCAGGCATAGATGCAACTGCAGATCACAATCCGGAGTTGCTGCCCGGCGACACGGTCCAGGTGAGCCGGGCCGGCCTCGTGTATGTCGTGGGCGATGTGATCCGGCCAGGTGGATTTCCGGTTGATCCTGCGCAGACTGCGACTCTGGTGCAGGTATTGTCGCTTGCGTGGGGGCCTGGACAGAACGCAGCTCTGACGAAGGCAGTCCTTATTCGCGAGGAACAAGGCAGCCGCACCGTTACGACGCTCAACCTGAAGCGTATGCTGCGCGGGCTCGATCCCGATATTCCTATTCGCGACCGCGATATCGTATTCGTTCCGGATTCGATGGCGAAGAATCTTTGGAACCGGACGATGGAGTCGGTGATTCAGTCTGCAGCAGGCGTGAGCATTTATGCGGGCTTGGTTTACTCGCAGAGGTTCTAACCATGCGGAGGATCGTGTGGCTCCTACTGCTTCTCTTTGTGTTTTCGATCCCATGGGAGTATTCGCTTGACCTGGGCGCTCCGCTCGGCAATATCGCTCGCGTTGCCGGGCTCGTATTGCTGCTGGCTGCCGTACCGGCGATTCTACAGTTAGGGCAAATACACTGGCCAGGGCCTCTGCAATGGCTGACGCTGGCTCTGTATCTCTGGCTATGCTGTTCTTTCTTCTGGACGTCGGCGCCGGATGCCACCCAGATAAAGCTTCGCGGCTATTTTCAGGAGATGATGGTCGTTTGGTTGATCTGGGAATTTGCAGAGAGTCCGAAGGATCTGCGAAATCTGTTGCGCGTTTGGCTCGCCGGTTCGTGGGTGCTGGCCTTCCTCACGATCGCGAACTTCGCATCTGTTGATCCCGGTTCGACGGATCAGCTCCGCTTCGCGGCGGTCGGCCAGGATCCAAATGATGTGGCACGTTACCTCGATCTGGGTTTTCCGATTGCCGCGCTGTTGCTCGATGGGAGGGAACGATGGCCAGGCAGATTGCTGGCTGCCGGTTATCTTCCGCTCGGTTTCGGATGCGTTTTGCTCACGGCCTCCCGGGGAGGATTCGTGGCGGCGGTGGTGGCTCTGGCCGGGTGTGCCGTGATTTTCTACTGGCGACACTCAAAAGGTATTTTGGCCGGAGCGCTGGTGGTTCCTGCTGTCGCTGGAGCCATCCGGGCATTGTTACCGCATGAAACGTTAGAGCGCATCGGATCGATTACCAATCCTTTGCAAAATGGAGATCTCAATCAACGGGTGAATATCTGGTCGGCCGGTTGGCGGGCATTTCTTGAAGCACCGCTTTGCGGCCATGGAGCCGGATCCTTTGTCACCGCAGCCAAGTTGGCTCCGATCGACACCGCACACAACACGATTCTTTCGATCCTGGTCGAAGGCGGCCTCTGCGCGCTTGTGCTGGCAACCGGGATTGTCGCGGTCTCGGTGCGATCGATATTGAAGACGTGCGGGACACTTCGCCTCGCGCTGTCAACGTTAATGGCCGTGTGGCTGACGTCATCGCTGGTTGGAACTGTGGGCGAAAGCCGTAC
>Ga0210400_10005319_pt1 | contig 10943 bp, 10 predicted proteins | sample IncBWH26MmetaG_FD_155456 | JGI IMG/M metagenome (GOLD analysis project Ga0210400, IMG submission 155456) | Forest soil microbial communities from Barre Woods Harvard Forest LTER site, Petersham, Massachusetts, United States - Inc-BW-H-26-M | ecosystem: Environmental > Terrestrial > Soil >...
AGGGCTTGGGTGGCCCGGTCGACGCCACGCCGCGACAACTCCGCGACTTTGTCTATCACCTCAAGGACTTGGGGCTCGCGCCAACCTCGATCCGTCGCTCCACGTCGGCATTGCGCACGTATTATCGATTCCTACTGGCCGAAGGCGTCGTCACGCGCGACCCGAGCGATCGGTTGGAGACACCGCGCGCGTGGCGCACCCTGCCCGATGTCCTGTCCGTCGAGGAGGTAACCACCATCATCCAAAAAACCTCGCTGGACAGTGCACTGGCCTTTCGCGACCGCGCGCTGTTTGAGCTCGCCTATGGCGCGGGCCTTCGCGTCACGGAGTTGATCACGCTCGAGATCGCCCACGTGCTCATGGCCGACGGGCTGGTGCGGGTGTTTGGGAAGGGCGGTAAGGAGCGCCTGGTCCCGATTGGCCGCAACGCCGTTGGCGCGGTGGCGGTCTACCTGCGCGAGCTCCGGCCCCGGCTCGACAAGGGGCAGGGACGCGGGATACTGTTGCTCAACGCTCGTGGCACTCCGCTGACCCGCATGGGTGCCTGGAAGATCGTCAAGCAGGGCGTTGGTCGCGCCGGCATCACCAAACACGTCTCCCCACACACGCTGCGGCACTCGTTCGCCACGCACCTGCTCGAGGGTGGCGCCGATCTCCGCGCGGTGCAGGAGATGCTCGGCCACGCCGACATCTCGACGACCCAGATTTACACGCATGTCGATCGTGAGTATCTGCGCAGCGTGCACAAGCAGTTCCATCCACGCGGCTAACACGTGGCAACATGATTCTCGTCATCGATAACTACGACTCGTTCACGTATAACCTGGTCCAGTACCTGGGCGAGTTAGGAGAGCATCCGACTGTCTATCGCAACGATGCGATCGACGTCGAGGCGATCGGCGCCCTCCGCCCGCGGGCCATCGTCATCTCCCCGGGTCCCAAGACCCCCGCCGAGGCGGGCATCAGTATCCCCGTCATTCGCCGGTGGGGCCCCGAGATTCCGATCCTGGGCGTGTGCCTGGGCCACCAGGCAATCGGTGAGGCGTACGGCGGCCACGTCGTGCGGGCCCGTCGCGTCATGCACGGCAAGCGCTCGGCGATCACCCACGATGGTACGGGGCTGTTCAAGGGCCTGGATACTCCACTCGACGTCATGCGGTATCACTCTCTCGTCGTCGAGGCCGCCACGCTGCCGGCGGACCTGATCGTCCTGGCGCGCGCCGTCGATGACTCCGATGAGATTCACGCTGTACGCCACCGCGTGCACCCGGTGTGGGGCGTGCAATTCCATCCCGAATCGATCCTGACGAGCGGCGGCAAGAGCATCCTGGCCAACTTTCTGCGCATCGCGGCGTGAGACGACTCGCGTCGCTCGCACTCTGCGTCATCGCATCGCCCGTAGTCGCGCAGACGCGCCCACCCCTCGCGTGCGCGGCGCCCGGCAGCCGTACGGCGACGTTGGTGAGCGGCCACCGGGCGGCCTCTGAAGTCCTCGTCCGCCAAGTGGTCGAGACGCCGGGCGCCCAGGTGTGCATCGCGCCGCTCGGCACGGGCGGCCTTCCCCCCGACACCGCCATCAACGGCTCGGTCGTCATCTTCCTCGGTCCTGGCATCGACGGCATCGCGTTGCCGGGGGCCAACGCCGCCGTCTCAGGCGTCGTGCACGGCGATGTGATCGTCTTTGGCGGCGATCTCTTTCTCGAGCCGGGCGCCAAGGTCGACGGCCGGGTCGTAGCCATTGGCGGCGGCGTCTACCTGTCCGCGCTCGCCACCGCCGGCCGCCAGGTCGCGGAGCGTGGCGCGCGCGTCGCCTGGCATGGCACCGACACGGTCGCGGTCACGTACTGGCCGGCGCCAGTCAACCGGCCGCCGTTCATCTCGTTCCCCGTCATCTACGGCCTGCGCATCCCGAGCTATGACCGCGTGAACGGCCTGTCGATCCCGTGGGGCCCACAGTTCAGCGTCGACAGCGCGCGACTCGTCTTCGATCCAATCGTCACGTACCGGTCGAACCTCGGCAAGTTCGACCCCAAAGGCACGGTGGTGTGGACGCCCGTCGAGCGCCTGTCGATCGTCGGGTCCGCCGAGCGCGGCACGTTCACCAACGACGAGTGGAACCGGCCGACGATATTCAATTCGGTCGCCTCACTCGTCACCGGCTCGGATACGCGCAACTACTTTCGCGCCGATCGCCTGCAACTCCTCGTCGCGCGCTCGTGGGGCGATCCGACGGCGGGTATCTCGCTTCAACCGTCGCTCGGCGTGCGCGACGAGTTCGACTGGACCACGGGACCAAACAATCCCAAGCACGTCGTGTGGAGTTTTCTCGACCGCGACAAACCCGATAAGCTGCGCCGCTTCAATCCGCCGATCGATGACGGCCGACTCGCGTCGGTATTGGCGGGACTGAGCGGCGGCTATCGTGGCGAGTCGGTCAGCATCTCGGGCTCCGCCGAGGTCGAGGTCCCCTTCCAGGCGCCCAACGGACAGCGGTTTACGCAGACCACGGTCGACGGCCTGCTCAGGTTCATCTCGTTCACCGACGTCCAGTTCCAGTTTGGCCTCCACGCGGTCGTGACCGTGGGTGACACGGCGCCGCCGCAGCGGTTCACGTACCTGGGCGGCGGAAGCGTGCTCTCGACGCTCGACATTCTCCAGATCGGCGGCGATGAGGTCCTGTATGGCTACGGCGAATTCCTCGCGCCGCTGCGCTTCATCAAGATCCCACTCCTCGGCAATCCGGCGGTCGGCATCTTCACGGCCACCGGCTCGGCCGGTGTGCAAGGCCTACCGCACTTCACGGTGAACGTGGGTCCGCGTCTCGCGTTGTCCGTGTTCGAGCTCGACTGGGTCATCGACCCGTCGACGAAATTCACCAACGTCGGGCTCGGTGTGAACTTGCCGTATTAGATTGACCCCTATGGAACGTGCGCTGCCGGGTGCCCGCTTCTGGTGGGTCGTCGTCATCCGCGGCATGATCGGAGTGCTCTTCGGACTCCTGGCGTTCATCTATCCGGCCGCGACGCTCGCCGTGCTGGTGGCGTTCTTTGGCGCGTATGCGCTCCTCGACGGAATCTTCGCCATCGTGTCCGCCTTCCGCGCCGCGCGGGAACACGTGCGTCTCTGGCCGTTTGTGCTGGAGGGAATCGTCGGGATCCTCGCCGGAATCGGCGCGTTCGTCGCGCCGCTCGTGACGGCTGTCGCGCTCGAGACGCTCGTTGCGGTATGGGCATTCGTCACCGGCATCTTCGAGCTCGTGGCCGCGTTTCGGCTGCGCCGCGTCATCGCCAACGAGTGGGTCCTGGCGTTCACGGGAGCCCTGTCGATCCTGGCGGGGATCGCCCTGTTGATCTGGCCAGTCGCCGGCCTCGGCGCGATTGTCCTCGTCATCGGCGCCTACGCGCTGGCCTTCGGGATCCTGCTCATCGGGCTCGGTCTTCGCATTCGCGCCTGGGGCGCAGGTGGTACGGGCGCTTGATGGACCGTCCGGTACTCAGCCGCTTTGGGTGGTTCCTCATTCTCCGGGGCGTCATCGGAGCGCTCTTCGGCCTCCTGGCCTTGAGCCGTCCAACCGTCACGCTCGGGGTAGTGATCGCCTTCTTTGGCGCGTTCGTCCTCGCCGATGGGATCGCCGGAATTGTCTTCGCGCTACTGGCGCCTCGCGAGCGGATGCAGATCTGGCCATTTTTGCTCAATGGGATCGTGGGTATCCTCGTCGGTATCGCCGCGCTCGTGGCACCGCTGGCGACTACCAAACCGCTCCAAACGCTTTTTGCGGTCTGGGCGTTCGTCACGGGAGTGTTCGAGATGGTGCAGGCCATTCGTCTCCGCCGAGTGATCAGCGGTGAATGGATGCTGTACCTCACGGGCCTGATGTCGATCCTGGCTGGGGTCGTGCTTCTGGTCTGGCCACGGGCGGGGGTGGGCGCGATCATCACGTTCTTCGGGTACTTCGCGCTGCTCTTCGGACTCCTGCAGATCGCCCTCGGCATCCGCGTCCGCGCCTGGGGTGCACAACCGACCCCCTGAGCTGCCGTGCCAGACGGCCGTTCCCGCGTTTGATTTTTGGTGCGGCGACGGGTAACTTGACTGGCGTGAAATTTGCAGCCTCCCGCGCCGGCCGCGCATGAGAACCCTCGCGGTCATTCCCGCCCGGTTGGGCGCTCTCCGCCTGCCGCGCAAGCCCCTCCGGCTCCTCGCCGGGGTCCCCATCGCGGTCCGTGTCTGGTCCCGGGTCCGCGGGATGGGGGTCGCCGACCGCGTGGTCGTCGCGACCGAGAGCCCCGATGTCGCCGCCGTCCTCCGCGAGGCTGGCGCCGAGTGCGTCCTGACCGATCCCCATCACCACTCGGGGACGGATCGCGTCGCCGAGGTGGCCCGGCGTCCGGAGTATTCCGGCTACGACGTCATTGTGAACGTCCAGGGCGATGAGCCGTTCATCGGCGCCGACGCTGTGCGGGGAGCCGTCGCCCAGGTGGCCGGCGGCGGCTTCGAGATCGGCACAACCGCGGTCCCGGCCGATGCCACGATTCTGATGCGCCCCGAGGCGGTCAAAGTCGTCATCGACGATGCCGGGCGTGCGCTCTATTTCTCGCGCGCGCCGATCCCGTGGCTCCGCGACGAGGGGGACCGCGCCGTGCGTGACCCGCTCATCCGGCTGCACCTTGGCCTCTACGCGTACACCCGCGCGGCGCTCGCCGCCTGGGTCGCACTTCCCCCGCACCCGCTCGAGTTGGCCGAGCGATTGGAGCAATTGCGTCCCCTTGCCGCCGGCCGGGCCATCGGCGTGGCGGTCACCACCGACGTGCCGCCGATGGGCGGCATCGACACCGAGGATGATCTGATGCGCGCCAACGACCTGTGGCTGGACTTTGCGGGGGCGGCAGTCTGATGCCGGGCGCCCGGGATACCGCGCGTGACACCACGCGGTACATCTTCATCACCGGCGGCGTCGTCTCGTCGCTGGGCAAAGGCATCGCCGCGGCCTCACTCGGCCGGCTCCTCGTCGAGCGCGGCCTCCGGGTCTCGATCATGAAGTTCGACCCGTATCTCAACGTCGATCCGGGCACGATGTCGCCGTTCCAACACGGCGAGGTGTTCGTCACCGACGATGGCGCCGAGACCGATCTCGACCTCGGGCACTACGAGCGGTTCATCGACCGCTCGCTATCGCAGGCCAACAACGTGACCACGGGCCGCATATACCTGAACGTGATCACCAAGGAGCGGCGCGGTGAGTTCCTGGGCTCGACCGTGCAGGTCATCCCACACATCACCGACGAGATCAAGGCGGCGATGAAGCGCATCGCCCCCGATACCGACGTCGTCATCGTCGAGATCGGCGGCACGGTCGGCGACATCGAATCACAGCCGTTCCTCGAGGCGATCCGCCAATTTCGGCAAGAGGTCGGCCGCGACAACGCCTTGTTCATTCACTTGACGCTCGTCCCGTTCATCGCCGCGGCGGGCGAGGTCAAGACCAAGCCGACCCAGCACTCCGTGCGCGAGCTGATGGAGCTCGGGATTCAGCCCGACATCCTCATCTGTCGGACCGAGCGCCCGCTGTCCGAGGACGTGAAGCGCAAGATCGCCCTCTTCTGCAACGTGGAGTTTGGCGCGGTCATCGAGAGCCGCGACGTCCCGACGATCTACGAAATTCCGCTCGCCTTCCACGAGCAGGGGATGGACGCGCGCGTCGTCGAGCGTCTCAACCTCATCACGCAGCCACCCGACCTGAGCGCGTGGCGAGCCATGGTGCAGCGCATCGTGGCGCCCCATGCCCGGGTCCGCATCGCCGTGGTCGGCAAGTACACCGAGTTCGTCGACAGCTACAAGAGCGTCCAGGAGGCCCTGATCCACGGCGGCATCGATCACGATATCGGCGTCGACATCGCCTGGGTCGGAAGCGACGGGTTCACCGATGCGACGGTCGCCCGCCGTACCCTGGCCGGCTACGACGGGCTCCTCGTGCCCGGCGGCTTTGGGGTGCGTGGTGTCGACGGCATGGTCGAGGCCATCCGTGCCGCGCGCGAGACTGGACTCCCGTTCTTTGGCATCTGCCTCGGTATGCAGGTCGCCATCGTCGAGTTCGCCCGGAACGTCCTCTCGCTCGACGACAGCAACTCCAGTGAGTTTGCCCCCGAGTGCTCGAACGCCGTGATCTCGCTCATGGAAGAACAGCAGCACGTGACCGATATGGGCGGAACGATGCGGCTCGGCAGCTATGTCTGTCGCTTGGCGCGCGGCTCGCATGCGGCCGAGGCGTACGGCGTGAGCGAAGTCAATGAACGGCACCGGCACCGGTACGAGGTGTCGAACCAGTATCGGGATCAACTGGTGGAGAAGGGGATGCGGCTGTCGGGCCTCTCGCCGGACGGCTCGTTGGTCGAGATGATCGAGCTCCCCGACCACCCATGGTTCGTGGGGTGTCAGTTCCACCCAGAGCTCCGCTCCCGGCCGACACGTCCGCACCCGCTGTTCAAGGGATTCATTGGTGCGGCCGCCGCGTACCGCGAGGGCCGCGAGTCGGGCGCACTCCGGTTGGATGAAGCCGCGGATTGAGCGGACCGCAATGACCCCCCGGCCTGCGTTCCCCTGCGACGCCCTGTTTCTCATCGCGGGCCCGTGTGTGCTCGAGGATGATGCGCTGAACCTGCGCGTGGCCGAGCATCTCGCGCGCCTCGACGAACGGTTGCCGGGCGGCGTGATCTTCAAGGCCAGCTTCGACAAGGCCAACCGCTCGAACGCGGGCGCCGCGCGCGGCCCTGGCCTGGACGATGGCCTGGCGGCGCTCGACCGGGTGCGCGCGGCAACCGGCCTCCGGGTGCTCACGGACGTCCACGAGCCCGATCAGTGTGCGCCGGCGGCCGCCGTGGTCGACGTGCTACAGATCCCGGCCTTCCTGTGCCGACAAACAGACCTGCTCCTCGCCGCCGGCGAGACGGGGGCACCGGTCAACGTCAAGAAAGGGCAGTGGATGCACCCCGAGGGCATGGCCGGCGCCGCCGACAAGGTCCGTCAGGGCGGCACGTCCCAACTCGCGGTCACCGAGCGCGGGACGTTCTTTGGCTACGGCGATCTGGTAGTCGACATGCGTTCCTTCCGGCGGCTGCGCGACGCATGTGCCGCGGCCGTGATCTTCGACGGCACACACAGTGTACAACAGCCCGGTCGCGGCCCCGGCGGCGCAAGCGGAGGGGCCCGCGAGTTCATCCCGTCGTTGACATTGGCCGCCATGGCGGCCGGCGCCGACGGCCTCTTTCTCGAGACCCATCCCAACCCGGCGTCCGCGCCCAGCGATGGCCCAAACATGATCCCGCTGGCCGAACTCAACGCTTTGATCGACCGCGCGGTCGACATCTGGGACCGGTGCCGCCGATGAATGTGACTGTCATCGACGACCCGCACCGCATCCGCCTCGTTGGCCTCGACGTCGACGGTGTCCTCACCGATGGTGGCATCTACCTCGGTGACGCCGGCGAGTACAAGCGCTACGACATCCAGGACGGATTTGGTGTACTCGCCCTCCGCGAAGCCGGTATCAAAGTCGCCGTTGTCACGGGCAGGGTGTCCGAGAGCGTCCGCGTCCGCGCGCAAGAGATGCGCGTCGACGAGCTGGCCCAGGACGCGCAAGCGCGGAAGTTGCCCGCGCTGCTCCGCATCTGCGACCGGCTGGGGATCACGCCGGCCGAGACGGCGTTTGTGGGGGACGATTTTCCGGATCTGGCCATCATGCGGGTCGTCGGGCTGCCTGTCGCCGTGGCCAACGCGGCGCCCGAGGTGCGCGCCGCGGCCCGCGTGCACTTGAGCCGCTCGGGCGGCCATGGCGCCGTGCGCGAGTTCGCCGAGCTCCTGCTCAAGGCGCGCGGTGAATGGACGACGATCGTCGAGGGCATTGTCGCCAACACGTCCCTCCCCGAAGTCGTGAAGGTCGCCCCATGAGCGACGCGAACCGCATTCTCGATCGCGGCCGCCGCGTCCTCAAGAGCGAGCGGGAGGCGTTAGCCGCGCTCGAGGCACGCCTCGATGGCACCTTTGTGCGTGCCGTCGAGCTGATCGCCGCCGCCCGTGGCCGCGTCCTTGTGGTCGGCGTCGGGAAATCGGGCCTCATTGCCGCCAAGATCGCGGCGACGCTCACCTCGACGGGCACCGCGGCGACGTTCCTTCATCCGGTCGACGGACTGCATGGTGACCTGGGACTCGTCGGCGCCGACGACGTGGCGATCCTCATCTCCAAGAGCGGGGAATCGGCCGAGCTGCTGGCGCTCCTCGACCATTTGCTGCGCTGGGGCGTTGCCATCGTGGCCGTCGTCGGGAACCCCAGCTCGACGATTGCTCGCCACGCGAACATCGTCCTCGATGCGAGCGTTGACGAAGAGGCCTGCCCAAATGGCCTCGCGCCCACGACCAGCACCACCGCCGCTCTCGCCCTTGGCGATGCGCTGGCCGTTGCGCTCCTCGAGGACAAGGGGTTCAGCGCCGAGGACTTCGCCCGGATCCACCCCGGTGGCGCCCTCGGACGGAAACTCTTGACCCGCGTCTCCGACGTCATGGAGCGCGACGCGCTGCCGACGCTCCCGACCACGGCGACCATGCGTGACGCCGTGGTCCTGCTGGCCGAGCGCCGCGGTACGGTCATTGTCATCGACGACTCGTGCCACGTCGCCGGGGTCGTCACCGCTGGCGACCTGACGCGCCTCATGGAGCGCGAGATCGATCCATTCCCGGTCCCCGTGACCGCGGTCATGACGCGGAGCCCCAAGACGACGCGCGTCGATGATTTCGGGAGCGCCGCTGTCCACCGCATGCAGCGGCACGGGGTCATGGCGCTCCCGGTCCTCGATGACACCGACCAGGTCGTGGGCATCGTGCACCTGCACGATCTCTTGCGCGCGGGGTGCGGATGACCATCCTGACCGGACGCCGGCCGCTCGTCCTGCTCCTGGGCGTCTTCAGCGTCGGCCTCGCCGGCTGCGGCGCAAAGTCCAACGCGGTCCTCGGCGCGGATGATCCCATGGCGAAAGACGCCGATCAGGTCATGTGGACTGCCCGTCTGAAGCTGACCGACGCCGGTGTGAACCGCGCCGAGGTGCACGCTGACACCGCGTATTTCTTCGATGAGAATACCCGGGTCGAGATGCGCGGCGTCCACACGGTGTTCTTCACCGACGCCGGGGCCAAGAACGCGGACCTGACGTCGAGGCAGGGGACCTACAACTCGCGCACGGGTAACATGGAGGCGCGTGGCAACGCGTACGTCGTCGCGGTCGATGGCCGCACGCTGCGCTCGCCCGTCCTCGACTACGACCAGGTCCGCAACATCATGTCGAGTGACTCGGTGTTCACGGCCACCGATTCCACCGGCCGCCGACTCGACGGCATCGGGTTCACGTCGGATCCGGACATGACCGACCTGCATTGCTTCAAGAACTGCCACGGCATCGGCGGACAGATCATCCTCCCCGAGAGCGGGCATCCGGCGGCGACGTCCGACACGACGCACCGCGCGGGCGCCGCGCCACCGGGTCCACCCCCGCCGCCGCCTCCTCCGCCCCCGTCTCCCACCCCGGCGTCGCCGCCCCACGACACGACGCCCGGCGGGCGGCCCAAGTCCGTCACGCTCCCCTGAGATGCGATCCGTTGGCCTGGCGTTCCTGATGGTGCTGATCGCGGTTGGGTCAGCGCATGCCCAGGCGCCAAGTGGCCCGTGCCGGCTCATCTTCGAGAACACCGACAGCACCCGGTTTCACACAATCAAGCTGCCAAGTGGGGCCTACAACACGTATATCGGTAACGGGGTCGTTGCCCACTGCCCGGTGCAGAGCCTGACGCTTATCTCGGACAGCGCCGAGTATTACGGCGACCTGCATCTGTTGTACATGATCAACCGGGTGCATTACATCGAGCCCCGGGCCGACGTGCACGCGGACCGCGGGCAGTACTACGAGATCGATGCCCGATTGATCGCCGATGGCCATGTCGATGCTAGGCTGCCGAGTGGCACGACCATGCTTGGGCCGCACGCGGACTATCTCCGCGCGTTGGCCGGCGTGCGCGACCAGGCCCAGCTCACCGCGACCGGCCGACCGCACATGAACCTCGTGCAGCGCGACTCCAGCGGCGTGCCGAGCGAGCCTGTCGGGGTCGATGCCAACACGATCGTCTCGCTCAACGACAGTCTCGTATTCGCGACCGGCAAGGTCGATATCGACCGGAGCGACGTCGACGCGCACGGTGATTCCGCCTACATGGACCAGGGGATCGAGTTCATGCGGCTGATGCGGGACCCGCTCATTCACGGCAAGCGGCACCGCCCGTTCACGCTGCGTGGCGTCGTCATCGACCTCTACTCGCACCTGCACCAGCTGAAGCGCGTCAAGTCGTACGCCGAGGCCGACGCGGTGAGCCAGGAGCTGCACCTGGTGTCCGATACGATCGATCTACGCCTGGACGAGGGGAAGCTGAATCGCGCCTATGCCTGGGGGCCCAAGCGGGCCCACGCGGTCACCACTGACCGCGACGATCTCGCCGACTCGATCGACGCCATGCTGCCGGGCCAGGTGCTGCGGCAGGTTCGCTCGATCCGAAAGGCCTTTGCCCAGAGCATTCCCGACACCGCGAAGATCAAGTCCAAGGAAAAGGACTGGATGCGCGGTGACACGATCTACGCGTATTTCGACAGCACGCAGACGGACAGCGTGCGCCGGGCCGACAGTCTGCGACGGACCGCGGCCCGTCCCGGTTCTGGCCCTGGCCCCCGCGATTCGACTGAAGACCAGCCGCAACCCGACGTCAAAACCGTCGTCGGGATCGTGGAAGCGCAGGCTTTCTATCAGATGCCGCCCAAGGACCGATGCGCCGATCGCCCGGCGCTCAACTACACACGCGGCCACAAGATCACCATCAACCTGGAGCAGAAGGCGGTCAAAACGGTGTTCGTCGTC
>Ga0210400_10005320_pt1 | contig 10943 bp, 10 predicted proteins | sample IncBWH26MmetaG_FD_155456 | JGI IMG/M metagenome (GOLD analysis project Ga0210400, IMG submission 155456) | Forest soil microbial communities from Barre Woods Harvard Forest LTER site, Petersham, Massachusetts, United States - Inc-BW-H-26-M | ecosystem: Environmental > Terrestrial > Soil >...
TATCGAACACGAACGTACACGTTTGAACATTCGCCGGAATATCTTTAGAAATCACCGTGTCCGTGCCCTGATAACGGCAACGCAGGAAGATGTTCATCGTACGGTAATCCTTGAGAAACCACGCCTGGGTGACTTTTCCCCCGACCTTTTTGTCGTCGTCTGGCGCCAGCTCATATTCTTGTCCGCCCTGTTTCCCGTTGTAAATAGAAACCCGGTCGAAGGGATGCCCTGCGGTCGCCGGCGGACAAGTAACGGTGTTCTGGCCGGGCAAAGCTAGTGCGCTAAATAAGCTCGCGCAGACGAGGACCACTGGTCTGACCATGCTTTTATTATGTAACGCCGCGCGCGCGAGAAGTGCCCCCCTTGCGTTACGCTCCCTGTTTGCGAGACACTAGCAGGTTTTCCCGGACGATATCGCTAAATGCGCGCGCGGATTCTCTATCACGATCATTGTTTCGACGGAGCGGCGTCCGCGGCCTTCTTCAGCCGGTTCCTCAAAGCCAAGTTCCATCCCGGCGCGCAATTCGAGTTCACCGGCATGGCGCACAAGGCGTCGCAGCTATTTGAGCCCAGCCTGTTTGACGGCGACGTCAACGCCATCGTGGACTTCAAGTACTCGACCGACCCGCGTTTGACGTGGTGGTTCGATCATCATCAGAGCGCCTTTTTGACGCCCGAAGACGCCGAACACTTCCGGCAAGACACCAGCGGCCGCAAGATGTATGATCCCAGCTTCCGCTCCTGCACCAAGTACATCGCCACCGTGGCGCGGGAGCGCTTCGGTTTCGACGCGCCCGACCTGGCCGAGCTGGTCTCCTGGGCCGACATCATCGACGGCGCCCAGTACGCCAACGCGCAGGAAGCAGTGGAGCTGCGCGAGCCCGCCATGCGCCTCACCCTGGTCATCGAAGGCAGCAATGGTTCGGAAACCGTTCAGCGCATCATCCGCAAGATGCGGCATGAGCCGCTGGCCGCGATCGACGCCGATCCCGCCATCCAAGCGGTCTACCAACCTCTGTACGAACGTCACTTGCAGTCCCTCGAAATCATCCGGCGGCAGGCTCGCTGCGAGGACGGCGTGGTGTACTTCGATCTCGTGGATCAGAAACTCGAAGGCTATAACAAGTTCATTCCGTACTATCTGTTCCCGCATTCCGTGTATACGGTATCCGTGCTCACGTCGAGTTTCCGGACCAAGGTTTCGGTCGGCTCCAACCCCTGGGCCGAGGTTCCCGTGGACCACAATCTGGCGAGCATCTGCGAGCGGTATGGAGGCGGCGGGCATCCCCGCGTGGGCGCGATCAGCTTCGAGATCGGAGCAGTGGAGCAGGCCCGTAAGGCGGCCGGAGAGATCGCCGAGGAACTGAAAAGTTGAGGCTTAGCGCTTGAAGTACCAGAGCCAAAAGCGCTCCTGACCCGCGCCCCTGTGGTAGCGTAGCTCAAATCCGCACTCCTGTGCCATCTGCTCCGCTTGCTCGAGCGAGAAGGGCACTCCCAGCCAGGTTTCTCCGAGACTGGTTTGAAGGCTCGTGCACCCCTGGACCTCGAATTTGAATAGCGCTTCTGGCCGGAGCCGTCGTCCGACCTCCCGAACCAAGGATTGAATAATTTCGTAGCTGGAGATGTGGTGGAACACACAGCAGGAGTAGGCGAAATCGAAGGTCAGGTCGCCAAGCTCGGTCAGCGTGGCCCCATCGGTTCGGTGAATGAAGGCGTTCGGGAATCCGGCCACGGCGGACCCCGCTCGCCGCACCATCTCGTGGCTGACATCCACCCCATGAACCTCGCCAAACACCTTGGCCAGCGCGCGGGTCACCCGGCCGGCGCCACAGCCGAGTTCCAGCACGCGCACCCGCTGGGGGTCCAGACCCTGGCAGATGTTGGTCATGTCCGTCAGGATGTCTTGGGCCACGGTTTGATCTCCGGAGGCGTAAAAATCCGCCTCCGCCCAGTCAGCCCGCCCATCGGCTATGAAGTGTCGCGCATTCTGCCGGGCGCGCTCGTCCCAATCGTCCCGCATCTTGCGCAGATACTCTTCGATTTCCACGATCTCGACTTGTCTCAATATACATCGCCTGGCGCTTCTCCTCTTTCGGTCGCGCCAAAGGGTGCGGCACAGCCGGATAGGAGCAGGGATTCAATCGCGGCGGACTCGCTTTGCGCGAGTTAGATTACCGGTTCCATGCCAAAGCGGCGCAGCAGCAGGAACTCCGACAGCTTGTCGGTGGTGAGCAGGCCCACCAGGTGGCTTCCGTCTTGCACTAGCGCGCAGCGGCCCGCCCGAGCCATCAGGGGCAGGGTCTCGGCCAGGTCGGCAGCGGGCTCGAGCGCCAGATAGTCGCGATCCATGACGCCCGCCACGTAAGCATCCGGACCTTCCGCGGCCAGCGCCTTGAGAAGCCGGTTCCGGTCGAGCAGACCGATGACCTCGTCGCCGTGCATCACCGGAAAATCCTGCTGCGAGGTGGAAAGCAGCAGATTGGCGGCGTCGCGTACCGTGTCGCCGTGCTCCAGATGGTGGAATTCGGTGATCATGGCGGCCCGGACCGGGATCCCGTTGGTCAGCGTCCGCCCGGTCGCAGCGGCGCTTTCCTGGGCTGCTCCCAGCCAGATGAAAAAGGCGAAGAACACCAGCATGAACTCGCCCTGGACCAGACCGTAGAGTCCCAGACTGAAGGCCACTACGCGCCCCATCCAGGTGGCGATGCGGGTAGCCTCGTCCTCCGGGCGCATGAAGCTCAGAACCGCGCGCAGCAGGCGTCCTCCGTCCATGGGAAATGCCGGGATCAGGTTAAATCCAGCCAGCAGAAGATTGCCGAAACCAAGCAGCGGCAAAAGTTTCCCGCCGGAGGGGTGCAGCAGATCGGACGGCTGCACGTTGATGGGCTGCTTGGTGAAAGCCAGGTACAGGAAGATGCCAAGCGCCACCAACAGATTAACCAGGGGTCCGGCCAGGGAAATCCACATTTCCTCCCGGGGGCGAAGCCGGCGCTGCAGGCGCGATACGCCGCCAATGGGGAACATGACAATTTCCAGGGTGCGGATGTTAAAACGGGCTCCGACCGCCGCGTGCGCTACTTCATGCAGCAGAACGCTGGCGAATAACCCCAGGATGAACGTCGCAAATACCGGAGTGGAATCGTATCCCAGGGCCGTAACCACGAGGAATGAAAGGAGAAGTACGAAAGTGAAGTGCAGCCTTACCGGCACGCCCAGTAACTGGAACGCCTTCACGGTTCCGGCCGTCGAGCCGCGGTCGCCGCCACCAGCAGCGCCACCAGCAGCGCCACCAGCAGCATGGATGGGCAGGCTCTTCACAGGTCCACGATAACAGAGCCTCGCGTCAATTACGCTCAGCGAAAATCCGCATGAGACGACCAGGGAAATTACTTAGAAACCCATCCGAAAGGGCTACGGAAACCGGCGGGCTGCGCCCTGCGCTTTGCGGCTGGGCAGAGGACCGCCGCCATCGCTGGAGCTATACCGCGGAGGCAGGTTGCTGAAGTTCAGCTCGCCCTCGTCGTAGATGAGCTGGCGATCGAGAACCATTTCGACGGTCGTGCCTTTGGCCAGCACCGCATCCGGACCGCGGGTGACTAGCACGCCGATAATTCCGGCCGCGGCTCCCGCTGCTGCTCCAATGCCGGCTCCCAGGCCGGGCGCTGATCCGATGCCCGCCAAGCCCCCCACCGCGGCACCTGTGGTCGCCGATTCGGCGATCACCCGGGCGTCGCCGGACTTGTTGCCTTCGCTGCGGATGGTGCCTTCCTTCTTATCCAGGTCCTCGGTCGCGCGGCCATCCAGACCGGCGACCTGCGCGCGGAAGTCGCGCGTCACGCCGTTAGGCAGCATTAGCGAATCAAACCGCAGGCGGAACTCGCCGCGGCCCTTCACCTTGCCCGGACGCTTGGACGCCGTCACGGTGCCCAGTACGTAGCTTCCCGCCGGAATCACGATCTTGCCGTTGACGGCGATGGGAAACGTGGTTTCCAGGTACACGCGGTCGCCTTCGCCCGTGGTCTTGGTGCTGACGCTGTTGACCATGCTCAGGGGAATACGGGTGCCGTTTTCGACCACGAACGACTTGTGATCGGGCTCGGCCGCGGGCTTGGTCTGAGCCGGGTCAAGAATGGCGTCCGGCGCGGCGTTCTGCGCAACGAGAACTCCAGCCACGGCCGCCATCGCCAAGAATGCTGGTACGTGCATAAACACTGGCTCCTCCCCAGAGTGTACCCTACAAATCGTCAGACGCAGCCCGCTGCATGAGGTTACTGGACGGGAAGGATTCCACCCGGAAGGCTCATCGATTCCGGGAAACCGCAGCGGATTTCCGGGTCCGCCGGCGCATCGTCGGGAATGCGCAAATTGATCTGAAAGAGGCCCGCGTAGGGCGGGCTGATGCCGGCGTAGAGAATCCGGGAAGCCGGGACGGGGACACCGTTCAGCCATACCTGGAAATCCGCCAGCCGCGCGATGGACGCCGCCCCATCCGGAAGAAGGTTGGGAATGGCCGGAGGCGCCGTGGGACCCAAGCCGGTGGCGTATACGACCACTACTTCGCCGCGGCGCGCGGGCGCGGCCGAACTAATGACCGTTCCATTCAAGTGAGCGGCCAATACCACGGTTCCGCCGAGTTCAAACAACGCCGGCGCGACGGGATCCAGCACGATATTGATGGCCGGGCCGGCCAGCCCGTCATTGACTACCTGGATGATCGCCGGACCCGCCGCCAGCGAGACCGGCGCGAGCACGTTCACCTGCGTGGGCGATACGTAATAAATGTTCGCGGGGATGTGGTTGATCGCCACGCGCACGCTGGTCCCGATCAGCACAGTGGGGAGCGTGCCGGCGCGCAGATCGTCGGGCCCCATGGCCCGCGTGACGTAGGACAACTGGGTTCCGTAAATCGTAATGAAACTGTTGGGGGCGTACATCCCTGCGACGCCCGCCACTGGGTTCACGACGCCGCCGGCGGTGTACACCGGCGCGCCCGTGTCTGGGTCTGCCGTCAGCAAGAACGCGAGCGCCAACATCAACCAGAACATATGTAAGTAGTGCGGGCGCGGGCGGGTTCTCTCAGGGCTGAAGATTCAGCGAACACGGGGCCGGGAGTTTGCGTTCCTCTTATCGATGGTGGGCGTAGACGGACTGATGCGGCGGCACATCGCACTATGGCAAAGGTGCGTCGGAAGGCGAAGTCCGCGCTTGCGGCGGTGTTACACGCCTCGAGAGCAGGCACGGCGCGAGGCGGAGGCTGCCAAATTCGTGCGCGTGGTGGAATCGAACATCGCTTCCTCTTCGGCAGACGCGGAATCGGCGATTCTATGGGCCTTTGCCGCGTTCGCGCGGGCCGCGCTGGACCTGGACGATGCCCATTTGAGGCTGTTAGTCGAAGGCTTTCCTCAACTGGCCAGGGGTCTGGCGGAGCAAGCCCGCCAGTTCGATCCCGCATTGAGCGCCACGGATATCTTCCAGGCCAGCCGCAATGTGTGGACAGCGGCCGGGCTCCAGGTGTTGCTCGGCCAGCCCCTGGAACTTACGCCATCGATCTTCGCTTACAGCATGCTATATCCCTACACTGACAACCTTCTGGATGATCCTCAAACATCCGCGGAGGCGAAGTCCGCATTCAACCAGCGTTTGCACGCGCGCCTGGTAGGCGAATCCCCTAAGCCGGCGGATCATCGAGAGCGCAAGGTATGGGCGCTGGTGGACCGGATCGAAAGCCAGTACGACCGCGCGAAGTATCCGGATGTGTACCGAAGCCTGCTGGCGATCCAGAAGGCCCAGGAGGAAAGCGTCGGCCTGCGATGCGAATCCGGTCTCTCGGCTGGGCAAGTGGCGCACGGCGTCTTTGCCAAAGGAGGCGCTTCCGTACTCGCCGACGGATATCTTGCGGCGGGGATGCTGACCCGGGAGCAGGAAGACTTCGCTTTCGGCTGGGGCGTCGTGCTGCAACTAGCCGACGACCTGCAGGACCTCGGGGACGACGCGGCCTCGGGCACGGCAACGCTGTTTAACTGCGGCGGGGAGCCTCTGGACGTCGTCACTAACCGCGTCTTCGAATTCGCAGAGCGGGTGTTCACGCGGCTCAACGCGTTCCGCGATCCGGCGGTCGGCCCACTGAAGCAGTTGATCCGGCAAAGCGCCGAGACGTTGCTGGTCACCGCCGCGGGCGTCGCGCACGAGCTGCACTCACGGACCTATATTCAGGAGCTCGAGCGGCACTCGCCGTTCCGCTTCGGGTTCGTGCGGGAGCACCGCCAGTACTTCTACGGGTCCGGCGGGCTGGTGGGGCGATGCGTGGCATCGCTGGCATGAGATGCGTGGCAGCCCTATAATCAACTAGAGGAATTCCGCCACATGAAGCGCTCTGCTCGATGGTTATTGTTGGCGATTGCGCCCTTCTCAATATGGGCTTTTCAACAAACAACTCCCCCACCGCCCTCTCCGGCGCAGCTCGCCGCGCTGGAAGATCGCCAAAAGATGATGGACCTGCTGCATATCGCCTCGCTTCGTCAAGGCGCAAACGGCAACAATCCTCAGGCTCCGAATGCCGCCAACTACGACGAGTCCAGAGCCAATCCGTATCCCAATCTGCCCGATCCGCTGGTGTTGAATAACGGGAAAAAAGTCACGTCGTCGAAGATGTGGTGGAATCAGCGGCGGCCGGAAATCGTCGAGCTATTCGACCGCGAAATCTACGGCCGCGTTCCCAAGAACGTTCCCAAAGTGAAATGGGAAGTCGCCGGCACCAAAAACGAAATGAACGGCGATGTGCCGGTGATTACCAAAGACCTGGTCGGGCACGTCGACAATTCCTCGTACCCCGATATCACGGTCGACATTCGCGTCTCGCTGAGTACACCGGCTAATGCCAAGGGCCCGGTGCCGGTGATCATGGAATTCGGAGGCGGCGGACCCATTGGAGGCGCTGCGGCCAAGGGTCCTCCGAAGCAAGCGCCGAAAGCTTCCGCAGGTCCAACATGGCAGCAGCAGGTTCTCGCCAAGGGCTGGGGTTATGCGCAGATTTCTACCAACAGCGTTCAGGCCGATAACGGCGCTGGGCTGACGCAAGGGATCATCGGGCTGGTCAATAAGGGACAACCTCGCAAGCCCGACGATTGGGGCGCGCTGCGCGCCTGGGCGTGGGGCGCCACCCGCGCTCTGGACTACTTCGAGACCGACAAAGCCGTCGAGGCGAAACAAGTCGGCATCGAAGGCCATTCTCGATGGGGAAAAGCGACCGTGGTCGCGATGGCATATGATCAGCGGTTCGCGGTCGCCTACGTCAGCTCGTCTGGCGAGGGCGGCGCCAAGGTCCATCGCCGCAATTGGGGCGAACTGGTGGAAAACGTCGCCGCGACCAACGAGTATCACTGGATGGCCGGCAATTTCCTCAAGTACGCCGGTCCACTCAACTGGAATGATATGCCCGTCGATTCGCATGAGCTGGTGGCGATGTGCGCGCCCCGGCCGGTGTTCCTGAGCGCGGGCGCAACCAACGGCGACGGATGGGTGGACGCTAAGGGCACTTTCCTGGCAGGCGTCGGCGCGGGACCGGTTTATAAACTGCTGGGCAAGCAGGATATGGGAACGACCGAATTCCCGGCGATCGAAACTCCGCTGATCGACGGGGATGTGGCGTTCCGCCAGCACAGCGGCGGACACACTCCTGGGCCGAACTGGCCGACGTTCATCACCTTCGCCAGCCGCTACATCAAGACGAAATCTTAATGCTGACTCGCCTGTTCGCAGTGTTGGGGATCGCCGCTGTATACACATGTGGTCAGCAGCCGCAAATCAGTCTGCCTCGCCCTCCCCTGGGGGCAGGACCCTTTACTTTCGCCACCGCCGAGCAGCCTAAGATTCGTGTGACGGTGGTCGCCCGCGGGATTCCGCATCCCTGGAGCCTGGCGTTTCTTCCCGGCGGGGACATGCTGATCACCGAGCGCGGAGGCCGTCTGCGCAGGATCCACGATGGCGTGCTCGATCCCAAGCCACTGGCAGGCGTGCCCATCGTGTACGCGACTCGCAACGCAGGGCTGTTCGACATCGCGCTTCATCCCAAGTTCGCGGAGAACAAGCTGGTTTACTTCACCTACAGCAAGCCCGGCGAAAACGGCCAGCAACGGACGACGCTGGCTCGCGGGCGTCTGGATAACGCGGGGCTCAACGACGTCAAAGACCTTTTCAGCGGCGAATTGACGACGGTACTGGGCGGTTCACGCATCGTTTTCGACCGCACTGGCATGATCTTCATGACCACCGGCGCGGCTACGGGCACCGCGGCGCAAGATCCGAACAGCGACTACGGCAAAGTGCTGCGCCTGCGCGACGACGGGACCGTGCCCAGCGATAATCCGTTCGTTGGCCGCGCCGGTTACAAGCCGGAAATCTACTCGCTAGGGCATCGTGACCAGCTCGGGCTCACCATTCATCCGGAAACAGGCGCGGTGCTTTCGAACGAAAACGGACCCAACGGCGGCGACGAGATCAACCTGATTCTTCCTGGAAGGAACTACGGCTGGCCAACCATCAGCTACGGACGAACCTATGAAGGCCCGCGCGTTTCCGACGTGCCGTGGAAAGAGGGCTTCGAGCAACCCTTGGTGACCTGGATCCCGTCCATCGCGCTTTCCGGCATGACGTTCTATACCGGCGACCGTTTTCCCAACTGGAAAGGGAACGTGTTCGTCGGCGGCATGCGTTATGGCGAAATCCAGGGAACCGGACGGCTCGAGCGGGTCGTGTTCAACGACAAGATGGAAGAGCTGCGCCGCGAATCGCTCTTGACGGATCTGAAGCAGCGCATCCGGGACGTGCGCCAGGGCCCCGATGGGCTGCTGTACGTTCTGACCGAGGAAGAAGACGGCGCGCTGCTCAGGATCGAACCGGTGAACTAACCCGAGCTTGATTTAATCCGTATTGGAAAGACCGCTTACCAGAACCCAACCTTCTAAGCCCTTGTCGTAGCCTTCCAGCACTCTAATTTTTTCGATCCCGACCAGTGAGTAGTGGTCGCCTCCGCGAGGCGGTGCCGTATCGGCGGGAACGACTTCGCCTTCGCGGCAGGCGCGACGATCCACCTTCTCTACTGGAGTCCCACGCCCGAGAACAGTAAGATCGCCGGCGGGTGTGAATTCCCTACAGAAAAGTTTCGGGTCGGGCGAGACTTGTAGGGCTTCGCTCCAAACGAACCTGATTTTTGCCCACCGTTCCACGCTGGTGCGTTCGAAATGATGAATCATTCCAGTGAGTACGCCAGCGAGACCGATAGCGATTGACGACAGAATCGCGGTGCGGCGGAAGGACGTGGGCCATCTGCGGTTCAGGCTCAGAAAGGCCATACCAACTGAGTATCCCGCTGCTGCGCACGCGGGAAGCGTAAATAAGAAGACGCCCAAACCCAATTCACTACTCCCAAACAAGAGGCTCGGCAAATGATATACCGAGGGATGCCGAAGCTCCGACAGCGCGTCAGGCAGGGTTACACCGACCGGCAGTATCCAGATCCAACGTCCCGTCGCCACTAACGATGGCTTGAAGCGCCCTACTGCCCAGCCGATAAGCGGACCCACAACAAGACAGGCGAGCGCTTCATATCCCGAGAACTGGATTCCTGGTCCGTGATCGCCGCTCAGCCCGAGCCTGGAGAGCGCCGCAGAGACGGGCATGCTGGCGAGGAACGTGACCGGGTGAGAGAGCCCGAGTTGAATGAAGTAGCGGAACGCCACTCGGAGAAACAAAATGCCCTGCCCGGGCCACTCTACGGACTCGAACATCGGACTGATATTCTATCCCAAAACTTTCGCCAACATCTCTGGAATCTCAAACACCGCGCGATTGTGGATCTGCGCTACAGCCGCACGGTACCGCGGCAGATCGCGTAGCATCTTCTCGACCGCCTCACCGATGCCGCGGAAATTCGGCAGCACCGAACCCGCATCGCGCTCCAGAACCCACTCGGCGTTGTATCGCTCCTGCGGCAGCGTCCAGATATTGCGCTCGACGATCACCGGCAGTCCCATTGCGACCGCTTCACTGATGCTTCCAGGGCCCGGCTTGCCGACGAAGAAATCAGCCAGGCTCATGTAGTACGGAATCTCTGACGTAAACCCTTCCACGTGACGGGGCGCTCGTGCGGGCAGCGCGCGGAGGCGCTCGGCGAGCCCCGTGTTCTTCCCGCACATCAGGATGAGCTGGGTGTCCGCAAGCCGCTCGGCGATCTCCAGCATCACCTTCGAGCCTTGTCCTCCGAACAGCACCAGACCCGTGGGACGTCCGGGATCGAGACCCAGCCGCCGCCGCTCGGCCAGGCGATCGACACTAACGGGCTGATAGAACGTAGGCCGCAGGATCATGCCTGACGCGCGGAAAATCCGGTCTTCGGTGTAGCCCAGCGCCCGCGCCTGCTCCACTGCCTTGTCGCTCCCGCAGATCAGGAACTGTTCCTGCTTTTCAATCCAGAAGTGCGGCGGATAGTCGGCCAGATCGGTCAGAATCGTCATATAGGGGACCGCTGGAAGCGCGTTCTTCAGGCCCTCAAACATCGCCCGGTTGAAATTCGGCACTAGCGAGACCACCAACTCGGGCTTCGTAGCCGCCCAGTACTTCTCCAGCAGCCGTACTGCCGGCCGGTGATACAGGCGGATCACGCCGTGCATAAACTGCAAGCCCTGCGCCGAGCCCAGCGTCCAGCCTCGCGCCAGCATCTGGTTGTAGATCTCCTGCAGCTCCAGCCCGGTAACCTTCCGAAACACATCCATGGGGCCGAGGATCTCCTGAAGATTGACCAGCCGGACCTCCCAAGGCCGTATTTGCTCGTCAATGACTGTTTTCAGCGCGGTAGCCGCGGCGCGGTGGCCGCCACCGGCATCGAAGTAAACAAAATCAATTTTTGTCACAAATGTTTGATCGCAACGTTATCAGGATGTAACGCC
>Ga0210400_10005321_pt1 | contig 10941 bp, 4 predicted proteins | sample IncBWH26MmetaG_FD_155456 | JGI IMG/M metagenome (GOLD analysis project Ga0210400, IMG submission 155456) | Forest soil microbial communities from Barre Woods Harvard Forest LTER site, Petersham, Massachusetts, United States - Inc-BW-H-26-M | ecosystem: Environmental > Terrestrial > Soil >...
GAAACTTGAACGGAATTAGTCTGCGATGGATTCTGAATATCCAACACCGCATAAGTGCTCGTGCCAATCGCCACCGGGAAGGTGGGCGACAAAGTCAGCGGGGAGATGTTCAGCGAATTAGTGGACGCCACGGTTCCTGTTACAGGCACCGACTGCGGACTGTCTCCCGCATTATCAGTGAACGTCAAAGTCGCAGTCCGGGTGCCTGTTGCATTAGCAGGCGGGCTGAAAATCATATCGAGATTGCAAAGGGTCCCCTGCTGCACGGGGTTGGAGACGCAGTCAGGCCCTCCGACACCGGTCAAAGTAAGCTGAAAATCCGAAGCATTCGGACCACTTAGCGCTATGCTGCTTAGCGTCAGCGGGGCATCGCCGGTGCTGCCCGCTTGTATATAAAGGGCGGCACTGGAGGTGCCCGCAGCCTGTGCGCCAAACACAATGGGATTCGGAGCAACCTGGATTGACGGACCCACCGAGGCAGTTCCCGAAAGGCTCAGAGTTTGCGCTAACTGAGGAGCATTGGTTGAAATTACGACGCCCGCAACGCGGCTTGTCGTGTCGCACCCTTGAAGCGTTACGCAAGCCTGAGAGGGCGGTCCCGGCGCAAACGAAGCAGTAATGGTGCAGCTGGCACCCGCAGCCAGAGACGATCCGCATGTAGTCGATTCAGGAAAATCCGACGGTGTCTCTCCCGGGTAGGCTGCCACCAGTTGCACCCCGAGCTGCATCGGAACAGTCCCGGTGTTCTGCACCGTGGCTGTCATCGGAGCACTGCTTGCGCCCAGCGCAATCGCCGGGAAGTTAAGGGATGTCGGAGTTATGCTCAGCGCTGGGGCAGCGCCTTCTCCCCATTTCTGCACAAAGACTCCGGTGAAGATCGCAGGATTGTAGGGATATGCGCCTGGCGTCGACGGAAGATTCGACGCAAACCCGGTGACATAGATGTTGTTGTTGCTATCGACCCATAAATCGGTCGACTGTCCACTGCCGCCTCCCATAAGCGTAGAAAACGGCAGCTTCGTTCCATCTGTCGACATTTCCGCAAGATATGGCACAGCAAAGCCGGTCGGGATTATGTAGTGGTCGGCGCTGAGCGGAAAATCATTTGAGAATGTCACGCCCGTAATCCAGACGTTACCGCTTGAATCGTTGCCGATGGCCTCGGCCTCGTCCTGAATTGAGCCGCCGAGATAGGTCAGAAATGACAACGCTCCCGTCGCATTGAGTTTTCCGACAAGTCCGGTTCCGCATGCGTTGGGGAGAAATGGGCTCATAACCGGCCCCCAAAGGCAATTGTCCGTCTGGGTGTTAAAAGTGGCGTTGTTCGTTGTTTGAAATGCGCCTGCCGTCACCCCCAGATGGAGCGCTGCAGTCGTCCCGGCAAAATAGAGGTTGCCGCTTGGGTCGACTGAAATACCGCTGGCGCCGAGATCGGCATCGGCCTGCACAAGCGTCAGATATCCCGGCGTGAGTTTGTTGGCCGAAAGATTCAGTTTCGCCACAAACAGATTCGTGCCCTTCGCGGTTGCGCCGCCGCCAGGAGCATAAGTATGCGTCACCGTTCCTAAGCTGCTTGAGAATGGAGGCTGCGCGCTGCCGGCTACGTAGATACTCCCGCTGCTGTCGAACGCAAGTCCCGAACTCCAATCGTTCCCCGAACCGCCTAAATAAGTCCCATAGCGAAACGCTCCGCTGCTGGGGTCCAGTGCTACAAGGAAACTATTGAAACACGGAGTGCTGTTGGCGCATGTTCCTCCTGCGAACGTCGTTTCCAGCGTTGTAGGAGCGGGCAGAAAGCTGGATGAATTTGTCTCTCCCAGAACGACTAGATCCCCAGTCACGGGGTTCAGCTTCACCTGGTATGCACCGCTCGATTGATTCCCTCCCAACAGGCTTGAAAACAGGAGCTGTGATCCGTCAGGGTTCAGTTTAAGAACAAATGCATCGGGACAGTTGTAGCCTTTGTTTGCGATTCCGCATGGCGCGGGGGCCGTCGGCCCGATGTTTGTAACGGTTGGGAAATCCGTAGCTCCTGTGGCCCCGACAACGAAAGCATCCCCCGACGAATCAACGGCAATGTGCGTGCCGGTACTGGATGCGGATGCGCCCCCGATGTAGTCGGAGTAGATGAGCGTTGATGCAGTGGGGTCGAGTTTGGTAACGAACGCGTCCTGGCAATCCTTGTTAGCTGGGTTCGTATGCATGACTTCGAAATTGCCCGCCGTCGAAGGAAAATCCACAGAACAGGTATTGCCCGTAACGTAGGCGTTCCCCGATGCGTCGATTGCGACGCCAATTGCCTGGTTTGCGTTGGTCCCCCCGAAGCCGACGGCATACTCCAGTACCGGATCGATAATCAGCGACCGCGCTCGATCATACTTCCCAATTTCGAATCGCAATTCATCGTGTGCCGTAAGTTGAAATGCGCTGCCTACTGGAACGCGAACCTTGTTGATTGTTTGGTAGGCGACGGGGCGCTTGAGTTCCACTTCGCCCGCGGCAGTGTGCAAGATCGCGTTCCCGTCTGCGTCGATTGCGACCGTTGCGGCTCCCTTGGCCTGGAGACGGATGTCTCCTGGATCTGCGCCTGGAGCCACGGCAAAGTCATATTCCAACTGTTCGCGGTTCCCATAGAAAATCAGATCGATTCCCGGATATGCCGACGCTATCTTCACGCGGTTGAAATGGGGAACGCCCCTCTGCCACTTCGACGGGTCGTTTCCAATGAAATAACTGCTTCGGCCCGATTGCGCATCAAGTCCGGACAAAACCGAGTTTCCGTCTGCTCCGACAAGATTCAGGTAAAGCTTGCTCGACTGAATGCCATGCTGCTTCAAGAGCGCGGGGCGATCTTGCACCTCAGCATTGCCGCGCGCGCCACGCTGAAGAGAGAGTGCGACTCCAGTGGGTGACACGCCAAGCGCATAAGAAGGGCCGTGGGCAACGAAGGCATACGTAGTGGGCGCTTGGCCCTGGTTCGCCTCAAAATCAAGAGGCATGTGCAAGAACGAATTCGCGAAATCGTGCACTGTGTTCGACGGTGTATTCGTATGCACGTGTTCAAACTTCGCGCGGCCTCGGTCCGCTGCGACCGCAACCGAGTGGGGCGGCGCGACACTCGCTGATGGTAATGCAGTCCACGTAGTGTGCAAAGGCGAGGTGCAAAGTGCGATCGCAACCAGTCCAATTGAAATCCATCTTGAATTCAAGTGCGCCTCCACCCGAGACCGTAGGAAATCGAGTGCCAAACGATATGGGACGACGACAGCTACTCTTGATTTTTGACAGGAATGTTTTGTTTCTCACTGATAGGGAATCTTCATCTCACACGTGCAATTACTTCAGGAAAGAAAGGAAAAGATACCGTGAATAAGCACCAGGCGTCGGGCGTAATACTTTCATGGCGACACTTTCATGGCGCCACAGTCCTGGGGGGGAGTCAGCACATCCGAAAATTGGAGCAATGCTAACCTCAATTTTCTATAGTGTCAATCGGCGATTTATGAATGTTTATTGGCCTTTTCCCTTGGTCAGTGAACCCACCGGAGTTACCGGAATTCCTCTCGGTGGGACTAGCTGAAACCGGGAAGTCGGTATCGCCGGATTGAGCCTGAGAGATAAGATCTTCATCTCAATCTGAAGGTTCTGCAGCGACTGGTTCACGACAATTCGCCGTGGAAAGCACGCAGAAGAAGACCCATTCATGCGGTCGGCAATTTCTTGCCAATCTGCATAGTGGATTTCGGTAACCGCGCGCGCAGTCATGTCATGAATGGTCAGGCTCGTAATCGTGCCGCTTAACAAATCGAAAGCAATATCCGCCCTCCTCACGCTTCCGTCACGTGCCACGGGCAAATCCACAACAATCACGCGCGGACCCCTCATCCCAGAACCCGTGCCGCTCGAGGTCTTGTTCAGAGTTCCATGCAACCAGCGAAGTGAATCGATTACGGGTTGAGGTCGCAGGTTCTCCCGCGGGTTTTGAGACGTAGCCGGAGCATCGACCGGACCGACAAAAAATCGCATCACCTTGCCATCCGGCACGAGGAGGCGGAATTGGCCCCCGTCGCTCGAAAGATCGAAGCTCCGTCTCGCCGAAAACGGGATCGCTCCCGTCATTCTGAGAGAGCCAGGTGCACGAAAACTTAGCATCGCCGGCGCCGGTCGCGAATCTTTCGCGCGTTTTCCAAACTCCGATCCGCCTTTTCCCCGGAGCATTACAGTCGCCTCAAGGCTTTGCACAAGCACTGCTCGGACGTTGTAGGCTGCGAGCAGTTCATCATCACTCAGAGTCCGATGCGCGTTGGGCACAAGCCCTGGTACGAAGCACGCGTGAGTTGATGCCGAACTGCCCGGAGCTGTCGTCGCAGGTGCTTGCGCGGGGATTCCCGTTGCATAGATGGTAAACATGAGCGCCGCAAGAAACTGACATTCGATAGAAGTACGTCTATCGCTATCACCTTCGAAATGGTTGACTGTGCCGGGATTCGTTCGCTTCGGGAATTCGTGTCGTTCAGATCCAGGCATCGCGGTTCCATTGGATTTGGTTTCTGATCTTTTACGGAACCAAAACCGCCTGCGCGTCTCTGAGGTCGGTGCTCGATTTGAATCGGCTGCACTCATGGCCTAATTGTAGTGTCACACGATCAACGAACGATTTGACCAAAGCGAGGGGTGCGGTGGCTCTTTACGCGCAGCCTATAGAAATATTTCCAAGACACGTTTCACTTGGCGAGGAACAGTCTGAGGATGCGAAGACGAGGACAGATTTCATAGGCTTGGCTCCTAAGCCTCGGCGAACTGGATGACCACTTTGATGTCGTCGGGATTTCGCTGCAGCGCGTGCATAAAGTCTGCGGGCGGCTCGCGGCGTGTCAACAGCTTTGCAAGCCACGAACGATCCGCGCGAGCCAAGGCTTCGCCGGCTTTGTACCAATGCCGCTTGTTAGCGTTGACACTGCCAACGACAACATTGTTCTTGAGCACGGCGGCAGCTCCAATGTCGGCGGCGAGAAGCCCGGAAGGGGTGCCACCACTGCCGACGCCGGTGAGGCACACAACACCGCCCGCCCCAATGAAACGGATCGAATCAGTAATAACCTGCCCAACACCGGTACATTCAACGATGACATCCGGCTCGAACCCGACGGTGGCGACGGTGCCCGCATGGTAGGTCGCGCCGAGTGCACGTACAAGATCTGGCTTCGTTCCCGACTCGGCGCGGTCGAGTACATGGATGTCCAGTCCGCGCTGTTTTCCGAGCATAGCCGCTAGCAGACCGATCGGGCCCGCGCCTGTCACCAGCACAGTCCGTGGTTCCCAGAGCGCGCGCTGGCCTACAGCGGCAATCTGCTCCCAAGCCTTGGTGACAACGGTCGTAGGCTCGAGCAAAACGCCCAGAAGCCCAAGCGAATTATCGACCCTCATCGTGTACTCAGACTCGATCCGCCAGCGCTCTGACATGAACCCGTCAATCTGCTTGATGCCGCGCTCAGTGTACTGGCCATTGCGGCACATGTCCCATTCGCCCACTGCGCAGTTTGGGCAGGGGACGGGGTCGGGACGCCGAACGATTCCGACTACCAAATCACCTTTCTTGAGACTGCCGTCCGGGTCAGATTCAAGGACACGGCCGAGGGACTCGTGGCCAAGTACGAGGCGTGTCTTGCCGGGAGGCGCCCATCCGTATTTCCCTTCGACAATTTCGACATCGGTGCCGCAAACTCCGACAGCGATTGTCTCTACGAGCACCGAGCCTTGACGAACATCGGGCTCTTGAACCTCTTCCCACTTGGCGCTGTCTGCCTTTCCCGGTTCGACCGTGATTGCTCTCATACTTGCAACCTCTTTCATGGTTTGCTGGTGGTTCGCTCTGTATTGAGTGCGCGGCTGCGCCTTGCGTTCACCCTTCTTTGAATCCTGGTTTACCGGCGTGCAAAAGTTGATCAGGATCAACACGTCCAAAGATCTGGATCAGCAACGCCACAAGGCCAGTCCATCCAGTCTGGTGGCTGGCTCCCAGGCCAGCGCCGTTATCGCCGTGGAAATACTCATAGAACAAGACATAGTCTTTCCATCGAGGGTCGGTTTGGAATTTCTCTGTGCCTCCAAATACTGGACGCCGACCTGACTTGTCGCGCAGGAAGATGCGTGTCATACGGTCGGAAATCTCACGCGCTACCTCGAATAGGTTCATCAAATTGCCCGAGCCAGTGGGGCACTCTATCTTGAAGTCGTCGCCGCAGTACAAATAGAACTGGAGCAAGGCCCGAATCAGCATCACGTTCATCGGCATCCATACCGGACCACGCCAGTTGGAATTCCCGCCGAACATGCCGTTGTCGGACTCCGCCGGAAGATACTTCACCCGGTATTCCTGGCCATTCACATCGACAAGATAAGGATGGTCTTCGTGGTAACGAGACAGCGCACGGATGCCATAAGGGCTCAGGAATTCTCTCTCGTCGAGCACGCGCGTCAGGATGCGGCGCAATCGGTCCTCATTCACGAGCGCCGCTATGTCGCGATCTCCATGTCCCCAATGACCCGGGCCTGTCGCATGGATGCTGTTGCGCAGTTCGGGCATACGTTGCGCCCGTGCGCGCAAGACCTTCACCACTCGAGGCACCCGTTCGCGCTGCCACGGCTCGATCACTGTGGTGGCACACAAGGGCAGCAGGCCCACCATGGAGCGCACCTTTAGCCGTTTTGCACTACCGTCCGGCAAGCGGAGCACATCGTAGTAGAAACCATCCTCCTCATCCCACATTCCCTCGGGCCCCATTTGATTCATCGCGATCGCGATCCAGACGAAGTGCTCCGCATATTTCACGGCCATGTCTTCGTAAAAGGGATCATGGGCCGTCAACGCCACGGCGATCTCCAACATGTTCTGAGCAAACATGCAAATCCACGCAGTGCCGTCAGCTTGCTCCAGGATTCCACCCGTCGGCAGCGGCGAGCTTCGGTCGAAGACGCCGATGTTGTCCAGGCCGAGGAAACCGCCTTCAAAGAGGTTGTTTCCGAGACGGTCTTTGCGGTTCACCCACCAACTGAAGTTCAGCATCAGCTTCGGAAATGCGCGCTTGAGAAACTCGATGTCGCCTTTGCCATGAAGTGCCTGATCGGTGCGATACAAGAAAATCGTGGCCCAGGCGTGTACCGGCGGATTTACGTCACTGAAGTTCCATTCATAGGCCGGAATTTGTCCGGTCGGATGCTGGAAGAACTCCTGCAGCATTAGGTCAAGCTGTTCCTTGGCAAATTCGATATCGACTGCAGATAGCGCGATGGCGTGAAACGCCAAATCCCACGCTGCATACCACGGGTACTCCCATTTGTCAGGCATCGAGATGACGTGTTGATTCACCATGTGGAACCATTCGCGATTCCGCATGGAACGGCCGCCGGGCTTGATGGGATCGATACCGTGTTCTTCGATCCATTTGTGGACATCGAAGAAGTAATACTGTTTTGTCCAAAGCATTCCGGCCAGCGCCTGCCTTATCACCAGAGCTTCATCCTCGTCGGCACGCTCCGGCGTGATGGATTTATAGAAGGCATCCGCCTCGGCAAGACGGGTCTGGAGGGTCGCGTCGAAACTCTTGAAGGGATCGCCAATGGTGTCGGGCGCCAGATCGGTCAGCCGCAAACGGATGATGGCCGTCTCTCCTGCTCCCACATTCAACGGATAATGCGCGGCAGATTTCGTTCCGATCTTCTCGGGGTTCACTGCATTGCGATTTCCGGCGACAACGTAATTGTTGATTCCGTCTTTGACGTAAGGCGATAGGTTAGGTGTGCCGAAGATCCGCTCGTTATTCGTCTCATTCTCCGTGAACAGCAGCGGAACATTGCCCTCGCAATACAAATACCTCTCACCGAGCTTGTCATGGGAAGCCACGACCGCCTTCCACTCGTCATTGGACGCGATGGACCTTAGCGAAGGTTTAGGTGTGCCTGGCCACCACGTCCAGGTGTTGCGAAACCAGAGGCTCGGGAGGAGATGGATTGTCGCGGGATCAGGTCCGCGATTAACTACGCTTATCTGAACAAGCACGTCTTCTGCAGAGTGCTTTGCATATTCCACGAAGACATCGAAGTAGCGATCTCGGTCAAAGACGCCCGTCTCCAGTAGTTCGTACTCCGTCTCGTTGCGGCCGCGCCGCTTGTTCGTCTCGATCAGATCGACGTAGGGGTATTCCGCTTGTGGATACTTGTAGAGGTATTTCATGTACGAGTGCGTCGGCGTACTGTCGAGGTAAAAGTAGTATTCCTTGACGTCCTCACCGTGGTTGCCTTGTCCGTTGGTCAGGCCGAACATGCGTTCTTTGAGAATGGGGTCCTTGCAATTCCACAGAGCCACGCTGAAACAAAGCAACTGCTGGTCGTCGCTGATGCCCGCAAGACCATCCTCGCCCCAGTGATAGGCGCGAGATCGTGCCTGGTCGTGAGTGAAGTAGTCCCAGGCATTACCATCCTGGCTGTAGTCTTCGCGGACCGTACCCCACTGCCGATCGCTCAGATACGGACCCCACGTCCTCCAAGGATTCTTTCCGACGCGAACTTCCTGGAGTCTGGCGGCTTCGGCACTCATGTTCTCGTCCAAGGGAGGCTTTTTAGATTGCTCATTTCTTTGATTGCCGGTGGGTCCTTTTCGAACATTGTCGAGGTCTTCCTCTGAATTAAGGGAGTATCCAAACGTTCGGCGAAAGTAGCATTCCACTGCAGGTCCTAAAACTGTCAAAACTGACAGATGCTTTACGACAATGCATCTGGTACTAAAGAACCAAAGGATGAGGATTGGCGACCAAAATGAACGTTAGCTCTCGGAATTACGGTAGACCTGGAGCGGACACGCTGGATAAGAGTGCCTTCAGGATACGAAGTTCCACAGCGGTGCCGTTGATGGTTGTCGAGACCGTTTGGGCGACCATCATTTTTATTTGCTTTGGGTTGTTAGCTCCACATTGCGTAACGGGTACTGTCAGTCTTGCCTTGTTCGCTTCAGCGGTTTCAAGCGGATTTTTCTTAATCGAAGAAATGAATAGACCTTTTAGTGGCCTGCTCAAGGTTTCCAGCGCTCCGATTCGAGAAGTCCTCAAATATCTTGTCCAATAACGGAGTATCACAAGGTCGATCGAGGGTGATTTGATTCGTGAATCACGGGCCCCCTACGAGTTCCCCACCGTACCGATTCCCCAGGCGGGCCCTCAGACATCGTGATAGAGGTCAGCGGGGCGGGCGACTCTCGCCCGCTTATCCGGCGACGCTTCGACGGCGCTTGAAAAAGCTGCAGTGACCCAAGGTCGACACTGAGGGAGAGCAGTCTATGCGAACCGTCGCTGATTTCTACGCTTTTACTTTCCGATCCGGTAGTGCGAGCCGCTATGTTGATCCAGCTTTGCCCTGTCGGCATATCTGCCGGAGCTCAGCGATTCTGGGATCGTTTCTCCTATCACTAAGCTTGCTGGGTTGCGAGAAGAAGGAGGCCGCTCCTGAGGCAGCTCCTCCTGACGTTAAGGTCACAGATGTAATCCAGCGAGATGTGCCCGTCTACGAGGAGTGGGTCGCGCAACTGAACGGCGAGAATAATGCAGAAATCACGCCCAAAGTACAGGGATATCTGCTGAAGCAGGACTACCAGAATGGGTATTACGTAAAGCAGGGCCAGCTTTTGTACGAGCTTGACCCTCGACCGTTCCAGGCGGCAGCTGAGAAGGCGAAAGCAGATGTGGCGATGGCAGAGGCTAATTCCGCCAAGGCACAAAACGATGTAGTACGCGATACTCCGCTGGCCGCACAGAATGCGATTCCGAAGAAGCAACTCGACAGCGACATCGCGAGTGAAGCGTCATGGAAGGCGCAAGTGCAAGCTCAGCAAGCGGCACTGCGAGACGCGGAACTGAACCTCGACTGGACCAAGGTGCATTCGCCCATAGAAGGAATTGCGGGCCAGTCTGTTTCGCAGGTTGGTGACCTGGTAGGTACCACGACCAAGATGACAACGGTCTCGCAGGTCGATCCCATCCGCGCGTACTTCAACATCAGTGAAAGCGCTTTTCTCGGCATTGCACATCGTGTTTCAAGAGGCATCCGCGGAAATCCCGGACGCCGTGACGAAACACCGGTGGAGTTTATTCAGGCAAACGAAGAGCCCTATCCAGCCAAGGGCCAAATCGTGATGGTGAATCGCCAGGTTACCGCCGGAACCGGCACCATCCAATTGGCCGCAGCATTTCCTAACAAGGACGGAACTCTCCGCCCCGGTGGGTTTGGAAGAGTTCGAATCCGGACTGGAGTAAGCAGCAATGCTTTGCTCATTCCACAACCAGCAGTCATTGAGGTTCAGTCCATGTATCAGGTCGTCGTGGTTGGAGACGACGGCAAGGCAAGCTTTCGCCCGATCAAGGTTGGAGACAGGGTAGGCGCTGACTGGGTTGTTACTGAAGGTTTGAAGCCTGGTGATCGAGTAGTTGTCGAGGGTTTCATGAAGGTACGGCAAGGCATGCCGGTAAATGTCGCGCCTTACGTTGCAGCGGCTGGGAGCCATTGACGATGTCGAAATTCTTCATCAATCGGCCTATCGTCGCTATCGTCATTTCGGTGCTGATGGTTCTCGCCGGCGTGGTTTCGATGCTGAGCCTGCCCACGGCGCAGTTTCCGAATATCGCGGACCCGCAGATCCAGGTGCAGGCCACCTACACCGGCGCGGATGCGGGAACAGTCGCGGAGTCAGTCGCTACTCCCATCGAGCAACAGATGTCCGGCGTCTTTGGCATGAACTACATGTACTCGACGAGCCCCAGCGCCGGCCAGATGAAGCTCACCGTGGACTTCAATATCACGACGGATGCGAATACCGACCAGATTCTATCGCAAATGCGAGTGAATCAGGCCAACTCGCAGTTGCCGGCGTCGGTTCTCAATGCCGGCGTGACT
>Ga0210400_10005322_pt1 | contig 10940 bp, 7 predicted proteins | sample IncBWH26MmetaG_FD_155456 | JGI IMG/M metagenome (GOLD analysis project Ga0210400, IMG submission 155456) | Forest soil microbial communities from Barre Woods Harvard Forest LTER site, Petersham, Massachusetts, United States - Inc-BW-H-26-M | ecosystem: Environmental > Terrestrial > Soil >...
CCCTCGGCAGTGTCTACAAATCCCGATCGATACACCAACTCCAATTGCTTGCGCAGCACGGCCAATTCGCGCGCGAAGGATTCGGCCAGCGTGCGCGTGAGGCTGCCCACGTTGCGATCCGTGAGCAATGCTTTGCCACTATCGCTGTGATAGTAGCTGATATAGAACTCAGTCCCTTCATCGGGCCAGGAGGCCTGCGGTGCAGGTTGAGTCTTGTCCTTGTCGCTCGAGAGAAATACCAGATGGCCGTCACTGGCCACGCGATAATCGCGGCCCTGCTGAAACGCGAAAAATGTACGGCCTACCTGCCCGCTCGCCTCCAGCGTATCCACGTTGATAGTGGCCGGGTCACGCTCGAAGCTGAAGGAATTGGCTGCCGCAAAGAACCGGTGCGTCTCCCGGGCCACGCCACCAGTGAGCGCAGTAAGGACCTGATCGGCAACGAAATTGTATGGCTCGGCAACGTAGCTCACACAGTTCCTCCAAAGGAAAATGGGACAACCAAGTTCAACGGGACCTGCGCTCCAATAAAGGTCAGCTTCAGGTCGATCTCTACCTGGTCTGGCCGGACAGCGCGGTTATAGACAATGTTGGCGCTCAATATCTTTTCAATGCGCGGCTCCAGGGCCAGCGCCTGCAAAATGTACAGCTTCACCAGGTTGCGATTGTTTTCCGAATTGGGCTTGCCGATGAGCTCATGGTGGCGCGAGCCGTATTCCGGATGACCAAGATCAGCCAGCTCGCCCCGAGCTGTCATGATTCGATGAATCACAGCTTGCACGGCATTGTCCACGCCTGCCACCGGCGCGAGATCCTGCTCTGACTTACCTGCGCTTGTGTGGTCCTTGCGCGCATAGTCCAGATCTTCGTGGCGTCCATCGGTCACGCGATAGAGCGCCTTAAGATCTTGTCCCAGGATGTCGGTCCGCTTCACTACAGCCATGTGTTCCTCTCAGGGTGCATTCGTATCATTAATGTATGGAGCTGCCGGCGGCCCCAGGATCATGAGCACTCCGGGCGGCGAAGGAATCTGATCCCCCATCCGCACCAGCGCCATGCCGCCGATCGTTACGCCTGTACTGCCCAACGGACCTATCACCAGCGGATACGGTACTCCGCTCACCGAGTTCACCATCTGGCAGATGGAGCCGGCAACGGCCAGCGGCATTCCTCCGGCGGTCACCGCCGCCTGCGGTATGGAGACGATCACGCCCGAATCCGGCGCTCCTGCCGCTCCCGGCGTCACCATAACCGCGCATCCGATACTTACTGGTGGTCCTGGCATCTGTGCTCTTCTGCTTCGTACTCGCTATGAACCTGCAGGGGCTAAAAAGTCCTTGCAGAATCCGCGATTAGCACGAAACGATTTTTCCGTAGTCTTTATAACCCTTCGGAGATTGGTACGTAAGACAGTTCGGTCTCGCGTACCTTAAGTGCAGCGGAGCAGTTCCTTCGCTGCCGCTCAGGATGACACTGATTTTCTTAGTGCATCCGTTATCTTCGCCCTCAGAGTTCTCTCGCTGCGCTCCAAGAGAAGTTCTCACACACGCTCTAAAGCCCGATTGAGTCGCAACGTTTCGGCACGAGTAAACTTCCTTCGGCTCGCAAGCTCACCTCTAGGACAAGCTGTGCCCTGATACAAATCAACTGCAACTCTCGGCATACAGCAACTGCGAACCGCGCTAGCCCGGTGAAAAACTCGCTGTGCCGGTCAAACTCAGCAGCGATCCCTTCACGGTGGTACTTGCTCCACCCTCCAGTTGCGCCGAAGTCTGGGCCTTTACGGTGGCGGAGAGTCCCTCCAGCTTCAGGTCACCCTGCGCTTTCAGGCTGAGTGCGCCACTGGCGTTAATGCTGATATCGCCCTGACTCGTGAATTCCATGTTCCCCTGGCTGTTCACCACCACCTTGGCCTTGGAGTCGACCTCGACGTCACCACCGTTCTTTATAGTGAGCTTCGTCTCTCCCATCTCCAGTACAACCTTGTCGTCGTCAAGGGTGAGCTTGTTTCCGTTAGGAAACTCCATGTACAGCCGCCGCACGGCCGAATCCGCCTGGTCAGGCGAGACATACACGCATTCAGCAATCTTGGACTGCGGCGGCAGATCCTCATCGTTGTACAACCTGCCGGAGATGATCGGGCCGTGCAGGTTACCGCCGACAAAGTGCACCAGCACCATGTCGCCCACATTGGGAATGGCCGCAAAGCCCATGCGCCCCGTGGCCACCGGAACACGCGGCAACTCCAACCCACTGTCCCGCAAGCGCACACTACATTGATAGTTGTTGCTGTCGCTGTCGGATTCGTGTGGAAAGCTATGGGTCACAATTCCGATCTCCGCCACCCGTACCCGACGCAACTCGTCGCGCACGATGGCCTGTAGAATCTCCACCAAATCGGCGGCTGGCGCATGGGCGGTCATGACATGCCTCCCAGGGAAATCAGCGTCCGGAAACCGCGCCGCGTATCGATCCTGTGGGTTACCGCCATCACCTGATAGAGCCCATCAATTCCTGAAGCCGGTACGCCTTTAAGAGCCGCTGTCTCACCCAGATCCACGTTGGCGGTTCCAACCAGCTCCACCGTGCCTGAGACCGCAGCGCGCCGGCTGAATTGGAGCCTTGCTTTAGCGGCCGATTCGGCGGCATCCCTGGTACGCAGGACGGGATCGCCGAACAGCAATGTGGCGTCACCTCCACCTGCCGCTCCTTCATGGGCCGAGCTGTCTTTCACCAGCCATGACGCCTTGTCATCGCCGGCGCTGCTGGCGGGGCTTTCAGGCACCGCCGTCACGCCATCCAGAGGAGCGGACCTTTCCACGGTAGCCGCCACAATTTCCGCGCCGTAGCGGAAGGTGTGGTCCGCCGTAGTGGTGGAGAGCGAAGAAAACACCAGCTTGCCTTCAGGAGTCGCGTACAAATCGAAGCCGCACAGGCCCGCCAGTCCGATGCAGTGCGTAAAAAGACTTCGGGCAGAATCGACAAAGTAGACGGGCAGATCGATCCCATCTTCGATTGTGTCCGTAGAGACGCCTGCCTTTCCGGCAAGCGCCGTAACCACTTGTCCGGCATTGCGACTCACAAACACCTGGTCACTGCGCACGCTCATCAACTTCATCTGCGCGCCGGTGCAATGGGCCGCCAGGCGACTGATGCCCTGTTCCACACCGCTTACTGTCCCGCTAAATACCACGCTCGTTGTACCGTCCCAACCCAACTCAATCGATACCGGATCGCCTTCGGCAAAATCCACCGGCACACTGGTCCCAAAATCGATCGTCGCTTCGTCCGCTGTGCCGCGCTTATCCCGCCGCACTTCCAGCGCGCGCAACGGTCCCAACGCCTTTGAGGAGATCGTAGTCGCGCCCAGCGTGATTTTGTATGAAGGTCGCAGCATAAGGTTCTACTCCGGAGGGACCCTCGGCACGGTTGGGGAATACGTGGTAAACACCTTTGGGATGCCATCGCTCAAGACGATGGCCTTGAAGATGCCATGTGAAATGCTTCGTTTAATGTCCTGAAAAACAAACGGAATCGACCAGTTCGCACCGCCGCCGGCGCTGATCGGCCAGGGCGCACCACTCACACTGCCACCAGTGCCACCGCTTAGACCGCTGACTTGCATGTGTACGTGATTGAATGAGCTTTTGCCGGTGCTATCGGCCAGCATGATGACCTGCCCCTGCTGCACAAACTGACCAAGCACGCGATTGCGAAGGTCAACAAACAGCCCCCAAAAACTAATTGGATTGCCTAGATCGATGTTCGGGGGGTTGCCTGTGCCCGCGCGCAGAGCAATGTAGGCCTTGCCGTCGGTGAAGGAGACCACGTCACCCGGCTGATATTCAACCGTGTTAGACCAATTTCCCTTAATGGTCTTCTCCGAGGGAAAACTGGAGAGTGTGCTGCCACTGTGAAAGAGCGGTTTACTTCCGCCCGGCACGGGAGCTTTCTGCGTCATAAAATTCTGCTGGCCGTGGCCGTATGTGGCAAAAGTGGCTTGTATCGTAGCGAAACCACCAGTCGCAGATCCACCGGGGATCATTTGACCCGGATCGCCCCCTAGTCCACGGTCTTGGCCAGGCAGAAGAAATGCAAATGTTGTACCCGCAGGAAAACCATTGAAACCCTGATAGTAAGGAGCCGAAGCGGGTGCTGTCCAGCCAACTGGAAGAATGCATCCCGACGGATGCAATGGCACTCCGAAGGGCAATGTAGCGTTCCCATTTTTGTCCCAGTACGGAGGAAACAAGGTATTAGCAGGTATTGGAGTGGTTCCGTCATTGAACGTCGTAATACTCGACGGCGCTCCGATGGCGCTCGCGGTAACACCCGGAGGTGCTGTTCCCCCTGGTGGGACCACAATCAAGTGCATGATCTCTACAAAATTCCAGCTTTGTCCTCGCGGTTGCGTATCGTCAATGTTAAAGACGATTCCAGCCCGCGAGGCAAGTATCTCCTGGCCTAATCCCAACTCAAAATCAACCGCATATATCTGTCCCTGACCACCCTGGGCGTTATGGGAAATCACACCCATATTGCCTTGCACGCACATGCGGCCAGCGCCTTCCCAGGGCATCAAATACGGTGATTTTTGAGGATCGGGATAACCCAGAAATTTCAGATCTCCCTGTACAGAATTGCCGTTGCCGTCCATCGCCAACGTTCCACCATCAGTTGCCCCTTCCGTAAACATGAAGTGATAGGCCAGGAATCTAGCCGCATAGAGCACATACGTTGCGACCATTTTAGAAACTGTTTTCCCGATCCATGAGCCATCCTCAAAGCTGTATCTCCCCAGCATGCGCTCCCCTAGCCACGCCCGTAAGAAGCGAACGTTTACCCGAGCAGGCAAGTCCGCTTTGCCGAGCAATATAGCGACCGGCACAAAACTCAGAAATGAGGTACCGAGAGCCCATACCTGGGGCAGCCAGAACATGTCCCTGTATATCGGCGGGATTTGGGAATCGCTGGAGGCAAAATACTCGGACCGGTTCCGGTAGAATCCGAAGAAGAGAAGATTACCGATTTCAATGGTTGCGTGGCAGACTCCCTGGAGGTAATGGGCGTTATGATGCAATGTAGCATCCTCTGGCGGATTTTCTTGCTGCAACCACACACCATCATCATTTACGAGAGTAAGACTGGATAGAAGCAGTTCCCGCAACTCCCACGACCACGTACGGTACATCAGATTCTCAACGGTATCGGCAATCAGGTGATACCACCAGCAACCACGCAACCCCGATTCGAGCGTTCCGATCCAGGGCATCACGCCAATCATTGGCCACCTGACCCACAATGGCACGTCCTCTTTTTTGAAGGCGACCACTCCCATCTGCGTAAGGTTTTCCAAAAGCATCATGATGTTGTTGCCAACATCGCCTTCTTCCGCAGACGTTGCGTGAAACAGAATCCCCTCGAGCAATGGGAGAATCCAGGCCGAATGAAAAGCGATTTGTTCCATCCTCTCCTTGGTCAATGTTTGACCGAAGGTTAGCCCCTTGAGTTCTGTTTCTTCGGCTTGGGAACCTCGTACAGTTTTCCCTGCTACCCAACTTGCATACCAGGCAATGGGGTCCGAACTTGCGGGTGGCGTGGGATTACCAGAGGTCCCATTCGCTGCCATGAATCGGTTTTTTAGCGGCCCTTGTGGGGCAAATGAATGGATTGGGCTGACGCTAATATTGATCTCGGCAATAGCCTGGGCGATGGCGATGAAGGGTTCTATGACTTCCTCGCCACGCTCCAAGATTGCCCGAACCAAGGCAATGATGCGATCAAGATCGAAGCTGGCCCATATTTTGCGGATTTCATCGAGCAGCTTCTGGGTATCGAGTGCCGGAAAGGGGATATCGCGGTCCAACAGAATCTGGATGTCATCCAGCGCCACTCCGAAGTCGTAGAGGGCAATCGCCTCCTTTGAGCTTTCACCATTCACCGCCCTCTGCTGCAATGCCTCGATCATCCGCGTGGTCAAATCGGTGAGCAGGTTACGGAGTTTAGTGCCGCTGATACCCAAATCTTTCTGCACAAAATCAAGCAGCTTGCCAAACAGCTCCACCACTTTGTCTGTAGTGAGTTGCTCCAGCAGCTTGAGCAGGGCCTGAAGCACTGCAGGAATCACGCTGGCAACGTCTCCGGAAAGGCCGTCAACCAGCAGGTTCACCGGATCAATAAACGGCTGGAACACGGCACGGACCTTGCCATTACTAAGACGCACCGGTTCTTGAATTCCGGCAATGGTATCGACCAGAAACTTTGAGGCTTCTTCCCCCATCGACTTCAATGCCGGCAGCGTCATCGTGGGGTCTTTCAACAGGGACTCAACAAAGGCCATCAGCACGTCGCTGGGAGAAATCGACGCAGGCGGAGCCGCGAGAGGCTGGGGGCGAATTAACACTGCTCCAAGAGACATAACTAAAACCCAAGACTCCCGCCGATACTACCGGCAATGTCGCCAATCGCGCCCACAACTGCACCGGCGACGTCGTCCAACGAAATCGAAGGCACCGCGTTCAGCATGTCTTTGTAGGATTGATTGGTTTTATCCAACTCTGTTTGCAGTTCGCCCTTGAGTCCTTCCAGACGGTCAAGGGCGGCTTGAAGCACCGCCGTGATGTCGAATGCAGCCAGCAACGGAACTATCTTGGCTTCAAACTCCGGCTGTACCACGTCAATGATTAACGCCTTGGGGTCGAACTTCTTGAGGTTGTCTATGATCTTCTGATAGTCGGCGTCAATGGCATCCAATTGGTCCTTGGGGAGAAGCTGGCTGATATCCAAAAGGTTCAAGGCGTCATTGAATGCCTTTTCCACCAGCGTGCGGATGGCAGTTGGACTCACAGCAGTCAGCTTGCCGCGCACTGTCTGGAAGGTCGTGTTCATTTGCGTGACCACGAACTGAAAATTGATATTGTGAAGGCGGGTGATGAGGTGGTTGATGGCGTCCCGCAATCCGCCCAGGGACTGAGGCCCAAGCAACAGATCATCCAGCTTGTGTTCAAAAGTATCAATGACTGCGGCCACCTTGGTGACCCATGGTTGGACGCCCGCCGCAAGGGTTTGCACGATGCGCAGCAGGTGCGCGAGGGGCTGTACCACTTCGTTCTCCAACGCATCTTTTAGAATCGCCTTCAAATCTGCCGAGGTTATGCTGGAGTGTATGAAATCGGCTAAAGGACGGCCAGGACTATGGAACCGCAAGTCCCAGTGAGTCATGAGGTTCTCAAAAGCTTTCTGGTCCCGCGTAATCTCCTGCTGCCAGTGGTTGAGCCCATCAAAGGGCCGCGAAAAATCTGGAGCAATCGGATTGAAGCGGCCTAACAGGGCTTGCACGTCGGACTTTTGCGCAGAGGCTTTCAGTGCAGCCAGAGCATCCGGATGCACGCTGCCATAGGCGGCAACCAGGGCCGCCAGAGAGGACTGCGGGTTCAAATTGTTCAGCGCGCTCGAGAGCGGAGTCAGAACAGAACTTAGAGACGAGCGCATGGCATTCGCCTTCAGAAGATTGACTGAGGCTGTCAGCTTGTCGAAAGAAGGCTGGAGCGAGGCAATGCCGGAAATCTGGTCTACATGATCGAAGATCGGCTGCAACCACCCACGAATCTGCGTCTCGGGATCAGCCAGACCCGATGCCAGGGCCACAACTTTTTCCATCGCGCCTTTTACCGCAAGAGCGGTGTCCCGGATGTTCTGTAACGGGGCCAGAATATCGTCGAATGCATGGAGCACATCATCTACGTGGAGCGCCGCCAGCACCTGATTGATAACCGCCTGCACCTGGTCATTCAGCGGCTTTATCACAGCTTCAGGCTTGAGCTTGTCGAACTGGGCCAGCAACTGGTTGAACAGATCTTCCAGGGGCTTGAGCAGTTGCCCGGGATCGGCCTTCTGCCGCACCTGATCTTTAATTCCGTTGAGCGCCTGCTGCACTGGAGCCAGCAAAGAACTGGGCTTAAACTGTTCCAGGTTGCCAATCACATCCTGAAATGGTTTTGAGAGCTGGTCGCCAATCAAGTTGGCTGGAGAAAACGCCTTCACCTGATTCAACAGTTTGGCAGGCTGGCCCTTTACCGAAACCAGCAGCGGTTTGGGGCCAACGTCTATGAGGTGATCGAATTCGCTCACCAGAGGATCGGTAATCGGCTTAAGATCTCCAGGCAAGATCGCTACGGCTGCTTTAAGCGCCAGCTTGACTTCCGTACTGAGCACATGCGGATCAATGCTCTTGAGGATTTTCGTGACGTCGTCAATGGCAGCGATCACCTGGCCTGTTACCGGCGTGAAGGAAATGTTCTGAATTTGTTGTACGGCAGTGTCTATGGCCTGATGAATCGAGCCAATCGCGTTCTTGACATCGGGAGAATCCAGCACACCCACCAGCTTGTCAATCGCATCTTTGAGTGCATTGATGATGTCATCGGCTTTAAAACCGGAAACTGCATCATTGATCTTCGATACTCCATCGGCAAGGGCCGAGTGGAGCGGTCCAAACAAAGCGCTGGCCTGTTGCTGCAATGTGTTCTGAAAATCTACGATGGCCTGATGGATGGGTGCGACCACGCTGGCCGTATCCACGCTGGCAAGCAACTGGTTTACCTGATTGAACAGCAGCGCGGTCTGGGCGGCGACCTGGCCTAGAAGTTGATCAATGGAATCGGCTGCGCTGTTTACGCCATCAATGGCCACCAGCATCGGTTCGCGGATGGGAATGACATTCACTACATCCAGGCCTTGCATTACCGGCGCCAGAAGGTCGCCAACATCTTTCGCCAACTGCTCGGGCGAGTTGAGATGAATAGCATCTGCCAGGGTATCGCCCAGGCTCTTGAACATCTGGGCCATGGCGACTGGTTCCACCGCCTGGAGCACGCGGCGCATATAGCGCTCGGTATCTATTGGCAAACGCTCCAGCGCTCGCTGTGCTGTGTCAACCTGTCCGGAAAACAGGTTTGTATTGAGCTTGGTGATGCGCGGCAACAGGGTGTCCAGGGCGCCGTTGGCAGCGGTGATATCGGTTGCACTCGCGCTTAAGTCGCCGCTGGCTACAGCCCCACCGATCCGGGCCATGGCCAGCGTCAATTGATTCATCTCGGTTTTAAGCTTGCTTAGATCGGTGGCGCCTGCGAGCGCAGTAATCTGGGCGGTCACGTCCGTCAGCGGTTTTAAGCCGTTCGCCTTCAGGAAGCCGGCGAGATTCTGGACAGTTGTATCTACATAGATCTTGAGGACCGCTGCATCCTTGGTCCGCAGATCAACAACTGTGGCAGTAAGATTCATCAAGTCGTCAAAAATCGGCAGCTTCTGCAGCATGAATAGCTGCCTGGGCAGCTTCTGGAATTGGTCGTGAAGAAACGTAATTAAGCTGGGTGCTGTAAAAGGCGCAACCAGTGACAGCGCTTGATCAAGAGCCTTGAACGTATCTAACCGGCGCTGCCTGGCCGTGGCTGCAGGGTCGGCTGCTGGCGCAGCTGGTCCCGATCCGGCCCCTGGTGATGGGGCTGGAGCCGGTGATGAAGGCCCCGAGGCTGCACCTCCTGATCCTGCGCCTGCAGAGGGCGAAGGGGATGGGCTACTGCCTGAGCTTGCCTGGGCCGCATGTGTGGCCGGTGGCAGCGGCAAATTCGTAAATCCGGATTTCGCCAGCTTCTGCAGCGCCATGATCGCGGTGCTGATCTTCTGAATTTTTTCTACGATGTTAGTTGATACATCGCCTCCCAGATTTCCCAACGCCTTGCTGACGCCTCCGGTAAGCCCTGAAAGGTCTGATGGAATGGCCGCACCCAGCGAAGTCAGGGTTCCCGAAAAAGAACTGGACACATTGACGTTGGGAGGAGCGACATTGAGGAGACCTTTTTGCAGTGCATCGAGCGCCGGCAATTGCCCGTGCGCCAGCGCTGTGAGCTGCGTTCCTGCTCCACTGATCTTGCTTGCCTGCTCGGTCAGCTTCGTCTTCAAGTTGCTGCCGCTCAGTGCTGAGTCGATTTGCTGGAAGATAGTCGGCATGGTCAGGCCCCGAAAAGTCCTTTCAGCGCACCTTGCACGCCCGAGAGTGAGTTCACCGCCGTTTTAACTCCGTCAACCGCTCCCTTGAGCGGCGGAGTTGGATCTCCAAAATTGGAAATGGAATTGAGCAGATCAGGCACTTGCGCAACTTTGAACTGCTGGCCGGCTTCCGCAATCACAGCGGCGTTGACATCAGCAAGGTCCCCAAATCCGGTGGCGGCTGGCGGAGGCTCAACAAATTGCGTAAGCACAATTGCGTAACGGAACGAATCGGTGGTACCCGCGACTTCCTGTACCCGAAGGTCAGCGACCATGATCTTGTCCACGCTGGTAGCGCTGGTGATATCCGCAACGAAATCAACCGGCTGGCCGGACTTGAACATCTCGCGGATCTTGTCGAGAAAGCCATCTCGCGCGCCATCGCCGGCCAGAGTGCCCTCAATGTGAATCGATACTGAGCCCGAGCCTAGGTCTTGCGTCAGGCTGCCCTCTAACCCCGGTACGGGAATTTCGACCAACCTGCGGTCCTCCGTGGTGCCAATTCTCTGGATTCCCGGGATCTCGTATTGCCCGATCATGGGTTTGACTTTCATGCGAGATCAATCCCTCGCCGCCTGGCCTGGCGCTTCAGAATTGTTTGCAGCCTCCCTGCAAGCTCTTCCTCTTCTAACCAAAGAATCTCTCCTGAATCGGTTTGCTCCGCTCCCTTTGAAGCGCTCAGCGCATGGCTGCTTCCCGCCAGACGACCCTCAAGGGTGTTCAGCGTTTCAGCCAAACGGTCTAAAGCGCTGACGAAGTTCTGCTCCTGACGGGCATCCGGCTGTGATCCGGAAATGGTGCGGCCAAGAGCTTTAGCGGCCGGACCCATGACAGCTTCCAGAGCCGCACTTGCCACCACATCGAGAGCGGCTGTTTCTCTCTCGCGCCGGGCT
>Ga0210400_10005323_pt1 | contig 10940 bp, 8 predicted proteins | sample IncBWH26MmetaG_FD_155456 | JGI IMG/M metagenome (GOLD analysis project Ga0210400, IMG submission 155456) | Forest soil microbial communities from Barre Woods Harvard Forest LTER site, Petersham, Massachusetts, United States - Inc-BW-H-26-M | ecosystem: Environmental > Terrestrial > Soil >...
GCGCCGAGCTGCGCATTGCCAAGGCCATTGGGATCAGCCAGCATGACGCCCGTTGCAGTGGCAATGCGTTGGCCGCCCTTTATCATTCTTATGACTACCTTAAGCTTCAAACCGCCGCTGCAACACGTATGCCTGCTGCGTCTCTCGGCGATCGGCGACACCTGCCATGCGTTGGCGGCGCTCCGAGCCTTCCAAGCGGCGTGGCCTGAAACGCGGTTTACCTGGATCATCGGCAAGCTCGAAGCCAAGCTGATGACGGAGATACTTCCGGGAATCGAGTTTATCACCTTCGATAAGTCGGCAACCCTTCGGGAACTGTGGCGGCTGCTTCCGGGAATCGAGTTTATCACCTTCGATAAGTCGGCGACCCTTCGGCAACTGCGGCGCCTGCGCGCGCAGTTGCGCGGGCGGCGTTTCGACCTGCTGCTCGACATGCAGTTGTCGTTTCGCGCGAGTCTGGTCAGCCGCTTGATCGCCGCACCGATCAAGCTCGGGTTCGACCGGCAGCGGGCTCGCGAGCTGCAGTGGCTGTTCACGAACGCGCAGATCGAGCCCAAGGCGTCGGAGCACGTGCTCGACTCATTCATGGGCTTCGCACGTGCCTGCGGTATCGAGTCCGCGCCTCCCCGCTGGGATGTCTGCCTGCCGCCGAGCGCGCTCGACTATGCGCGCAGCGTGATCACCACAGAACGCACCCTGCTCATCAGTCCTTGTTCCAGCCATGCGGCGCGTAACTGGTCGGCCGTCCGCTATGCCGCCCTCGCCGATCACGCCGCCTCGGTGCATCGCATGAGCGTCGTGCTGGTGGGGGGCCGCAGTTCGGAGGAAGCACGGATGGGCGCGGCGATTGCCGCCGCGGCGCGCACGCCGCTCGTCAATCAGATCGGCAAGGACACGTTGCCGCAATTGCTCGGCCTGATGTCGCAGAGCACGGTGCTGCTGTCGCCGGACTCGGGTCCCGCGCACATGGCAGGCATGGTCGGGTTGCCGGTGATCGGCCTGTACGCGGCCACCAATCCGCAACGCGCCGGTCCCTACTACAGCCGCCAGTGGTGCGTCGACAAGTATGACGCGGCGGCGCGCAAATTCTTGGGAAAACCCGCGGCACAGATCCCGTGGACCACGAAAATAGAACGGCCCGGCGTCATGGACTTGATCGAGGTGAGCGATGCAACCGACAAGCTCGACGCACTCCTGCTCGCCGGAGATTCGCGCCAGGCCGCGGATTTTCGCTAAAATGCGCTCATGAGCGAAATCAGCGTTCCCGTCTCCCCCGGTGAGCTGCTGGATAAGATCACCATTCTTAGGATCAAATCCAGCCGCATGAGCGATGCCAACAAGGTCGCGAACGTGCGCCTTGAACTCAAGGTGCTCGAGGAGACCTGGGGCGCCTCGCCCTATGCCAGGGCCGACATCTCCGCCGACGTGACTGCTCTGCTTCTGGTCAACGAGCGCTTGTGGGTGATCGAGGACAACATTCGCGACAAGGAGCGCGCGCAAGAATTCGACGCCGATTTCATTCGTCTCGCCAGGGCGGTCTATTTCGAGAACGACGAGCGGGCGGCCATCAAGCGGCGCATCAATGCAAAGCTCGGCTCGACCATCGTCGAGGAGAAATCCTACGCCGAGTACAGATCTTGAAGCCGAAGTCCGGTTCTCGAGGCTGAAGTCCGATCCGAAGTCCGATCCTAGGAATCGGTTTCCGACGCTATATCCGCGGGCCCCGACGCATTCCGATTGAGGGTGTATTCGGCCCCGCAGTAAGAACACTTGGCCCAGCCTGTCGCTTCGATCGCCAGATAGACCCTGGGATGCGAATTCCACAGCATCATGCCCGGCATCGGACATGAAAGCGGCAAATCGGCCATGTTGACGGTGTAGTGATGCAGTGCATTCGGCACTATCAATCGATGCTTGGAATCGTCCTGGACCATTGCCGACATAATCACTCCGCTTGAATTTGGACTTGCGCGTGAACTTGCTTCGCCGGAGCGAATCCCCGCGCCCGCAGCAACCCGTCGATTTTAGGGTCGGATCCCCGGAAATTCCGATAGGCCTGACCCGGATCCACGCTGTTGCCCACGGCCATGATGTCATCGTGCAAGCGCTTTGCAACGTTCTTATCGTACGGCCCGCCGGCCTCGATGAACGCCTCGTACGCGTCATGATCCAGCACTTCCGCCCATAGATAGCTGTAATAGCCCGCCGAATACGCGTCGCTCGAGAAAATGTGCGCGAACTGCGGTGTGCGGTGGCGCATCACCATCTCGGCAGGCATCCCCAGTGACGCCAACGTCGTTCGCTCGAACTCATCGACATCGACGCTGCGGTTCCCTGCGAGGTGCAGTTTCATGTCGACCAGCGCGGAAGCCAGGTATTCGACGGTTGCGAAGCCTTGATTGAACGTGCTCGCCTTCTTGATCTTGGCGGCCAACCCAGGCGGGATCGGTTGTCCGGTCCGGTAATGCACGGCGAACCGCGACAACACTTCGGGGGTCGAGAGCCAATTTTCATTGAGCTGCGAAGGAAACTCGACAAAGTCGCGAACCACGTTGGTGCCGGCGAGCGACGGATAGGTGACGTCGGAATTCAAGCCATGCAGCGCGTGGCCGAATTCGTGAAACAACGTGACCGCATCGTCCCAACTGATCAGCAGCGGCCCATCGCTCTCATCTTTCACGAAATTCGTATTGTTGGACACGATCGGGGCGACAGCGCCGTCCAGATTTTCCTGCCCGCGGTACTCGCTCATCCACGCGCCGGAGTTCTTGCCGGGCCGCGCGTACGGGTCGAAATACCAGAGGCCGACGAAGGGCTTGGCCGCGCTCTTCACTTCCCAGACGCGCACGTCAGGATTGGCGGTCGGCAATCCGAACACTTGCGTGAAAGTGAAGCCGTAGAGCTCGCCTGCCGCCCAGAACATTCCCTCGCGCAACTTCTCCAGCTGCAGGTAGGGTTTGACCTCGTTCATTTCAAGATCGTATTTCGCCTTGCGCACCTTCTCGGCGTAGTAACGGTAGTCCCATCCTGCAATCTTGACGCCCGCATTTTCGCGGTCGGCAATCGCTTGCATATCCGCCACTTCCTCGCGCTCGCGGGTCAGGGCCGCCGGCCATACCTGCATCATGAGGTTCATGGCGGCTTCCGGCGTCTTCGCCATGCTATCGGCCACGCGCCAATGCGCATGCGTGGGATAACCCAGCAGCTGCGCGCGCTGCGCGCGCAAAGCCAAGATCTCGGTGATGATCTTCTTGTTGTCGTGCGCGTTGCCGTTGTCGCCGCGGCTGTAATACGCGCGCCAGACCTTCTCGCGCAAATCACGCCGTTCGGCGTAGGTCAGAAACGGATCCATGGAAGAGCGCGTATTGAGGATCGCCCATTCCGCCGGGTGACCCCGCGCTGCGGCCGCCGATCGCGCGGCCGCGCGCAGCGGCTCCGGCAAGCCGGCGAGATCGCGTTCGCTCTGCAGATACAGCACGTAGCCGGCCTCGTCGGCCAGTAGATTCTGGCTGAAATTCGCGAACAAGGTCGCCAGGCGTTCGTTGATCTCGCCCACCTGCCGCTTTGCCGGCGGATCGAGCTTCGCGCCGGCACGCACGAATTTGGTGTAGTAGAACCAGCAGAGCCGCTGCTGCAGCGGCGTGAGTAGTGCCCTGGCGCCGTAGACCGCCGCGATGCGCGCGAACAGCGGCGCATTCTGGTGGATCTTGTCCGAGAAGGCGGCCAGCCTCGGCTGCATGTCGCGCTCGACCGCCTGAAAATCTTCCGTGCTCATGGTCGAGGACCAGACACCGTAAATCGCGCTCACCCGATTCAAGGTACGCCCCGACCTTTCCAACGCCACGATCGTGTTTTCAAAGTCGGGGGCGGCGGGATTCCGGGCTATTTTTTCGACCTCCGCCAGGTTTTCCGCCATGGCCGCCTCGAGCGCCGGTTCGAAGTCGGCGACGCGTACGCGGTCAAAGGGAGGCACTCCGCCAGCCGGTCCAATCCACCGCGCCAGCAACGGGTTGCCTGGCGGTACCGCGGGAAGGGCTTCGGAGACGGCACTGGCAGGCATCAACACGGGATTTTGACAGGTCACGGCGGCGATTCAAGCGTCGCATGCCATATCGCGCGCAATCGATCGCGGGTTTCCCGGTACGGCGCCGCAGCGACGATGCGCTCGCCGTCCCCCTCCAGCGATAAATGATGCAGCACGGTGCGGTAAGCGATGTAGGACTCCTTGAGCCACAGCGCCGTCGCCGCATCGACCACGCCGACCGCGGCCAAACCCTCGAGTTGGCGGATATTGTCGGTGTAGGTCAGGAGTTCAGGGTGCGCCTGGGCCTCGGCCAACACCCAGTACTGCACCAGAAATTCGATATCGCCGATGCCGCCCGCATCCTGTTTGATGTCGAATTCTCCGCGCCCTGAGCGGGACAGCTCTTTGCGCATCCGCAACCGCATCGCCAGCACGTCGTTGCGCAGCGTGTCGCGGCGTACCGCGGAAATGAGCGTGCGGCGGCGCACGGCTTCGAAGGCTGAGCACAACTTTTCATCTCCGGCCACGGCGCGGGCGCGCAACAAGGCCTGGTGTTCCCAGGTCCAGGCATCGCTCTGTTGATAGCGCTCGAAGCCATCGATGCCCGTCATCAGAAACCCGCCCTTGCCATTCGGCCGCAGGCGCATGTCAACCTCATAAAGCCGGCCGGCGGCGGAATGCATCGTCAACAAATGCACGATGCGCTGACCCAGGCGCAAAAAGAAAATGCCGTTGTCGAGCGGCTTCTCGGCATCGGTCAGCTGGACGCTGCCGGCTGAATCGTGCAGAAAGACCAGATCCAGATCCGATGCGTAGCCCAATTCCAGACCGCCGAGCTTGCCGTAACCCGCGACCGCCACCGTGACCGGACGAAGATTTGCCGGGTCTTCGCCGCAATGGGGCGTGCCGTACATCTGCGTCATTTGCTGCCAGGCAAGATCCATGCAGCATTGGACGATGAGTTCCGCGATGTCGGTGAGCCGATCGCTGACGCGCATCAGCGGCAGGCGGCCGGTCAAGTCGGCGAGCGCAACCGTGAAAACCGCCACCTTTTGAAACTGCCGCAACGCTTCGACCTGGCGCTCCGGATCGTCAGGCGACAGCCTTTCGGTGCGCGCCGCCAACTCCAGGGTAAATCCCCGGCGCGTCGGCAGTTCATCGAATGCCTTTGCATCGATCAACTCATCGAGCAGCAGCGGGAAATCGGCGATCTGCCGCGACAGGAAACCGCTGATGGTACAGATCTCGATGAGGCGGTCGAGCGCGGCGGGCTGCTCTTTGAGCAACGCCAGATAGGAGGCGCGCGAGCCGATCGCTTCCAGCACCCGTAGCACGCGCTGCACGACGATGGCGGGCGACGCACGTCCGGCCGCGGACTTGAGCAGCCGGGCCAAGATGACGTGAAGGCGCCGGTGCCCTGCCTCATCCAGACGCCGATATGGCGCCGCCTGGCGGTACGACTCCAGAATCGCGGCTACGGCACCGATTTCAGCGCCGGGAAAACCGCTGTTGGCGAGTTCCTCCTCGATCTTGGCATCGCCCGAATCCAGCCATGCCACGCCGAGCTCATCGTAACGGCGCTGCGCGTCCGGCGTGCCGAACAGCAATGCGTCGAATTGCCCCGAGACTTTCTCGAGCGTCGCCTCGAGTTGTGCGGACGTGGCGCCCCAATCCTTGCAGCCCATGATCAGACTCAAGCGCGCGCGGTCGAGCGCATCTTCCGGCAAGGTGTGAGTTTGCTCATCGCGCATCATCTGCAGGGCATTTTCCGCTTTGCGCAGCACCAGGTACGCCTCGCTCAGTTCCGCTATGTCTTGCGTCGACACGAGCTTCGAGCCCGCGAGCAACGGCAATACTTGCAGCAGCGCGGGGCTTTGCAAACGCCGGTCGCTTCCCCCGCGCACCAACTGCATCGATTGCACGATGAACTCGACCTCGCGAATGCCGCCTTTGCCGAGTTTCAAGTGATGCTCGAGATCCCGGCGTGCCACTTCGCGCACGATCAGCGCCTTCATGCTGCGCAAGGATTCGAATACGCCGAAGTCCAGGTACCTGCGGTAGACGAAGGGACGCACGAATTCTTCGTAAGCCGCCGCATAGGCGTCGGCCCCGACGATGGCGCGCGCCTTGATCCACGCATAGCGCTCCCAATCGCGGCCGTGCTGCTGCAAATAATCCTCGAGCGCGGCAAGGCTGACGACCAACGGGCCGCTGTCGCCGAAGGGCCGCAGCCGCATGTCGACGCGAAACACGAAGCCGTCCGCGTTGCGCGCGTCGAGCAAGCGGATGATCTCACGGCCCAAGCGGTTGAAATACTCCTCGTTGTCGGTCACCCGCGGTCCGCTCGTCTCGCCTGCCTCCGTGAACAAGAACACCAGGTCGATATCGGAAGAGAAATTGAGCTCGCGCCCGCCCAGTTTTCCCATGCCCAAAATGATGAAGGGCGCGCGTGCCGGGTTCGAGCGATAGGGGTTGCCGAAAGTCGCCAGCAGATTGAGCTCGGCGGCCGCCGTGGCCGCGCGGATGGCGGCATCCGCCAGGTCGGACACGGCTTGCAGCGTCTCGGCGACCGCCGCGGTGCCCGCGATGTCGCGCCACGCGATGCGCAGCATGGCGCGCCTGCGCCATTCGCGGAGCAGTGACAGCGCCAATTCGACCGATGCGGCAGCTGACGCGCGCATTTCATAGTCGGCATTCATGCTGCCGGGCTCGCACGCATCGAGCCGGGCAAACCATGCCAAGGCCTGCGGATCTCGGATCAATGTCTGTGCGGCGAACTCGCTGGCCGCTATGACGCGCGGCAGTTGCGCGCGATGAATTTCCGAGAGCGCGCGGTAGCTCGCCGCGAAGTCAGGTTGCCCGCAGGCGCGTACCCACCAGCGCTCGACGGAGTCGCGGAGTTCTGCGGGTACCGATTCGATGAATTCCATCGGCTTGAGGGTCGCGGCGTCGCAGCCGCTACCGAATCGCGGTGAAGAACAGCCGCGGGAACGGCAACAAGACGCCGCCATCCTCGGCAGGCGGGTATGCGCGCGCAATCGCGGCGGTATAGCGTTCGAGAAAGGCACTGCGCTCGGCGCCATTCAGGGGTTCAAGAAACGGACGCAGGCCGCTGCCCTTGAACCACTCCACCACGGCCTCCGCGCCGCCGGAGAGAAAATGATAATAAGTGGTGCGCCACAGATCGACCCTGCAGAGCGGCCGCAACAATGCGTAGTACCAAGCCGCGCCGGCCAGCGGCGGGCGCGCTGCGGAGGACGCCGCGAGTTTCGCGGCCCACGGTCCGCCGACGGCTACTTCGCGCATGAGCTCATGGGCAGGTTCCCTGAGGTTATCCGGCATTTGCACGGCCAACGCACCGCGCGGCGCCAATCTCGCGATCAGCTTCGGCAACAGCGCCGCATGATCAGGAACCCACTGCAAAACGGCGTTTGCCAACATCACGTCGAAGGGACCCCCGTCCTGCGGTGGGTCGACATCCTTCCAGGCTTGCAGGTCCTCCACTGCAAAGCGCACGTGCGGCAGCCGCCGGCGAGCCGCCGCGATCATGTCGGCCGAGCTGTCGATGCCGGCGACTTGCGCTTCGGGGTAGCGTGCGCTCAACACCTCGGTCGAGTTGCCGGGTCCGCAGCCGAGATCGATCACCGAGCGTGCATCGATGGGCGGGAGCGCGGCGAGCAGATCGCGCACGGGCCGCGTGCGCTCGTCTTCGAAGACAACATACTGTTTGGCGGACCAGCTCAATGCAGTCCCGTCAGCCAGGTGATCACGGTGCTCTCCAGGGCGATGCGCCGATCCGAGTAGCTGTGATCGGTGTCCAGATGCGCGGCGGTCACGGTGCCGCCCTTTGCCTTGATCGCGGCCACCAACGCATCGGTCTGCGATGCCAGGTGGTCGTTCGCCGTGATGGCAAGCACGGGAATCTGCGCGAGCCCCGCTGCGGTTCCGGCCACGACGAAATCCTGCGGGTGCGCCGCGAGTTCATCGACCATGCTCTCGGCGGTGACATCCGCCAGCGTCTCCATGTCATCCGCCATGGCCGCCACCGCTTGCGCACGCGGCCTGGCACCGATGAGGCCCATGTCGGCCATCGAAATGAGGATGGCGCCGATCAGGGCGTGATCATGAGCGGCGGTGTGCGCAACGACCCAGCCGCCCATGCTATGGCCGGCGATGGCAATGCGCTTGGGATCGATGCCCAGTTTTTCTGCGTTCGACGCATCTCGCAGATACGCCAGTACTGCAGCGGCATCCTGAGGATTCTGCGCGAATCGGAACGAGCCGGGACTGCCCCACGACCCGCGATAGTTGAAGGTCACCGCATTCCAGCCTGCGCGGCGCACGGCCTGCGCCAAATCAAGATTTTTCTCGTTGCCGGGCAAGCCGTGGCAAATGACCAGTGTGGGATGCGGACCTGCTCCGGCCGGCGAGTACACCAAGCCATTGATGAGCACTCCATGGCTCGGAATGTGCAGCACGGTCATCGCCGCGGGATGCGCGCGGTCCCGCGGAGGATCGGTGAAGATCGCGGGCGGCACGTCCGTCGCGGCCGCCGCGAATGCGGGACCCACCATCAGCAGCAGGCAAAACAACACAGAACGCATGGTTAATTTCTCCGCATTGGGCCTAGTGCCGTGCTTTTGTTACGCACTGTACCCTGATAACGTTTCGGCGGAAACGCCGAGGTGGCTAGTTGGCACAGTTATACACGGTGGGACATTCGAACCACCCCATCGAGAAGTTCATCGGTCTCCTGACCGCGAACGGCATTACCGCCGTGGCCGACGTGCGCTCGCGCCCATTCAGCAGACGGCATCCACAATTCAATAAGGAACGACTTGCCGAACAACTTGCGCAACACGGCATTACATACGTGTTCCTCGGCAAGGAGTTGGGTGCCCGCTCCGAAGACCCGGCCTGCTACGAGGACGGCAAGGTTCAATACCCGCGTTTGGCGGCAACGGCAGCGTTCAAGGCGGGCATCGAGCGTGTGCTCGCCGGCGCGGAAAAATTTCGTGTCGCCTTGATGTGCGCGGAAAAAGAACCCTTGGATTGTCACCGAACGCTGCTCGTGAGCCGCGCGCTGGAGGGAACGGGCGCTTCCATAGCGCACATCCTGGCCGACGGCAGCGTGGAGCCGCAGGATAAGACCATGTCCCGGCTCATCGATCTGGTGGGACTGTCGAAGGACGACATGTTTCGCGAACGCAATGATTTGATCGCCGCCGCCTGCGAGCTGCGAGAACACAAAATCGCGTACAAGAAGTGACCGCAGGCGCAGCCGTCAAGGAACAGCCGGCATCAGGAACAACTTCACCGCCGACGGATGCGTGGGATCGTGATGAATCGTGTTCTCCGCCGACTTCAGCAGCCTACTCAGGCCGAGCGGCTCGCCGGTATTGGGGTTCACATCGAAGCGAGGAAAGTTGCTGCTGGAAATATCGAGTCGAAGGCGATGACCCTTCTTCACCACATTGGCGGTATCGAACGGCCGGATCACAAGGGTATAGATCTTGCCTGGAACCAGCAGTTGGCGAGTCTCGAAGTGGTCGCGGTAGCTCGCGCGCACGATGCCATCGGTTAGATTCATATCGAAACCGGCCGGGAAATCAGCGCTCGGCGGATACACGTCAATCAGTTTGGCCGTGAAATCGGTATCCGTCGCCGTCGATGCGGCGAACAGTGTCACTTCGACCGGTCCGGCCAGCACGACATTTTGCTTCAGGATCTCGCTCTCGAACACCAGCACATCGCTGCGCGACCTCAGCGGCAGATAGGGAGGGCGCGAGCCCGGCATGTCCGGGCGCTCGCGCTGATCGTAAGCGCCATCCTTCAGGCGCTTCGACACGCCGCCGCCGATGGTGGGTACAGGATGCGACGGGTCGAATTGAAATACGGTCGCGGTTGCCTCGGACGAGGTCGGCGCATGCGCGTTCAACGATCCGTCGCCATGAAGATAGAAAATCGCGGCGCGCGACTCGGCGGGCGGCCAGACCTTCGATTCGCGCCATTCGCCGCCATGATAAAGCCGTCCGGCCGGGTCCTTATGACCATCGCCCGTACCCATCAAAAAATATCGCACCCCAGCCTGCGCGAAGGCGTCGGTCTCGATGCCCTTTGTCTTGATGCCTTTTAGATGATAGTCGAACCATGCCAGGTGGAAATTCGTGTCGAAATCCTTGATCGCGGCATCGGCGCCGAAATCGACATCGCCCGCGTAGGTTGCGGTGTTGCCGTGGTGCGTCCAGGGTCCGATGATGAGTCGCATCGGAGATTTCTTCAGGGCATCGAGCCTGCGCCAGTTTTCGATCGTGCCGCGCAAATAAATGTCGTACCAGCCGCCTACGTGCATCATCGGGATATCCGCGGTCTGCGCGTAAAATCTCTCCCATTGCATGCCCAGCGTGTCCCAATGTGCACCATAGTCGGACTGGGTCGCTTCCTCGAGATAGTAGCGCTCGTAGTTCGGCGAAATCGACAAGGGACTTAGGCCCTTGCGAATGGGCAGCGCCGAGTACCACGCATTGACGTCCTCCTTGGAGAGCATGCCTTTGGTGACCGGATCCTTGGCATCGTCCAACGCCTGCGACCACGCCCACGTCAATTGACGGCCCATTTCGAACGCGCCGTCGTAGCGGACACTGTGATCCCAGGCGTTGGACATACCGCCCATGTTGAGCAGCAATGCGCGCAAATGCGGGGGCGCAAGCTTTGAAGCATCCGCCTGCGTGTGCGCCGCATAGGAGGTCCCATACATGCCCACCTTGCCGTCGCTGAATGGCTGCTTTGCCGCCCATTCGATCGTGTCGTATCCGTCGTAGGCGTCATAGCTATAGTATTTTTCGAACACTCCCTGCGAACGATGACGTCCCCGCGTGTCCTGAACCATCACCACATAACCATGCTTTGCCAGCGC
>Ga0210400_10005324_pt1 | contig 10940 bp, 7 predicted proteins | sample IncBWH26MmetaG_FD_155456 | JGI IMG/M metagenome (GOLD analysis project Ga0210400, IMG submission 155456) | Forest soil microbial communities from Barre Woods Harvard Forest LTER site, Petersham, Massachusetts, United States - Inc-BW-H-26-M | ecosystem: Environmental > Terrestrial > Soil >...
CCCAGCTTACCTCGGACCCCGAGGGCACGGACTATGTGGACACTACCTATGACGCGCTTGGGCGCAAGTCCACGGTGAGCAATCCGCATCGTTCGGGCGCTTCCAGCACGGACGGCACCGTAACTTATGCATATGATCCGCTTAACCGTGTGACATCGGTTTTGGAGCAGGATGGGTCAACGACCACGACAAACTACGCGGCTTTTCCATGCACCACAGTGACCGACGAGGCGGGCCATACGCGCCAGTCGTGCATGGACGGTTTGGGGCGCATGACCAGCGTGGCGGAAGACCCCTCTCACCTAAACTATCTGACCACGTACACCTATGACGGATTGAACAATTTGACAGGAGTGGTTCAGAATGGCAGCAGTGGCGGCACTCCGCGAAGCCGGACATTCACCTACGACTCGTTGTCGCATCTAACCAACGCCGTCAACCCCGAATCGGGGACAATTTCGTACGCTTACGATGCTGACGGCAATGTCGCTACCAAAACCGACGCACGAAGCATTACCACCAGTTACACTTACGACCAACTGAATCGTCTTACAAACAAAAGGTATTCGGATGGGACGACGCTTTCCAATACCTACGTGTACGATGTTGTTCCTGCCTGGTCTTCCCCGCTAACAAATGTTGTCGGGAGGCTAGCCAACTCTGCCAATCAGGACGGTGGCCTGAGTGGCAACATGGGTACAGCAAACACCTACAGCTACGATGCGATGGGCCGGGTGATCCGCCAGTGGCAGCAAACCCCGTCGGACGCACCGAATGGATTTTGGCTTTGTCAGTCCTACGACCTGGCGGGAAACCTGACTTCTGTCATTTCTCCGGGGCAGGTGATGGCTGGAAGTGCGACTGGCTGCGATCCTACGGGAACCACCATCACTTATGGCCCATATGATGGAGCCAGTCGGCTCACTACAATTACCAGCAGTCTGAATGACTCGGAGCATCCGCCCGCGCTTTATACGGTCGACGCTTCGGTTGGCTATTGGCCCACCGGGGCGATACGCAAGGCTCAGTTCGGTAACAAGCTTACTGAGAGCGTGGCCTTCAACAACCGCCTGCAGCCTTGCCGCATGAACGTGAACTCGACGGCGGCTTACTTCTCCCAGTGCAGCGACGGCACTCCCGCGGGCAACATCCTTGACTTAACGATGGGGTACAACTCGGGTACGGATAACGGCAACGTGGCTTCGTGGTCCGCGGTGGGGCAACAAACGTTCAGTCGCACTTACGCGTACGACTCGCTGAACCGCATCCAGAGCATGGCCGACAGTGTCACGACTCAGCCTTGCCAGGGAATGTCGTGGACCATCGACGCCTGGGGGAACATGACCAACCAGACGGGCACGAAAGGGACCTGCAACAACTTTTCGTCGTCGGTCGGCACCAACAACCAGCTGCAGAGCGGTTATACATATGATGCGGCGGGCAACATGACCTACGATGGCTTCCACCACTACACCTACGATGCCGAGAACCGCATCAGTGCGGTGGATAGTGGCTCGACGGCGAGTTATGTCTACAATGAGAATGGCCAGCGCGTGCGAAAGAACACGGGATCGAAGTTTACCGAATATATTTACGGGCCGAACGGCCAAGTGCAGGAGGAATGGGAGGGAAGCGATTGGCCGTATCAATACATATACGCGGGGAATAAGCTGATTGCTGAATATACGGACACGACGACGCGGTTTATTCAAAGCGATCATCTGGGCTCGACGCGGCTGGTGACGGGAGTGAGTAAGGTTGTGCAGGACAACATGGATTATTTGCCCTTCGGGCAGGAGATTACCGGGGCGAGCACTACGACGCATAAGTTCACCGGCAAAGAACGCGACTCCGAATCCGGCCTAGATAGCTTTGGATTTAGACATTACGCCTCGACGATGGGCCGGTTCATGACGCCTGATCCGGCGGGCATGATGGCAGTAGATATCGCGAGTCCTCAAACGCTCAACCGCTATGCCTATGTGCTGAACAATCCTCTGAGCTTTATCGATCCATTCGGACTGGATTGCGCGTACCTGACCGACTCTGGCAAGGGTGTGGAGAGCGTCGACCAAGGCGGCACGTCCGGAGAATGCGGGAAGACAGGCGGCTACTGGGTTCAGGGGGGCATAACCGACGCCCAGATCAATTCCGAAGCTGGAACCGTGAACCTGACCGGCACCACGAATGGAACGGATAACAACACGCATGCTTCCTATCAAGACACCACAGTATTCGTAGGAATGTACTTCAACACCCCCGTAAATCCACTTGATCACATTGGGATTGGCGTCGGGAACTCGACTCCCTTCGGCCTGAATCCAAAAAGCGATGCGCTCTGGTTTTGGTACAAGATGATCGGCAACACCGGCGGCGTACCTGGGGTCGTAAAACCGGAGAAGCCTGGAGGATTTCTCGACCGGTCGGCGCGCATACCGGTGACGGGGATGCAGGCGCAGATGGTCCAAAGTGGAATCAATCAGGGCGTCCAGAACCCGCCGAACTACGACACCAGCGGAGCCGCGCACACATGCGACTGTGCTAGCTGGCCTCAGCAAGTCCTTGGGGATGCTGGGATAAATACCGGGCGTACGACTCAGATTCCTAATCAGCTGATGAACCAGGTGGATACCCTGTATCCCCAGCAACAGTGAGAGGCTACGAATCATGGCTAACACAAGACGCTTTGCGCGGTGGTTCTTAATCTGGGGCAGCGTGGGGGTACTGGTAGCCGTGGCTCTCTACACTTTGGGCAGCGTGCCTGCCCTTCGTGTCAGAAGCGCCGATGTCATGCTTGTCCTCGCTCCGGCGATGGTACTTGGGCTAGCAGAACCAACCACGCTTGGGGGCAAACTGTTCCTTCTCGGAATCGTGTTCGGCACGAACTTCGTCTTATACGGCCTTCTGGGACTTCTGCTGTGCGGGGCCTGGTCCTGGTTTCGACACAGCCCCACAACCCCTTAGGCTTCTATCGGCATCGCGGAGGTGGTTCCGAGGGGTGCCGCAGGCGGTGAAAATCTTGCCGCGCTGCGCACGGGGAGTAGGGTTGACACTCCACCCCTGAAAGGGTGCTGCACGGTAACTTTCAGTTACCGTGCGCGAACCTGTTGAAAGCAGAAGAGCTAGAGGAAAATCCTGCCGATCCGGGTGCTGTCGAGCAACCTGAAGTTAACGCAGGCGAACTTGTTGATTCTTAAGCGCGGCTGCTAGTCTCGGCTGTGATGGCGAGAGAGGAAGCCGGGACATGGTGAAGCCGCCGCTGCCCGCGATGGCACCGCAGAGATTGACCTAGGAGGAAATGTCGTATCCCTTTCCGCGGATGAGGTGAAAAAGCTGCAATTCGGGCAGCGGCTAGACGATAGTCATCCGTTAACGCTTGCTTTAAAAGCAGACAGTAAAGCGAAAGTGATGTACGCGAACATCTTGATGCAAAAGTCAGGGAACTATCTTAAAGAGGGCGACGATTTTACATTTGCGCTCCGCAAGAGCTATCCCGACGTAAACATTTATCGAGATCCGCTCTCGGAGCAAACCAATCAGCGCGTGAAGGACCTTGTGGAGTTTGCCAAAACTCCAGCGAGGGATGTGACTGCCATCGTTGATGACGACTCGTTTAAGGCGAAAGTGCAGGACTTTGATCTCGTAAAATCGGTCAAGGCCAATCTCCAAGCGGCTGGAGTCGAGGTAATCACGTATCATGCTGGCGGAACATTGCCCAACGCCGCGGCAAAAGGGAAAGGTCTGATCGTCATCACCGCGCATTCTAATGACGCGCTCGCAAGCTTTGTGGATCGGCTCGGCTCTCAGGGAGTGTTTGAAGGGAATTACGTTTTATTCAATTCTTGTGGTACGAGTTTGACCCGCATTCTGGCGGACAAAATTAACACTCAGTATAAGGCAGAGGCGACTTTTACTTATCGCGGGAGCGTGCCGGTCCAGAGCATGAAAACAGCTCTGAATTCCTTAGCTGAGAGTCTAAAAACTGGATCTTCCTTTAATGACGCCGTTACAAAAGCTCTGCAAGAGAGTGATCTAAACGGCGTTTGGCACGTATCTGAAATGGACCCGGACGTCATTTCGTTACCAAGACCAGGGCTCGGCACGATAACTTATTCTGGCTATGCTGCCGGGTTTTGAGCCCAAACTCACCGCCAGATTCCGGGCTTTCGATGCCAAGAGAGCCCGGAATTCTCTACATGGCACGACTGGACTCGAACCAGCGACCTCTACCGTGTCAATTTTAAGATATCGCACCTAAAACCCTTTAGCTTCCTTGCTTTTCCGGTTTTTCCAAGTGCCCAAATCCCCCTGAAACAGGTTAGTTTTGGTGACGAGTTGGTGACGAGGTTTTTCCCGCTGACAAACCGCGGCCACGGGGTGAAAAAAATGGACGCTCATCAAGACTGTCGATAAGATCGCAGAGGAAGCAGTCCCCATGTTTCATCAGCTCGGTCCTAGCTACTAAGGGAAGCCGCAGACAAGGTGAGAATTGGTTTTTCGCTTCATGGGCAGTGGCAGTCGGAGACGGTTGTGCTTTTGGCGAAAACCGCTCAACGTCGCAACGTTTTCCAGAGGGCAAGGAACTGGTGTGATAAAAACGTGATAGTCGTATGTTCAGAGTGGGGCCAAATCTGCCAGAACGCATCAGAACGCGCTGCTGGTAAATGGTTGACGGATCAGGTAGAGTAGAGAATTTTCATAACGCGTCAGAACACACTGAGTGATCTTCAAAACCGGCGGGCGGCAGGTTTCCTGTCACCGGTGGGTTCGACCCCCACTCGCTTCCGCCAACGTTCGCTGAACCTGTTGGAAGTAATAATCTTTCTGGGTGCTGACCGACTATGACTCGATCGACATCGCGACGAGACTTTCTTGAACTCTCCGCACTGGGATTGGCCGCAGCTGTGAGTCACGGCGATTTCGTGCCCGCTGCCTCCGCCATGAGCGAACGCGGATCCACGAACTCGAACGTTAGACCACAAATCTCTGCCTGGGTAACTTCCGGCGACGAGCGTTTTGCCGCTACTCCTAACGCTAGTTGGCGTCCGATTTCGCAGGCGCCCGCCGCCGACCACATCCGTCTGAATCCCAGCTTAAAGTTCCAGCCGATATTGGGATTTGGCGGCGCGTTTACTGACGCTGCCTGCTATTCCTTCAATCGACTTGCGTCTGACGCGCGAGAGCAGCTGTTCCATGAGCTATTTGGTCCCTCGGAGATGGGGTTGAGCATCGGCCGAATCTGCGTCGGATCAAGCGATTATTCGACCAAGCTTTACAGTTACGATGACGGCGATCCCGACCCTGATCTTGTCAGGTTTTCCATAGAGCACGACCGCGAGTACATTCTTCCGATCTTACGGCAGGCGCGGGTGGCGAATCCCGATCTATTTCTCTTTTCCAGTCCCTGGAGTCCACCTGCATGGATGAAGTTCAACAACAGTATGCTCGGCGGCTCGATGCGTAGTCATTTTTTTCCCGTGTACGCCCAATACTATCTGAAGTTTTTGCAGGCTTATGCCGCCGAGGGCGTGGCCGTGCAGGCCCTGACCTCGCAAAACGAGGTGGACACCGATCAGGATGGCAAAATGCCGGCTTGTATCTGGGGGCAAGAATACGAAATTCAATTCGTGCGCGACCATCTTGGGCCACTTCTGGAAAACAATGCCATCCCCACCAAAATCTGGGTTCTGGATCACAATTACAACTTGTGGGGACGCGCCATGTGCATGCTCGAGGACGAGAAGCTGCACAAGTACGCGAATGCAGTCGCTTGGCACGGTTACTATGGCACTCCCGACATGATGAGCAAAGTGCATGATGCCTACCCGGAAGTCGAGATGCACTGGACCGAGGGTGGTCCAGACTATACCGACGCCGGCTATCTGACAGACTGGTGCAAATGGGGAACAACGTTCAGCGATGTGCTGCGTAACTGGTGTCGCTCCATCACCGCGTGGAACCTGGCGCTGGACGAGATTGGCCACCCGAACATTGGCCCATTTCCGTGCGGTGGCGTAGTAACTATAGAATCGCGGACGAAGGAGATCACGCGCAGCGGACAATATTGGGGTCTCGCCCACTACTCGCGAGCCATTCGCCGCGGCGCGCGCCGCTTCGAATCGCAAAGTCCGGTCGGCGATCTGCATCACCTTGCCGTGGAAAATCCGGATGGCCAGCAGGTGCTTGTCGTAACTAATCCAGGCTCAGCCAGGACGATCGAACTGCGGCTGGCGGACATGGCGGCTCCGGTCTCATTGAAGGCGAATTCTGTGACTACTCTGCTGTGGAAGTAAACAAGGGCCACATTTGATAGGCAATGAGTCTGGTTGCAAATTCGCAAACTCGATCATCTCTGCGCGATGCGCTCGGTGAGCAGAACGGTTACCGAGCTGGTGTCATTGTCGGCTGCGGCGAGGTCGGGGACACCGTCGCCGTTAAAGTCTCCCACCGCGGCGAAAATAGGATTGCTCCCCGCGCGAGGACTCAGGGGAGCAAAGAAACTTCCGTCTCCTTTTCCGAGGAGCACGGTGATCGTATTGCTGCCGGAGTTTGCCACGGCCAGATCCAGGTCGCCATCTCCATTGAAATCAGCAACTGCTACGGACTCGGGATTTGCACCGGTCATGGGGCTGATTGGAGCCGGCCTGAAAGTCCCATTCCCCCGGCCGATTAGAATCGTCACCGTGCCCGGATCGGGCGCGCCGTTGTTCTGGTTGGTGACGGCTAGATCGGGGATGCCGTCTCCGTTGAAATCTCCAACCGCAATCGACAGCGGTTCGATCCCGGTTTGAGGTTTGGACGCAACTTCTTTGAAGGTTCCATTTCCGTTGCCCAGCAAGATGGTTAGGGTATCGCTCAAAAAGTTCACGACCGCCAGATCCGCTTTGCCATCCCGGTTGAAGTCTCCCACGGCGACGGATTGGAGACCGCCTGAGATCGGAATGGTCGCTGTTCTTCGGAATGTCCCATCCCCACGGCCCAACAGGATCGTGATTGAACCGAGCCCAGGATTTACTAGAACAAGGTCGGGCTTGCCGTCTCCATTAAAGTCTCCCGTGGCGACGACAAAAACCGCCACCGCCGATATCGGCGGCAGTGGAGTGAAGGCGCCATGTCCGTTACCGAGCAGTACTTGGACCTGATTGGCGTCAGGGAGCGAGATGGCGAGATCGAGTTTGCCGTCGCCATTGAAATCGGCGACCACGGCATTGTTGACATTTTGTCCGGTCAGCGGGAACGCAGGCCCAGCCGTGAATGTGCCGTCGCCGTTGCCGAGCAGAATGTTCAAATCGGCCAGCGGAGTGAAGCTGCTGTAGACAGGGACGGCGAGGTCGAGCTTACCATCGCCGTTAAAGTCGGCTACCGCGACCGATTGCGGGAAAGGATTCGTTGCGGGATTACTGGAATTCACGAAGCGTACTCTGTCTCTGCTCGCTGTCTGCGCGGCGGCACTCACGTGAGTAGCGCATACTGCGGCCAGGACTCCCAAAGAGAGCGCAAATCTTGCGGTACGGCCATTCTTCATGAACTTAATATTCCACTCGGCCGGAGGGAATACAAGAGTATTATGACCCCGAAGCAAGAGCCCAAAACAGCAGGTTGCAACTTTCACGTGCAGCTTTCTGCGCGCCATGACGATCGAATGGGGCGGTCTGATAGACTACCGATTTAATAGTCTTTTCTTAAATCTTTAGAGTTTTGCATCTTTAACTTTGAGTCTTTGTCGATAGGCGTTGGCGCCGGGAGAATCCTCACCATGAAAATCGCAAACGACGTTACCGAACTGATTGGGCACACCCCACTCGTGCGTTTGAACAAAGTTACAGCAGGCTGCGCGGCCGACGTGGTTGCCAAACTCGAAAGCCAGAATCCGCTGAGCAGCGTGAAAGACCGCATAGGCGTAAGCATGATAACCGAGGCCGAGCGCGCCGGAAAAATTCAACCCGGCAAGACGGTACTGATTGAGCCGACCAGCGGCAATACCGGAATCGGCCTGGCGTTTGTGGCCGCGGTCAAAGGCTATCGGCTGATCCTGACGATGCCGGAGACCATGAGCATGGAGCGCCGCGTCCTGCTGCTCGCCTTTGGCGCGGAAATCGTTCTTACTCCTGGTCCCAACGGAATGAAAGGCGCGATCGCGAAGGCTCACGAATTACTGGCGAATACTCCCAACAGCTACATGCTGCAGCAATTCGACAACGCCGCCAATCCCAAGATTCATTTCGAAACGACTGGCCCCGAAATCTGGAATGACACCGATGGCCGCGTCGATTTCCTCATTTCCGGTGTGGGCACCGGCGGCACCATCACGGGCGTGTGCGAGTACATCAAGCCGAAAAAACCGGCGTTCAAAGCCGTAGCCGTGGAACCGACTGACAGTGCCGTGCTCTCCGGAGGTAAGCCATCACCGCATAAAATCCAGGGCATCGGCGCGGGATTTGTTCCCAGCATCCTTCGCAGGGACTACATCGATGAGGTCATCACCGTCACCAACGACGAGGCCATTCGTATGGCGAGAAGACTTCCGCTTGAAGAAGGGCTTTTCGTAGGAATCTCTTCGGGAGCGGCGGTCCATGCCGCGTTGCAGGTCGCTCGTCGCTCCGAAAATGCCGGCAAGCTGATTGTCGTTGTTCTGCCGTCGTTTGGTGAGCGCTACCTGAGTACGGTTTTGTTCGAAGAGCTTCGCACCCGGGCGCAGCAGATTCCGACATCCTCTCTGCCGGCCTGACGATGCATGCGCGGTCATCTCTCTGCGTTACTCGCGCAGCGGACCTTGTGGTGCCTTTGGTAACGCAGCCCGGCTGGGTTTTGTCGGCTAGCATTCTATAGCCATCCATAGGTTCTCCACGGACGGCGCGGAGGGCTTTTCCAATGAGTACACGGCGCGGACTTTTTGTTCACTTGTCGGCGGGAGTTCTCCTGCTCGCCGGAACTGTGGCCGCCCAGGACTCGCCATCTCTCGGGGATCTCGCGCGACAGCAGCGGCAGCAAAGAGTGCAATCAAAGTCAGTATCTGCCAAGCCTTCCAACCCCGGCGCGAAGATCATTACGAACGAAGAACTCTCTAAAGGTGCGGGATCCGAATCGCCGACTGCGGCCAAAGCCGGTGAGAGCGCGACCCCGTCGGCCTCTCCGGATACAAAACAATCTCCTGAAGATCTGAAATCTGAGATTCTGCTGCAAAAAACTCAAATCGCCTCACTGCAAACGCAGATCAATGAGGTCAACGAGTCCATCCAGTTTGCTCCCCCGAACTGCGTCAGCAACTGTGCCCAATGGAACGAGCGGCAAAAGGAAAAGCAGCAACAGGTGGAGCGGGCAAGGACCTTACTGGAAGAACTGAAGAAGCATTTGGGTGAGATGCAGGAATCTGCCCGGAAGCAAGGCCTCGGGGGCGCTATTTACGAACCGTAATCCTTGTACTCACGTGACAGTCTTGCATAACGATGTGATCTTTTCCTGGCGTCATCTTCCTCCACAGCCCCCCGCTGTGCGAAATTAGTTAAATGGCCTTGGTTGTCCGCCCTTCAAGAATTCATGCCGCCGGTGTATTCACGAATGCCCCGATCCGCAAAGGCACCCGCATCGTCGAATATGTCGGTCCGCGCATATCTCCGGAGGAAGCGGACCGTCTCTACGAAGGCGCGCCACGGACTTATTTGTATGGATTGGGAGACGGCAAGAGCATCATCGACGGCGAAGGAATTGCCGCGTATCTGAACCACTCCTGCGATCCCAACTGCGAGATCGATGAGAAGAAGGATCGGGCATGGATTTTTGCTTTTCGCGATATCGCAGCCGGCGAAGAACTGCTCTGGGACTACAATCTCTACGACGATGACGATCCTGCCCCCTGCCACTGCGGCTCGCCGAAGTGTCGCGGCACCATGTATTCCCGGGAATGGATGGCCAAGCTGCGGCGCAAGGCCCGGAAGATTGAGACCAAGAAACGAAATGGAGGAAAATCCAAAAGCAATGGTCGAGATCGAATCGTTGCTACTGCCACGGTGGTCCACGCCAAATAGCCGATAAAGAGCTATGCGGACGCTTCGAGCCCCGCCCGTTCCTTCACTCTGCTATGTTGTTGCGCTATGGAGAAGAATCCCGTTCAGCCAACCCGCAATTTTGCCAGCGATAACAATGCCGGGGTACATCCCGAGATTCTTGCCGCCGTCGCCCGAGCTAATCAAGGCCATGTAGTGGCTTACGGTGACGACGCTTACACACGGTCGGCGATCAAGAAATTCGAGGAGCACTTTGGACCAGACATCGTAGTTTTTTTCACTTTCAACGGAACTGGCGCCAATGTTCTGAGCTTGCAATCTCTCACCCGGCCTTTTCACTCCGTCCTGTGCAGTGACTACGCTCACATCTACACCGACGAATGCGGCGCTCCCGAAAAGCACACGGGCTGCAAGCTGATTCCTCTGCCGCACGAGGACGGTAAAGTCACGCTGGACTCGGTCCGCCACGCCTATCACGGCATCGGCGACGAACATCATTCGCAGCCGCGAGTGATCTCCATTACTCAATCCACCGAAATGGGCACCGTCTACCGCTCCGAGGAGATTCAAGCGCTCGCGGACTTTGCCCATGAGCATGACATGTACCTTCACATGGACGGCGCGCGCATCGCCAACGCTTGCGCTTCGCTCGGCCAAAATCTGCGGCAAGCCTCGCGCGATCTGGGCGTGGACGTCCTTTCTTTTGGGGGAACGAAGAATGGCATCGTTGGCGGCGAGGCCGTCGTATTCTTCCAGCGCAATCTCAGCCGTGATTTTCTTTACCTGCGCAAGCAGAGCATGCAGCTCGCCTCCAAAATGCGTTTCATCGCCGCGCAGTTCGAAGCCTTGCTCACCGACAATCTCTGGCAGCGAAGCGCCGGTCATGCCAACCGCATGGCGCGTTTGCTGGAAAAGGAAATCAGTCGCGTTCCGGGA
>Ga0210400_10005326_pt1 | contig 10939 bp, 7 predicted proteins | sample IncBWH26MmetaG_FD_155456 | JGI IMG/M metagenome (GOLD analysis project Ga0210400, IMG submission 155456) | Forest soil microbial communities from Barre Woods Harvard Forest LTER site, Petersham, Massachusetts, United States - Inc-BW-H-26-M | ecosystem: Environmental > Terrestrial > Soil >...
GCCCATCGGTCCCCGGCAGCTTGGGCGCGACCGTGAGCAAAGATTGCGGCTCCGGAAAAACCTCGCCATAAAATCCGTTGAACCGCCGCGCAATCTCCCGCGTCAGCTCCACATGCGCCACCTGATCCTCGCCCACCGGAACCACGTTCGCCTTGTAAATCAAAATGTCCGCCGACTGCAGCACCGGATAACCCAGGAACCCATACGTTCCCAAATCCTTATCCTTAATGTTCTCCCGCTGCTCTTTATAAGTCGGAACCCGCTCCAACCACCCCAGCGGCGTGATCATGGAAAACAAAAGATGCAACTCGGCATGCGCTGGAACGTGCGACTGAATAAAGATCACCGACTTCTCCGGATCAAGCCCCGCCGCCAGCCAGTCCAGCGCCACCTCCAGCGAATTCTCTTTCACCCGCGAGGTATCGGCGTAGTCCGTCGTGAGAGCGTGCCAGTCCGCCACTTCAAAAAAACACTGATACTCATCCTGCATCCGCACCCAATTATCGAGCGCGCCCACGTAGTTGCCCAGATGCAATTTCCCGGTCGAGCGCATGCCGCTAAGCACGCGCTTCCGCATTTTGATCGTAGCTGTCATCAGTTCTTGAGCGAGTAGTGACGAGGTTGTAGCACGATGAAGAGTATTGTCGATACTACCATGCAACCAGCGCATTTCGCCGGATCGTGGCGGCACCGTCCCCGACGGCTGTCCAGCGGGCGTACCGCCCGCTACGTCTGTTCTCAGCAGAATATTCCGATTTCCAAGACGGACATTGAACCCGCGCGAATCGCTCGTCGCCCCGATGCTCTATAATTCGCCCTCCACTCAAAATGTCCCATCTAGCCCGCAAACTCCGCCTCACCGATTACTTCACCCTCGCCTGGGGCACCATGGTCGGCGTCGGCTGGCTCGTAGTGATGGACGACTGGCTCCTCCGCGGCGGCGCCCTCGGCGCGATCCTCGGCTTCGCCATCGGCGGCGCATTACTCTTTCCCATCGGCTGGGTCTACGGCAGGCTCGTGGCCGCCATGCCCGACGCCGCCGGCGAAATCGCCTACACCGCCGCCGCGTTCTCCCGCCCCGTCAGCTTCTCCACCGGATGGATGATGATGCTCGCCTACTTCATCGTCTGTCCGTGGGAGGCCGTCGCCGTCGGCCGTATCGCAGGCTACATCGTCCCATCGCTCGATTCACTCGAAATTTACCGCGTCGCCGGACGCCCCGTCTACCTTCCTCACCTCATCATCGGCCTCGGCCTCACCGCCCTGCTCACCACGCTGAACTATCGCGGCATCCGCCTCAGCGCGACCTTCCAGAACTGGACCGCCTTCGGTACGCTCGGCCTCTTCGTCGTCTTCGTCGCTCTCGGCGTCAGCAAAGGGTCGCCGCATAATTTCCCTCCACTCTTCACTCACGCGCCGCTGGTTTCGTTTCTGCTCGTGGTGCAGATCGTCCCGTACTTCATGACCGGATTCGAATCCGTCAGCAAAGCCGCCGAGGAATCCACTCCCGAGTTTCGCAGTCAGAGTTTTCTCAAGGCCATCTGGATGGCGATCCTAATCGGCATCCTCTTCTATACGGTCATCATCGCAGCCGTAGCATTCGTCGCCCCGTGGCAGGCGTTGACCGGCGAAAAGTTCATGACCGCCGTCGCCTTCCAGCAAGCAGTGGGTTCGCGCTGGATCGTCAACGTAATCCTCGCTGCCGCGCTCCTCTCACTCGTCAAATGCTTCAACGGAAACTTCGTCGCCGCCAGCCGCCTGGTGTTTGCCCTGGGTCGCCGCAACCTAATCAACCCCCGCGCCGGACAAATCCATCCCCAGCATCAGACGCCATCCATCGCCGTCCTCTGCATCGGCCTCGCCACCGCAGCATGTATGCTTCTCGGCGACGCCATCCTCGTCCCCATCACTGAGGTCGGCTCAGTAGCCTGCGCCATTGGCTGGGCTGCAACCTGCGCCTCCTACCTTACTATGGGACGCGCAAACAAATTACCCGGCCAACAATCCTTCTCAGCAGTCGAATGGATCGTAGCCTCGTTAGGCCTGCTGGTAGCCATCGCCATGCTATTGATGAAACTGGTCCCAGCAATCCCCGGCCATTTCACCATCTACGAATGGCTCGCCCTCGCAATCTGGATTGCACTTGGCGCAATCTCGCACCGCCGGATGGGAGCCGCCACGTAACTGTTAGTTAGTATGCTGCTTGGAAGTAAGGTGGAAGAGCGGCGCTTCAGCGCCGCGTAAGCGCATAAAATCAATGCGGGCTTTAGCCCCTGTGGCCGTATTCTGGTTCCGCAAAGTTCTTGGGATCGAAGAAGCAAACTATGAAACTTAGAAAACTGAATCTCGCACTCACCTTTGCTCTTCTCCTCGCGGCTCCTTTCTTGCCCGCACAGTCCTTCGACCTCATCATCACCAACGGCCACATCATCGACGGCACCGGCTCTCCCTGGTATTCCGGAGACCTCGGCATCCGCGACGGAAAAATCGCCGACATCGGCACCCTCTCCACCGCACCCCGCAAGCGCACCATCGACGCCGCAGGCAAAGTCGTCGCCCCCGGCTTCATCGACATGCTAGGCCAATCCGAACTCACCATCCTCGTCGATCCCCGCCTGCCCTCGAAAATCTTTCAGGGCATCACCAGCGAAATCACCGGCGAAGGCGGCTCCATCGCTCCAATCAACGACGCCATCATTCAAGCCGATCAGCCCGGCTACGACCACTACCACATCACGCCCGACTGGCGAACCTTCCGCCAATATTTCGCGCGCCTGGAAAAACAGGGCATGGGAATCAACCTGGCCAGCTACGTTGGCGCCACCCAAGTGCGCCGCATGGTTCTCGGCGACGACGACAAACAACCAACTCCCCAACAGCTCGAACAGATGAAAGGCCTCGTCCGCGACGCCATGAAAGACGGAACGGTCGGCGTCTCCACCGCGCTTGAATACGCCCCAGCGCCCTACGCGAAAACGGAAGAACTGATCGCACTCGCCGCCGAGGGTGGAAAGTTCGGCGGAATCTATTCAACCCATATGCGCAACGAAAGTGACTCCGTGCTCGAGGCCATCGACGAAGCCCTGCGCATCGGCCGTGAAGCCCACGTTCCAGTAGAAATCTGGCACCTCAAAGTCGCGGGAAAAGATAATTGGGGACGCATGCCCGAAGTCGTCGCCAAGATTAACTCGGCCCGCGCCAACGGGGCCGACGTCACCGCCGACACCTACGCCTACACCGCATGGTTCAACGACTTCTCCGCCTTCATTCCCCAGTGGGCCCACGATGGCGGAACCGCAAAACTCGTCGAGCGCCTCAAAGACCCGGCCACCCGCGAACGCATCCGCAAAGAAATGCTCATGCCTTCCAAAGATTGGGACAACGAATGGCTGGAGATTCCCGGCCCTGATGCCATCATGATCGGCGTGGTCGAGAATCCCAAGCTGCTTCCGCTCGAGGGCAAACGCCTATCCGACGTTGCGAAACTTTGGAACAAAGATCCCATGGATGCCCTCTTCGATTTCCTCATCGAAGATCCCAGCACTGGCGTTGCAGTCTTCGGTATGTCCCAGCCCGATGTCACGCTCGCGCTCCAGCAGCCCTGGGTCGCCATCGACAACGATTCCTCTGGAACTTCGCCCGAAGGTGTCCTCGGCCAGGAGCATCCCCACCCCCGCGCCTACGGAACGTTCCCCCGCATCCTGCGCAAATATGTTCGCGAAGATAAGGCTCTGACGCTCGAAGACGCTATCCGAAAGATGTCAGCCTTGCCAGCCCAGCGCTTGCGCCTTACCGATCGCGGCGTTCTGAAAGCCGGCATGTGGGCCGACGTCGTCATCTTCGATCCCGCAACCGTGCGCGATCTCGCCACCTTCGACAATCCAAATCAACTCTCCGAAGGAATGGAGTACGTCCTGGTGAATGGCGTGCCTGTAATCGATCACTCAAAGATGACCGGAGCGTTGCCAGGAAAAGTTCTCCGCGGCCCAGGTTATGCGCCTTAAGAAACGGTAAGGGCACGATTCGTGCTATATAGGTCGCAGAATAGAATGTGGGCTAAAAAGCCCCTGAGGAAACTCGCCTATACAGCCTACGGTTTAAGCCGTGCTTGCGTCTCCGCCACCGGACTCACTGCCACCCGCGGTTCCGCCACAGTTCCCGTAATGCTGTAAACGAGCGAACCCGCGCCCAATTTCACGTCCGTGCTTCGAGTGAGTTTGAAGTCCAGCACCCGCCCCAACGACGCCGTGCCGCTGACTTCATACGCTCCTGCCGGAGAAACCAGTTCGCCCTTTTCGATCTCAATCTGGCCGCCATGCAGCCGGGCGTGACCTTCCCAACGCGAGACTTGCAGCGGGCCTTCATCATTCGTCAATGAAACGTGTGACAAGGCTCCGCCGCGCAGATCGAAATACAGTTCGCCCTCAGCCGATTCCCAGAACCCCGCGGCATCCGTGCCCGACGCCCTGAGCTGATAGGTTCCCCCGCCAGATCCCGTAATCCACGCGTCTTGCATCACACCGGCCAATTGCCCCAGCGAAATATTTGTCAGCGTTCCAGAGCCAGAGTAAACCGGCGATGCCGCTGTGAAGTCTGCCTGCCAATCTCCACGATGCTTTCCGCCCAGCAAATCGGCGCGCAAGTCCGAGATCTTCAATTTCCCACGTTCCAAATCAACGGAAGCGGAAACGCGTTCCACGAGCACTTCGCGAATCCGCAAGCGTCCCGCCTTCACTTTTCCCGAAGCCCGCAGGTTTTCAAGGAACGATGGAGCCCCGTGTGGCTCAGCCGAAAGCACTTGGTACCAGCGGCGGTGGTTCGGATGTGGGTTCAGCCACTCATGAATGTCACCCAACCCGACCTCTGCCGTATTCAAATTGAAGTGGACCAGACACGCCCCCGGCATTCCGCAACCCCGAGGCAATTCCACCGATCCCATCCAGTGTGCTTCGGCGGCTCGCGCGTTCAAGTCCTCAATGCGCGCTTCATCCGCTGCCAGCCTCAATCTGGCAGAGAGAATCTCAATCGGCTCGTTCAGCCCCCGCACCGTGGCGTGCACGTCGCGCAGTTGAACCGTGCCCGTCACTTTCGGCAAAGAAAATCCAGCGAGGTCTGCCGCCGCGTTTTTTGTCCACGATCCTGCGATCTGCAAATCTATTTGCGCCGCGCCCTCCGCATCGGTCTTCACGACTTGCAGTCCAAGCAAGCTGGCCATTCTCAACGCATGCGACACCTCCGCGTCTCCGCGCACCGTGACTGCGTAACCTGACTGCCCCACCCAGCCCCGTGCCTGCGCCGGAAGAGAGCGTCCCAGCGCTACTGGGAAAGGTCCGTATTCGATGCGGAGTTCATTCGGCGCGAGGAAGGGTTCCGCATCTTTTCGGAGACTGTTGTTGGTGCGTTCGTAACGCTCCGAGTTCAGCACGAACGGTACGCTCGCCGTCGCGAATTCCGTTTTGTCGCTCGCCGACTGGAGCCTAAGATTCGTAAATTCACCGCGCCCCTCGAACTGCGGGCCGCGGGATGACGCGCCTCGCTCTCTCACGGTGAAATTACCCTGCACAATTCCCCGAGCCACAAGATCCGCCGGAAGATCTTTCTTGGCGCGCCGCACCAGTTGCGCCACCGCCGCCACCGGCACGTTCTCCACATTTAACGACAGGTGTGTCCCGTGCAGTTCAGGCCGCCCGGCGTCGCCGTGCAACGTGACTACCCCACTGCCCACGGGCGCGGTGCAGAAAATCTCGCGCATCATGTTATCCGCGGAACTGTACTTGCCGTCGCAGTGCGCCGCCAGCGTTAGACCCTCGCTGGTCGAAATGTCGTAGCGATGGAAGTCGTAGACTGCCGCATCCGCTGTCACCTGCATCGACGCCGGCGTCCCGCTCAGGCTCGCTTCCATCTGAACGCCGCCACGCCAGCCTTTGTCGTTTCCTGAAGCCAGCTTCGTAAGCTGGCCCAGTTGCGCATGCTGCCATTCCAAGCTGAACTGCAGTGGGGTTTCTCGAAGGCTCCCCGCCCGCTGCCACGTACCACTCATTCTCAGCAGGCCGGTATCGCTCAAGCTCATGTCGGTGCGCAATGGCTCCGCTCTTAACCGCACGCCCCATGCATTTTCGGATTCCTGCCACAGTGCGAAGTCCGCGTTCAACAGCGCGTATGGCTTCTTTTCCGCTCCAGCCTTGAAATTGATGCGGCCCGAACTGGCCTCAATGTAGGGAAACCCCGGACGCGCCTCCGATTCCGGTTTGGCAGTCGGCGCCAGAGGAGTCCGCGCAGCTCGTTCCAGCAGGGCCTCCCAGTTCCACCGCCCGTCTCCCCTCCGCACCAGATTCAAACTCGGCTCCGTTAATTCCAGGCGCGAGATGTCCAGCCTTCCCCGCGCCAGCGACGTTATCCGCACGAGCGCTGTAACTTCGGGAGCGCGCAGCATCGGTTCTGCGCCAAATGCCGGGTCTTCGTAAATGATCAGATTTTCCAGATCGAAGCCCGGCCGCGGCAGCAACCGCAGATGAACGGACCCAATCTGTACTGGACGCGCAACGGCCTGGCTGATGGAACTAACGATGCGTGCCTTCAGGCGCGATACACCCGGACGGACAAAGAATAGAGCCAGCAGAATCACAACGGCGGCGGCCACAGCGCGCTGCTTGGAAGAAGAGGATTTCACTTCACCACTCGCAGCGATCGCCGCCACCGGGTTTCGTCAAAGAAGTGCAATACCACATGCGCCAGAAAACCGATACGGTCGCCGAAATCTGTCTTGCGGTATTGGTCACCTGGTGTTTCAAACGACCAGTAGATGAACATGGGCCGTCCGATAACATTTTCTTGTGGAATGAAGCCCCAGTAGCGGCTGTCGAGACTCACGTCGCGGTTGTCGCCCATGCCGAAGTAACGCCCCGGCGGCACCACCAGATCGTCCCCCTGAATGTGCATTGGCAGTTCCGGTTCCCAGCACGGATACACGTTGTAGCTCTCCGACGGTGGCACCGCAGGAAAATTGTCGCGGTAAGGATTCGGAAACGAAGCCGCATCCTGCGAGTGGATCACGTACGGTTCCTGCAAGGCCTCCCCGTTGCGGTACACCACGCCATTGCGCAGGTGGATGCGGTCGCCGGGCACGCCCATAATGCGCTTGACCACATACAATCCGGGTTCGCACGGAGCGAGAAATACCACAATATCGCCCCGATGAATCTGACGATAAGGAACCACAGGTCCCACCCAGTCTGTCTTCGGGGCAAACTGAATGCGGTTAACAAATACGTGATCCCCAATCAGAAGCGTGTTCTCCATCGAACTGGAAGGGATTTCAAACGCCTGCACCACGAAGGTGATGATGAACAGCCCCGTGACCAGTACCGCAGCCAGTGAAGATAGAAACTCCACCGTAGTTTCGCGCGGTTTCTCTTCTACTTCGTCTTTCGCTTTGCTATCTTTTTTTGCCACCGTGATCTATCCATCCAGTCTCGTGGTTTAGCGCCGCGTCAAGATTGCCACTCCGCGCCTGCTCAATTCACCAGCCGTAGAGTTCGGTTCCAGCGCGTGATCTGAAAAATATGTGTGACTGCGTAGGCAAAATGAGCCAGTTTCCCGCCAAAAGAATTCGGCGGGACGGCTTCGCTCTCCGCTTCTTTCACCGACCAATAAATCAAAAGCGGCCGCCCGATGATATTGCCTTGCGGGACGAAGCCCCAGTAGCGGCTGTCGTAACTGTCGTCCCGGTTATCCCCCATCACGAAATAGTGTCCTACAGGAACAATCAGCTGTCCGTCCTCTACCAGTTTACGCAACTGCACCCACCACTCCGGAGTCTCGCCCGGCGCCACATCCAGCCGTGGAAAACTATCCCGGAACACGTCATTGGCCGGACGCACGAAATGCGCGTACGGCTCCCGCACCAACACTCCATTCACAAACACCTGCTTATTGATCAGCCGCACCCGGTCTCCGGGCACGCCAATCACTCGCTTCACGAAATGCTGCGCCGGGTTTACGGGATAATGGAATACTACAATGTCTCCGCGCTGCACCCGCCGGTAAGGCATTAAATAATCCGCCCAGCTTCCTCCGCCATAGCACAGCTTGTTGACCAGCAGGTAATCACCCACCAGCAGCGTGTTCTCCATCGACGGAGAGGGAATCTGAAACGCCTGTACCACAAACGTAATTACAAAAACCGCAATCACCACCGTTCCCAACAGCGACTGCAGCGATCCCGTCACGCCCGTGCCCTCCGTCCACCCAGGTCTCGGAGCACCTGAGACCCTTAAATATCCCGGGACGTCCGGACCACCCGCGACCTGATGATCCGATGAATTACCTACAGAGTTCATTAGATCCACTGATTTTTCCACTCGATTTTAACTGGGAATTCGCGATCCGCGCGCCAGCTTCGCTCCGGCCGATTGCGGCCGCGAAGCCAAATAAGACAGCAACTGCCGTGCCGCATCTTGCTCCGCCGTCTTCTTGGTTGAGCCTTCCGCGCGCCCCACGAACTCCGCCTCCTCGCCCTTCTTCGCACTCAGCCGCACTTCCACAGTAAACATCTTCCTATGTTCAGGTCCCGCTTCGTGCACCAGAACATAGGAGGGTTGCGGCATTCCTAATCCCTGCAAAGTTTCCTGCAGCGCCGACTTGAAATCCGTCATCGGCAGCGCTCCGCCCTCGCGCTCCATCCGCTCCAGTTCCGGCGCCAGAATCTCTCGCAAAATGAATTGTCGCGCCGGCTCCATTCCTCCATCCAGATAAATCGCCGCCAGGATGGCTTCTAACGCATCCACCAGGAGGGCCGTCTTGCTCCGGCCGCCGCTCTTCTCCTCGCCTCGTCCGAGCCGCAGATAGTGTCCCAGTTCAAGCTGCTGGGCTACCCGAATCAGATGCCGCTCACTCACTACATGCGCCCGCAATTTTGATAGTTCGCCCTCGCGAAACTGCGGAAAGCGATGGAACAATTCCTCGCTCGTGACCAGCGACAGAATCGCATCGCCCAAAAACTCCAACTGCTCGTTGTCGTTGACTCTATATTTGTTCTCGCCCGCCTGCTGAGACTCTTGTTCACGTGCCTGTGAGCTATGGGTAACGGCTTGCTCGATCACCGCCCGCCGGCGAAAGTGGTACCCCAATGCCGTTTCCAGCGCGGTGATTTCCCGTTCTTTCATGATGAAAGGGCGAGGAGAGTTTCTCTCGAAATCGTCTGGAGAAGGGCGCGGCTCATAGTCTGCTGAAACAATCACGACTCGGAATTACAATTCACACTTGCGATTCGGACTCACGATTCGTATCCGCGATCCGAACGCAGACCCTTTATTTCGCCGGTGGCTCGCTGATGCCGCCAATCAACTGCACCAGACGATCCTTCTCTTTGCGAGCCGCGTCCCCGGCATTCGTCCCCGGCTTCGTTAAATCCACAGCCTGGTCGGCATACTTCAACGCGTCTGGATACTTATTCTGCATATCCAGCGCCACTGACAGCCGGAAGACGGCGACCGCATCCGGCTGCTGTGGGTACGCGTCAATCGACTTCTTTAGGTTCTCTTCAGCATTCGCCCAGGCCTTGGCATTGAAGTCAAGAGTGCCCAGAATCTCATACGCCTCAGACCGAACGTAGCCTTTATATTGCGCGAGTTTCTCCGGAGCAACCCCCGCCGTCGGTACGTCCGTGTCCACCGTCTCCAGCGCCCGCTGCGCGTCTTTCTTTGCTTCTTCCAGCCTCTGATCCTTGTCCAGGTCGGTGTCACGCGTCCGCTCCGCCAATACCCGCGACACGCCCAGCAGCGCCTCTGGATCGTCCGGGTCATAGGTTAGAACCTTCCGGGACATGGCCAGCATCTTGTCGGCATTGTTGGCTTGCTGATATGCCACCATCACCGCCTTGTAGAGAAGCGCCCGCAACTCGCTGTCCGGAAACTTCGCCGCGAAGTCATCCGCCGCTTTTTCCTGCGCTGCGGCATCCGTCAGAGCTGCTGCCGCCTTGTAGGCGTCGAACTCCGGTTGCGTCTTCGCCTGCGGTGGACGCTTCCCCGCCGGCGCAGCCGCCTGCCCCGCCGGAGCAGTCTGGGCCGCGGGTTTGCTCTGACCGAAGCTCCAACCCGAAAGTCCGAGCATTGCCAAAACAATGATTGCAGTTCGCTTCATGCGTTCTCCTTGCTTGTTATTGTAGCGCTGCCGTCCCGGCGGCTGTCGCGCCGCCGTCCCGCCCGCCGCCGCCCGCTCCATATCCTTACCGAAACCGCCGCCCCAATTACTGCGGCTTGGCCGGTGGCTCATACGCCTTCTCCAACCCACGCTCCGCCGCCGCCTTAACCTCCGGCAATTCTCCCGCAGTGCTCAACGCAGCCTGGTACTCCAGCAGGGCCGCCTCCCGGTCTTCTTTCATATCCAGAATCCTTCCCAGATACACATGCGACCATCCCACCACCTTCGGATCCTTTGTCGCTTCAATCGCCTTCTGGAAATTATCCTGCGCTCCATCCCGGTTCTTGTTGGCCACGGCCACTTCCGCCAGGATGAACAACGCTCGCCCCTGATCTCCTATCTTCTTATCCAGCGCCTGCTGGGCCAGTTCCTGCGCTCCCTTGGGATCGCCCGCTGCCAGCCGCTTCTCCGCGGTAAGCAGCATGCGCCGCTCCTCTGGGCGCGACAACTGCACCAGTTCCGGCGAAGTTCGGTTCGCAAAATGAACTTCCGCCGCCGCCTTCTCCTCTTTCTTTACGTCCACGCCCTCCAGCATCCCGCTGTAAGCTCCGCGAATGCCAGCCGGATCTTTTTCGAACGCCACCACCGTATCGTAAAAATATTTCGTCAGGATGTAGCCCTGCTTCACTGCGTCATCCACGGCTTGCGCTCGCATGGCCTCTTCCGCCGCTTGCTTCGTTCCCGTGTTTCGAATCTCAATCGCCCGCACCAGGCACTCTGTCACCAGCAGTGAAATATC
>Ga0210400_10005327_pt1 | contig 10938 bp, 8 predicted proteins | sample IncBWH26MmetaG_FD_155456 | JGI IMG/M metagenome (GOLD analysis project Ga0210400, IMG submission 155456) | Forest soil microbial communities from Barre Woods Harvard Forest LTER site, Petersham, Massachusetts, United States - Inc-BW-H-26-M | ecosystem: Environmental > Terrestrial > Soil >...
CTCGGTGCTGGATCGTGCGATCTGATCGTTTTTCAGCAGGGTGCGGTCGCGCATACGGCCGTGATTCCGATCGGCGGCGACCACTTTACCAGCGATCTCTCGGTCGGCATGTGTACGGGGCTGGCGGACGCGGAGACGCTCAAGAAAAATTTTGGCAACGCGGTGCCGACGCTTATCCCCGAGGGCAATGAAGTCGAGGTGCCGTCGGTGGGAGACCGGCCATCGCGCATGATGCCGCAGCGCATGGCGGGCGAGATTCTGGGGCCGCGCGCCAGCGAGCTTTTCGAGTTACTGCGCGACAACCTGCGCCACGCCGGGGTTCTGGAGCACTGCATTGCCGGATTCGTGCTGAGCGGAGGTGCTTCGCGCCTTCCCGGCATTCTCGACGTGGCCGAATCAGTGCTGCGGAGAGCGGCGCGTCTCGCTTGGCCAATGCCGATGGCGAAGATGCAGTCGTTCTTAGCTGAGCCGGAGTTCGCGACGGTGTTGGGCATGGCCTATTACGGGCATCGGGCGCGACTGGCACGTGGCTTGCAGGAGCCGGGATTTGGGTCGCGCATGAAAGCGCTGTTTGCGGGAAAGGGCGCGTGAATCGGGCAGGTGAGTTGCGCATTTTGCGAGGGCCGCGCACTCCGCGGCGAAGAGCAGGTCCTTCGCTTCGCTCAGGATGACAATTCAATTAAGGGGTTGGCTGTTACTGAGAACTGAGAACTGAGAACCGAGAATTGATTTTACGAGGTGAATTATGGAAGACAACGGACTCCGCATCTGCTTTAACGAAGAAGCTCGCAACGACGCTCGCATCAAAGTGATCGGTGTCGGCGGCGGTGGTAACAACGCGGTCAATCGCATGATTGACTCGGGCATGGAACACATCGAATTCATCGTGGCCAACACCGACTTACAGGCTCTGCGGATGTCGCGCGCCGCGACCAAGATTCAACTCGGAGTGAAACTGACCAACGGACTCGGCGCGGGCGCCAATCCCGAGATCGGGCGCAAAGCCGCGCTGGAAGATTCGGACAAAATCATCGAAGCCCTCGAAGGCGCGGACATGGTTTTCGTCACCGCTGGACTCGGTGGTGGCACCGGCACCGGCGCGACGCCGATCATCGCCTCGCTTGCCAGCGAAATGGGCGCGCTCACCGTCGCTGTCGTTACCAAGCCTTTTGCGTTTGAAGGGAAACGCCGCATGCAGCAGGCGGAGCGCGGTATCTCTGAACTGATGGAGTCGGTCGATACCACCATCGTGATCCCCAACGAAAAATTGCTGGCGGTCGCCGAGAATGCGGGATTCTTCGAGTCCTTTCGCATTGCCGACGATATTCTTCGTCAGGGTGTGCAGGGCATCTCCGACATCATCACCATCCCGGGCATCATCAACCGCGACTTTGCCGATGTGAAGGCGATCATGGCGGGCATGGGCTATGCGGTGATGGGCACGGCCACCGCTGCCGGCGAGCATCGCACAGTCGAAGCCGCGCAGCGCGCTATCGCTTCGCCCCTGCTCGAGGCGGGAGCCATTGACGGAGCCCGCGGCATCCTGATCAACATCACGGGTTCGAATTCGTTGAAGCTTGCCGAAGTGCAGCAGGCTTGCACCATCATTCAGGGCGCGGCTCACGAAGATGCCAACATCATCTTTGGCGCGGTTCTGGACGAGAAGATGAAAGACGCGGTCAAGATCACGGTGATCGCGACGGGATTTAAAGAGGAAGACATGCATCGCTCGCGCCACCGTGAAAACTACGATCCGGTCATTCTGTCCAGAGACGTGTCGAGAGAGGCTTCGCGCCAACGCAATCACTTCGATGAGCCCGAACCGGTGGCCGAGCCCGAACCAGTTTTCGTGCCGGAACCGGCCTTCGAGTCAGATCCCGCGCCGATAGCGTTTCGAGAAACGGGTAATGCGTCGCATGCCGAAGTGATTTCGCTCGATGCGATGCGGTCTGCCCCTCCCAGCTATCCGGCGGAAGATCTCGACGTACCGGCGTTCCTGCGGAAACGTAACGACGTGATGTAGCCTGCGGGGCCGCAGGGCATAACATGCCGTGAATGTGATTGTGCGCTGCCGCAGAATTCGAACTTCTCCTTGCCCGATTGCGTATCGTGGGATAGCGTTCCCAGTAGATCGCCGTCGAAGCTTTAGGAGATTTCCATGCATCGCTTGATCCCGGCTTCTCTTATTATTGTCGCCCTGGCTGTCACGATTCTTCTAGCGGCTTCACCCGATCCTGCGCCCGGACAGCCGCAATACACCGGCGACAATCGACTCCTGCCCCCCGCTGATTATCGCGAGTGGATCTTTCTCTCCTCCGGCCTTGGTATGAGCTACAGCGCACAAGCTGGCCACGAAATGTTTACCAACGTCTTTGTGCCGCAGTGGGCTTACCGGGAGTTCGTGAAGTCAGGCAAGTGGCCCGACAAGACTATGTTCGTCGTGGAAGAGCGCGGAGCCACCAGTAAAGGTTCGATCAACAAAGTGGGACACTATCAGACCGATTCGATGGGGATCGGCGTCGAGGTGAAAGACGAAAGTCGTTTCCCCGATAAATGGGCTTACTTCAATTTTGACGAAGATACCAAATCGGCGAGCGCTAATCCGAAGGCCGGGTGTTGGACTTGTCACGAAGAGCACGCAGCGGTCGAGCATGTTTTTGTGCAGTTTTATCCGACGCTGAAACCGGTTGCGAAGAAATTCGGGACTTATCGGGAAGCTGCGGAAAATGTGCAGTAGAGACGCGGCTTGGCTCCCGCCGCGGAGTGAGACGGGGCAAGCCCCGTCTCTACCTATCGTTATCGAAGGGATCACTTCTGCGCGGCGACCCACTCGTTGATCTTCGCATCCAGCATGTCGAGCGGCAGCGGGCCTTGATCGAGCACCGCGTCGTGAAAGGCGCGCAGATCGAACTTCGCTCCCAACTCCTTTTGCGCGCGCGCTCGTAGTTCGAGAATTTTCATCTGTCCCGTCTTGTAGGATAGCGCTTGCGCCGGCCATGCTATGTAGCGATCCACTTCGGTATTGATGTTCTCATCATCCATCGCGGTGTGTTGGTGGAAGAAGTCGACCATCTGCTGACGGGTCCAGCGCTTGGAGTGCACGCCCGTGTCTACCACCCAACGCACGGCGCGCCACATTTCATTCTGCAGGCGGCCGTAGTCGCTATACGGATCCTGATAGAAGCCCACTTCTTTTCCCAGGCGCTCGGAGTAGAACGCCCAGCCCTCGGTATATGCATTCAGGTCGAGGTTGTACTTGCGGAACGGAGGCAGGCCGGTCAGTTCCTGCGCGATCGAGAATTGCAGGTGATGTCCGGGGACGCCTTCGTGGTAAGCGATGGCTTCCACGTTAAGGAGCAGGCGCTTCTCCGGCGCGTACTCGTTGACGTTGATGCGTCCCGGGCGCGAGCCGTCTCCGGCGCCGATCGAATAATCCGCGGGAGGAGCAGAGGCGCTACGAAACGATTCCATCGGGATGACGGCCAGTTTGTTCTTCGGCAGACGGCCGAATAGTTGCGGCAGCTTTTCGTACATCTGGTCGCGATAATGCGTGTACAGGTCAAGCAATTGCTCGCCGGACTGGGCGTGAAGTTTTGGATCCTGGCGGATGTGCTCGTTGAACGATTTCAGATCGCTGAATCCCTGGGCCTTGGCGATGAGGAGCATCTGGGTTTCAATTTCCGCCACGCTCTTCAGGCCTAGCTGGTGAATCTGATCGGCCGAGAAATCCGTGGTTGTCTGATGGCGGACGGCGAAGCGATAGCGCGCTTCTCCGTCGGGTAAGGCCCATACGCCAGGATCGAGCCGGCCGTGCGGCGCGTAATCGTCGTGCACGAACTTCGCGAATTTCGCATACGCGGGTGCGACCTCGTTGCTAACCGCAGTTTCGATTTTTTCGCGCTGTCGCTTTCGATCCGACTCGGAGAGGGAATCGGGGAATTTGCGCAGCGGATCGGTGAATGGACTTTTATCGAGCGGGTCGTCGGCAATCTGCTGCGCCTGAGTGGAGACTTTCTCGAGCAGATACTTCGGCGGCACGCGATGGTCGCGGAGTCCGTCGCGCATGTGTCCCATGGCCTGCTCTAACACGCGCGGGATCTGGTGCAACCGGGACACGTAATCCTCGTAGTCTTTTACGTTGCGGAATGGGGAATCGAAGGGCAGCGAAGCGTAGCCTAGGTGAATGCCGCCAAACTGCGTCGCCGGCATCTCCCAGTCTTTAAATTGCGCGCTGTCGAGCGTTTCATGCAAGCTGCGCAGCATGAGTGCGCGATTGAGTCTTTCCTGCTCCGGAAACCCCGTGACATCGACGGCCTCGAAGCGCGTCAACGCCTGACGAGTGTGTACGAGATCGTCGGCAATTGCCTTGTCCGAAAAATCGCTCAGCCGATTGTTGTAGCGATTGTCTCCAACCTGGGTGGCAAGTTCAGGCTGGGTGCGCAGCGTGTACTCCCATTCTTCGCCGAGCAGGCGATTGAGTTCGTCTCGTCGGGCTTCGAGTGTCTGCTTGGGGGTTTGGGCGAAGAGAGGGACGACGAGAGCTGCGGCAACGGAAATAATCACGAGCGATGTTTGCAAGAGGCAGACCTCCAAGGCTTTTATCTTTATGAGGATAGTCATGAGAATACGTCGTCAGAAAAATACCAGAAAAGCGCAGCGCTGGCTTCGGCCCGCGCGGACGATGCGTCAGTGGCGCGGATAGGAGTCATCTGACGTTTTTCGGCGTAGCGACGACACGGATGTGCAAAGGGATGCAGAATGAAGAACCCTCAAGGTAACAGGCAGCCCATGTTACCAAGGTGCGTGTCCCTCGCCGGAAACAACGTTAACTGTAATTTAGTCATATAGTTACCGGATAGATTCCAGTCCGATGAGCCTTACACTTTGCCATTGCGCCAAACCGCGTAAATCGCCTACTATCGGATAGTTGCAGGAGATTGTGACCATTCGGTGTGGCGATTGGTGATGCTCTTGCATCTATTTTATTAGGCCGATAGACGGATTAGGCAGTTTTGGACTGGCTAAGCATTGAATTGGCCGAGTACCACGGGGATGGGTTACGTGAAGTTTGGCGCCTGGTTTCTTCGTCTCGCATTTTTCTTAGGAATGGCAATGCTGCTGGAAGCGAGTGGGATCGCTGCCAGCGTTAACCCTCGCGCTCTTACTCCGCGTCCGAAGGCTCGCGGGGTTACGGAGAATCAGCACGCGAAGAAGCGCATGCGAACGCTGGCGCGGGGCCGGGCTCCACGCTCGCATTATGCCACGCATCGCCGCCGTCGTTATTACGAGCGTTTCCACACCAGTTCGTTCTCTTCCGACATTACTGAAGGCGACGTGACCGCCGGTGAAGACCCGGTCGTTCGCCAGGCCGCGATCGATGCCCTGGGCAACATGAACGGAACCGTGGTCGCGATCGAGCCGACCAGCGGACGCGTGCTCGCCATGGTCAACCAGAAGCTCGCACTTTCGGGCGGCGCACAGCCGTGCTCGACCATCAAACTTTCCGTGGCTCTGGCGGCACTGAGCGAAGGCGTGATCGACTCGGAAACTGAAGTTCCGCTCGGTCGTCGCAGCCGCATGAATCTTACGGAGGCGCTGGCGCACTCGAACAACGCCTACTTTGAAGCGGTCGGGCGCAAGCTGGGCTTCGAAAAGGTTCAATATTACGCGCACCAGTTTGGACTCGGTGAACTCGCCGGTTACCACATTCCAGGCGAGCAGTTAGGGACTTATCCGGAAGTAGAAATCTCTTCCAAACTTGGCGGCGTCGGCAAGATGTGCTCCTTCGGCGAGGGCATCTCGATGACTCCGCTGCAGCTGGGCGCTCTGGTGACGGCGATCTCAAACGGTGGGACGCTTTACTACCTGCAACATCCGAATAGTTCCGATGAAGTCGCGAGCTTCCAGCCTCGGGTTAAGCGTCATCTCGACATTGAGCCTGTGATTCCTGAACTTTCCGACGGCATGGCCGGAGCTGTCATGTATGGCACCGCGCGCAGCGTCCGCATGAACTTTAGCGAGGAATCGATCTTAGGCAAGACCGGAACCTGTTCGCGCGCCGGTACGCGCTTTGGATGGTTCGCCTCTTATGCCAACACCGATGTCGGACGCATTGTGACGGTTGTCTTCCTGCAAGGCGGACATCCTACCTTCGGACCTAAAGCGGCAGAGATCGCGGGACGCATGTACCGCAATCTTTACGATCATAACTTCTTCATGGCGGGTGCGCCTGGTACAACGTCCGCCCCGGATCTGGAGAAAGTCAGCACTGAGTCGGCGCCGCGGGAATAATCGCAGCTTGTGTGCCCAGCCGCTAAAGGGCGTCGATTTGAAGAACTTCCGGCATCGCTAAAGCGATGCCCTGATGCAAACTCGTCCCGCTTGTTCCATCCAGCCAGCTCCAGTCGTGACCAGCGGTGGAATCGCCTCAGCTAGCGCGTGGCACTTTGAACCGATATTTGTTGATTTTGAAACGCTTGATTTTCGAATCGAGCGTTCGCGCCGGCAGCCCTAGTTTCGTGGCTGCGCCCGACGGGCCCGAGATCCGTCCATAACATTCCGCTAGTGCGGCTTCAATCATTTCCTGCTCCTGCCGCGCCAGGACACGATTCAACCTACTCGATCGGCTACGGGCAACCGGGAGTTCCCGCCGAATCCAGGTCTCGTCCACCGAAAAGGTGTCGCCCTCGCACAGAATGACGGCACGCTCAATTACATTTTGTAGTTCACGAATGTTCCCAGGCCAGTCGTATGCCTGTAACAATCTAAGACTCTTCTTATCGATCGTTCTGAATTTCTTTCCAGCCTTCTTGCCGAAGCGGTCAATGAAATATTCAACCAGCAAGGGAATGTCGGCTCCGCGTTCACGCAACGGCGGCACATCGATAGGGACTACATTCAGTCTATATAGAAGATCTTCACGGAATTTGCCTTCAGATACGAGCGCGTTCAAATCACGATGAGTAGCCGCTACTACTCTGACGTCGAGGGGAATGGCCTTACTACTACCCACGCGTTCGATTTCACGCTCCTGCAGCACTCGTAACAGTGCGACTTGGATCTCGGGAGGCAAGTCGCCAACTTCGTCCAGAAAAATTGTCCCGCCGTTGGCCGATTCGAAACGTCCGAGGCGTCGTTGGGTGGCGCCGGTGAAGGCGCCCTTCTCGTGACCGAAAAGCTCGGAAGCAATCAGCGATTGCGGGATTGCAGCGCAATTCACTCCGATGAATGCCCGATCCGCACGATTGGATCGCTTGTGGATACTGCGAGCTATCAACTCCTTTCCTGTACCGGTTTCGCCGAGAATCAAGACTGTCGAATCGGAAGAAGCTAGCTTAGCGATTTGGCGTAACACTTTCCGTAGCGCTTCCGAGGAGCCAACGATGTCCTCGAACATCGAGTCGCGATCGATTTGCTCTCGCAACGCCAGGTTTTCATTGCGTGTCCTCTCCTCTGCCCGGACGCGGTCATCGATGTCAGTTCCAGTTGCGTACCAGCGAGTCACCTGGCCCTCGTCATTTCGGAAGGGGTTGTAACGAATAAGAAACCAACGATATTGGCCGTCGTGACGACGAGCCCGCTGTTCAATTTCGAACGGAGCCCCGCGACCGAGAGCAGCCTTGCGCCCCTCGCGTAATCTCTCCAGGTCGTCGGGGTGGAAGATTCGTTCCCGAAAGTCCGGAGCAATCACATCTTCCGCGGCCAGACCAGTGTAGTCGAGCGTCGCTTGGTTGGCGTAGGTGGGGGTACCCGAGGGATCCTGGACAACAATCGTCTGCGGTATTAAGTCGGTGATGCGACGAAGCTCGCCTTCATCTTCTCGCAGCTTCGCTTCCGTTTGCTTGAGGGTTTCGATGTCGGTGCATGCTCCGCACCACCTGACAATCTCCCCAGTTTCGTCTCGTAGCGGCTCCACCCTCATGAGAAACCAGCGAAACACTCCGTCATGGCGACGGAGACGCGCTTCCATTTCGCCGGGTTCACCGGTGACCAGGAGTCCTCGCCATTTCTCCGTCAATGGCGCTCGATCGTCGGGATGGATCGCAGTTTGCCAACCCCAACCGTGCGATTCTTCGGGAGACAGGCCGGTGTACTCATGCCAGCGCTTGTTAAGGAACTCGTTCGAACCATCCGGCAGGTTGCACCAGGCCAGCGTGGGGATCGTGTCGATCACCTGCCGAAGTTTTTTTTCCGAGTTCTTTAGTTCGTCCAGCGCTCTCTGGAGCGTCTCTTGGGATCGCGGGCGTGTCGCAGAAGCCATCGGGCGATTATAAGCCCGGCCGTATTTTCCTGATCAAAAATGAATTCCTGAAAAATCAGGACGATGTGCCGGCCTAAGTCCAACTGCAACAGTCTATTGCAAATGGTCTGCGACTTGCACTGCCGTCACTGTCTTCCGGAGCCGGTAGAAAATGACGCTGCGGATTGAACGGGTCCAAGGGGGGATTCGGCTCAGCGGGGAACTTCGAGTTGGGCTCTTGGATCAAGTCAAAACCGAAATCGAGCGCGGCGAATCGCCAGTCGTTTTGGATTTGGGGGAATTGGATCTTATCGATCTCGAAGGTGTTCGCTTTCTCAATGCATGTGAGGCGAAGGGGATATCGATTCTGCACTGTTCGCCTTACATCAGGGAATGGATGCTGCAGGAGCGAGGTTGGCCAAAGGAGCGTCCAGAACCGTTGTAATGGCTTTATGTCGAACGACGGACGTCGGATTACAAAAGCTGATGCGCGTGAGAAGAAATAAAAGGAAATAGGAGAACAAAATGAAACCTAACGGGAGAAACGTCATGACTAAGCTTTATGCAGTTGCTGCACTTGCTTTTATGCTGACAGGCGCGACTCTGAACGCGGCCGCAGCTGGTCCCGCGGGCATCAAGAGCGTGGTCTTGGTCCACGGCGCCTTCGCCGATGGCTCCGGCTGGGAAGCGGTCGCCAAGATCCTCGAGAAGGATGGCTACACGGTGTCTGTAGCGCAGCCCCCCGAAACCTCGTACGCTGACGACGTAAAGTACACGAAAGCCGCAATCGACGCCGTGGGCGGGCCGGTCGTCCTGGTCGGCCACAGCTACGGCGGGTCCATCATCAGCGAAGCCGGCAACAATCCAAACGTTGCGGCACTGGTCTACATTGCCGCATTTGCGCTCGATGAAGGTGACAGCTGCGCGTCGATCGAAACAGCGGTGCCACAAGCCTCCAAGGCATTCAAGCCGGATAGCAATGGGAACTGGTGGATAGAACAGGACCATTTCGCGGCTGACTTCGCAGCGGATATTCCCCCAGCCGAGTCCCACTACATGGCTATATCGCAGGTGCCGATCTCCACCGACTCGTTTACCCACAAGGTCACGAGTCCCGCCTGGAAGACCAAGCCGACCTGGTATATGGTGGCCACCGCAGACCGATCGATCAATCCAGACCAGGAGCGCATGATGGCGAAGCGCGCCAAGGCCAAGACGGTCGAAGTGAATGCCAGCCATGTGGCCTACATGTCTCACCCGAAGGAAACAGCCAAGCTCATCGAAGAGGCTGCCACCTCCGCACCAACTAATCACTAATTCCTCAACCAAAGACCATTCCTCCGCCGATTCTCATGACTTCGGCGGAGGATGAAAGTGGTCGTCTCAGGAGTACACAATGAAAGATCACATCACCGTGGAAGGACATGACGGCGCGTTTGCCGCCTATATCGCGCGGCCGAAGACAGTACCGGCTCCGGCCGTTGTCGTTCTGCAGGAGCTGTTCGGAGTCAACGCCGACATTCGCAAGACCTGCGACGAATTGGCGGAACAAGGCTTCGTTGCGGTCGCGCCAGACCTGTTCTGGCGGCAGGAGCCACGCGTCGACCTTAACGTCACCTCCGAGGCTGACTGGGAACACGGCCTTCGTCTATATGGGGCTTACGACCGAGACGCGGGCGCAAAGGACGTCAAGGACACCGTCAACGCGGTACGAAACCTCCTGGAGTGCAACGGCAAGGTCGCCGTCCTCGGCTATTGCCTTGGCGCGCTGATGGTCTTCCTAACGGCGGTGCGTTGCCACGGCGTCGACGCCGCGGTCGCTTATCACGGTGGCGATACTGAGAAATATCTGGGAGAGGTCGATGGGCTTAATGCGCCCCTTCTAATGCATCTGGCCGAGGAGGACGAGTTCATTTCCAAGCCTGCGCAAGCTGAGATCAAGGCGGCTCTTGCTAAGAAACCAAACACGACAATCTACAGCTATCCGGGTCAGAATCATGCCTTCTCTCGGCATAATGGGGCGCACTACAATGCCGCCGCCGCAGCTCTCGCCCACGAGCGGACAAGCGAATTTCTAAATCAACAACTGCGGTGACCTTCGGTCGCTGCAGCGATTAAAGGAGAAGAAGCAATGACAGCGAAATCAATGCAAACTAAACCCAGTATCGTGTTTTGCCACGGCCTCTGGGCCGACGGCTCGTGTTTTAGCAAGCTGATCGTTCCCCTTCAGGCGGAGGGGTATGAGTGCATTGCAGCGCAGTACGGCCTCAACACAACGGCAGAGGACGTCGCCTTAGTGAAGGCAACGATCGGCCGGGTCAGCGGCCCTGTCATCCTCGTCGGCCACTCCTACGGCGGAAGTGTCATCACCGGCGCCGGAGTCGACGATCGCGTTGCCGGGCTGGTCTACATCTGCGCGCTCGCTCCGGACGCCGATGAGACATCTCAGACCCAGCAATCTAACTTCCCGAAGACAGACGTCTTCTCCCACATCGAAGTCGTGGATGGACGTATCTGGCTTCGTCCCGAAGGTACGAAGTATTTCTGCGGAGATCTTTCGGAGCAGGAGCAGAAGCTCGTTTGGGCGACTCAGGGCGTCCCCAAACCCGATTTGTTCGAGGCGAAAGCCGGGGGAACCGCTTGGAAGTCGAAGCCAAGCTGGTACATCGTGGGCAAAAAAGACCACACAGTGCATCCCG
>Ga0210400_10005328_pt1 | contig 10938 bp, 7 predicted proteins | sample IncBWH26MmetaG_FD_155456 | JGI IMG/M metagenome (GOLD analysis project Ga0210400, IMG submission 155456) | Forest soil microbial communities from Barre Woods Harvard Forest LTER site, Petersham, Massachusetts, United States - Inc-BW-H-26-M | ecosystem: Environmental > Terrestrial > Soil >...
CTAAATTCATACCCAACACCTAAATTCAGACCCAGCACCTAAATTCAGACCCAACACCTAAATTCAGACCCAACATCCTAAATTCAGACCCAACATCCTAAATTCAGACCCAACACCTAAATTCAGACCAAACACCTAAACTCACACCCAACGCCTGATTTCACATCCCGCACCCAAGGACACACTCGACACGCAAAATCACGCCCAAGATCCTCTTACAACTTTCGTCGCAGCTAGATTTTACCGGCTGGACCTACGGAGTGGCTTAGACGTCGAGGGGGGGCTTGATGTAGGCGGCGCCGTGGCGATAGAGGCCGGCGGTGGGGATGGCTTGGGAGAAGACGATGCGGATGGGGACGAAGATGGCGCCGCTGCCGGGAGTGAAGGGCACGGCGACTTCGACGCGCGAGCCTTCGGCGTATTGATTGCGGCTGCGGAAGCTGAGGCCGCCTTTGGACAAATCCTCGCAAACGACGATTTCCTCCTGAAAACCGCGGCGGCGGATGCAGGCGAGCACGCGTGCCTTGACGCGCGTGCGGTTGCGGCGCGGGATGACGCGGTCTTCCACGGAAGGCTGCCCGGGGCCGTTCTGCATGGGGCGCATCTCGGACTGCGACTCGATCCAGATGGACGGCGAGTCGCAATGCTTGCAAACACGGGCGACGCATTTGCGGACTTCGAAGGACTTGAGCTCCAACTCGTTGAGATAAGCGACCTCGCGGCGCTGGCAGAAGCTGCATTCCATCAAAAGACGCGCGAGAGCTTCTTCGGCCTTATGTGGGGCAGGGAATTCGATCTCCCAGAAGTCCGAACGTGTATCCAGAATGTGGATGGCGTAGAGGAAGCCGTTGGGCTCCTGGTCGATTTCAGCGACGACGCGGGCGCGGGTGCTTTTCCACTCGTCGCCTTCGCGCTGGCGGCGGAGGTTGAGTTCCTGGCCCATGGCCAGCTTATCGGCGAGGCGAAGGACGCCGCCGTTGCGGCTGACGAGCAGAGTCTCGGCGGTTTGTTTGTGGGCCGTGCCAGTGCCGGTGACCCAGGATGCCTCGACGGGCATGCTGAAGCTGACGCGGTCACTCTGGCGAAGGCCATCCGATATTGTGCTCATAGGGCGCTTTGAAAAAAGCCTGGATTTCAGCCTAGCACGCAAATCCGGAGCAGAAAGGCCGGCAAAAGGGGTTTTGTCGTTCCAACTAATACGCACCCGGGAGCACGCCCGGGGTGCATTGCCGGGCATGGTGTTGCTTGTTTCGCATTCAGACGGACGGCAAGGCTCCCCGTTGGACGGTTCTTGGTGCAAACTGTTTCTGTATAGGGGCTGTCTCCCCGACGACCATCTGCCGATGGACCCGCGGCCCAAACGACTGTGAGCAACGTTATTTCCATGGACGAAAGAAAGCCCAAAGGCGGCTCGCGCGAGATGTCCGTGCGTGACCGCCGGTACTCCATTCGCTACCCTTTTGCCGCCGATGTAGAGTTGTTGGATCTGGAATCCGGTACGCGGACGACCGGAGTCACCTCGGACATCTCCATGGGCGGGATTTTTGTGTGCACCAGCAAGCCGATGGCGCTCAATAGCCGAACGCGCGTGACGCTTACCCGGAAGGACCAGAAGGTCGAAGCGCTGGGGGTTGTTCGCATTGTCAAGCCGCGCATTGGAATGGGCGTGGAATTCATCGATGTGGAGTCGCCGCATGACGCAGTGCTGGCCCGCTGGGTAGAGCTTCTGCGCAAATCCCGCTGACAATTCTTCAAACGCAACGCACGCAAGTTGCTATGGCCGCGTGTCGAGCGGATGCCTGCTCTTTTCGTAAAACTCGTTTTGAATTTTGAGGCTGGCATCGTCGGCCTTCGCCGCGCGGATGGCTTCGACGGTCAGTTCGATCCAATTCTTCATGTTCCACTCACCCAGTTCTTTTCTGGCTACGGAGCCGTCGCCCGAATAGTGATTGGGGAAGCGCGCGTACCACCAGATTCCGGTGTAAATCGTTTCGGGCAGGTTGAGGCGCTTTTCGTCGGCGCCGGATTCGCCGGCGGCGCGGTCGAGGTGCACGAGTTCAGGGTGAGAAACCATGGTGTTGGCGGTTTCATTTTCGCCGGCGTGATAATCGATGCCCGTGGATTTTTTCGCGGGCCCGCCGGGGCGGCTCCTCTCGCCGTCGAGAACGTAAACAACATAGTCGTGCGGCTTATCCATCTGCGCCTGCGCGAAGAAGGGAAGCAGATGTTCGTTTCCGCCGTGGCCGTTGACGATGACGATTTTCTTGCAGCCGTTGCGCGCCATCTCGTCTGTGGTTTCCTGCAGCAGCTTCAATTGCAGCTCCATGCTGTAGGCCACGGTGCCGGGTTCGTGCTTGGCCTCAAAAATCTGGCCGAAATAGTATTCGGGAAAAACGACGGCGTATTCCTGCTGCACCGCTTGCAGCGAGGCGTAGCGCACGTTCAGGAGGTCCGTGCCCAGCGGCAAATGCGGGCCGTGCTTTTCCAGAATGCCGAAGGGGAGCAGGCACGTGCCTTTGGATTGCTGGATCGCCTGGCGAAAGTCGGCCGCGGTCAGCTCCTCCCATTTTGCGGAGAGCTTGGATTGGGCGCGGAGGGAACCGGCGAGAATGGAAGCAATCAGAAGAGCTACGAACGCGGCGCGTCTCATGGATGTCCTCCTGGACGCCGGCATTTTAATCCAATGACGCAATTTGCCGCTATTAAATCGATTCGACGAACTGAACAAAAACAGACGCTGTTTCTTCGAGAAGCTCTGAAGCGCGCTATCGGGACGAAGCTGCAACCGCCGGGGCAGGCGCCGGCGCGGGTTCGCGGATCAAGACGGGGAAGCGCGGAAAAGAAAAACTTCCCGCGACGTCGTCAATCACATTGACCTGGCAGACGTACAACCCCGGCTTCAAGGATTGCAGCGGCAAATCTATTTGGAAAACGATGGCTTTGCGCTCCGGAGCCGTAACTTCGCTGGCCACCACCGGTTTCGATTCGTAGATCTTCGCGCCGCTTTGCAGAAACTCGATGCTGGTGAGAACGCGGACGCTGTCGCGCAGCGCTTTTGCGGGCGGAGCATCCTTCGCGGCGGGCGGAACGCCGTTGGCAGGTGCCGCCGTCGGATTCTTTCCCTTCGCCGCGTCATAAACTTCGTACTGCAAGTAGAGATGCTGGTCGGGCGCGAAAACGTGCGTAATGTTCGGAACGAGCTCCATCTGGTCGCGGACCAGCGGGTTCGGCCCGCCTTTTTTGCTGGTGGCGGGAGTGCGCAGACTGCTGAGCACCACCGAACTCATTTTCAGAGGGTTCTTTCGCAGATCGGGGATTTGCACGTCGGTTTCAAAGGAGCCCATGCGCCCGGTTTGGTTTTCACGCACGACAAATTTCAGATGATAGCTTCCCGGAGAAAGCACGAAACCGGTGTTGTACTGCACGTTTTTGCGGCGAACCTGACGAGCGCTATCGACCGCGAGTTTCACGGTGTCGCGCAGGCGCCCGACGGGCAGTTTTCCGCCCTCCAAAACTGCGCCGACAATATCGATGGTGGCACTGTCCTTGTCTTTTTCGGTGACGAAGGGAATCTGCGAACCGGGGATCACCAGCGAGACCGCAAGGTAGTAGTGCGAATCGTCCTGGCGGAAGAACGCCGAGCCGGCGAAGAGAGGCACGTCCACGCGCGACAGTTGCGTGGCGAGTTCGTCCTCGAGTTGCTGCTCCCGGTCGGCGCGATTCAAGTGCTCGAAATCCCGCCCGGCGTAATAGCCGGCGCGAAAATCGAGTTTCAGGTCCGGCCGGTTGACTTGCACTTTCAAGCGGCGGAATCTCCCGTCCTTCAGAGGATTGTTGCTGGTGAAGCCGAGAACGTAATAGATGGAACTGTCTTTTTGGACCTGAGAAAAAACGCCGCTGAAATCGTTCGAATCGAAGAAGGCCTTGCCGCCGGTGTCTGAAGAGAGCGTCGCGAGCGTATCCTGCGAGGCTGCGTTGGAATTCAGATCGTTAAGCACGGAGGCGCCGGAATAAGCCGATTGTCCGTGCAGACTGGCCGACTGCGCTTCGCCTCCCGGCGGAAAAGCTTGCAGGCCGCGGATATCGAGCGAATAAATGGAGACGTTGGATTTCACGGCCGCAGCGGTCGCCGCGCGCAGCGCCGATTGGTTGTCCACTCCCGACTGTGTGATCCCGTTGCTGAAAAACACCAGACTCTTCTTTTGTGGCAGCTTGCCAAGGGCCTGCATCAGCGACTGCAGCGCGAGGAGCTTGCGATCGGCGCTGAAGGTGTTGAAGTCGGTATCGTCGGCGGTAAAGGAGCCGCTGGTTTCCGCCGCGCCTTCCGAACTTCCCGAAGCGCCGCTATCGAACCCCTGGCCCTCGCCGGCGCCGTAGGCAGACAAAGCCGCGAGCAGTTTGGTTTTATCATCGGTGAAATCCAGGTCCACGCGCATGTTGGTGGCCAGCGAGACGAGGGCGATCAAGTCCGCGGGCTGAATCTTTGTCTGCACGAATTTCTTCGCGGCATCCACGGAGCGGTCGATTTGTTCTGGGTCCATCGCGGAAAAATCAAAAAACAGGAGAATCAACCGGCGGTCGCGTGCGTCGAGCGACGGCGGCGCCTTTTTGCCGGTGCGCAACAGGGTTCCGGGCCCGGCGACACCGGAAACGGCGGCTTCTGCCGCTCCTGCGGCGGCCTGTTCCTCGACATTCTCAAAATCAAAAGCGGAAATCTGCTGCTTTCTTCCGTCTTCAAAGAGGGTGAAGTCCTCTTTTTTCAAATCGCGGATCAGGTTTCCCTTTTTGTCGCGCGCCACCACGTTCACCAGCACAAGTTCGGTGGTAACTTCAATCCGCGGGGCATTCGCCGGCATTTGGCCAGACTGCTGAGCGAGAAGCGTCACCGCAGTTTGGAAAACAAGCGAGGTGGCGGTCAAGATTGAAGCTATTTTTTGCGGAAGCCGCATGATTCCTTTCCCCTCAGAACCGGAAGCGAGCTTGCACGGTCACCCGCCGCATGGTGCCCGTCCCCGTGACTTCACCGTAGGTCAGGGTGGAATTCACAACGGTGTCTATGGATGTGAAGTGGACGATATTGAACACGTTGTTGGCGGAAATCCGTAAATCCAGCGAGCGCGATTCCTTAATGGTGATGGTCTTGTTCACGGTCATGTTCATCGAAAATTGTCTCGGGCCCTCGATGATGTTCCGTCCGGCGTTTCCGAAAGTCGTGGGGCTTCCGGCGGGGCAATTCACCTCCGGGTTACAAAACGCCGCGGTATTGAACCATTCGCGCGTGCTCGGGTTGCTCACGGTAACGGATTGGCCGGGCACGAGATCGGCGCGCAGCGAGCCGTTAACGCCGCGCCCGATGTCCAGCCCTCCGCCCAGCACGCGCGGCGTAAAGTACAGGCCGGAGGCGATGGTTACGTCGCCGCTCCACTGCCAGCCTCCCAGGATATGGCTGGCGGGGCCTTTCTGCGCGAAGCGGCGATTTTCGCCAAAGGGCAAATCGTAGATCCAGTTACCCGTGAATTTGTGCCTCTGGTCGAAGCTGGAAAGCCCGCGGTCCGCCGAAATATCAAATGGATCCTGCGCGACAACGCTGCCTCCGCCGCCGATCGACGAAGCATCATCGATGGACTTGGAAAATACATACTGCCCGCTGAGACCCAGGCCCTTGCCCATGCGCTTGCGCACGCGGACGCTGGCCGCGTGCAAGATCGAATTTCCTTCGGACGACTCATAAATGAAGGGTTGATTGGCGGCGCCCACCAGCGCGCGCTCGGTATCCAGGCGCGTGCCCTTCGCGCCGTTGTAGCCCACAGTCAGCATCACCCCTTTGGGCAATTCCCTCTGAATATCAAGATTCCATATCTGCACGTAGCCGAGGCGGTAGTTGGGATTTATGGCGAAATTGTTAGTTACCGTGGCTGCGCCGGCCGCGGGAAAGCCGCTGGCAAGCGTCAGCGGGTTTGCACCCAGAAGACCGTTCACATCGGTGGAATTCGTGGCCGTTTCCGCAAAGGGAGGCTGAAACGCGAAGTTCTGAATCACGATTCCATATTGCGCAAGGTTGTAGTTGATCCCGTATCCCGCTCTCACCACCATTTGCTTCTGCGGTTTCCAGGCGATTCCGATGCGTGGAGCGAAATTGTTGCGGTCGGGCTTCACGAGCGATGGCGTGGAGGAAATCAGGAAGGTGCCTGAGTTGGGCGGAACAACAGCGCCTGCAGGCACGATTGGCTGCGCGCCGGCAAATCCCGGAGCGACCTGGAGGTTGCTGATGCGGTCTTGCGCCTCCGTGTAGGGCCCGTTGTATTCGTAGCGCAGGCCGATGTTGAACGACAGATTCGAACGGAACCTCCAATCGTCTTGGGCGAAAAAGTCAAAGGCGTTGGCGCGAAAATTGTAGGCTGTTGCACCGAACTGCAGGGAAGTCTGCTGCGGCAAGCCCAGGAGGAAATCGGCAAAGTCGGATCCTGTGTCGGGCAGGGCCTTACCATTGGAATCAAAGGCAGACGTGGCAAAACCGGTGAAGACAAAACCGCCTTCGGCGTTTCTTGCGGAGCGAAAACTTTGCAGAATGCGCCGGTAATCTCCGCCGAATCTCCAGTTATGTTTTCCGTGATTCCACGAAACGGTGTCGGAGAGGGAATAGGTCTGGTCCAGTTCCCGGCGCGGGGTCGGGTTGCTAAGACCGCCAAAGGACGTGAAACTGATTCCCGGCAAGCCCCAGTCAAACGGATTGTTCGAAATGCCTCCGATTCCGGCGCCCGGTGGACCGGAAACATCAATGACGTTCGAATACAGATTGGTAGTCGAAACGTGATTGTGGTTGTAAGTCAGGCGAAGAATATTTGTGGTGCGCCCTTTGCCATACGTCCAGCCGGCGTTGGCGTTCAGGCCTTGCGTGCCGGTGCCGCCCGCGAGCGATGGAAATGGATTCACGATGGTGCTCGAGCTTCGCGCCCAGTTCAGACCGAAGTTGATGTTGTTCTGCGAACGCCGCCGGCCACCACCACCGCCTCCGCCCCACCCCCCTCCCTGTGGGCCGGAGCCGGGACTCGGAGCCGCGCCAAAATTGTGAATCAGGCGCAGGATCACGGTGTCGGTATTGCTCTCGGCAGAGGTAACGTAGTGAAAATTCTGCCCCAATGCATTCAGGGAAATATTCGGCAGCGGGATGAACTGCAGTAGAAATGTTGCCGACGGACTGATCGCCAGCGGATTGAGCATGTTGGGTCCGATTAACGTCGAAACACCATTGACCTGCCGATTGACGAGTTGAACGGGTGCGCCGCCAAAATAAGTCGCGTTGGAAAAATTGCCCGCGCGCTCATCTACTGTTGGCACGGTCGAGAAGGCGTCGTAGGGCGAGCTTCCGCGCGAACCGTTCCACCCGGCGAAAAAGAACCACTTGTTGCCGCCGTTGAAGATCCTGGGGATGTTCAGGGGCCCGCCGACGTTGGCCCCGAAGCGCGCCTGGTTGTAATCTGCCCTCGGCCCTGGGATTCCGCTCAACGACAAGGGTCTGGCATCCAATCCCGCGTTATCATCAGAAAAATAGAGGATGCCGTGTGGTTGATTGATATTGAAACCCCGGCCGCCCAGCCTCCCGATGGCGAGCGTTCCGCCTCCCGGACCTCCTCCTTGACCGCCGAAACCCTGTCCGCCTCCAAATCCTGCGAAGCCGCCGCGCTCGCGAAATTCCTGGATCCGCTGTTGCAATTCTTCTTCGCTGCCTCCGCCAAAATCCTGCGTTCGCCCTTGCGCCCCGCTGATACTTACCGACTCTGTCGGCCCCTCCGCTCCTGCTCCATTCATGGGGAGGCCAGAGAGATCGTTCGCGCCTTGTCCTCCGTTGGAACCAACTCCGCCCGCGGCGCCGGAATTTTCGCCGGACAGAGAAGAAAGTGTGCTTTCCACCGCAAGGCTCTGAAACCCCCGGCCCGCTGCGGCCATCGCCGCCAGGTTGATATTCGTTTGCTCCTGCTGGCGCGAAGCCAGAGTCAGTTCCGCTTCTACCTTCGCCGACGAGTTTTCCGGATTCAAAACGACTTCCTGCGTAAAAACCGCGAAGCCCATGAATTCGATTCGCACGACATATCTACCGCGCGGAATGCCCGACAAACTGAATTTGCCATCGGAGGCGGTGGCGGTCGAAAACTTTTTCCCGGTCAGCGAGTTTGCCGCGGTAACCGTTACTCCCGGCAGAGGAGTCTTGCCGCTGCGCGCAGCGCCGGTGATTTCGTAGCTAGCGGGGTTTGTGACGGGAGCCGCCGCAGTTTGCGGCTGCGCAGGTGCGGGAGGCGCAACATCCTGCGCGCTTGCGCCGAGGGCCAAGAGAAGTACGGCGAAAATGACGTGGAGAGTGCCGCGAGCGATCAACTTCAAATCTCAAGCTCCGTCATTGGACTAAGGCTGCGGAGGATTTTCTTTGGGCGCAGCGGCTGGCGCCTTTCCGGCCGGCCCGTTTTTGGTCATTCCCATCTCCTGCATGCGCGTCCATTGCTCGGGAGAAAGTACCATCACATTCTTCGGCACAAATGTATTGTTCTGCACAGTTCCCCGCACGACCACGTGGTCGCCCGCCTGGATATCCGCCATGGTGATGCTTTCACGGCCCTTGCGAAGCGAAGTTTCCTCGTTCAGCTCCAACGTCTGAGTCACATTGTCCGGCCGCAGCACCGTCAGTTTTGGCGCATCAACCGATTTCACTTCGCCAACGATAAAATCCTTGCCCATTTCTCCAAAACCGCCGCCTCCGCCGGGGCCTCTGCCACCGCCCTTAGGCCCGCCTCCTGACCAAGCGCCAATCATCTGAGCCGTCACACTGTGGTCCGCGCCCTCTTCTCCGCGCACGAACACCAGGTCGCCGACTTTGAAATCTTCGAGCTTTGCGGGTTGTCGGTCCTTGCGGTATTCCGTTTTGTCCGTGATTTTTACGGAGATGCTTCCGCCATCCGGGGTCTCGATTTGAATTGTGCCTTCCTGGATCGCGGTGATCTTGCCGACCGTGGGTCGGCCCTGGCCATCATTGAGTCGAGGCCTTCGACCTGCATTTGCCCCCTGGCCCTGGCTCGGCGCACCCGCGGCGGAAGCTTGCGTCCGGCCGTTTGTGGCAACCAACAAGAACAGGAAGCCAAAAAGGAAAATAGGTTTCGTCGGAATCCTCATCGTGTCCCCACGGAGTAAATCTTCTCATAGACTAAGACGCAGGCTAGAGGGTGAAAATGACGGGATCCGCGCCCTATGAAATCACTTTCAATGTTAATTCCCTTTGTGTGGTTATAAAGTTCCCGTCTTGTGCGTCGAAGGTCGACGCCGGGAAGATGAGTCAGTCCACAGTTCTTCCTTATTTAGGCAGGGCCAACGCCGAATCTTCTTGAGGCGTTGTCAGCGCATTCGTTACTCAGCGGCCTATCGGACCCGCTAAGCAGATTGATTCTCAGGAGTTCGATCGAGGCGGTGAAAGCGCCGTGCTTTCATTTCAAAATGCGCGAGCGTGCCTGGAACCGCCACTTTGACTGTCGGACGCAAGGAAAGGGCGTGATAAATGGCTTGCTCAACGCGAGCGCGCACATGCTCGGGGTCATTTCCGGACACGACTTCGATTTGCACCTCGAGGTCGTGCATTTCGTTCACGATCCTCACGGTCACCTGAAATTCATCGACCGTTGCAAACTGGCGGATCACATTTTCGATGGCGGTGGGATAAACGTTCACGCCGCGGATGGTCACCATGTCATCGCTGCGGCCAAGCAGGCCACCATCAAAGCGTGCGAAGGTGCGCCCACAGTCGCACGGGGACAAATTCAGGCGAACAAGATCGCCGGTACGGTAGCGAACTACGGGAAACCCCGGCCGGCCAAGATTTGTCATTACCAGCTCGCCGATTTCGCCGAGGGGAACTTCCTTTCCGGACTGCGGGTCGAGCACTTCGGCGATGAATTCGCTTTCGATGACGTGGATTCCTCCCGGCTGGAGTTCGCATTCGAAACTGTGCGCCCCCACTTCCGAAGCCCCTGCGTGATCGAAACATTTGGCGCCCCAGGCGGCTTCGATGCGCGCCTTGGTTTGCGCAATGTTGGCCCCCGGCTCTCCCGCGTGAATCAGAGCGCGAACTGGAATCCAGCGAAGATCGAACTTTTCTTTGGCGGCAATCTCCGCGAGCCGCAGCGCATACGTCGGGGTGCAGCACACCACCGTTGCTCCCAGGTCGCGCATCATTTCCAGCCGCTGAAGTGAATCCCATCCGCCACCGGGAATCATCATCGCCCCGAGCTGCTTCGCGCCTTCCACCGCGGCCCAGAATCCGATGAATGGCCCGAACGAAAACGGCAAGAACAGGCGGTCGGCCGCCGTTACGCCCGCGCCTTTCAGCACATAACCCCAGCAGTTTCCCCACCATTTCCAACTTTCAGCCGTGTCCACCACGCGCAACGGCGCGCCCGTCGTCCCCGATGTCTGGTGAAAGCGCGTATAGGAACTTTCTGGAAAAGTCGTGTTGCTCCCAAACGGAGGCGCTTCTTCCTGCGCGCGCACGAGTTCGGATTTGTAAGTGAACGGCAATTTGCGGAAATCAGAAAACGACTGAATGGTGCCGGGTGAAGCGCCCGCCTCCTTCCATTTTCGTGTGTAGAACCGGTTGCGACCCATCAATTGCGCAAGCAGTCCGCGAAGCTTTTCGAGCTGAAGAACGCGCAGCTGCTCCCGTGGCATTGTCTCCACAGTTTGATTGAAATAATGCATGGGCTTGGTCACGTCGAGTCTTTTCCCGGCCTCAGCGCGGGAAGAGCCGCGCCGCATTGTCATACAAGATCTTGCGCTTCGCTTCGGCGCCAATCGGCAGGGCATTAAACTTCTCGATGTTGCCTTTGATCGCCGGCACGCCGGGCCCCGGCCAGTCCGTGCCCCACAGCACTTTGTCAGCAATGTCTTCAATGCGTGGAA
>Ga0210400_10005329_pt1 | contig 10937 bp, 8 predicted proteins | sample IncBWH26MmetaG_FD_155456 | JGI IMG/M metagenome (GOLD analysis project Ga0210400, IMG submission 155456) | Forest soil microbial communities from Barre Woods Harvard Forest LTER site, Petersham, Massachusetts, United States - Inc-BW-H-26-M | ecosystem: Environmental > Terrestrial > Soil >...
CTGGCGCGATAGCAGGCGGCGTGCGCGGCGGTGTCGAAGGCGGCGTCCAGGGTGGTGTCCGCAATGGCGTTCGCAATGTCCCACCTATGCCTCCAGCTCCCGGCTCAGTCCCAGTTCCTCCCCAACCTGCATCTCCAGCGGTCGCGCCGCTGCCGCCCATGCCGCCCGTTGGGGGAATACAGAACCCTCCCGCGATTCCCAAATCGCCGGGCGTCGCTCCTCCTCCTCAGCCTGTTCCTGTTCCTGTTCCTGACCCTGTTCCTAACCCTAATGTGGCGCCCGCTCCTCGCGCACTTCCCCATCCGCCCGCTAGTGGAGTTGTAAATCCGGCGCCAAGACCCGATCCGGCTCCGCGTGTTGCATCCACCGCGGTTGAGTCTAGCGCATTGCAAGCACATGTAGCTGCGATTGTTGCGCAGGCCACCGCCGATCCCCAAGAGGTTAAAGCGCTTCAGGCAAAGACTGCTGCTATTGCAGCCAGGGTTTCGTCGAGTGCCCCGGAGGCCGCAAGACTCAGAGTGGAGGCTGCCGCCGTTGCCGCGCGAGCTGGCTCCATGTCTCATGAGCTCACCACACTCCAGTCTGAGGTTGCGGCCTTAGCAGCCAGCACTCGCCAAGCCACTGCCTCTCCCGAAGTCGCTGCCGTTCGAGCGCAGATTGCCGCCATCCAGGCCACAGTCGCCTCGACCGCGCATCAGGTCGCAGCACGTGCGCAACACGCTGCAGCCGCAAGCGTGGACTGCAACTCGGACTCCGGCCACCCGCAGAGCACGGAGAGCAATAACGACGGCCATCGCAAGCGCTAAATCCGCATACCGCATCGGCCCTGGAGACAGGGCCGACTGCGAGGCGGATATTTTCCAAATCAGGAATCCACGCAAGAAATGTAAAGATCACGAATACTTAAGACTCAGTGAATTTGTGTTAGCCCGGTCATCTGCCTTCGTCTTTACTTAGTCCTACCTACCCGAACGGCCATGTCCCAAAAAAAAATTTGGCGCGGCCTAAAACAATTGAACCAGAATACGATTCCTTCTACCTTTTTTAGACCTGCAGGCGTAGTATTACCCGGTTTCGTCTGACAGATAAACAAAGCGACCATGCATCAGCCGGACAAAAATTCGGTCCAGTCGCCCCGGGAGGGCGCAGACAAACCACTCCCCCTATTTCGCCCGGAAGCTCTGGCGTCCCAGCAACAGAAGCTCTACGGCGAGATACTGCTGATCCGTCCGCTCTCGCTGACTTTTTTGGGATCGCTGGGAGTGGCTATTGCGGTCTGTGTGCTTGGCTTCTTGCTCTTAGGCCAGATCACGGAGAAGGCCCGCGTCTTCGGCGTCCTGTCAGGACACGAGATGCCCCAAGCCCGGACCGAAGTGGATTTATTTGTTCCAGACCGGCTCTTGAAATTCTTGCAGCCAGGTACCCGCCTGCTCTTGCGCGGTCCGGCTGACGAGCGGCAAAGCGTAACCGTTAAGCGGATATCAACCTCTATTGTCAGTCCCACAGAGATTCCTCAACAGCAGAGTGTGCTTGCTCATGGGCCCATGTACCGAGTAGTGGTAACACTTTCGCGGCCCATCAGCAGCCCATCTTCACTAGGCAATTCAGTAACAGACAGTTCAGTAATAGCGAATTCAGTAACCGCCGATTCAGCCAATGCCAGAGTCGAGGCTGAAGTCCCGCTTGGCAGGAAACGCCTGATCAGGTGGCTGTTCGAACGGTCAGGAGCCTGAGGAAAAGCTGAAAGTGAATCTCTCCGAACCCAAGAGTTCATTTCGAAGCAGGTTACCGCTCATCTTTCAGACGGAAGCCGCAGAATGCGGGCTGACCTGCCTGGCGATGATTGCCGGCTACCACGGCAAGGACATTGACCTGCCGGAGCTGCGCCGCCGCTTCTCCATCTCTCTGAGAGGCACCACGCTTGCACACATTATCCGGTTCGCTGACCGTCTCGACCTTACGGCCCGTGCCCTCCGCATCGAGTTAGAAGACCTGCCGATGCTGAAGACTCCGTGTGTCTTGCACTGGGACATGAGCCATTTTGTGGTCCTGAAAGGAGCCAACCGGAAATACGTTGTGGTGCATGATCCGGCGCTGGGCAAGCGTAAGCTGAGCTATGCGGAGGCCAGCCATCATTTCACCGGCGTCGCGCTGGAGTTGACTCCTACACCCGCTTTCACCTCTCACGACGAATCGCGCCGCCTCAAGTTACGGGATCTTACCGGCCGTATTGTGGGATTAAAGCGTGCGCTGGGACAGATCTTCGCGCTGGCCGCCGGACTGGAAATCTTCGCCGTCATCAGCCCTTTGTTTCTGCAACTGACGATTGATAAGGTGGTCGCCACCTCCGACCGTGACCTGCTGGTGACGCTGGGCATCGGCTTCATGCTGCTGATCGCCCTCCAGGCGGTGCTGGGCGGCATCAGGAGTTGGACCACACTCTATTTCGGCACGACATTAAAGCTTCAGTGGTATGCCAACATCTTCTCCCATCTGGTCCGTCTCCCCGTATCGTTTTTTGAGAAGCGCTATTTTGGCGACATCATGTCGAGGTTCGAAAGCGCTGAAGCCATCCAACGGACCTTGACCAACAACTTCATTGAAGCTCTGCTGGATGGCATCATCTCCATTTTCGTGCTGGCCGTAATGTTTTTCTACAGCCTGAAGCTGGCCCTGGTTGTGGTGGTCAGCGTTTTGCTCTATGCGCTTCTGCGAAACATTGCCTATGGGCCGTTGCGCGGCTCCATGGAAGACCAGATCATCCGCATGGCCAAGCAGCAGAGCTTTTTTATTGAGACCCTGCGCGGCATTCGCACTATCAAGACCTTCGGCCGCGAAGACAATCGCAAAACCAAGTGGATGAACCTGCTGGTGGATACCACCAATGCCCAGGTTGCCACCGAGAAGCTGAACATCATGTTCCACTCCGCCAACGTCCTGATCTTCGGCCTTCAGACGGTCACCATCGTGTGGCTTGGAGCGATGCTGGTGTTGTACGGCACGTTCACGGTGGGCATGCTGTTTGCCTTTGTGACCTATCAGGAGCTGTTCAAATCGCGCATCACCGCGCTGGTAGACCGTCTGTTTGAGTTCCGTATGCTTTCGCTGCAGGCCCAGCGGCTGGCTGACGTGGTATTTGAAAAGCCCGAACCCAACCTCGTGGACGCTCCCCCGGCAGATCCAGCCGACAGCTTTATTGAAGTCAAATCGCTTTTCTTCCGCTATTCGGATATCGATTCCTGGCTGCTCGAAGATGTCAATTTGCGGATCGAACCGGGGGAGTGCGTCGCGCTGGTGGGTCCTTCCGGCGCGGGGAAATCAACCCTGCTCAAGCTTATGGCGGGCCTGCTCATTCCGCAGGCAGGCGACGTTATTATTAGCGGCCATTCGGTGTGTACCAGCCGCGCCGCCGTCCTGGGCAGAGTTGGCTTTGTGTTGCAGGATGACTCTCTCTTCAACGGCACCATCAGCGAGAACATCTCATTTGCCGCTGACGTTCCCGACATGGAGCGCGTGGAGGAGTGTGCGCGCCTGGCATGTCTCGATGACGACATACGGGCCATGCCCATGGGCTACAACACGCTGATTGGAGACATGGGAGCGGCGCTCTCCGGTGGGCAGCAGCAGCGGCTCTTGCTCGCGCGCGCCCTCTATCCGGAGCCCTCCATCCTGATCCTGGATGAGGCCACCAGCCATCTTGACGTGCCGACGGAGCAGCGCATCGCCGCCATGCTGACTGAACTGAAGATGACGCGGGTCTTCGCAGCACACCGTCCGGACACCATTGCGATTGCCAACAGAGTGATCTTTTTAAACCGCGCCGTAACGCCCTCGGGAAAGAATAGCCCTTATCTGCGATCAACCGGGTTTGGATCCGGCAATGGATCCAACATTGAGAAAGGAGAAGAATATGTCGAATCGTGAAACCAATCGAGTGCTCGGCCGTACCGGTGCTCGAGAGCTATCCGCGGAAGAGGCCGCCAAGGTTACCGGCGGTAGTTGCACCTTCCGCACAACATTCGTACATGGCGCTGCTGTCGATACGTTGGTGGACAACTGCATGTAGATACGTATCGATCGGTACAAACTAATTTCTGCACAGCCCTTCACACAGCCGGACGATTTGATGGTAACGGCTGCGGTGACGGTTAGGCGAATATCAACTCGGATGATTCCGTGCTGATCTTTCCCTGTGCGTGGCGGTTCAGCAAAGCCGCCATCGCACAGGTGCAAACAAAATTTGCATTGGCCAGCAGCACCCCAATGCAAAGTACCTGCTGAATAACTGAACCCAAGGAGAACTCCATGTCAGACGCAAGAGAAACCAGGGTACTCGGCCGCATCGGCGCCCGCGAGTTGACCCGGGAAGAGCTTGAATACGTAAGTGGCGCGGGAACACTCCACACCAACAACTGCACGATCAACCTCAGCACCGGCACCAGAGATGGAGACGCCTGCTAGATCGGTTTAAGAAATACTATGTCCTGCGAAAGGTGGAAGAACGGGCCTTTAGGCCCGTGTTAATGCCACTACGAGATCGGGGCTTCAGCCCCGGTGGCCGAGGGCGGCGGAATTTTCGAGGAGACAGTATTTCCTAAAAAGCTATAGCTGGTCTGTCAGTCACTCCATCACACGAGTTAGCGGACGATGCTACTTCGCCCGTTGAATTAATGAAAAGCTTGGACCCGGTATCGGGTCCAAAAATCGAAAGGAGAAATGAATGTCAAATGACAATAGAGTCCTCAGCCGTTTAGGCGCACGCGAGTTAACCCAGGAAGAAACCGACCGCGTGAGCGGCAGCAGGAGCATAGGAACGCAGACGGGCTGCACCTTGCCTGGTCTAAACTTGTCTTTCTTTGATGGCGACCCTGGGGATGGTTGTCCTCCATTAAGGTAATTCGAGGAGGACTGAAACGCGCATCTGGCCGGCAGCAATACTCCTGCTCCCGGTTGAATGGGCGTCCCACCGCTGTTTCAACAAATCTGTAACTAACCTGGGCCCGGCGACGGGCCCAAAAAATGAAAGGAGAACCGAGGGGAAATCAAAAAGAGTTCCTGGCCCCACGGGTGCTCCCAGCTTAAATGGAGAGAGAAAATGAAAATCGTAGTCTTGGCCCACGCAAATGATAACCATACCGCCCCCATCAAGTGGGCTGCGGAGCAAGCCGGATTCAAAGTGGCGTGCTGGGGTGGATTGTCGTGGACAGAGAAACAGCAGGCATCCGCATCTTTCAACGAAGGGGCCTCCATGACTTTGGGGCCGCACTCTGTGGATGCAGGCGATGTAGTATGGGTCCGCAGGCCCCAACCTGCCGAGATGAATCCCCGGGTGTCCGAATCGGACAAGGCGTTTGCTGAAGGGGAATATCGCTGGTTTCATTACTCCCTCGCTTATCTGTTTGAGACCCTGCCGGTCAGGGTGGTCAACAAGTACTCCGCTTCCCGTTTTATCAACAACAAGTCGGTGCAGCTCTTGTTGGCGAAAAAATGTGGAATGCATGTCCCCGAAACTCTCATGTCGAACTCTCCCGCGGAGGTAAAGCGGTTTCTGCAAAAGAGCGGCAACCGGACCATTTGCAAGGCCTTCTTCCCGCATGTCTGGAAAAAAGATAGTGGTGGTGTGGCGGTCACCGAGACATTTGAAATAACAGCAGACAGCCTGCCCGCCGACGAAGTGCTCACCTATGCTCCGGCGATTTACCAACACATGGTTGTGAAGAAGTTCGATGTGAGAATGGTCCTTTTGGGTACAACGGTTTACTCGTATGCCCTTCACAATCCCAAGGGCGCGCTCGATTGGCGGCAGGATGCCGGCCAGGGACTGGTTGAGGTGGAAATCATCGATACCCCTCCACAGGTGGAGCAGGCCATGCTGGCTTTTGCCAGGGAGGCGGGAATCACCTTCGGCTCGGCCGATTTTGCCATCGACAATGAAGGCAGATGGTGGTTCCTGGAGATCAACGAGCAAGGTCAATTCCTGTGGCTCGACCAGTTCAATCCCAAGGTCAACATGCAGCAAAAATTTCTCGCGTTTCTTACCTTGCCGGAAGGAGCGTCGCGGCAGGCGATTGAAAAGCAGCAGTCCATCTTCCCCTCCATGAGCGACTACGATAAGACCGGCCTTCAGAATCAGCTTGAGCCGGAAGTCCAGGCTGGAGTGGGATTCGTATCCACAGAACCGTGAGTGGTAGTAGCATCATCTACCGAACGTTTACTCAATCAATCTGGAGCTTACCGATGATCTGTTCTCTGCGCGCCCGCACGCGTCTTCTATTTCTAATCGTTGTCGGTTTACTGGCATCCATTGCCGAAGCCCGCGTCGTCCGCGTTGAGATCATTTCACGCGCCGACATTCAGGATGGCAAGCCCTTTGGGACCGCCGGAGCGTACGAAAAAGTCACCGGCCGCGTGTACTTTGCCGTAAGCCCTGCCAACCTCCACAATCGGCAGATCGTGGATCTTGATAAGGCCGAGCGCAACAGCCAGGGTGAGATTGAATTCTCCTCTGACTTTTATCTCCTCCGGCCCAAAGACATAGATAAAGGAAACGGAGCGGTGCTCTTTGAGGTCTCCAACCGGGGTGGCAAGGGAATTCTCCGGATCGTCAACGGAGGTAGTCCTTCCGCGGAATTCGGAGATGGATTCCTGATGCGCCAGGGTTTCACCGTGGCGTGGCTGGGATGGCAATTTGATCTGGCTGACCAGAACCAGAACGTGCGTCTTACCGCGCCTGTGGCCCACGACTCCGGAAAAGCAATTCACGGACTCGTGCGCTCCGACTTCACGCCCGCCGCGAAACGCGACGACATGCCTCTGGGACACATCCTGCTCGGCCCCACCGGAGGCCAGAGCTACGCCGTAGATGATCCTTCGAGCTCTCTCAATGTTCTTACGGTACGCGACACGCCCACCGGTCCGCGACAAACTATCCCTCGCAATCAATGGAGCTTCGCGCACCAGGTAGATGGCAAACTCGTAGATGACCCGCACTTCATCCACCTGAACACCGGCTTCCTTCCCGGCAAGATTTACGAGATCGTCTACACCTCAAAAGATCCGGCGGTGGCCGGCGTAGGTCTGGCCGCTGTGCGTGATTTTCTTTCGTACCTGAAATATGACCCGCAGTCAGTGGCTCCGGCGCATCGGGTCTACGCCGTGGGCATTTCACAAAGCGGACGCTACCTGCGTCACTTTCTCTATCAGGACTTCAACATAGACGAGCAGGACCGGCAGGTCATGGATGGCGTAATTGCGCACGTGGCCGGCGCCGGCCGCGGGAGTTTCAATCATCGCTTCGCCCAGCCCTCGCGCGATGCCCAGCCCATGTCCAGCATCTTCTATACTACCGATCTCTTCCCTTTCACCGACCTTCCGGAGAAAGACCCTGGGACCGGTGAAACCGCCGGCCTGCTGGACGCAGCCACCAAATCGCACACTGGGCCCAGGATCTTCTACACCAATACCTCTTACGAATACTGGGGACGAGCCGCTGCGCTCATCCACACCTCTCCCAATGGCCTCGCTGATGCCCGCATTCCAGAGAACGTCCGCATCTATTTTCTTGCCGGGCTTCAGCACTTCTCTGCCGCCTTTCCGCCGGAAAAGAGCACTTCCGGCAATCCAGATTCCACGGCCCAGCAGCGGCATAATCCCAACCCCATTCGCTGGTATTGGCGCGCCCTGATCACAGACATGGATGAATGGGTGAAAAAGAGCACGCCGCCTCCAGCCAGCACTTACCCAAAAGTTGCCGATGGCACCCTGGTCCCCTTCAGCAAATGGAAGTTCCCTGCCATCACTGGCGTGAACAAGCCGCATGAGCTTAACCTGGCTTATCATCTGGATTTCGGTCCACAGTGGAAACAAGGAATCATCGCCTACGAGCCCCCCAAAGTGGGCAAGGCTTTTACTGTGCTGGTGCCGCAATCAGATGCTGACGGAAATGATCTCGGCGGCGTGCGCCTGCCGGAATTACAGGCGCCGCTGGCTACCTACACCGGATGGAACCTGCGTGACCCCAGCATCGGCGCTCCGCAGCAGCGTCTGAGTTTTCTCGGCTCGTTCATCCCCTTGCCCAGGACTGCGGAAGAACGCAAAAAATCAGGCGACCCCAGAATCTCAATTGCAGAGCGCTATGCGTCCCGCGATCAATACCTGATGAAATTCGAAGAGGCCGCAAAGAACTTGGTCCAGCAAAGATTTCTCTTGCAGGAGGACCTCCCGGAAATCCGCCAGCGAGGCCAGCAGGAATGGGACGCGGTTGTGGGACATTAGAGCGATTCGTTGGTGTAGGCCAGGATTGGCATAGGCCAGATTTGTGTCAGGGCACAGCGGAACCGATCTGGCCCGGATTATTCACGAAATTGTTACCGAAAGAAACTACTCGTCATCCCGAGGGTCTCCCCGCGCGTCAGGCGCGGGGAGATCGGAGGGACCTTGCGTTTTGCTACTATGCTGCAATTCCCAACCCGGTGCTCCAAACTCATCCAAACAAAAACCGGCCCGAATGTACCTTAAAAAGGTCTCTCGGGCCGGGCAAATCCTAATTGTGATGGCCTAACGCACCTTCAGAGTCGCGGTCGTTGAATGACTCAACCTGCCGCTAGTGCCCGTGATCGTCAATGTGCGGGTGCCGGTTGTCGCCCTTCTGTTTACCGTCACCGTCAAGGTTGAGGTTCCCGAGCCCGTGACAGAAGTGGGACTGAAGGTCCCGGTCACACCAATCCTTCGTCCCATAAAGGAACCGAAAAGAACAGCACAGGCTAAGAGTTCCGGGATGGGGTGAGCTGCAGCTCCTCGCTGGTCCCGCTCTCATTGAGTGACTCTGCTTGCTCTTTCGTATGCATTTTCCCAAGCTGGATAATTTTTTGAGGCAACCCATCCTGAAAAAATGTTCGGCATCTAACATAAATAATGCTGCAAATAAGGCGATGTGGAGAGGCGACGCGGGTACCAGCAAAGCCTCTCCTTTCGCAGACCGGGGGAGAGGATGGTCTTACTTACGTGGCCGCAACATCTGCGTATCGCATCCGAATATGGCACGCCCGGAAACGAGTACCGGATTTGTCATGGCGATGTTGAATTTCGGACCCTGAATCAGATCGGCGTCTGTCAGGACGAGAGTGACTGGAAGGCAGTTTCCCCGGAAGACATTTCCATGCACTTCGCACTGAACACTCCCGTTGCAGAGTGGCTAGGCGAAGCCTGGCAATCGGACAACGCTCAAGGTTTTTAGACCAACCTAAAAATCTTTAGACCATTTCTGTTGTAGACGATACCTTCCAAATACCTTTGAATAGTGTGCAATCTGACTCCCAATCTGCGAAACCTGCAGCATCGTAGATTTTTCTTCCTTGGGCTAAGTACTAATGGCTAAAGGCTAAGTACTAACGGCTGTCTACTAAAACGTAATCCGCAGTGCCAATTGAATCTGCCTTTCCGAGAACGCCCGCGTCGCCCGAATCGTTCCAAAGTTGTTTGGGCCGTCGCTCAGATTGGCGTCGGGATTCGTAAACTGTGGCGTATTTAAGATGTTGTATCCTTCCGTGCGAAACTGGAATCTTACCCGGTCGTTGACTTCAAACGTTTTGAAGAGAGACATGTCCCAGGTCTGGATGCCCGGACCGTGGAAGAAATTGCGCGGCAGCGTGCCGGGGCGCGTAAACACGCCGCTTGCGTTCACGGGTGGCGAGGCAAAGGAGCCAAAGTTGATCCACCGCAGCCCGCCGCCGGTAAAACCTTGCATCCCGTTCCCGGCTTTTCCCAGGTAGTCCGGCCGGTTCAACGGGCTTCCGTTGATAAAGATGTCGAAGGGCGTTCCCGTGCCAAGCGTCACGATGTTGTTCCACTGCCATCCGCCCGCAAGGGAACTTAAAAAACCGTTTCCTGTCGGTCCGAATTTTTTGCCGTGTCCGAACGGCAGCTCGTACATCGTACTCAGCGTCAGCACGTGGCGCTGGTCCTGGTCGGAATTGCCGTAATTTGCTGACAGATCTGCGCTGCGTCCGGGCAAGACGAAAATTCTTGTGTTGCCTCCCGTAACGCTGAAAGGGCCATTTGAGTTGTCGAGCGTGTGCGACCAGGAGTACGACACCGTATATTGCATGTCTCTGGCAAAACGTTGCTTCAGGTGTACTTGCAGAGCATCGTAGTGGGCCAGGCCTGAGGCTGAACCCACGTTTACGGTCAGGCCCGTTCCTGCATACAGCGTGGCGCCCGCTGGCATGTTCAGAATCTGATTGTTGAGGTTGAACCACGTCATGAGGTGGTCTGATCTGGCCCCCACGTAGGCAATGTCCAGCGCGGCATCGCCGCCAAGCTCCCGCTCCAGTTGCAGATTCCACTGCTGGACCCGCGAGATCCCATTGTCAGGCAATATTGCAATCACGCTGGCGTTGCGCGGGGCCGTGCGGTTCGTCACGGGCCCGGCCACTGGCAGCGGATTGACCGCCGCTCGGCTGTCATTGGTCCCGTTGGGGGCCGAGCCGGAAAGCGTAAAGCGCAATCCATCCACTGCCTGGTAGATGGCGGCGCCGTTGAAATCGGGATTGTTGCTCAGTTGGTTGCCGACTCCACCGCGGTCCAGAAAATAAAAAATTCCATAGCCTCCGCGCAGAATGGTTTTGCTCTGGCCGGATAGATCATAGGCAAAGCCGACCCGGGGCGACCAGTTATTCCGGTCTGTCCGGATCAGACTCTGCGGAAGGCCGTTTTGCCCAGGAAGAAGGAGCGAACCGGAGACCAGATCAAAGTTCGACTGGCGATTGTGGTCCTCCACCGGATAGGTATCCAGCTCGTACCGCAAGCCGAGATTGATGTTCAACCGGCGCGTCAGCCGCCAATCATCTTGTACGTAGTAGCCGGTTTCCCAGCTTGCCGTGGCAAAGGTTGCGGAGCCTGCGCCGATTTGGTAATCGGTGAATCCGGCGAGCAACTCG
>Ga0210400_10005330_pt1 | contig 10936 bp, 12 predicted proteins | sample IncBWH26MmetaG_FD_155456 | JGI IMG/M metagenome (GOLD analysis project Ga0210400, IMG submission 155456) | Forest soil microbial communities from Barre Woods Harvard Forest LTER site, Petersham, Massachusetts, United States - Inc-BW-H-26-M | ecosystem: Environmental > Terrestrial > Soil >...
GCGGGCGCTCGAAGGCAACGGCGCGCAGACTCCCTCGAACTCTATTGATGCAATCAGAAAATCATTCTTAAGCCGTTAGGGTCTCCACCGTGCGCCGGTCAGGCTCTCCCGCCCTTCACGCTCCTGCCAATTCGGCCGCGCATCGGCGCCGACGATGCCGCACGATGTGCACATCATGCGGGGACCGAAGGCGGGCACCGTGACGGTGTCCCCGAACCCGTCCACATTCATCTCGGCCCGGCGGTGGCAGAGGTGGCGGGCGACCGACAGCGAGCGCACGCCGTGCTCGCGCGTGTTGGCGAGAGGTATCGCTCTCGCGAAAGCGGCCATGACGATTGACCGAGAGTGTTGAATGATCGGGGACCTTGTCATCGAGATCGAGGCGGCAGGACCACCGATAAGCAGGGTGGCGCTCAGACGGCTTGCCGAGCAATCCCTACGGCCTATAACCCATCATTCCCAAACTGAGGAGGTCTGGCCCGAAAGCACAAACGTCAGTTCCATCCGCAGCGCGTGCTCAATCTGAGCTGTCACATCTTCAACTCTTGCCACGCGCTTCGCAGCCTTCAGCAAAAGATCAGTTGCACGCCGCCAATGTTCCCGCTGCCTAATATCATCTGGCAGGTCGAGAATGTACGCCCCGGCTTCGGCTAAGGTTTTGAGCGTCCCGCGCGGAAGTTCCACTGGCTTATCTAATGGTCTGGACCATCCGGAGTTGATGTCGTTTTCGGCGCCCTTAGACGCTCCATTGGAAGTTGGAAGTGTTGATGACGCAGATGTGTCGCGGCTATCTGTGTCGCGGCTATCCGATTGGCCGGATGAGACGGCAACCGTAATCGCCGTGACCCGGACCGGTTTCCTGCCGGAAACCGTGACCCCCGTGACCCCGACCGGTTTGCTGGTCACCCCATCCTCCACCCAACTCATCAATTCAGCTATATCCGATTGTGTTTCGGAACGAAAGTATGGGCAAACCGCTTTCAACCTCCTCTCACTCCTCCGATGATCCGGACGCGAACCGTTTAGCCGCACCCATCAGAGTCTCGACTGGCGGCATCATCCCTCAACAGAGCGCGCGTTCTGGCCAGAAAGCATAAGCGCCATATGAACCGCGAACGCCACGCATGCCACGTCGCCGGATCTTGCAGCCTCGAGCACGGTCTCGATAGCAGCTTGCCACGAATGCTGCCGTCGCATCGTCTCCGGTAGAGCCAGGATGAAAGTGCCGACATCGCCCAAAGTCGCGAGCAACTGTTCGCTGTCATCAATTTCGATCGGACGATCCAGAGGTAGATTCCAGTAGCGATCTTCACTCAAGTCAGCCATTACGCACCCCATTCTAAGCCACCCAGCCGAACAAGGTTACCAAATACTATAAGGAGAGGCGGCGGCCGGAACAACCCCGGGTACCGGCGTTATGTCAAGTAGCCTCAGAGGGTGTTGGGTGCATGACGCCAAGCGAAACACGTTTGGCAGCGATTGGCCCGAGGCGAAAGCGAGAGTAAATGGGGGCGTTCCGGTTCCGACCGTGCCGCTGCCGCCGAGGCGCGCGTCAGGTTAATACCTTGCGTTCAAAAGCCGCACCGGCTGAACCTTTCAAAAGCGGGCTGCCACACAGTTCGCGGTCTCTAAAGCCCCGCCATGGGCCAACCTCGGCGGGGCTTTTTTATCGGACCCACTTGCGATCCTCCACGCGTCTCTCGACCGATGCTGCGGCCGGCCGTTTCGGGTTAGACTGCGCTGAAGCCCAAGCGACCGACCAATCAGCAGGCCCACTCCTGGGCCGTCTACCACCTCAAGGGGACGCCGGCCAACCAGCGCGGCCGGTTGATCGCTCAGCGGCGGGATTAGCCTGCTTTGGGATTTGAGCTGTCAATCGTCCCGCGCAAGTTTGGGGGCGAGAAGGGGGTGGCAGCGGCGACCCCGTAAAAAAGTGCCAATGTGTTGAGGAAAAAATCCGTGAGAAGGGCATAACGACCAGGTACGAATAGTTGGGCGGTCTCGATCGCGGCAGCAAAGATCAACATAACGATCGCCAGTGTGGCATATCTACGGGCGTAGCCCAGTCTACGGGCGTAGCCCAGGCCAAAAGCAAATCCTGTGGCTGCAAAAATTCCAAAATGTTCAATGTCGTGCGGAATCCCCGTTTCCGGCCGCCACTTTGCGGGAACCACCGACAAGACCGAGATGGCCAGCGCTAGAAGCCAAGCCATGATTCGAGCGGCAACCATCGCGTTCAGTCCAAATCCCCTTCAAACGTAGGGGTTTTCACGCCGCGGCACACTTCATAAATTTACGCCCTTTTTTCGCCCCGAGCAAGAACTGGCGGCGGCAACCACTGCGCGCCGGTCCGGCTCCCGTGCTCGGCTTAATTGTAGAGGTGGCAATTAGGGATGACGTGCCAAGTGCCGTTCCGCGACTGAACGAAACCGAAAACTGCTCTGGCGAAGGCGGGATTGCCGAAAATGCCGGGATGATAAACCGGATTGACTCCGTCCAGGCTGCACGGCTTCACAAACCCGCCGCATTGGCTCGGGTCGTCGCGGCAGACCGACCCAGCAGCGGAAGAAATGCCGAGAACAGCGAGGGCGGTGGTGACTGCAAGCACGACGAAAGCCTTCCTTGCACCCATGGCGGCTTCCTCTTTGTTACCCGACGCGACACGGATGGAATCTAGAGCAATATGCGCAGCGGGCAAGGGGCTCTTGATCGACACCCCCCGAAAGCCGGTCCCGACCATTTTCCCCACAAGAGACTTCGCCTGTGATGACCGGGACCGTACCCCTCACCGGGGTACGGAAATAATAGTTCCTGGAGCGCGCAATGCACCGACGTTTTGACCTTAACTTTAACTGGAAAGCTTACTGCGTTACTTTCATCCTTTAATAACCTTATCAAAATAGCCTAAAGGGCGTTCCTATTGTGGCTTGCGTACAAAGAGCCTCGGTTGGTCGTTTCTGACCGAGGCTCTTTGATCCTGCAGGAGGGGCGTATGCAGATTGAGCATGATCGCGCCACGGATTTTACCTGCACCCATTGCGGGGCGGTCTATGAAATGTTGGAGACGCCCGCGCATGATACCGGATCTGCGGCATGCGAAGTCTGTAACATGCTTTTGATGAAATGGGTCGATGCGCCTATTCCATTGTTTCGAGCGAAAAACAGTATCGAAGACGCGAGGCGCCGTTATCTCTTCCTTGGCCCGGACTCGACCGACCTGCGGAAGGTCTCCTGAATAACCTGGCCCCCAGGGAGGGGACCGGATCTGATTTTCAGTGCACGGCGGGCGGATGATCGGCCTGCCGGCCAGGAGTGTCAATTTCGGGTTATGAACGGAAAAGCTCATCGCGAGCATCTGTCGTCCGCTTGCGTATAGAGCGGACATGCCGGCGCAGGCCGAGAGCGTCCCGCGCGGGCCCGGCTGAGGAACTGTCCGGTTTACGATGGTCGGCGCAGGCACGTTCTTGGCGACGGACGTGAATGTCGGCGACGCCGTGGTCATTGTCATTTCGCGCCCGGCGCGGGCACGCAATCAGTGCTGATGCGCAGGCGTTGGCCTTTGGCGGTGATCTCCTTCAGCGTGGGTTCGACGATCTCGAAATGGTCGGCGCGCAGGGCGTCGCGGACGCCGGGACAATTTGCGTTGGCGACGTTGCCAAGATAGTTCCAGCTCTCATCGGCGGCCCTCTTCTTGAAGGCTGCGGCGGTACCTGTCGGCGAATTGAAGAGCAGGATCTCAGGCTGCCCATCACCATCCAGGTCGGTCAGGATCGCTTCACATTGCAGGTCCGAGATGAGGCAGTTCGGGAGTTTCCAGCGCGGTTGAAAGGCATTCCAATCTTGCTTCACAAAGCTCTCCGGGAGTGTCGCGCCGCTCGGGGAGATCACCGTGATGTGGAGCGCGCGCTGGGCCGGCGTCGTTGGCGGCTGCAGTGCTGCCCGTGCGACTTCCCATGGGCCCTTCGCGCGCAGGGCCTGGCTGGCGCGTGCCGCAATGACGGATGCTTGCGGACCTTGCGTCTGGGCGGCGAGTTGTTCGAGAGCTTGCCTGCCATAGCGCCCTGCCTGATAGCGCAGAAAGCCGAAATCGAAATGCTCCGGTGTCACCATCCCGGCTTCCAGCCGGCTCAACTGATCCGCCACGGAGATTCGCGCCGGATCGGCGATCGGCGTTCGTAGGACGAAAAGCACGCCGACGATGGCAAACGACGTGAAGATATTGGTGGGCTCGATCCACGCCATCGACGTGCTCAAGCGCAGCGCGGCCAGGAAGTAGCCGACCCCATAGTACGCGGCAACAACGACGCAGGCGAGCGCGGTGATTCGCTCCGGCGTCCAGCCATATTGCGCGATGCGTAGCATGAGCCCGTAGGCCGCGACCCCGACCAGCGATGCCAGCACGATCGCAGCCAGCCGGCTCGTATAGCGCAATATGGCCGCGGCCTGGGTTTCGGAGCGGCCATCCTGATAGGCTGCGTTTACGAGAAAGATCAGCGCAGCGGCGGCGATGAGGAGAATGCTGGTAGCCCGGCGGGTGCTCCAGAGCGGATCGAGACCGGTAAACAGCAGCGCCACGACAAAGGCTGCGCCGAGCAGCGCCATCAACGGCAAAAGCCACGACAGCAGGATCAGGGCAAGCGTCCGCGCGCCCCGCACAATGCTGGCGCGCACATCGGTGACGTGGATGGCATAGCTCAACGCCAACGCTGTTACCGGAATCGCAAAGGTTTTTCGCTTGATCAGATCGGCGAGATATTCGATCTTAATAAGGCGAAACAGCTCCCCTCCCAGGAACAGCAATCCCCAGAGCAGGCTGACAAAGCACACCGCGAGCACGAACTGGACGCTGTGCTTCCAGGCGATGTCGAAATGGGTCGGATAGCTGGCAATCAGCTTGCGGTCGCCCTCGCCCGATATTGTCAACGTGTGAACGATAAACAGAACCACCGCCAGCGACCACCACATGATCCAGGACGGGACAACCCGCGGCACCGGGGCCGCCGCCACAACAGAGATCGGATCGCGAAAGATGTCATACGCCGCAAGCCCGGCGCAGAGCAGCGTCGCGATCACGGTCCAGGCGAGCAGTGTCTGGAGCCGAAGATGACCGAGGGCGGAGATGACGATCAAGGGGACGAAGGTCGCAACCGTGGCAAGCGGCGCGAAAGCAAATCCGTCAGTGGCCGGCCATGCCTTCTGCTCGGACGCCTGATAGAGCATCAGAAGCGCCACACCCTGCAGCAACCCAATGGCCAGACGTATCCATTGCGTCGTCGTTCCAACCCCGGCCAAGGCTACTTCCCTCCCAGCACCTGCACGACAAGCGCGCTGAGCTCGTGTTCAGCGCGACGAGTTCGACGCGGCCGATGCGTAAGCCGCCAAGACATCTGCGGCCGCAACCGCGACCAAGGTCGCCGAACGTCGCCACCGGGACACTGCCTGTCAACCGGAAAGGCGCGAGCCATGAGCTCGGCACGCACCGCAAGGCAGTAACTGACGGGAACAAAAGCGGGTCTCGCCATGGCCGGCACGGTATCCGGGCCGCGACGTCACGCGGCGCGCACCGCGCTGCCGCGACCGAAAGAGCCGGTGCTGTTCCGCCAAATTGCAGACATTGTCGGGTGCAGAGATGACCGGCGGCTTGGGGGCCACAAGCCGAATATCGGCCGAATTCTTCGATCACTGGGTCGGGGCGGGCGAGCATGTTCGGCGGCACCGCGATGCGTTGCGGCGCGCGCCCCCGCGCAATCCCTCGCCGCATCGTGAGAAGCGATTTGGCCCTGCTTGCGCCTGTCTAGGTGGTAGCGCGAGCGCGGCGGTGAACCGGTCAGCGCGCCTTGGCGACTAACGACCAAAGGAACCAAGGAGGCTCTCGATGTCGCGGATTCCGTCAACGCTCGCTGCTGGCACCATTCTGCTGCTCTGTATCTGCGCCACGGGGTCCGCGGTCAGGGCCCACAGCTTCAGCGGAGCCGGTGACGGCGGTCCGTCACCCGGGCGTCCCGGCCCCGCCGGCTTGTTCTCGCGAGTGGACCTTCACCGCGCTGTGGTCCCGTTGGCCAGGCCGATCCGCACCCCGAGGCAGTGCTTCCACGCGTGCCTTCGTCTCAGCGGCGCGAGCATCGATTTTTGCGCCGTCTCTTGTTACTGATCTGACCTGCGTCGGCCCGGCGTCGTTGCGGGCGTTCACCCTTTTTCGCACGACCGCTTTTGCCCCGTGCGCCGGACCCCCGGACTACGCGGCCCCGTCATCATGGGCCGGCATCCGAAAACCTTCACAGAAGCGGACATTGGTCAGCTCCTGCGCGTCCGACTCCGATTTTTGCACAGACAATAAATTAAATGTCCGGGATCGGCACTTCGTCTACCTTGTGTCCGTGTTGATCGATGATCGCAACGAACCATCCGGTCCAGTCCCAGCCCGGCATAGCCGCGCCGTGCTTAAGGTCGCGCGCCAGCGCCATCGCATCGATGCGAGCGGCGGCATTGCCCGGCAAGTCAATGCCTTTGTGATTGTCAAGTACTTGTTCGCCGTTGGTGAGGTGAAAATAATAGCGTGGCATGACGTGCCTTTCTTGGCGCTGTGAGGTTCAGACTCAGTCCGAGGCCAGGTTGAGCGTACTGATTGCCGGGTAAACCGGGCTTTTCCCTTGCGCCGACCATCATAGTTCGGTCCCAGCCAATGTTTTCCATGTGCCATTCCAACTTCCCATTCCGTGCAGCAGACAGCGGATGTCAACTGGATTGTACCGCCCTTTTGCAGCCAAGGCAGCGTGCGTGCCGGAGTCCGGTCTACCCCAAACTGCGGACATCGAGCGACGCGGCCTGCCGGTCTCTTCCGGGCCACAAGCGGACGGTTCGCTGGCGTCTAGCTGCACCAACCACGTGGCTCGCCCTTAGACGTAGGGTGCGTCAGATCGGCGGACTTTGATACCATTCAAACCCAAGCTAGCCAAAAATATCTCGACATTCTCTTCCCTGTCGGGATTTTTTGGGCCAAGCACAATCTCCTTGATCGGAGCGTTCCTGCCACCGTCCGTCATATCCAATTCGACGTAGGGAACCTGCACACCATTGCGCACCCGATAATGGACTGGCACCGATCCTGATCGTCGGACACCATTGCCATCAATAGCTCCTAGTGGAATCATGCGTCTTTCGTTCTCAATTAGTGCCAATGCTGTAATGTGAACTCGGCGAATTTCCTGTTCTTCTGCGAACGACGGGTGTTTGTAAGCACACAAATCCAGTCCAAAGTCGAACCAGTGCCGTCGGAACTTCTCGTCATATCTAAAGCTAAAACGCTTCTCTACCTCAAACGTATGCTTGATATTGTTGGTTAGCTCACGTCTTTGTGCCGCTCTGTCATATAACACGCGCAGCGGCTTGGCAGGCATCTCCAGTTCATGCGCCGAGATTCCTATCGAAAAACCGCGTCCATCGCCGGCGTAAGCACGCCACTGACTTAGTAGATCGCCGTCGAGCGAACAACTCGATACCATCGCCACCGAACTGTCCTGCGTTAGCCTAACTATTTCGGTGATCCTATCGATAAATTCGGATCCGCAGACACCTCTCAGTTTGTCGGCTGCATCCAGAAACTGGGTCAAACCCCATTTACGCTCCGTCGAATCGTTGAGTGCAGAAAAGGCAGTGTGCCACATGGTTCGAGATTGGACGATCTGTGTGAATGCATTTGCTCCGCAGTAGTGGTAGATCAACTCATCCTTTGTCGGTTTATAGAGACGATCTTGTATCATTCGGGCCTCTTCAATCGAGATGACCAATTGGGTCCAATTCTTTCGAACCCGTAAAGGCTCGCATTCGATCGGTAGCCTTCTGAATGTACGGCATTGTTATTTCTAGGACGGTGCCGCAGAAATTGAGTTGGTAATCGGAGGGCCGTGAGAAAGAAATGCCCTGTTCGGTAAAGCGCAGAAAACTCACAGGGTGCGAATGCACCCAGTTCGATAGGTACGCTTGGTGGAAATCAAACGCGTCCACATCCCAGCCAGCCTCTCGCGCCGCCCCTCTGACGCCATCAATAAAGACGTACTGACCTTTTAGAAATCCTTCGATTTGTTCCGACGTGTACCGTAACTGCTTCGCAAGTATGTCTATGCGAGATCGCAGTGTAGCCTTTCGCTCCTCGTACGTTTCGAAAAAGGGCAGTTTCGTGGTTCCATCTTTTGCGCCGGCTGCTGTGAGAAATCTTTTGCGATTAAAAAGTTCGTGCAGGCGAAAAATTTGCCGCCTCAAGTCCCACCGGTCACGATCGAGATTGGGATCGGAAATATACATTGTCATCAGCGACGCATCTAGCGCCGTTCTTCCTAATGCTGCCAAAGAGAAGTGGTCGAGCAGGCCACCCGTGTCCAATACCCGGCGGCAATGGCTCAAGATCATATCCATCGACATGCAATGAGCGATCAACTTCGCAAATATGAAGAGCGCTATGTTTTGACGACCAGTGTGATCGACGCCAATCCGGCTTTTGATATTGTGATTGCATCGCGAATGACAACTTCGAAGGCGTCTATCGAAGACTTGAGCCCTACGCCTGTCGCTGGTTCGGTTTGATGTACAGCCATTGCGCGTTGTGGTTTCGAAGGGTGCCGGTATCACATTTGTAAAAACACATCGGCACGATACCCTAGTTGGATTGCGCGTTGCTGGCAATCATGTAAGGTTGTTTCGGTTGTTCCCCGTTTCCGCCTTGGGTCAAACCCGTTAATCCTCAGACCGAGCGGAAGTTTTCCGCACTACCCCCATAACCGGACTCTTTTGCCGACGACTGGCACTTCCGGGTAGGGCCATGAAGAGACGTGCGGAGAATTGCGCCTGTTTCCACGCCGGCTACTATATTCGAGTTTTTGATCCGAAATCCTGCGCATATGACGCCGTTCATGTTGGAACGGAGCGCTCAAAGGTTTGATAGGTATAGGGGCGATCCCCCTCTACTCGGTAGGCCTCAGTCAAGCGAAAGCTGCCATCGATTTCGGGGAAGAATGTGTCCCCGCCGAATGTGCCATGGACCTGTGTTAGGTAGATCACGTCAGCCAGAGGCATAAACGCGGGGTAGACCACCGCGCCACCGCCAACAAAGATCGCATTCTTGCAGAATGGCCTCGCTTGCTCGATCGCGTCCTCCACAGATCGCGCGAGCAGAGCGTCATGCGTCAATTCAAGGTCCCCCCGCGTCAGGACGATCGACGTACGGCCAGCAAGCGGCCGACCGATCGACTCGTACGTGCGTCGCCCCATGATGACAGCATTGCCGGTCGTGAGTTCCCTAAACCGCTTCTGCTCGCCCGGTATTCGCCAAGGAATGGCATTACCCAAGCCGATCGCGCGCTGCTCGTCCATAGCAGCAATCAGGCGGATCATCACACGCTCCCTTTCGCCCTCGTCCACCTCATCAGCTACTGCATCGTCGTGTCAACAAGCCAACCATCCCATGCAACCTGTATTCATCCACCAGCGGGCGTTTCAGTTGCCGGTGAGCGTGAGCCCTGCCCCATCCGTGCCGATGGCGAGCGTCAGGTCGCCGATCTCGTTAGCACCGAGGACCTGCCTCAGGCACGGTCGCCTTAGTGGTTGGCTAATGTCGCTGTTGGGTCAAAACCGGGAATCTTCAAAACGAGCAATTCTTGTTCGTTCGTTCTCGAAAGCGGACAATTCAACGGCCGGTCGGCGGCTTTCAGTCGTTGGAGGTGAGGAGCTGTCGGTGAGCCAACCACAGACCTTCGGCGATGGTCCCGGGAGAGAAATGTCCCCTCCAAAATATATAGGCGGCTCTCATGGAATCGTGTGTCGGGTCCACGCCAGGCAGCGGGTATAGCGATCAGCCCGAAGAACACGACTGTGCTTAGCCGCGTAACAATTTCTCCCAACGAGGGCGGAATACAGGTACGATTTAAGAGGAGAACATACACGCCGACTGATTTTGCCGCGCACCCTGCTGGACTGAGTCGCACCACCACATCTCCCTCGCCGCGGAGATCGCTCCCTCAGCACAACGGGCAACTTCGGTGCTACCTGTATGAAGTCTGGCCGCTGAATCACCGCTCGCGCTGCTCATAACTTATCGATATAATGGCAATAATATCAAAACCACCTCAATCTTCCTCTCCCACGAGGGGCCCACGAGGGGAGAGGGATAGAAAGATCACTCCACGCCCTGTAGGCCGGCGGCCTTGATGACCGGCGTCATCGTCGCCATCGTCTCGTTCAGGAAGGCGGCGAACTCGGCCGGCGTTCCGCCGCCGACATCGACCGCGAGCTTGCCCAGCGTGGCCGCCACCTCGGGCGACTTCAGGCTCTCGTTGATGGCGGAATTGAGCTTGCCCACTACGGGGGCCGGGATGCCGGCGCGTCCCACCACGCCGGTGAAGGAGACCGAGACGAAGCCGGGCAGGCCGCCTTCGACCAGCGTCGGGACATCGGGCGCCTGCGGGTGGCGCGCCGCGCTCGTCACCGCCAGCGCCCGGACCACGCCGGCCTGCACCAGCGGCAGTGCGACGGCGGGATTCTCGAAGGTGAATTGCACCTCGCCGGCGACCACCGCCTGGATCGACTGGCCGCCGCTCTTGTAGGGCACATGCACGATCTCCACCCCGGCCCTGAGCTTGAGCATCTCGCCGATCAGATGCGGCGGCGTTCCGATTCCGGGGGTCGAATAGTTGAGCTTGCCCGGATTGGCCTTGGCATAGGCGATGAGCTCCGCCAGCGTCTGGGCCGGAAACTTCGGATTGACGACCAGGATGTCGGACGTGGTGCCCAGGCGCGCGATCGGGGCAAAGGCCTTGAGGGCGTCGTAGCCGACGTTCTTGTACATCAGCGGGCTGATGATGAGCGTGCTGGTATTGCCGAGCAGCAGAGTGTAGCCGTCGGGCTCCGATTCGGCGACCACGCGCGCCGCAATGGTGCCGCCGGC
>Ga0210400_10005331_pt1 | contig 10934 bp, 10 predicted proteins | sample IncBWH26MmetaG_FD_155456 | JGI IMG/M metagenome (GOLD analysis project Ga0210400, IMG submission 155456) | Forest soil microbial communities from Barre Woods Harvard Forest LTER site, Petersham, Massachusetts, United States - Inc-BW-H-26-M | ecosystem: Environmental > Terrestrial > Soil >...
TCGAGGCCGATCATCGCGAACTGTCCGTTGAGGAATCGAAAGCCCGAATTGCGGGTGGCGGTGAAGCTGAAAAGCGTGTCGGTCCAGTGCCGGACAGAAAGAACTTTCTCTCTATGGAAGGCGCTCATGAGTTTTGGTTTTTCCGCTTGCTGAAATGTGGAAAGATTGAGTTGCGGGATCGCATACCAGGCAAAAACCCCTGCAATACCAAGAGATTTTGCAAGAGATTTCGGATGTGACCTACGCCAATATCCGAGATAGTCAACCGGACCTGACGCATAATTGAAGGTTCAAAATCGCAGCCGGCCGATGGGACGAAACGGTTGGCGCCGCCTCATCATCACGCCCCCGCCTTGCGTAATTAACTTGCTGAAATCGTCATCGATCGGGCAATTAATTGCCGCAACCTGCCGGAAATTTCGTTAGGGATAGAACCCTTCGTTCGAACACCAGTCCACCGGATATTGCATGCGAAGCCCCAGAGAATTTCGATCGGGAAAACCGGGGTCCTATCCGGATCAATCGGTCTATGCGGCCTTTGCCTGCGGCGAATTTGGCCTGGCATTTCGGGACCTCGATGGCGGCAGCGGGCTTGTTTTCAGCGTCGCTTCGTCAACCAAAACCGTCCATTTCGGCGCCGGGCGGTGCGCGTGGTATCCGCAAAACAATGCCACCGCTGCGACGCTGGCATCGGACAAATATTTTACCAACAGGATCCTGGAAGACGCTGGTGTTGCGACGCTGGGCGGCGAATATTTCTTCCTGCATGACCGGCATCGTGCCCATCGGCCCGCCGGCCATGAGCGCGACGACGCATCGGATTATTTCAGAAAGCTGGGCGGAGCCGCGTTCGTCAAACCCTTGCAGGGATCACGCGGCGATTTTGCGCAAGTCGTTCACGGCGGAGCCTCGCTCGATCGATATCTGCGGGAGGTTTCACCATACTACGACGCCATACTCGTTCAGCCCATGGTTTGCGGAATCGAATACAGGATATTTCTGCTGGATGACGAAGTGGTCTATGCGGCGCGCAAAAATCGGCCCGTGATCGTGGGCGATGGTGTCAGTTCCATTCGCGATCTCCTGGCCGCGCATAACGCGGCCTTGCAGGCGCGTGGCCTTTCGCCGGCCTCCGCGGAACATGACACGTCGCTCAACACCGTGCTCGCCAAGGGCGAACGCTGGGAAATTCCCGGGCGGATGAATCTGAGCGCCGGAGGAACGATGCGGATCGAGCTGCCGCGCTCCGACACGGCGGTCACCCTGGCGAGGAAGGCGGCCCGGACACTCGGCCTGCGCGTCGCCGCCGTCGACCTGTTTACGGATATCGGCGGGGAGCAGGACGCGATTGGGATCATCGAAGTGAATTCCAATCCGTCGATCCGGCTATTGGAGGAATCCGATCGCGGCGACCTGATCCTGAGAATCTGGCGTCACACTTTTTCCGCCATGGGACTGCTCTAGTGTTTGACCTTCCGAAATATGGCGATGGCGTTTGCCTGGCGCGGATGGCGGAGCTGCTGGATGCCCTCGCGGTTGATCGGGCAAGGCTACAGCGGATCTCGGTGGTGGTCGCGGGATCCAATGGCAAAGGCTCTACCGCGGCCTTCTGCGCCGCCATCGGACGCGCCTACGGCCTGCAAACCGGATTGTTCACCTCGCCGCATCTCTATCGTTTCAACGAACGATTTCAGGTCGATGGCGTTTCCATTGGCGATGATGATCTGACGCGTCTGGTTTCGCGGATCGAAGCGGCCATTGCCGGAATTTCGCAGCGTCGCGGTGAGAAATTCGGCGCCTTCGAGGCCATGTTCGCACTGGCCTGCCTGTATTTTCAGGAACGCGGCTGCGCCTTCGCGGTGTTCGAGGCCGGCATCGGCGGCCGCTACGATCCGGTTCGTCTGGTTGGCGCGCTCGCGACCAGTGTGACTTCGGTCGACTATGAACATGTCGAGCTGCTCGGCCATTCGCTTGAATTGATCGCTTCCGACAAGAGCGATGCCTGCGCCGCTCAAGGCACGATCGTCTATGGCGAGAATTGCCGAAGCCTGAGAGCGCATCTGATCGAATATAATCGCCATCGCGCCATCGCGTCGCTGTTCGTTCGCGACCAGATCGGAATCAGCCGCGAAACTGTCTTGCCGCCAGTGCAGCGATTCGATTTCAGATTTGGCGATTGCGAGTTTCGGTCTCTCGACATCGGCTTGCAGGGCATGTTCCAGTTCAATAACGCCGCCATCGCGATCGCCCTGTTCCTGCTCTGGCTGGAACGGGTACGGCCAGCGGATACTCCGGCGGCGATCGAAACGGCCGTGCGGTCAGGCCTGCGCGAGGTCCGCTGGCCCGGCCGCCTCGAGATCATCAGCCGGGAACCGCTCACAATCGTCGACGTCGGCCACACGCCTGACGGCATCCGGCAATCGCTCGCTAGCCTTCAGGCAGTTTACGGCGCACAGGACTGGATTCTCGTGGCCGGCGTTTCCTTTGACAAGAAGATCGACGAGATCGTGGGCGCGCTGGCGCCGTCATTCGACACGATCGTCGCCACCAAAGCGCACCATAAGGGCGGCGATGCGGAAAGTATCGCCGCCGCGGTACGCAAGATCAATCTGCAGGCTACCGTGCACGTTGCCGCGACGATCGCGGACGCCTTCGGCCTCAGCCAGGCGCTGGCCACTTCGCTCAACCGGAGAATCTATGTGGCCGGCGGATTGTTCACCGCGATTGAGTTCGCGGTTACGGCCCGCGGCGGCCGCGCGCAGGATTTGGCTTTTTTCTGAGGCCGCAGCCGGCCAGGTCCCCGCCCGTTAACCGTTCGTTAACCATACCGGATCGATGGTTTGCGCGAAGCCGGGAGCATCGCATGAGCGACATATCACTATCATCCATCGCGTCATCCACCACCGCGGCGGTCGGAAAGCAGCTCTCCGATCTGAACAAGGCGGCAACCGCCACCAGCGCCAGCTTCGCACGTGCCCTCAACAAGGCAGAGGCCGCCATTGGGCTCAAACCCAAGACGGGATTTATCGCCGGGCCTACCTACGAGGCCGGCACCCTGGCCGGTCAAACCAAGGCAGCCTTCAACAACACCATCAGCGCGGCCAAATCCGTACTTAACATCAAGCCCTGAAATGTGAGCGTTTTGCGCTCGTCCATCGCGGACGCGTGGTTCGAGACGCGTACTCGTTCGTCATGGCCGGGCTTGTCCCGGCCATCCACGTCTTTCTTGACTTGAATGCAGCAAAGACGTGGATGCCCGGCACAAGGCCACGCATGACGAGCTTTGCTCAAAAGCCCGATTGCATTCGCTGCCGTCTGAGTCAGACTCTCGGAAGGCGCCCACGGATCGCGCGAATGCGCGCCCGATGATAAACTCCGCGCTGTCTCGAAGGACGAAGCCACACCCCGAAAGCCCTAGTCGCCCGTTCCCTCGGACTCGTCGAGCACCTTGAAGGCGTCTTCAAGCTGCGGCGAGATCGCGACGTTGAGCTTCTCGCCAGTCGGCAGGCGGGCGGTAAACCACTTGTTATAAAGCGGGATCAGGTCGTGGTTGGTACCTAGCTTGCGGAAGGCCCGCTCCACCACGGCCGTCAATTGCGGCTCCCCCTTGCGATACATGATGCCGTAGGGATCGTAGGACAAATAGTCGCCGGTGACGCGAAACTTGTCCTGCGATTTGTGGCGCGCGATCAGGCCATACAGCAGAATATCGTCGGTCGCGAACGCATCGGCGTTGCCGTCCACCAGCATCTGGTAGGACTGCTCGTGATCCGGCGCCGCGACGATGTTGAGAGCGAGCGTGAACCTCTTGTCGAGGGCGCGCATCGCCTGCTCGTTGGTGGTGCCCTTGGTGACCACGACAGTCTTGCCCTGCAGGTCCTTCGGCGCCGAGATCGTCGAACCCTTCGGCACCATCAGTTTGGTGCCCGCCACGAACATAAGTGGCGCGAACGCCACCTGCCTGGCGCGCTCCGCATTGGCCGTGGTCGATCCGCATTCGAGGTCGATCTTGCCCTGCACCACCGCCGGAATGCGGTCATCCGAGGTGACCTTGACGTAGTCTATTTTGAGACCGGGGTCGTCGACCTCGACGCCGATCTCATCGACGATGGCTTCGCAAAGTTCGAGGCTGTAGCCGATCGGCCGGTTGGCCTGATCGAGAAACGAGAACGGCGGCGAACTTTCGCGATAACCCAGATGCACGACATGCGTGCGCTTGATCTTGGCCAGCGTCGGGCTAAGCCCTTCGCCGGTCTGGGCGCCCGCGGCTGTCGCCAGCAGACATGCTGCCAGCAACAGGCCGCCGGCCCGGATCGATCTCCCCATGACTTGACGCAAGACGGCTTGGAGCTTGGCTTGGAGCTTGGCTTGGCGCATGCATCGCCCCCGTCAATGCCCGGCCATCGCGGGGATTTCGCCGGGGATCATGTCCGGTGGCACGACGTCATCGGTACCGAGCGCATGCTCGGGCGCCAGTTCGCCTTCCCACTTCGCCACCACTGCGGTCGCAAGGGAGTTGCCGATCACATTGGTGGCGCTGCGTCCCATGTCGAGGAACGTATCGATACCCATGATCATCAGCAGGCCCGCCTCGGGAATGCCGAACTGGCTCAGCGTCGAGGCGATCACCACCAGCGACGCGCGCGGAACGCCGGCGACGCCTTTCGAGGTGATCATCAGCGTCGCCAGCATCGCCAATTGGGTGCCGAGCGACATCTCGATCTTGTAGGTCTGCGCGATGAAGATGCTGGCAAACGTGCAGTACATCATCGTGCCGTCGAGATTGAAGGAATAGCCGAGCGGTAGCACGAAGCTCGAGATCCGCGACGAGGCGCCGAAGCGGTTGAGGCCCTCCAGCGTCTTCGGGTAGGCGGCCTCCGAACTCGCCGTCGAGAACGCGATCATCAGGGGTTCCCTGATCAGCCGCAGCAGATGGCCGTATCTCGGGCCGATGAAGATGAAGCCCACGACGACGAGAATGCCCCACAGCAGCATCAGCGAGAAATAGAAGCCGCCCATGAAGACGACCAGCTTCCACAACACCGCGAGACCGTTCTTCGACACCGTCGCCATGATTGCGGCCCAGACCGCAATCGGCGCGAATTTCATCACATAGCCAGTAACCTTTAGCATGATGTGGCCGAGGTCATCGATCAGCGAAAGCAGTTGCTTGGAGCGCTCCGGAATTGCGCCCAGCGCGACCGAGAAGAACACCGCGAAAACCACGATCTGCAGGATTTCATTCTGCGCCATCGCGTCCGCGATCGAGGTCGGAATCAGATGGGTCAGGAATTTCTCAACCGAGAACGCCGATACCGGCAGGCCGGTCGACTGCGCCTTGTCCGGCAGGGTGCCTGGAAAATTTGCGCCCGGCTGCAACAGATTGACCATCACCAAGCCGAGCAGCAGCGAGATAAACGAGGCGCTGATGAACCAGCCCATCGTCTTGGCGAAAATCCGTCCCAGCTTGGCGCCGCTTCCCATATGGGCGATGCCGCCGACCAGGGTCGCGAACACCAGCGGCGCGATGATCATCTTGATCAGGCGCAGGAACAGCATCGCGATCAGGTTTACGTCTGCCGCGATATCGGCGCGGGTGTCGGGAAGATAATTGAAAACCAGCGTCCCCATCACGATGCCAAGTACCATCGCGATCAATATGTACTGCGTGAACCTGTTAGACATGTCCCCTACCCCCATAAGTTCCAGCCACGTCGAGTGTGGCAGATTTCGGGGCTGACGCAACACGCTTCCTCCGCCGGCTGGCGTGCCACAATGTTCTGGTTGTGGAAGTTGCGCCTGCCGATTAGCCTCGTGCGCAACGCACAATCTGTGTAGTTGCGCGTTTCGTGCGCGCCGACTGCATCAAGAACAGCCACATCGATGGGAGGAACATCATGAGTGAAGGTATCAACCGCCAGGTCTTGCTGGTGGAAAAGCCGACCGGGAAACTCGGACCCGAGCATTTCAAGATGTCCAATGCCGCTATTCCGGAGCCCAGGGATGGCGAGGCATTGGTGCGGGTGCGCTATATTTCGCTCGATGCCGCCAACCGGGCATGGATGCATGGCGCAACCTACCGCACGGCGGTCGAAGCCAACACGGTGATGGCCGGCGGCGGCATTGCCGAAGTCGTGTCGTCAAAGGCACCGGGACTTGCGCCCGGCGACATCGTGTTCGGCGATACCGGCTGGCAGGATTATGCCGCAGTGCCCGCAAAGCATCTGACCAAAATGCCGAAGATCGAACCGATGACACATCTGCTCAGTGTCTACGGCATCGCTGGCCTTACCGCCTATTTCGGCCTGCTCGATATCGGCAAGCCGAAAGCCGGTGAAACCGTCGTGGTGTCGGCCGCGGCCGGCTCGGTCGGATCGATCGTCGGCCAGATCGCGAAAATAAAGGGCTGCCATGTCGTCGGCATCGCCGGCGGCAAGGACAAATGCAACTGGCTGACATCGGCACTCGGCTTCGATGCCGCGGTCGATTACAAGGATGGCGCGGTGTTCAAGGCGCTTCGGGCCGCCGCGCCCAAAGGCATCGATGTCTATTTCGACAATGTCGGCGGCGACATTCTCGAAGCCTGTCTGGCGCAGATGAACAATCGCGGCCGCATCGCCTGCTGCGGCGCGATCTCGCAATATGACGGCGTGCCGTCGGCCACCGGGCCGCGCGGCGTACCTGGCCTGATCGTGGTCAAGCGCCTCATCATGCAAGGCTTCATCGTGATGGACTTCATGGACCAGCGCGACGAGGCATTGAACGATCTGCAATCCTGGGTCGCCTCCGGCAAGCTGAAAGTTCAGGAGGATATCATCAACGGCCTGGAGAATACGCCGAAGGCATTGATCGGGCTCCTCGCCGGCGAAAACCGCGGCAAGCGGATGGTCAAGGTGTGATTTCCGGCACCCGAGGCGTATCGAAACGTTGAATCTCGAGAGCGTGGAAATTCATCGCAGAGGCGGGCGGATAGAACCAGCCATTTCTCAGCGATGCGGCTTAAGCCGCTGCCGGTGAGCCGCCTGCTTCGCGCGATTGCCGCAAATCGCCATGCTGCACCATCTGCGTGCGCGACCCCGCGTGTGGTCGGCGAACATCAGCGTACAGGTCGCACCCTCACACGCTTTCACATGTGAGAAGTCCTCCTCGCAGGCGAATTTCGCCAACGCTTCCCCAATCGGCAGCAGCAGCAATTCCGGTGATCGCCAGCGCCGCATTGTCCGCAATTCCAGAGCACTCCCCCCCGCACCGGCGTGGCGTGGCTCGATCTGGCTGAACCGTTCGTCGCGTTCGAGCAACCGGTTGAGAGGTTCCAGCTTTTGCAGATCTTTGCGCACGAGGGGCGATCCCTTTCGGCTGCGAACGAATTTTCTGAACCATTCCCGCAGGGAGCGCGCCTGAGCCGCGACGTGATCGATCTGCTCCGGCATAGCCTGCGCTCGTAACGCCTTGAGCACGTCTGGCGGCACAAGCTGCGCCTGCTCCAGCCATTCCAGAAATCCTTCGCCATCCTCGATCCAGTCGATCTCAACGTCGATCGGCGTGGCCACCGAGTTCAGAAAATCGAGCGCAGGCGCGTCAGCGATAAATATAGCGGGCGGGCGGCCGTGAGCCATCCACTTACCTCGTCAGGTTGAACGAATCGTCGTTCAAGGCGTAACCGTCCTAGTGGCGCTTGACAAGTTATGTTACCCCTAGTAACCCGACTAATACCATTAATGAGGTTACTGGCCATTCGCGTCGGCAGGTCGCGGCGGACAAAGGAACGCCGCAAACAGCAGCGAAATGCGAACAGGAGCAAAAAATGTCCGATAACGTGACGGTCGTGCTCGCTCATGGCGCTTGGGCTGACGGCTCGAGCTGGAGCAAGGTGATCGGCCAGCTAAGCGCCCGCGGCGTCAAATCGATCGCAGCGCCGCTGCCGCTGACGTCCTTGCCGGATGACGTGGCGGCGCTCGACCGCTCGCTGGAGCGAGTCGATGGTCCAGTGGTGCTCGCCGGCCACGCCTATGCCGGTGCGGTCATCGCCGCCACACGCGGCGAGAAAGTCAGGTCGCTGGTTTACATCGCCGCCCTTGCTCCGGATGAGGGCGAGACGGTGGCGGACGTGTTCTATCGTGCGGAACCTCATCCAATGGCTCCGAAGCTGGCTCCTGACAATCACGGCTTGATCTGGCTACCCGAGGCTGCGTTCGCAGCGGCCTTCGCACAAAACGCCCGCGCTGAGGAGCAAGCGCTGCTGGCCGCTGTTCAGCGGCCGATTGCGGTGCCTTGCATCAGCGTCGAGGTCGGACGCCCGCTTTGGCTGGACCGGCCCAGTTGGTTTCTGCTGGCCGAGGCGGATCGCATGATCGCCCCCGGCACGCAGCGTTTCATGGCTGAAAGGATGAAGGCTCAGGTGCGCGCGTATCCGGTCGATCACACGCCGAGCGTCACCGCGCCAAATGCGGTTGTCGATGTCATTCTCGATGCCGTGCGTAACACAGCTGCCGCCAACTAGCAGACGCAACTGATTCTTAGCCGAAACTGATTTTCGGATCGCTGCCATGACCCATCTTCGTCGCTGCCACAAGCTATCCGTGCCTCGGGCATGCGGGCAGACCGGGCAATAATCTCTTTCGTAAAAATTACTCACCAACAGGGAGAACTGCCATGAGCGTCATCGAATATCGATCTGCCAACGTCGACGGTCTAAAGATATTCTATCGAGAGGCAGGAGCCGCCGACGCGCCGGCGCTGCTGTTACTTCACGGGTTCCCAAGCGCGAGCCACATGTTCCGGGACCTCATCCCGCTGCTCGCGGATCGCCTTCACATCGTGGCCCCCGACCTGCCGGGTTTCGGCCAGTCGGATATGCCCGCGCGCGGCAAATTCGCCTATACGTTCGACCACCTTGCCGAAATCATCGATCGTTTCACCGAAGTCATCGGTCTCGATCGGTTTGCGATGTACGTCTTTGACTACGGCGCACCGACCGGTTTTCGCATCGCGGTGAAACATCCAGAGCGCATCAGCGCGATTATCTCGCAGAACGGCAACGCCTATGAAGAGGGCCTGAGTGAGGGCTGGACCCCTATCCGCGCCTATTGGCAAGAACCGTCGCAGGCCAATCGCGAAGCCCTTCGCGCCTTCCTCACGCCCGAAACGACGCGATGGCAATACACCCACGGTGTCGCCAATGAAGCGACGGTTTCCCCGGATGGACAGTCGCTCGACAATTTCTATCTCGCACGTCCCGGTGCCGATGACGTTCAGCTCGATCTATTCGGTGACTACAAGAGCAATGTCGCGCTCTATCCGGTCTTTCAGAACTATTTTCGCACTCACAAGCCTCGTTGTCTCGCCGTATGGGGCAAGAACGATCCGTTCTTCCTGCCGCCCGGGGCGGAGGCGTTCAAGCGCGACATTCCCGATGCGGTCGTGCGTTTCCTCGAGACCGGCCACTTCGCGCTGGAAACGCATGCAAAGGAGATTGCGACGGCGATCCGCGACTTCCTCGCCTGACGCGGCAATCCTCAACGCCTGATCAATCACCGGTCTCTAAGCAACAGGAGGTCTCATATGTCGAAGTCAGTGGCGATCGTCACCGGCGCCAGCCAGGGCATCGGACGTGCAACCGCAATCCACCTCGCAAAGAATTTTTCCTCGATTACGCTCGCCGCACGCGGGCGCGAGAATCTCGAGGAAACCGCGGCCGCCGTGAAAGCGGCCGGGGCCGAGCCGCTTGTTATGGATATCGATCTTTCCAACAGCTCGGCGGCGCAGAAAGTTGTCGATCAGACGCTTGCCGCCTTCGGCCGGATCGATGCCCTGCTCAACATCGCCGGCGCGGTACCGCAGATCGACCTTTTCGAAATGACCGACGAGCAATGGGACGGCGGTCTGGCGCTGAAGCTGCACGGTGCGCGGCGATTGGCGATCGCGGCCTGGCCATCGCTCAAACAGGCCAAGGGCGCCGTCGTGTTCATGTCGGGAAACTCGGCGCTTTTCCCGAAAGCGCCTTACGCAGCGGTGGGAACGATCAACGCCGCTATCGTGGCGCTCGCCAAGGCCTTTTCGGATCGCGGCATTGCCGACGGTGTGCAAGTCAACAGCGTCTTGCCCGGCCCGGTGATGACCGGCCGCCGCCGCTCCTATCTAGCTCATTGGGCGCCGCTCCACGACATGACCGTGGAGGAAGCAACCGAAAAATTTCCGCGTGAAGCGGGCATTGCGCGCTATGGCGAACCGGAGGAGATCGCCGAGCTGATGGCGTTCCTTGTGTCGCCGGGTGCGCGCTGGATGACGGGCTCTACACTCCGGATGGACGGCGGCGAGGTCAAGTCCATCTGATCGATGGGGTTGCCGTGTACAGGCCAGCTACGATCCGGCCTTCGGCATCGTCTGCGCATCGGGCGTTTTCTTTTTTCGCTCCGCGCGCCAGTTCTCGAACCGCTGAACCACGACAAAGAACGTCGGCACGAACAACACCGCGAGGCAGGTCGAGGCGATCATCCCCGAGAACACGGTGATGCCGATCGACTTGCGCGCGCTGGCGCCGGCGCCGCTGGCTACAACCAGCGGCACCACGCCGAGGATGAAGGCAAACGACGTCATCAGGATCGGCCGGAAGCGCGCCCGCGCCGCCCCGATCGCCGATTCGAGCAGCGGCTTGCGGTCGCGCACATGCCGTTCCAGCGCGACTTCGACGATCAGAATCGCGTTCTTCGCCGACAACGCAATCAGCAGGATCAGCCCGATCTGCGTATAGAGGTTGTTCTCGATCCGCAGTCCCGTGAGCACGGCCATCGGGCCAAGCAGCGACAGCGGCACCGCCAGGATCACAGAGATCGGCGCGTACCAGCTTTCATATTGCCCGGCCAGCACCAGGTAGACCAGCAACATGGCAAGACCGAACACGTAGTAGATCTGGTTGCTGACGGCCTTCTCCTGGT
>Ga0210400_10005332_pt1 | contig 10934 bp, 26 predicted proteins | sample IncBWH26MmetaG_FD_155456 | JGI IMG/M metagenome (GOLD analysis project Ga0210400, IMG submission 155456) | Forest soil microbial communities from Barre Woods Harvard Forest LTER site, Petersham, Massachusetts, United States - Inc-BW-H-26-M | ecosystem: Environmental > Terrestrial > Soil >...
AAAATAGAATCAACCTTTTGCGAGGAGGAACCAAATGCGACTAAAACTTAGTGAGGAGCGGGTCTTTGTGGCCCACTTCAGTTATCACCCCGAGAAGGACAGCACGGTCTGTATTCTCCACCCTGCTCCCTGCTCATATTCAATCAAGGAGGACGGCAAAGAGGGCCGGATTTGCGTTTCGCACCGCACGCATGGCCATGTGGGCGTTGGACGGCGCAAGGGCTCGGATGCCTTCACCTATAGCATCGGGCGCAAGCAGGCCTTTCAGAGCGCATTGCGCTCAATCAACAACAGGCAACTACGGGCCGATTTGTGGAAGGCCTACTGGACACTCTGCAAGCTGGAGAACTACACCACGGCTTGCAAGAATGTCTTTAGACAGGCGGTGCAACATGTCGCTTAAGAAGCGTGATGCACTGGCCCTATGGTTGGCTGGTTCGGGTATTGACGAACCCAAAACACAGGCCATTCTGGATGACCCCAGAGTTAAGCACGTTCTGGCCAATGCGCCTACAGACGGTGTATGGCTCATGGAAGTTTTGAACTCGGCCGGGGCACAATACGGGGTCAACCCCGTGAATCGCAGCAATCCCCATGAAGTTCTGTTGTTCTTGGGGGTGTGCGATGCCGCTTGAAATCAATGGAATTGCTCACAGGCTGGAGCAAAGAGTTGGGTCGCCAGGAGCCGTTGCAGACGCTCCTCTGGCTCCCCTCGCAGCCACGCCGCGGCGTCAGGGCTTTGGCTTTGGCGCCCGCCGGCGGGGTCAGATTGCGCACTGGAGCGTGCCACCACCGTTCCCCGACCGCCGAAGGGCGCTCATGGAATTGGGCGTGGAACGCTACAAAGAGGCCATCCATGAGTATTATGCCGAAGTGGGCCGGTTGGGCGTGGAAGCTGCCCAGGGCACACATGCCCGATGGGTCCTAAGGCGCTGTTTGGGATATTTTGAGACCCAGATGCGCAAGTTCCAGAGGCACTGGGAGTACAAAGGCCAGGACTGGAATATGGCCAACAACAGGGGTCTACTAATTACTCCTGAAGAGATGTACGAAAGCTCCCGAATGCTGGCCGATATTGAGCTGACACTGCGAGCATACCAAGTTCGGGAAGACCTGAGGCCATGGGTGACCGCTGAACTAAGGCGCAAGCTCCGCATGCTCTGGGAGCTCAAGGGGGTGAGCAAGTGATAGACCCTTGCGGTGCCACCGAAAACGATTGTGGACACACCCACCACAACTCCTGCTACTGTCATGAGGACCAGGGCAGTGGTTATACTTACGGTGATGAATACGGAGACTGTGCCTTCTGTGCGGGTGAGTTCACAGAAGGCCAAGTGATTTGCGCAGATGAGCATAACGAATTAAGGGTGTGCCCAGGAGCGCTCCAATGACCAAACGCCATCACGCCACCAACTATCACAGGTGCGCAAAGTGTGGTCAACCTCTGGTCAAGGAGCGCACAATTTGTGTCAGGTGTGAACTCAAACTGGCTGCTCAAGTAGCAGCCAGTCAGGCCTTGGTGTGCTCCCAGTGCGGCGGGGACCCTGAATGCCTACCGGATTGTCCCAGCAACGGCGCTGCATTGCCTGTGCCCACCGAGCCGGAGGTCTTCAGGCCATGAGCTGGCAGCAAAGCGACCTCGTTAACATAAAGCCTAAACTAAATTGGGGCCTTGAGGCTCCTACCGACCGAGTGCTTAAACTGGCCAACGCCAAACGTCCCAAAGAGGTCAAAGAGTTCGTAGAGGCCCTTAGCCGCATGTTTGGACGTATTGGCATGCATGGCGTGTGCGGACTGTGCTTTAAGGGCAGGCTCAATGCGCCTGCCTTGTATCATCACAGTGTGGGCTGTTGCGGTGGCTGCCCACTACTCACAGCCACGAAATGTGCCAATAAGCCTATGTATTGTGCCCAATGGATGTGCGACACCGTGGGCACGCTTTTCCCCAAAACCCGGGATATGTTGGGGAGAATTAGGGGTGAAATTTTCAGGGCCAGAATAGCAACAGGTGCCTGGACCAGTGGGTTAGACTTCGAGCTAAAGCATGAGCCCACCAAGGTCCAACGCAGGTTACTCAGGCAACTCACGGCTGTGGTAGAGGCCTGGAACGAGGTTCAACCATGAGAACCCTATTGCGCAAGCTCAATCGACAGGTGCTCAAGGGCCAGCTCACCGTGGACCAGGCCCGAGAGATAGTGCTTAGGGCGGCCTCGCCTGAGGGCCGCAAGCACCAGAAAATGAAGGATTTGGCCCGCCAGGTGGGTTGCACCGTCCGCTCGGCCTACAGGTGGGGGCTATGAACCTCCCGAATCCAGACATAGCCGCCAAGGTCTTGGCCGATAAGGTGTCACAGTATGCGGCCAAGAAGGGCCCGGAATGGCGGCTGGGTGAAGGCACCGAGGTCATGACAGCCCTGTTGGCCTACAATGAGACCCTGAGGGCCTACAAGCTGCGCATGCTGGAATATGCACAGAAGCTCATCCAGGAATCTCATGGGAGTTCGCTGTGATAGAGCTACTACTTCTGGCCCTAATGGCTGCCCAAATCATTGCGCGAGCCATTCTGGTGCCGAATACCACGGCGCGTTGGGAGCAGTTCTGATGAAACCCTACATCAGTCTGGGCTTCTACAGGCCCAAACGCTGGAATGCCCGGGAAATTGGGATGCACTTGGTCCAGATGGCCAAGCAGGCCGGATTTGTGCCCCATGATGACCCGGCGCACGGGCCGCTCAAACTCACTGGAAAGAACTGGAGCAGTGTGGCGCTGCATGCCGAGGTCAGAAGGCGCACCTTCAAAACCGCTCAGGCCGAGTCTTTTCATTACGATGGAGATTTGGAGCCCTTAGCCAAGACCGATTGTTGGATAATCCTGTGGGCCAGCAACACGCCCACATGGATAAAGTGGCGTTTTGCGGCCGTTGAGGGCATTCGTGTGGATGACACTCTAATCTACAAGCCTAAGTCCTACGAATTGATTGCATTCGAGAACATTCGGTGCCTGCACCGGCGGCCGCCCAATTGCCCACGCATGCGCTGGATATTCCGTCAGAGAGCCCAGAAGCATGCGCTATAACGAGCCCCAAAACGATAGCGCGCTGGCCCTATTGTTTGTGGGCCTGTTGGTGCTGGGCGGAGCCTACATGCTGGCCGTTTGGCACGTCTGGAAATGGGTGGAAAGCGGGTACAAATGAAACGAGGAGATTGGATAGCCTTGGTTGCAATTTTGCTTGGACTGCTGCTTTGGTGCTCTTGCTGTTTGTGGGCCGTCACACACTCGCCCACGCCCGTGGTCTGCAACTGCCGCGGCATCTGTGATGCCCAATTCCACTGTGGTCTGAAGGAGTGCCCCAAGTGAAGCGCAAACTATTGGTCGGAGTGGCCCTAGTGGGCCTAGCCGCAGGCCTTTCGGCTCACGACCACAAGCAAACGCTTCTGAGCTATGTGGGCGAGAATCCCTCTACAGGCGACCAATGGATGCGCCCCGCAGTTGCGCCATTGGTTGAGGTGCACGTGATGGAGGGCCACAAGCCCACGCTGGACCACCGCTCTATCATGTGCTCCTGGAGCACCCGGGACAAGCAGCAACTGCTCGCCGATGGCACCACGCTCACCAGCCGAGTTGGGGTGTTCCTCTGTGAGGATGGCACCGTGTTGGAGATGACCAATGTCTATTTTGGGGAGGCCAAATGAACCGTAAGATACTGATTGCACTGCCTTTGGCGTTCGCACTGGGAGGCTGTGGCTGGTTTGGCCGGGCCACCGACTTGGTCCAGGAACAGGTGGACCCCTTCGAATTGCAGCGCAAATATGAGCTCTTCAAGGACGAGGCGGCCCAACTGGACAAGAAGAGGGCCGATATCCGTGTTTACGAGAGTCGTTTCAAACACTTCCATTGCCACGACATCACCATGGACCGCACCTCGCGGGAGCAATGCATGGTCTGGGAGCAGGAAGTCAGCGGCATCACGGCCTCTTACAACTCGCTTGCGGCTGACTATAATGCCCAAATGGCCAAATGGAATTATGCCTTTTGCAATGTCGGTGGCTTGCCAAAGGGCGCATCCGAACCGCTACCGAGAGAGTTCAAACCATACATGGAGGATTAAAAGATGAAGTTTTTCACACTGGGTTTCGCGGCTCTGATGTTTCTGGCCGGGAACCAGGACAGTTGCACGCCGCAACCCGAGGCTGCCAGCGGGGTCCAAAAAATCACAACCACGGTTCAAACGGGCTCGGATGGCCTCACCGTGGAGCAGCGGAATGTCCGTGACCGTTTGGCCATGGACAACAAGCCAGGCAGCATCAAACATCTGTATGTCATTAGCTCGTTCAGTGGGCAAGTTCTGCTCTATTCGACCGTTCGCGGCAAAGTCACCTCTTCGGGCAAGCGCCTGACGCCCACCTCTTCCAACTATACCTCCAACGCCCAGGGCTCTGATGGCTTTTGGGTCAATCTCCCAAACGGCGGCTCTTTCCGCACCTCCGAGGTCCTTCAAGACGACGGCACCTATGGCACGTCTGCCGAATATCTCTACTGGTGGGATGTGCAGGGCCGGTACCATCAGCATTACGTGGCTGGCGGACAGATTGTGCACATCTCGGACCAACCCATCCCTGTGAAGAGCATCACTATAAATCTGGAGACTCACCCCGAGTAGCTCCGACAGGCCCCAGTTGGGGCCTGTGGCAGACACTCAAGGAGAGATGGTGAAGAAAGTCCTTCTAGTTGCGTTCCTTATGCTTGGTTGTGGTGACCCCAATTTGCAGCCCCAGCGCCAGACCGGGCCCGTGGAGGTTCTAAGTGTGCGCCTGTTTAGGTGCACGGCTGGAGACTGTAACATCGACCTTATGCTTAAGACGCCCAGCAACACGGTCTATACATTGCACTTGGAGGATAGCTACAGTCTGCCACCGGTGTGGCAAGGCATGCGTACAAACATCGTCTACATCCAGGTGCCCGGCTCGGAAAAGATGCGCGTGTTGTGGGCCACGGAGCTCAAATAGCCCATGTTCGAGGAACTGGACAGCAGCTTGCGTTGTCTGAGTTGTGGTGAGGTCTTCTATGAGCCCACGGGAGCCCAAATGCACATCCTTTCAGTCTATCGAAGAGGTGATGCTCTTCTTGAACAGGCGCGCCAACGCACGCTGGCTTGGGCAGCAGGAACATGGCAGCCCCGACAGCTCGGAGGCGAAGGTGCCTGAAGGACGGGTGACCAATTTGGTCAGTATAGATAGCCGATATACCAAGCGTTGTCCCGGCGCGGACGGTCCGGCCTTCAATCCCAAGTGTCTCTATTGGATTAGGCCCGAAGAGGCCCGGTGCTGGTCTTGCCAGGCCCGGATAGCCCAACCCAATTTGAATGAGCGGCCGCATATTCGGATGTTTACCAGCTCCAGGCGCATTTGCACCCTGAAGAGCAACTGCGGCGGCCTCATGGAGGCCTACCTGAAGAGTACCTGGCCGGGTGGACAGGCCGTGGCCAACAGGGAACTCTGGTGGAAGTGCATGCGTTGTGGCGGCACCAAGCAGGCCGGAGTGGCGCAGGCCCGCACGCAGGCCGATATGGAATACAAGTGCGATGGCAAGAGCCCCCGCATTACCTGTGATTGCGCCAAGTGCTCATTCTATTTCCAGGACCAGACCAATGCCACCAATGCCTGTAGCGCATTCCTGTCCGAGGCCCAGGAGCAGGCGGCCCATATCAAGGATATTCTGAAGGACCAGGAGCTGAAGTGAAACCCAAGCGCATACCACCAACTGAAGATTGCTTGCACTGCTGGCATCCCCACGTCGGGCCTATTTACATGGTAATTCCTCCGGGCAAGGTGCTGGAACAGTGCTGCAAATGCGGTGGCCACCAAACGGTACACATGGGACACGCGCATGTCTAAACTCGGACCCATTTTCCTCTGGGGCCTCTACCTGCTGGGCTGCCGTTGGGCCGCCCCGGATGCCCTGCCCTTCATCATCTGGGCCATGATTATTTGTGGCGTGCTGCTCATCATCTATCAGCTCATCAATCTGGAGACCCACGGACCCGCGCACCACGATGTGCTCTACAACAAGACCTGTCGGGGCTGGGTGGTTGAAGTCAGCCGGAGAAAGGTCGGAGACAAGGTCGAAGTGTCCAAACAATGCGAGGTCTGCAAGACCATGTTTTTTGAGGTCCAGGAGGAAGCTCATGGAGAACAAGCAAGCTGAAACAAAGGTCCGTCACTGCCCTTGGTGCAAAAAGGACACCGAGCTGGTGTCAACAGGCCACAGCATCGGGTGGCTACATGCGCTCTGCAAGGAGTGCCGGAACTGCTTGGATTGCGACGAGGGCAACGTCTAGATGCTCAGTGAGAGCCTAGTCGAAGTCACCCAAACGCTGGCCAAAGCCACGGATAATCACACCGCTGTGGTACCCGGTGGCAGCTACAGCGCCCAATTCCATGCCCTCATGCCCAAGGTCGTGGTTGTGGATACACCCTGCGGTTGTCGGGTGGCCATCAATAGCTGGGGCGAAGCCCTTTTGACACTCTGCATGAGTGAGGCCTGTGTGTTCGACTGGCATGAGGCCCATATGGCCCATAAGTTGCTCATGGATGCAAGTGCGCCATCCAAAGTCATTGAAATCACAGGAGTTGCAGTGAAAGCAGGGGAGCCTAAAGATGCAGAGGATTTGCAAGCTTTGCCGGAAAACACTGGCAACTGAGTGCCCATTCTGTGGTCCCAGTGGCCATGTGAGGCCCTCCAGGACGCATCCCGGCACGCTCAACTGCTACAAGTGCCATAGGGCCGCTATGCCCATTGGAAAGCCCGAATTGACCGTCTGTTTGGAATGCGAGAGGACCAAAGGTGCACATCAAGAATAACTGGTGCAACAGTCCTTACCACTGTGCCTGTGGCGGCAAGGTTGAAGAGCTAGTGGCCCAGATAAAGAGCATTCGTGAAGAACTAGTTCGATACAAAAAACATCTGAGGAGCGAGGCCCCGATGAACATTCTTGACCTGGACAAGGACGCCCTGCTTGAGTTGGCCCTCAAACAAGCCGCTGAGCTCGACCAGCTTAGGCCCAAGCCGCCCAAGTTCAAGAGGGGCCAGGTGGTATACTTTACACCACTGGGCCTTTACACAAAAATCTTGCGCACCAAGGTCGAAAGCAGCCAACATTGGTACTCACATAGGCCTTCGGAGCCCACCAATCCCTATGGCCCAAGGGGCTGCTGGTTCCCAGAAGATAAACTCGTGGCCCTGAGCGCAACCGACATCAACGGCGAGGAGAATCCGGATGCTCCAAGTGCAGGCCAGTGAACCCAAGCCCCGACGGCCCCGGGGTCTATCGGATGGCCAGCGGTGGGATGTGCAGTACCGGTGTGGCTCCATTGATTACGCGCACAACCTCCAGGGTGGCTGGGAGCCCCTCCAGAACCCCGATATCTCCAAATTCAAATGGCGCCGCCCCCCGTCCACCATCTGGCTAAGGGGGCTGCATCAGGCCGTAAGCAATCTCTATCGCGGCACAGACCCGGAGTTCTTCTTGTGGGATGGCATGCGCAGAGTACCAGCGTTTGAAGTCCTGCCGGACAAGAAGCGCGCTAATCCCTGGTTCTGGGATGGCTTCCAGGCCGAGACGACCATTGGAGCCGAGACCTGCCATGAGTGCACAGTTAGGAACATCTCCGGGGCCATGAAGGTCCTCAAGGGCATGGGCCTCAAGGTGCATCCCTCCACGTCTTGGAAAGTTCCAAACGAGCTCCTACAGACCGCTTCCGACTCGCATGTGGCCCTGGGCTGCGATGCCAGCTATAACGCCTATAGACTAAAGGGCCGTGAGGTGCCCATTCCACGCCTGTTGCCCTGGCGCAGCTGTGGTGGCCATCTGCACTTCCAAATGGCCCCCGAGGAGCGCGAGGACTGGGCCCACGTGGTGCACATCGTTAAGAGCCTGGACCTGTTCCTGGGCGTTCCGAGCGTGGCGCTCTTTCAGAATGTGGACCAGAGGGTCCGAAGGTTCTACTACGGGCTGCCGGGGGAGTTTAGGCTGCCGCCGCATGGCTTGGAGTATCGGGTGCTCTCGAACGCCTGGGCCTGGCATCCGCAATCCACCATGCTCATTTTCGATATGGCTCGGCAGGCCTTTGCCATGGGACGGGCACACTTTAAGAACATGTGGATTGGCTCCGAGCGCCAGGCCATCGAATGCATCCAGTATGGAGATGTGCGGTTGGCCCAGGAGCTCACGAGGGCCAACAAGTGGTACTTTGAGGAGCTAACGGGCTGGCGCTATCAGCGCTCCGACACCTTCTGGCGCGCCATCGAACGCGGTATCGACCAGGTCATCCCGGACTTCGGCCGGGACATCGTGGAGCAATGGCAGGGCATCGAGCACTACAGGGATGCGCCCAAGTGGAGGTCCTTGAGCCTATGACCTCTATCCAACAGGCCGCCTCTATCGACCCTTCTCAGATGCGTGGCTGTCCCATGTGCCAGGGCCGCGGCTACGAAGATAGCATGCAGAATCAGGCCGGAGGCACCTGGACCCTGCGTGGGCGCCGACCCATGGTGCCCGTCTGTGGGCTCTGCCGGGGCGGCCGGGTGGTCTATCTGGACAAGATTTGTGCCTGCGGCAGCGCGGCGGTGCTCTATAGCCAGGAGAACCAATTCTGGTGGTGCGGCCGGGAGATGTGCCATGCCGCGCTCAAGGCCCAGGCCATTAGGCAACAGAATTATGCCCGCAACAAGGCGGGTGGGGGCAGCGGGGGCTGCTTGCCCTAAACGAGCTTGGGACAAACACCGAGGCCGCAGTTGTCGGCGGGTGATTCCCGTTGGCCCTTTTGGGCCTACGGATGGGGTGCGCAAGCCCCCTATCTGGGGAGCACTCGTAAGCGGTTCTGCGTGTCGAGGCCTAGTTGAAGCGCCGTTCCTCTGGGCGCGGAGCAGTTGGATTAGCACTTCGTTCGTGGTGGCCAGCGGAGATAGGGAATGATATTCCCGGTCTGTGATTCTGGTCTTCAGTCTGGAGAGCGTCGTGTGACAAGTACGGCCATGAGGGGAGCCTTCGGTTCCCTGGTATGTGCCGGGGGCTGGCATGCGGGGTCTTTTGTACTCCAAACACACGGGCCCCAACGGGCTCCCGCAGACGCATCGAGAGATGCGTCTGAAAGACCATGAGCGGCTACAGCGGTGGCCAGCGACGCAACGGAACCAACCAACCTGGAAACCTCCGTGCGATTGTCCCAGGAAATTTCAAGGAGAGCGCCATGGACGCCAAAATCTTCCACCATTGCTGCGGTGCCGCCGAGCTGGGCAATTTCGGCTCGGCCGTAAGCGGCAAGGATGTGATGAGCATGCTGAAGTGCATTCGAGAGGGCAAAAGTCAGTATGGCTACAGCTTTCTGGAAGAGACTTCTCCAGGCTTTGTCATCGCAACCACCAGCTGCGAGAGCTCCAGCAGCGTCATCAAAGCCCTTAAGACCGCCCGCTTTCGTGTGCTCAGTCGCTTCAAGAACCCCCGGAGTGGTCACCAAGTCACGCTCTGGGGACGAAAGCTCTAGGTTGCACAAGACGCAACCTTTAAGAATTTAGGAGTGCTGTCTTCTGTCGGAGAAATCCGGCGTTATGGATAGTTCAATGTGCTCTATCGCTGGGGCGCAGCTCCTAAAACATCTTCCGGTGACGGCCCTGAAAAGCCGACCCACTGGATGGGGACCACGTTTCGAACTTGCCCTTCTGGGAACCTCGAACTTCGTGGCCCCGGCAGCGCACGCAACTTGTGCGCTCAAAACCCTGGGAATGCGGCCGTCCAACAGCCGCGCTCCAACAATTAGCCGTTGGTTAGTGCCCTCGGAGAGCGGAGTGGATGACAACATCCTGACCGCCGACCACTTCAAAAGGGCGGGCCAACTCTGGGGCAGCGCAGGCGCTTGCGTTTGCGCATAGGACCCAAATGAGGCAACCTTCCATATCACCGGGAGTCATGCCTTGACCGGGTGAAACCATGGGCTCGCGTCGCGAGCTTGCCCACGGGGACGAGATTCCACAATCCGGTGGGCCGGTTGTTGCGTGGGGGAGGCCTACAACGCCCCTACCAACGGCCCTAAAACAATTTATGCCAGGAGCGCACTTGAAAACAAGCCGCTACGGTCCGGCGCCCTTCTTTGACTTGGAGGGCTGTTTGGAAGAGTTCCCCATTGTTGCCCCCGAGCTCCCCGAGAGCCCCCGTGTGCCTATGTGGGCCATTGGTGCAGTGGTCCACAACACGGGGCGCAGGCACCCCAAACTCCGGGAAAAGGTCTACGCCGGTGTGAGCCCCGGAGGCTATAGTCCCACTGGGGCCTGGGGACCCGTGCAGCAGAAGAATTGGGCCGACCAGGCCTGGGACCCCAGCACGGAGCGTTCGCAGCGCAAGCACGACCGCAAGAAGGGCAAAATTGAGCCCCGAATGGCGGCCTGGAAGGTTCCTCCGCCAGGCAACCTGCGCGAGGACGATTACCGCTTCTGGTTGGGCAGCCCACTGACGGGCAGCTCCGATAGCACCTGCCGGTGGTGTGCCAATAGCGCATGGAACCGAGAACAACGAGTGGCCCATTTCACTACCGGAAGGCAGTGCAACAGCAAAATGCTCACGGTCTTCAAATTTGCGCTCAAGAAGAAGACGCCCATCTGCATGGTCTGCGCCAAGACCACCTGGCACAAGCGCTGGGGCGTTCCGTTGTGCAACCAGCCGGAGTGCATAGGCAAATGGAAGTTCGGGATGTTGCGCTTCTTAGAGGGCTGGACCAAGGTCCGGGAGGAATGCCGGTTGGCCGGTTTCCTGGATAGCTTCGAACTTTCGACGAGTGGGGTATAGGAGAGCACTTGAGGCACTTTACAGTGGATTCCATGCAGAGGCAGCTGGGCTGCATGCCCCCGACCGGAAGGCGCCCAAGGCCCTTTCCAGGTCGATGG
>Ga0210400_10005333_pt1 | contig 10934 bp, 12 predicted proteins | sample IncBWH26MmetaG_FD_155456 | JGI IMG/M metagenome (GOLD analysis project Ga0210400, IMG submission 155456) | Forest soil microbial communities from Barre Woods Harvard Forest LTER site, Petersham, Massachusetts, United States - Inc-BW-H-26-M | ecosystem: Environmental > Terrestrial > Soil >...
GCTCATGCAGATGAGCGAAGCGTTTCTGACGCGCGGCGTCAACGAAGGGTTTTCCGGCGGCGAGAAGAAACGCAATGAAGTTCTGCAGATGCTGGTGCTGGAACCCAAACTCGCAATCTTGGACGAGACGGATTCCGGCCTCGACATCGATGCGCTCAAAGTGGTGTCCATGGGCGTCAACAGCTTGCGCGACCCGAAGCGCGCCGTCGTGCTGGTGACCCACTACCAAAGATTGCTCGACTACGTCATCCCGGACCAAGTACATGTGTTGACCGGAGGACGGATAGTGAAATCCGGCGACAAGTCGCTTGCCCAAGAACTGGAGCGCCGCGGCTACGACTGGGTGCTGGAGAGCCGCGTCGCATGAGCGTAGGTTTGCAAACATCGTCCGCCTCTCCCGCGGCGTTGCGTTCCTTCGAGGCGCAATGGCGTGCGCGCGCGGCGGATGCCTTGCGGCCGGCTCGCGAACAGGCGATGCAGCGCTTCTTGAAATTGGGACTGCCCTCGCCGCGCGATGAAACCTGGCGCTACACCGATCTGCGCGCCCTCGCCGCGCAGAGCTTCGTGGACGCTCCGCACAAGGCGCGCGGCGAAATACAGCCGCACGCCGCGCTGCCGCTGCTCGATGGTTTGCCGCTCTCGGCGACCGTGCTCATGGTCAATGGTTATCCGTTATTGAATCCGGATGATGCAGCGATAAATGGTATTGAAATCAGTAGTATAAACGAGTTATCTCGTCTTGATCCGAGCAATATGCTGCGCTTTCTGCCGCCCGCCTCGGATGCCGATCAGCGGCGCTGGGTGTTGCTCAATACGGCATTGTTCCGCGATGGTCTGTACCTCAAGATCACGCAGCAGCTGTCGACGCCGTTGCTCATTCTGCATGTGTCTGCGGGAGACGGCGCCAACGACGTCGCCCACCCGCGCGTCATCATCGATGCTTGTCCTGGATCGAGCGCGACGATCATCGAGCATCACGTGGCGCAAGGGGAACACACGCCGCTCAACAATTCCAGCACGCACATTGCACTGGCCCGCGATGCACGGCTCGAACACTACCGTGTGTTTGCGACGGACCCCGGCGCCACCCACTTCGACTCGGTGGATATTCATCAGGACCAAGGCAGTGAATGCAAACAATTCACGATCGTCCTCGGCGGCGGATTGGTGCGCGCGACGCTGGAGGGAAATTTGCGCCAGCGCGGCGCAGCCCTCGACAGCTACTCGCTGTTGGTCGGGCACCAAAACCGTCACGTCGACTGCGTCAATATCGTCACGCATGGCGCACCCGATACACGCAGCCGTCAAACCGCGCGTGCCATTGCCAGCGACTTCAGCCGGGTGATCTTCAACAGCAAGGTGATCGTCAACGCCGGAGCTGTCAATTCCGACTCCCAGCAATCGTGCCGCGGTTTGCTGCTGTCGCCGACGGCGGAAATCGACACGCGGCCCCAGCTTGAAATTCACACCGACGAGGTCAAATGCGCTCATGGCGCGACCACCGGGCGTCTCGATCCCGACATGCTGTTCTACATGCTGTCGCGCGGTCTCGACCGCGCGACCGCGCAGAGCTTGCTGGTATTTGCCTTCCTCGCCGATGTGCTGACCGGAATGTCGGTGAGCTCGGCGCGTTCCGCGATCGAGAACGCATTAATCAGTCAGTTGCCGGATTCGCAACTGCTGCGGAGGTTTCGATGAAAAATATCGCTTTGGCCCGCGATCACAGCCGTTTTGACGTCGACGCCGTGCGGCGCGAATTTCCCATATTGGCGCGCATGGTGCACGGCCGGCCGCTGGCCTATTTGGACAACGGCGCATCGGCGCAGCGCCCGGCATGCGTGATCGACGCGGTGGACGACTACGAGCGCCGCCACCATGCCAACATTCATCGCGGCGTTCATACCCTGAGCCAGGAAGCGACGGCACTTTACGAGAATGCACGCGACCGCCTGGTTCGCTTCGTCAATGCGCGGTCGCGTGCCGAAATCATTTTCGTGCGCGGCACAACCGAAGCGATCAATCTCGTGGCGCAAAGCTATGCTCGGCCTATTCTGAAATCCGGCGACGAGGTGCTCATCACGCATTTGGAGCACCACGCAAACATCGTGCCTTGGCAAATGGTCTGCGAGCAAACCGGCGCCACCCTCGTGATTGCCCCCATCGACTCGCAGGGTGAGGTACATGTCGATGCGGTGGTGTCTTTGATGAATCCTCGCACCAAGATCTTGGCGTGCGCGCATGTCTCGAATGCTTTGGGCACCGTGCTGCCCGTGCGGCGCCTGATTGCAGCCGCAAAAGCTCGCGGCATCGCCACATTAATCGATGGCGCACAGGCGGTCTCGCATCTGCCAGTGGATGTGCAGGAGTTAGGCTGCGACTTCTACGCCTTCTCCAGCCACAAGATGTACGGGCCTACGGGCGTTGGCGTGCTCTACGGACGCGAGCAACTTCTCGAACGTATGCCGCCGTGGCAAGGCGGCGGTGAAATGATTCTGGCGGTGACTTTCGCCAAGACCACCTACAATGCTCTGCCGAACAAATTCGAGGCGGGCACCCCCAATATTTCCGGCACCGTCGGCTTAGGGGCCGCAGTGGAATTTCTCGAGCGGCTCGACCTAAGCGCCGCGCGTGCCCATGAGAGCGCCCTGCTCGTCCACGCGACCGCCGTTTTGAGCAAAATACCGGGGCTGCGCATCATCGGTTCGGCCGCGGAAAAGGCGAGCCTGCTCTCATTTGTCCTCGCCGGTGTGCACCCGCACGATTTGGGCACCATTCTTGACGAGGATGGCATCGCCATCCGCACCGGCCATCACTGCGCCATGCCGGTGATGGACTTCTACAAATTGCCCGCTACTGCGCGCGCTTCGTTTGCGTTTTACAACACCTTCGATGAAATCGACCGGCTGAAGTCCGGCATCGAACGCGCGCGCAAGATGTTCGCCTAACTCGCCATGGAACTCAATGAACTGTACCGGGACGTGATCCTCGACCACAATCGTCGACCGCGCAACTTTGGGGGCCTGGAACCCGCCGATGCAAACGCGGAAGGGTTTAATCCCATGTGCGGCGATCGACTGACGCTGCGCCTGAAACTGGCGGACGACACCATCAGCGATATCCGCTTCGAAGGAAATGGTTGTGCGATATCGACCGCCTCGGCTTCCTTGATGACCGAGGCGGTGAAGGGCAAAACCCGCGCCGAGGCGCTGCGGCTCTTCGATCGCGTCCACCAACTGCTCACCGACGATGCGGCGCCCCCGGCCGAAGAACTCGGCAAGCTTGCGGCCCTGTCCGGCGTCCGGCAATACCCGGCGCGCGTCAAGTGCGCGACGCTGTGCTGGCATACCCTCGGCGCAGCATTGCAATCGGCAGGCTCGAAGTCCGTGCGCGCTGTGTCCACCGAATGAGTATTTGAAACATGCGCTCGTACGAAAATGAACCCATCGTCGTGCAACGCGAGGTCAAGGCGGTGGCGATTCCCGCCGGCGTCGAGGTGACCCTCAAGTTAGGATCGGTCGGCTACATCACCCAAGCGCTGGGCGGCAGCTTTACCGTTTACATTGACGGCAATTTGTTTCGCATTGCCGGCCAAGATGCGGACGCCATCGGTAAGACGGCGGCAAAGGCACCCGAGGTGCCGCCCGGAGCCTCCGAGGAGGACATCAAGAACATCGTGTGGCAGCAACTGAAGACTTGCTATGACCCCGAGATACCGGTAAACATTGTCGACCTAGGGTTGGTTTACGAATGCGATGTCAGCAAGAACGAAGACGCGACACGCACCGTCGATATCAAGATGACATTGACGGCTCCCGGCTGCGGAATGGGCGAAGTGCTGGTGCAAGACGTGCGCGAAAAGGTGCAGATCGTCCCGACTGTCGCGCGCGCAAATGTCGAATTGGTATTCGACCCTCCGTGGAACCAAACCATGATGTCGGATGAAGCTCGCTTGCAAACCGGCATGATGTGACGCCTAAGCGGGGAGATGAATGGCGACTTGGATCGACGCGGGGCTTCCCGAGAGTTTGGGGAACGGTCAAACTAAGTCGATCGCGGCCGGTCGCCGCATGATCGCGGTGGTGCGCAGCGGCGAGGCCTTTTTTGCCATCGAGGATGTTTGCACTCACGACGGCGCGTCTTTGACCGGCGGCGAAATCGAGGGCACCGAAATTATTTGTCCGCGCCACGGTGCGCGTTTTTGCTTGCGTACAGGCGAAGCGCTGTCGCCGCCCGCGTATGAACCCGTGCGTGTCTTCGAAACCAAAATCGAACATGGGCATCTGTGGGTCCTCGCAGACTGACACTGCTGCGGCACGGGAAAGCGGAGGCCGTCGACGCCTGTCCGGAGGATTTTGAACGCGCGCTCACGCACCGCGGCAGCATCGAGGCGCAGAACATGGCGACGCGCCTGGTGCAACGAAATCTGATACCGGATCTCTTGTTGGTGAGTCCCGCGGAGCGGGCATGGGCCACGGCGGAAATCATCGCCGCCACCTGCGAGCTCGACCCCAAGCAAGTGCAGTGTGCGCGTGAATTGTATTTGGGCTCGCCCGAAACCACGTGGCGGCTGCTCGCGCACTGCGCCGCCTCGTTGAGCCACATCATGATCTGCGGGCACAACCCGGCGTTGAGCCAAATCGCGAGCCGGTTCGGTCCGAAGCTGCAGCGGCGCGAACTGGCCACGGCGGGAATCGCCACTGCGGTCTGGTACAGAGGCGATTGGCACACCTTGCAGCCGGAAAATGCGGATAGCTGCGAACTGGACGATCCGGACAGCATGGACGACTGGATTTAAGGGCCGCCTAGGGTCTGCGAAATCGCAATACCATCTGATCGGTCTTTCCCCGGACCATGGGGTCGAACACGGCCCGTGTGTGATCGTCGTCGGCATTGCGAAGCACATTGCTCTGTGCTTCCAAGATAAATCCCGCCGCCTCGATCTCCCGCCGCATTTGCATCGGATCTATGCGATGCAGCGTTTCGGTGTCCCGCAGACCTGAACCGGATGCGGCCACATGGTCGATGACCAGAAAAGAACCCCCTGGTTTCAAGGCGTCGAAGATCCTCTTGTTGAGCGCCGCGACATCCGCCGGTCCCATGAATGAGTCGTGCAAGTCGTGGTAATTCAGCGCCGTCCACAACACGTCGAGCGGTTCGGGAGCCCGAAAGTTTGCGATCGAGTCGGTCAGCACCGTGACGTTTGCGTAGCCTCGCTCATGAGCAAGAGCTCGGGTTCCGGCGATCTCGCTCGGTGCGCAATTTGCGACCTGCTCGGCCGGAATGAATGCATAGACGCGCCCGGCCGGCCCAACCACGTCGCTGAGTATTCGGGTGAAGTAGGCGTTACCGGGCATAAAGTCCGCAACATGATCGCCAGGCTTCACACCCGCAAAGGCGACAACCGCGGCAGGCTTGCGCATCGGGTCGAGCTTGACCTGCTCAGCGGGCCGCCTAGGGTCGGCAATTGCCGCGGCTAGTGCGGCCGGAATGCCCGGCGCTGCATCCGCCAGCACGCCGGCCGATGGCGCCATCAAGCCGAACGCGCCAACCACGAACCAATGTAGTTTTACGCACATGTTGTTCTCCAAAATCTTGCTGCTTGCGCTCCGATTGAGCTGTAACATGGCCAGCGTACTAGTTAAAGTGCGCTTTAAGTCAAGTTTCACGCGATCTTTCCGCACAAATCGAGGAGATAGCCAGTGACAGGACTTACGATTGGGGTGGTCGCTCGCCAAGCAGGAGTTGCGGCATCGGCGCTGCGTTACTACGAAAAAGCCGGCCTGCTCCCGCCGCCGGCTCGAGCATCGAAGCGTCGCCGATACGATCCGCAGATCCTTGGCCGCATTCGTATCATTTTGCTGGCGCGGGACGCTGGCTTTACGGTGCGAGAGACGCGGACCTTCCTGAGCGGCTTCCCGCTTGGTGCAACGCCCGCAGTACGCTGGCAATCAATGGCCAAACAAAAACTAGTCGAACTGGATGCGCTGATGAAACGAGTGGCCGAGATGAAGTCGCTGCTCGAGGCGAGTTTTCAATGCGAATGCCGCCGGCTGGAGGACTGCGAACGGTGGATCGCCGCCAAAACCCCCGGCCGCTCGGATTCCAATTCGACCAACCTGAGCGCCGCAAAGGACCCGCTGCAGCGCCTGCGTGCAAAGCGATAGCGGCGTTCGCCGCGTCAATTGAACGGCTTTGCTTTTCCGTCGCGGATTGCCCGCTCGATGAGCGGACGCAGCTGACGCCGCGCCTCCTCGGCAATCTTTCGGTGCCGCTCGCCGAGGCGGGCTTGTGCTGCGCCGAGCTTGCCCTGCTGCTCGCCCAGCGCGCCCTGCTGCCCGCCGATCTTTGCTTGCTGCATCCCCAGCTCGGCCATCAGCACTCCGACGCGACCCTGGATCTCTCCCAGTCGAGACTGCAATTCTGCCAGCGCTTTCTGATCGATCTGCGGGGACAAATGCGCAAGGTCCATCTGCCGCATCACGCGTTCGAGCTCGGCAATGTCGCGCTTAAAATCCGGCGTTTCCACCCTGGCCGCCAACTGCTGCATACCCAGGGTATTTTGTTGTTTGCCCAATGCAGCCTGCTGTCTGCCCAGCTCCTGCTGCATTCGGCCTAGCTCCTCCATCGGCGCGAGCAATCTTCGCGCGTTCGCAATGGTCTCGGGGTCCTGAATGACGTAGGTCTTGCCCTGGCGTTGATAATAAATGTAGTCACCGGCGATCTGCGGCAACTCGTTGCCCGAGTCGAATGTGACGCGAGAATCGCCCACGCGAATGGCCAGAATCTCATCGTCGTGTGCCCGGACGGACACGTCGGCGGCTGAGACATCGGCCGCCGTCCTATCGGCGGTATCAATACTTACCTGCGGCAGAGCAGCGGGAGGCGCGGGAACCGTGGGAGCGGCCGGTGCGGCAGGAGTCTCCGGTGCAGAGGGTGCGGGTGGGGCAGCGGGAACGCCCGCGGCCGAGACAGTATCGGGCGATGCGGCGCGCACCCTCACCGTCGCCGTAGTGGCGATCATGGCCATTAGCACCGCGCCGGCAGCCACATAGGCCTGGCGCCTTCTGCCGGCGAAAGACCTTTCAAATCCCCGATCGTCCAACAGCCGCTCGATGCGAGGTGTAACGCCGCTGGCGCGTGCCATTGCGACGCCGGCGCGCGGCCATGGCGCGCGCGTGGCGAACGCCAGCAGGATTTCGGCATACGAAGCACGGCTCTGCGCCTGCTCGACGGCCGCGCAGTCGCTCAGGGCCTCGCCGAGTTCGGAGAGATGCCGCCGCAGCCACCAGCTGTAGGGATTGAACCAGAACAGTGCGCAGTGGAGTCCGGCTGCTATGTGTACGTAAAAGTCCCGCTGGCTCACGTGCGCGCATTCGTGCGTAAGGACCACGCGCAAGGTTGGCTCGTCCCATGCCGAATAAGTTGGCGGAAGCAGCACGGTCGACGCGATGGTGACGGGCGTGGCAATTCGCTCGCTCACCCGAACATCCGACTGCGAGGCGAATGGAAATTCAGTGCGCCGCGCGCAATTGCGCAGACGTAACGCGAAGCCAACACCCAAGCAGAGCCGAATTAGCAACAGAGCAGCGACAATGCAGTAAAGACCCAGCGCCGCCTCGGACAGCGTGGCGGTGATGAACCGCGATCGCGAGTTGCGTTCGCGATCGGCGACACTCGTCGCTGTTTCCGGCGATGCCGACGCAGCGGAGTCGAGCGCTGCGAAGGGCTGGCGCAGGCTCGCGGCCGGCTGGCGCAGGCTCGCGGCCGGCTGGCGCAGGCTCGCGGCCGGCAATTGGGGCAGCAGCGGCGGCCCAATCTGCCAGCTGACCAGCGCCGGCATTGCCAGCGCGCCGATCAGGGCCAACAGCCATGCCGTCCGCTGCGCTCGTACCTGATGGATGCGCAGTAGCGGCAATGCAGCCAAGATGATCGCGCCCATGATCAGAGAGCGCAATGCGGCCTCGGCCAATACATGTGTGCTCACGGTTTCTTCCCCTTTTTCGAAGCGGAGATGCGCTGTGCCAGGCGCTGAAGTTCCTTGCGATCGAGTACGGCAGAGTCAACCATACCGGCGAGAAGCGTCTCGACGGAGCCCTCGCAAAACCAATCCACGATGCGCTGTACGGCGCGTCCTGCGACCGCCTGCCTCGACGCGGCCGGCCGATATAGGAAGGTGCGGTTCTCGATGCTGTGTGCGAGATATCCCTTCGCCTCGAGGCGGCGCAGCACCGTGCGTATGGTGGATTCTTTGAGCGGGCGATTTTGCTGCACAAGCTGTCCGCGCACCTGGTCGGCGTTTTGCACCCCGTGTTCCCAGATCAATTCCAAGATAGCTCGTTCCAGCTCGCCTAATTCCGCGGGATCGTGACTCTGTGTAGTGTTACTTACCATAGTGTTACACAGTGTAGCACATGGTCTCGGAATGTTTGCAAGCTTTCTTTGACCGCAGCGTGGAGCGAGGCTTAAGTTTGATCCCTGTGCAGCCGCACGAGACGGCGCCGCTCGCGCTTGCCGGCCGCACATGCGGCGCTCGTGGACAAAATCGCATGAGGGTCTACCCGTACAAGCGGGCGGCAGGTAAGCTTTAGTCGATATATCCAAAGATCAGCCCGCCGCAGCGGGGTTGGATAATCAATCTACTTTTATTAACCAGATGCTTGCCTCGCCAGCTCGGTGTGATCGTGGTCGTTCGAGCATCGCAATAAGGGGGATCATTCAATGGACGCAAAGCGAATGAACAATTATCTAAAGCCAATACTCGCGGTTGGCGCAGCCGCGCTGGCCCTTGCGACGACAGTCGGGAGAAGCGGAGGTGTTCCGTCGCTACCGCTGCCGCAGCCAATGTACAGCGACGCACAGCTGATCACGACCGGTGCTGTGCCGCCGACTGAGGCCCAATGCGAATCGGTCGGTCGTCGCTGCTTCACACCGCAAGCGGTACGGGCGGCCTACAACCTCCTACCGCTTTATGCGCAAAACTTAGACGGTCGGGGTCAGACCATCGCGATCATTGATTCGTATGGCAGCGACACGATTGCGCACGATCTGCATGTGTACAATCAGGCGTTCGGGCTTCCGCCGATGTGTGGTGAGGAGAGTGTGACCTGTGCTCCGGGCATGCCAACCTTCAGCCACCTGGAGTTGCAGGGATCACCAGCCACAAAGGCGCCGCCGCCAACCAGTCATGGCACTGGGCTGGAGGACAAAGCAGCTTGGGCGCTTGAGGTGTCGCTTGATGTCGAGACGGCTCATGCCATTGCCCCGATGGCGAACATCCTGCTCGTGACGACGCCGACGGCGGAGACCCTAGGGGTGCAGGGCTTCCCGCAGATGATGGCGGCGGAGGATTACGTTGTCCGGAATCATCTCGCCACCGTGATCTCGCAGAGCTTCGCCTCGGCCGAAGATGCGTTTGGCAGCAAGCAGTCACTGCTCAACCTGCGCTATGCGTTCGTGGACGCCGCCCAGAACGGCGTCACTGTGCTTGGCGCCTCCGGGGACGGTGGCACCGCCAACACCTACAAGGTGCCGGTCAAAAACCCTTCTTTGATTCCCTACCCGACCGTCGAGTGGCCGGCCTCTGACCCGCTCGTGACCGGCGTTGGTGGCACCTACCTGTGCACCGACCCGAATAATAATGTGGCTCGGGTGGCGGATACCTCGATCCCGCCATCCAGTTGCAGCGCGCATCCTGGAGATGCCGAAGTGGGTTGGACTTTTTCGGGCGGCGGGTTTAGCCGTGTATTCCCGACGCCCGCCTACCAGAACGCGCTTCCCGCAGGCTCGACGATCGGCACAACGCGTGGCGTGCCGGATGTCGCGTTCCAAGCCAGCGCCGGCACTGGTGGACTCGTTTACATCACGCTGCCGCCCGACGGTAGCAGCGGCTTGATCTGCAGTGGCGGTGTGCCGTGCAGCACGGGCTGGTACGACATCGGCGGCACGTCGCTCGCGACCCCACAGTGGGCGGGACTCGTCGCGATAGCCGACCAGCTAAACGGCGGCGGACTCGGCCCGATCAACACCGCGCTTTATAAAATTGGCGCTGATTCGACACGCTACGCGAACGACTTCTACGACATCGTGGACGGCAATAATGGGGCCGACGCGCCGCAAATCCCCGGCTACCCTGCAACGACCGGCTGGGACCCCGTCACTGGTCTTGGCACACCAAACGCGGCGAATCTCATCCCGGACCTAGTAGCGGCGGTGAATGGGAACTAGGGCAAACACAAGCTTGTGATGCTTTTGCCGATCCTACAGAAGGCCCGCTATTGCGGGCCTTCTTATGTCTGGGCTCTAAGATTGATCCCGGTGCAGCCGCACGAGGCGGCGCCGCTCGCGCTTGTCCGGCCGCCCATTAGGCCGCGGCCGCGAAATGTTGGCGAGCCGTTGTTGCTCGCGCAGCTTTGCGCGGCGCTCCGCGCTCGCGGCAGTCTCGAGATAGTGCGAGATCGCTTCAGCAGCAGGCCCGCGTCGCATCGGTAGACCCAGGACTTCGAATTCCGCAACGATACCTTGCAGCAATAAGCTCAAGTGATCGCCCACCCTCACGCGGTGCGCGGGCTTCACTCGCTCAGCATTCAAGTGGACTTTGCCGCCATTGATGGCGGCCGTCGCGAGACTTCGTGTTTTGAAAAACCTGGCATGCCACAACCATTTGTCCAAACGATGGTTATCGATTTTCTCGGTTGTCATGTCGTTCGATACCTTGGGATAGCCGCAAGCCCTGCCCGGGAAATCGCTATAATAGCGGGATGCATGGCAAGGATTTTCACGAGCGGCTGCGCCGAGATACTGAAGCACTTGAGGCCGCCGGGCTGCTGAAGCGCGAGCGCGTCATCGGTTCGGCCCAAGGACCGCTCATCACGCTGGCCGACGGGCGCGAGATGATCAATCTGTGCGCCAACAACTACTTGGGACTGGCCAACCAT
>Ga0210400_10005334_pt1 | contig 10931 bp, 7 predicted proteins | sample IncBWH26MmetaG_FD_155456 | JGI IMG/M metagenome (GOLD analysis project Ga0210400, IMG submission 155456) | Forest soil microbial communities from Barre Woods Harvard Forest LTER site, Petersham, Massachusetts, United States - Inc-BW-H-26-M | ecosystem: Environmental > Terrestrial > Soil >...
TGCGTTGGTTCTGATTTCCTCGGGGGAGTCTTTGCATGCGTAAATCTGTCGTACTGAGTGGCTGCGTTGTGCTTGCTGCCGGTGTGCTGCTGGCCGAAAAAACGCACGGGCCCAAGATTGATCCGCAGCGCATCCATGACGCCGTCAAGTACCTTTCGAGCGACGAACTCGAAGGCCGCGGCACCGGGCAAAAGGGCGGCGACTCGGCCGCCAACTGGATTGCCGAGCAGTTCAAGTCCTACGGGTTGAAGCCCGCGGGAGCGAACGGCACTTACTTTCAGGACGTGCCGATGGTGGGCGTGCGAGCCCTTCCCGCGACGACGTTTGCGTTTGTTCCGGCGAATGGCGCGCCGGTGGAGCTGAAGAATCTGGACGACTACGTCACCAGCAATGAGATGCAGACGGAATCAGCAGACGTGGATGCGCCGATTGTTTTCGTGGGATATGGCATCACGTCGACGGAGAATAAGTGGGACGACTACAAAGGCTACGACCTGAAGGGCAAAGTGGCGCTGCTTTTCGTGAGCGAGCCGGAATCCAACGACCCCAATTTTTTCAAGGGCAAGGCGCTTACTTACAATGGGCGCTGGACCTATAAATTTGAAGAGACGGCGCGGCGCGGCGCGGTCGGCACGCTGATCATTCACCGCACGGATATGGCCAGCTATCCGTGGGAAGTGGTGCGCAACTCCTGGGGCGGCGAGCGCTCGTATTTGAAACTTGATGGCACGCCCAAGCTGCAGGCGGCATCGTGGATTCAACTGGAAGTGGCGCGCAAGCTGGTGGCCATGGGCGGGCTGAACTTGGACGAGCTTTATAAGCAATCGCAGTCGCGCGAGTTCAAGCCCATCGAATTGCCGGTCCATTTGAAGGCGCACGTTGTGTCGTCGATTCGCCCGTTTTCATCGCGCAATGTGCTGGGGATAGTCGAGGGAAGTGACGCAGCAAAGAAGGCAGAGGCAGTGCTCTATACCGCGCACTATGACCACTTCGGTATTGATCCGGCGCGTGCGAAAGGCGATCAGATTTATCACGGCGCGGTGGATAACGGGACAGGTTGCGGCATCTTGCTGGAATTGGCGCGAGTGTGGGCAGAAACGAAACCCGCCCCGCCGCGCTCAATTTTGTTCGCTGCCGTTACTGGGGAAGAACAAGGTCTGCTCGGCTCCGAATACCTTGGCAAACATCTCGATCAACTGCCGGTGCGACCAATCATTGACTTGAATTACGACGCGCTCGCACCCATTGGTATTCCTGAAGAGGTGGAAGTCAGCGGCGCGGAGCGCACCACTTTCTATCCCGAAGTCAAAAAGATCGCCAAGGAGTTCGGTTTGGCCATTAAGCCGGACGCGCATCCGGAGGCGGGGCACTATTACCGCTCCGACCACTTCAGTCTTGGGCGCGTCGGGATTCCCGCTTTCTCGATCAGTGAAGGTTTGAAGTTCAAGGGCCGCGACCTGGCTTGGGGCGAAGCGCAATCCAAAGACTACGTCGAAAAGCACTACCACAAGCCCGCCGACGCCTTCGTCGAATCCTGGGATTTCAGCGGCGATGCAAAGATAGCCAGTTTCGGTTACGCCCTCGGCCAAGCCGCGGCCACGCAATCCGGCGAAATCAAGTGGCTCCCCGGCGACGAATTCGAGGGAGCACAGCGGAAACTTCATCCCAAGACAACGATCGGAACGGAATAGAAAACTGATTCGGTGGGCTACGTCGCAATACCCCCGCACGACAGCTGCCGCCCAAGCGTAAGGCAGCCGCCTCGGACCCTTCGGCTACGCCCAGGGCAAGAGGCGGCCGCTACAAAGGCAAGAAAGAAGGCGGCGTAAAGCCGCCTCTACATGGACTGCTGGGCCACCTGAAGGTGGCCGCTACACGGGCTGTGGCGATTATTTTGGCCAGACGCCGGCGGTGAAGGTTCGGACCTTGGAGAAGCCGAGGCGTTCGTAGAGGTGGACAGCGGTGCGGTTTTCGGTGGTTACTGTGAGCGTGAGTTCGCTGAATTTTTGCGCGCGGAGTGTTTCCGCGGCGGTCATCATCAGGATTCGGCCGAGGCCGTGGCCCTGAAAGCCGGGCATGACGCAGATTTGCGTGGTGTGGCCGACGCCGGTGGAAACTTCGCTGGTCAGAATCGCGCCGGCGAGTTCGTCGCTTTCCGGATGATGCAGGACGAAGGAAGCGTGCGGCAGAAACTGGCCGCAGCCAGGTAGCAGGATGATGTTCTTCAGGAATTTCAGCGCGCCATTCCGCGTGCGGTATTGGTCATTGATGTCGCCGTCCACGTGATTTGCGTACGCCAGATAAATCAGCTTGGCGCAGGGCTCGAAATAGCGCTCGTGCCAGCGATCGAGGCGCAAGCCGGAGTTCATGCTGGGAATGGGGTCGCTTTTCTTGTGCAAGTCCAGCAGCATGAACTGACGGGTGTATAGCCGGAAGCCCTGGTCGCGCAGCGCGGCATCCACCGGCCCGCCGAAGGGCATGAGTTGCGCCTCGATGCGATGCAACTGAGGCAGGGCGCGCATGCTGAACAGCATTTCGTCCAGCAGGCGCCGGCCAATAGGCTCTTGCACCTGGCTGGGCGAAACGTACAGTCCGCCAATCAAACCCTTGTAATCCTCGAGCACGTAAAATGAATAACCGACCGCATGGCCGCCTTCAAACGCGACGCAGCCGGAAAGCGCGTGGGCGTCCAGGAATCGCTTAATCAGGTCGAGCGCGCTGCGGTAGTCCCAGTGGAGTTCGTCGCGCCAATGGCGGGCTTCCTCGAGCAGCAGCGGCTCAAGCTGGCGGACGGTCGTCTGGCGAAGATCAATGATGTTCATCGGAAAGGGCGGGGTGCTGCTCGCCTGCCCACGTGACATGATAGCCGATTCGGGGGAAGTCCTGCCAAATCAACCCGCTAACCCTATACGAATCGGGCACATCGGGCCGAGAAGGGAATCCAGGGGATTGAAGCTGCGTGTTACGATTCGATGAGAGAGTTGCAGACCACAGCAAGTAAGAAGGAAATTAGACATGCTGGCACAGACCAGCCCCCGAGCCATGTCCATCGTTGATGAACTGCATTACCCGAGCCGCTGGTACACCAAGCTCCTGACCGTCATTCTGGCTTTTGTTTTCTTTGCGCTGCTGGCCACGGTGGTGATTTCCGGCGTGTTGACGTACTGGATCGTTAAGCCGCAACGCACCAGTTCCGAAATCAATATGGCCAGCTTTCCCGGACGCCCCGACGAAGTGGATTTCTCGGTTCCAGGGTCGGGGAGCCGGCGAGGGTGGTTTTTCCCCGGATTCCGTGGCGCGCCCACGGTCATCCTGCTGCATGGGTACGAATCGAGCCGCGGAGAATTGCTGACGTTGGTTTCCGCGCTGCAGGATCACCAGTACAACGTGTTTGTGTTTGACTTCGCCGCGCACGGGGCCAACGCGGGTGTGACGACGTTCGGGTACAAAGAGGCGGATGAAGTGCGCGCGGCGATTGATATTATCGCGAAACGGAACGATGTGGATGCGACGCGGTTCGGATTGTGGGGGTACAACCTGGGTGCGTATGCGGCATTACGCGAGGCGGAGAAGGATCCGCGAGTGCGCGCGCTGGCGCTGGATGCGGTTTACGACTATCCAAGGCAGATGGTGAAGATCGGCGTGGAAAAAACCGGCGTGGGCGGATTTCCGTTCATGGTGAAGTCGGCGCAGATGTGCTTTGAGTGGATGAACCACGATTACAAGAGCGATCCGCCGCTTTCGGCGAAGCTCGCGAGGATGGCCGGAGTTCCGATGTTATTCATTGAGGCCTCGGATGATCCGGAAACGGCTTCGATCACACGGGAGATGTTCCTGAAGGCGCCGGAGCCGCGGGAAGATGCCGTGATCCCGCACGGAAACTTTGTGAATTTGCCGGACGATGAAAAACGCGATTACGAAAATCGCGTGGTGACGTTTTTCCTAACGCGGTTCCCGGCCACTCAAGCCGTTGCCAGCGTTCCCGCCGCCAAGCCCACCAAGTGAACCGGCGTCCCGGCAAGGGATGACGGCTGAAGACGCAGCAAAATCGGCACAACGGAATCCGAAGTTGGCAGCCTCCTGCTGTTTGCTCCTGGCGACGAAGAGCAACGCCGGACGGGGATCCCCAGGTTTCCATTCAGGAATTTCCTTGCGCGCGTAGAAGTTCAACTGATAGGCAAAGGAACGATTGATTTGCCAGATTGCCGCATTTTCCAGTGACAACTCCGGCCAGGCAGTTTTGACGGTGCGAGCCGCTGACCTGGCTGAAATTCCGGCATCCAGTTCAGGAAGGAAGCGTTCAATTTCGGCGACCAGAAGCAGGGTGGCGAAGAGTGCGGCGAACAGGCTCCTTCGAACCCTGCGGCGGGCAGCCAGCACACAAACAAGCACTCCAAGCAAAATTGCACTTAAGCAGATAGGCGTAATCCCACAGGCGTAGCCGACGCAATGCAGCGAGGGGATTTTCTGAGACTGGCGTTGCAATACGATTGCGAAAATTAGAAGGGTCAAACCTGTACCCAGAAGAGGCCAACGGAGAGGGCGGCCCGGATTCCCGGCGGTTGAGGCAGCCGCGTTGGCCATCAGCAGCGCCATGGGAGGGATGGCCGGCATGATATAACCAGGCAGCTTTGATTCCGAGAGAGTGAAAAAAAGAAAAGTGAAGCCGGCCCAGGCCAGGAAGAATGCTTGTGAGGAGGTTTGCGGAAATTTCTCCATGCAATCCACCAGGAATTGCAGCTTGGCAAGCGCGTGGAAAAATATCCACGGAAAGACAGCGAGAATAAAAATCGGGACGTAATACCAGATGGGTTGAGTGTGCTGGAATTGGGGAGTGAGGAAGCGGTTGAAGTTGTGCTCGATGATGAAGACCCGGAAGAAGTCTGGGTTGCGGAGGGCGCAGAGGACGTACCACGGGAGAGCGGTGAGGCAGAAGCTGGCGATGGCGACAGGGTTGAGGCAACGCAAGGCGTCGGGCCAGCGTTTGGTGAAAGCGGCCCAGATAAGAACCGCGCCGCCGGAGAGAATGAGGGCGGCAGGACCTTTGGCGAGAGTGGCGAGGCCGAGAAAAAAGCCGAAGAAGAAGGAGGTAAATGAGGTAGAGGAAATGTCCGAACCTTGTGAAGCTGTGGAACTTTCTGATTGTTGGGTTGGTGATGGAATTAGATTGAGGAGTTTTGCGGCGAAGACCATGGCAATGGTGAGCATGGCGGCGAAGGGCATGTCCGTGGCGGCGGCGTGGGAGAAGCCGATCATGCCGACGGTGGTGGGCAGAACGACCAAGAGCCAGCGAGCGGTTTGTGGGCCGTAAAGACGCAGGGCAAGCCAAGCCAGGGCGAGTGTGGCCAGGAGCGCGGAAATGGCGCTGGGCAAGCGGGCGGAGGTTTCGCTGACGCCGAGAAACTTGAAACTTAACGCCGCGCCCCAATAGTAGAGGGGAGGCTTTTCGAACCAGGGTTTGCCGTAGAGGCGAGGTGTGATCCAATCGCCGGTTTCCTGCATATCGCGGGCGATCCAGGCGTAGCGGGGTTCGTCGGGGCCGACCAGGCCGATGGCGCCCAGATTACGGAAATAGCAGAGGTAGAGAGTGGAAAGGATTACGACGAGCCAGAGGAGTCGCGCTGTGGCTGAAAGTGGCTGGGTTTCGTGGAGTTCGTGGCTCGTTTGGGTCACGGAAAGAGAAGTTTAGCATTGTCGGTGTATCTTGGAAGGGGAGAAGAGTGAGTTAAAAGTTGAAAGTTCAAAGTTTGAAGTTATAAGTAAAGACCCAGATCAAATGACGGCGCCGATGCCAACGGTGTCCGATATTCTTCCTGGTGCGAGAGATCGAAAAAGCGGCAGCTTGGCTGCCGCACTCCAAAAATGATTGAGCGGATGCAATACGGCGTGGCGTGGGCCTTTGTGAAGATGCTGGGGGTGTTGCCGCGGGCGGTGGCGCGAGGGTTGGCGGCGGGGACGGTCCGGGTGTTGCTGTTGCTGCTGCCGAGGATGCGGAAGACGGCGGAATTTAATTTGCGGCTGGCGTTTCCGGAGTGGAGCGAGGCGCAGCGGCGGGCAGTGTTGAAGGGGATGGCGCGAAATCTGGGATGGATGGCGGCGGAGTTTGCGCGGTTGCCGAGATATACGCGGGAGAATATTGAGAATGTGGTGGTGCTGGACGGGCACGAGAATTTTCTGGCGGGGAAGAGCCGTGGCAAGGGCGTGATTTACCTGACGGGGCACATTGGGGCTTGGGAGCTTTCCTCGTATGCGCACGCATTGTATGGATTTCCGCTGCACTATATGGCGCGGCTCTTGGATAACGCGCCGCTGGATGCAATGGTGAATGAATATCGCGGGCGGTCGGGGAACCGGGCGATTTACAAGAACGAAGCGGCGCGGACGATGCTGAAAGTGTTGAAGGAGGCGGGGACACTCGGGATTCTGGCGGACCAGAACACGATGCCGGGGGAAGGCGTATTTGTGGATTTTTTCGGGACGCAGGCTTGCACGACTACGGGGATTGCGCGGGTGGCGCTGCATACGGATGCGGCGGTGGTGCCGGGGTACGCATATTGGGATCAGAATTTGCGGAAGTATCGGCTGCGGTTTGAGCCGCCGGTGGAACTGGTGCGGAGTGGGGATACGGAGAGGGATGTTCGGGAGAATACGCAGCGGTTTACCAAGGTGATTGAGGAGATTATCCGGAAACATCCGGAGCAATGGGTTTGGATTCATGCGCGGTGGAAGAACCGGCCGGAGGGGGAGAGGCCGCTGTATGAGTTTTGAGAAGAAAACAGTAAATCGAAAATCGAAAAGAGAAAAACTTAACACAGAGGACACAGAGGATACACAGAGGGCACGAAGAAGAGGGGATTGGAGGCGGGGATGAAGTGGACGGCGGGGGAGTTGGCGAAGGCGATTGGGGCGCGGCTTGAGGGAGACGGAGAGCTGGAGATCACCGATGTGGCGGCGCCGGAACGAGCTGGGGCGAAGCAGTTGATTTATGTGGAGGCGGCGAAGCATGCGGAGCGAGCTGCGGCGTCCGCGGCGATTTGCGTGGTGGCGCCAGAGGGCATCGCTTTGCCGGGGAAGGCGGTTTTGCGGAGCGGGAAGAGCAAGGTGGCTTTTGCGAAGGCCGCGGCGTTACTGCTGGAGCGAGCGCCGATTGCGACAGGGATTCATCCGACGGCGATTGTGGCGCCGTTAGCGCGGATTGGCGCGAATGTGGGTATCGGACCGTACGCGGTAATCGGCGAGGATACGCGCGTAGGGGATAACACGCAGATCGGGGCGCATAGCGTGGTCGGCGCGGGCTGCTGGATTGGAGAAAACTGCAGGATTCATCCGCGAGTGACGTTTTACGCGGGCGTGCGCGTTGGGGATCGCGTGGAGATTCATGCTGGCGCAGTGCTGGGGGCGGATGGGTTTGGGTTTGCGTTTGATGGCGAGCGATATTGGAAATTTCCGCAGGCGGGATTGGTGGAGATCGCGGACGACGTGGAGATTGGAGCGAACACGACGATTGATCGCGGGTCGCTGGACGACACTCGAATTGCGGAGGGAGTAAAGCTGGATAACCTGGTGCATGTGGGCCACAATGTGCAGATTGGGGCACACACGGTGATTGCGGCGCAGACGGGAATTTCGGGGTCGAGCAAATTGGGGCATCACGTGGTGGTGGGCGGGCAAGTGGGGATCGCGGATCATTGCACGCTGGAAGATGGGTCGATTGCCGGGGCGCAGGCGGGGATTCCGACGGGGAAGATCATCCGCAAGGGGCAGACGGTTTGGGGAACGCCGGCGCGACCGTTGGAGCAGTTCAAGGAGGCGTATTTTTGGTCTGCGCGGTTGCCGGAGTTGGCGCAGCGAGTGAAGAAGATGGAAGAAAAGATTTCAACACAGAGGTCGCAGAGTTAGCGCAGAGGTCGCGGAGAAGCATCTAATCGGTGGGAGAAGGAATGTCGATCGCGCAAGCAAAAGAGGGGACGCTGTGGAGGCTCGTGGTGGTGGGCGGGCACACGCGGAGCATTGGGAAGACGCAATTGGTGTGCGACATCATTGCGGCGTTTCCGAAGACGGAATGGATTGCGGGAAAGATTACGCAGTATGGGCACGGGGTTTGCGCGCAGAACGGAGAGAATTGCGATTGCGCGCCGGAGGAGCATGTTTGCGCGTTGGATTGGGAGACACGGGCGGACACGGGAACGGATAGCGCGAGGTTCCTGGCGGCGGGTGCGAAGCGGTCGTTCTGGCTGAGGACGAAGCAGGGATATTTGGCGGAAGGATTGCCGCTTTTGCGGCGGGCTTTGGCAGAAGTGGCGAGTGGCCCTTCGGCTTCGCTCAGGGCAGGCGAGTGGCGAGTGGCGAGTGAAGAAGAGAATGAGAAGAGGAGGGCGGTGATTCTGGAGAGTAATTCGTTGATGCAGTTTGTTAGGCCTTCGCTTTATTTTGCTGTGATTGATCCGCTGCGGGAAGATTTTAAGGAATCGGCGCAGATTGCGCTGGACCGGGCGCATGCTTTGGTATTGCGGGGCGATGTCAGCCGCGAGGGCCCGCCCGCCCCGCTGTGGATGAAGCTGCCGGCAAAGTTGCTGCAGGAGAAACCGTCGGTGTTGCAGCGAGAAGGGGAGCCACTGCCGGGGCCTTTGGAGGTTCTTGTACACCGAATGTTGGACGGACCGGGCATGGCTCACGTGTGACACTTTGTGACATCCCTCTGTTGGCAGGCAAGCATCTTAGGCGTTGACCGAGTTATAATCGACGGCGATAATGAGAAAGTACTGGGGGTAGGTGGCTGGAGTCAGCCACGTTACCTTACGGAAGTCTAAGGCATCAGAGAATTTAGAGGTTTTCCCGTGTGCGGTTGGGGTGTATCCCTGGCTGCTTTTGTATCTGCTCTGAGGGAGCATAGATGGCGTCATTTGTACGCGTAGGCGAGGAGATTCCCGCAGCACCAGCGCCCGCACCATGGCGGCAAGAGGGCTGGGCGGAAAAGATCGAAGCCGCCGTGAAGAACGGGGCGGAATACCTCTTGTCCGTGCAGGCCGAGGAAGGCTACTGGCACGGTGAGCTGGAAGCCGACACTACCCTCGAATCCGATTACATCTACTACCTCTATGTCCTGGGCAAGGCTGAACCCGCGAGGATTGCCAAACTGGCGAATTATGTCCGCCAGAAGCAGTTGCCCGATGGCGGCTGGCCGATTTATCCGAACGGGCCCTCCGAACTGAACGCCACCTGCAAGGCCTATTTCGCGCTGAAACTGGCAGGCGATGCGACGGATTCAGAGCACCTTACGAAGGCGCGCGCGGCCGTGCACCGGCTGGGCGGGCTGGAACATACGAATTCCTACGTACGATTTTACCTGGCGCTGGTGGGCGCAGTGGGATGGGAGCTGGTCCCGGCGATTCCGCCGGAGCTGATGCTGCTGCCGAATTGGTTTTACCTGAACATTTACGAGATGTCTTCCTGGACGCGCGGAATCGTGATTCCCATGGCGATTCTTTCCGCGCTGCGGCCGGATTTTCGCTTGCCGGAACATGCTCGAGTGGATGAACTGTTCAAGGATCCTTCGCAGAAGACGGCGGCGTTCAGCTGGAGCAAACAACTGGTTTCCTGGAAGAACCTTTTTCTGGCGGTGGACCGCGGGCTGAAGCTTTACGAGAAGCTGCCGTGGAAGCCGCTGCGGAACAAGGCGCTGAAGGAAGCGAAGCAGTGGATGCTGGAGCACATGGAGCGCACCGACGGGCTGGCAGCGATTTACCCGTCGATGATGAATTCGATTTTCGCGCTGATGGCGATGGGGCACGGGCCGGACGATCCGCTGACGTTCCGCGAGATTAAGGAATTTTCACGGTTTGAAATTGAAGAGGGCGACACGATTCGCCTGCAGCCGTGCGTTTCGCCGGTGTGGGATACGTGCATCGCGATGGTGGCGCTGGAAGAGGCGGGATTGCCGGCAGATCATCCGGCGCTGGTGAACGCGGCGGACTGGCTGCTGACGAAGCAGATTTTGGGCGGTGGGGACTGGCAGATCAAGAACCAGGATGCCGAGCCGGGCGGCTGGGCGTTTGAATACCGCAACGATTTTTATCCGGACGTGGATGACACGGCGTTTGTGCTGATGGCGCTGCAGCGCGTGAAGTTTCCCGATGAAAAGCGGATGGAAGCGGCGCTGCGGCGGGGCGTGCAGTGGCTGCTGAGCATGCAGAATCGCGACGGCGGATGGGGCGCATTTGATCGCGACAACGACAAGATGATTTTGTGCAATATTCCGTTCGCGGATCACAACGCGATGATCGATCCTTCGACGGCGGATGTTACGGCACGCGTGCTGGAATGCTTGGGACGATTTGGATGGCCTGCGGAGCATCCGGTGGTTCAGAAAGCGGTTGGCTTTCTGACGAAGGACCAGTCGCAGGATGGGTCATGGTTCGGGCGCTGGGGCGTGAATTACGTTTATGGAACGAGCGGAGTGCTGCGGGCGCTGGAGACGGTTTCGCTGACGGCGCAGGATTATTGCGCGCGGGCGGTCGCCTGGCTGCGTCAGGTGCAGAAGGCGGACGGAAGTTTCGGCGAGTCGCTGCTGAGCTATGAGATGGAATCGACGAAAGGGCAGGGGAACAGTACGCCTTCGCAGACGGCTTGGGGCTTGATTGGGTTGCTGGCGGGAGCGGACCGGAACGATCCGGCAGTGGGGCGGGCTGCGGAATACCTGGTGACGCAACAGAACGACAATGGATCGTGGAGCGAAGACGATTTTACCGGGACGGGGTTCCCGGGCGTTTTTTATCTGAAATATCACCTGTATAAGAATTCTTTCCCGGTTTACGCGCTGGCCCGCTATCGCAACCAGGCGCGGCGCGCGGAAGAGTATTGCGCGTATAAGTTTTCGCCCGGTGAGTTCAGGTTGCGGAGCGGTTTATATACCAAGCGCGAACGGAGCGCTT